>Ga0302310_10001446_pt1 | contig 20205 bp, 12 predicted proteins | sample III_Palsa_N1_2_FD_200451 | JGI IMG/M metagenome (GOLD analysis project Ga0302310, IMG submission 200451) | Peat permafrost microbial communities from Stordalen Mire near Abisko, Sweden - III_Palsa_N1_2 | ecosystem: Environmental > Terrestrial > Soil > Palsa > Peat permafrost | place: Sweden...
GGCGAGATCTGCGCGCTCGATCACAACCAGATGCCGAGCTTCGCTGCGCTTCAGGTGGCCCTATCGGAGAATCAATCTGAAAATCTGGTGTTCTTTGCTTTTGACCTGCTGATCGCGGGCAAAGAGGACTTACGCCGGTTACCGTTATTGGACCGCAAGGCACGTTTGCAGGCGTTGCTTGAGCACTCGGATCCGGACGAGCGGATTCGATATGTGACGCACTTTGAATCGACTGCCGATAACCTCTTGGCCTCGGCCTGTAAATTGCACCTCGAGGGTATCGTGTCCAAGCGGCTGGCGGCAGCGTATACCTCCGGTCGGTCGGGCGATTGGACCAAAGCCAAGTGCCGTGCCGGACACGAAGTGGTGCTGGGCGGTTGGACAACCGAGGCAGGAGGTGTTCGCTCCCTGCTCGCCGGCGTCAATCGTGACGGACACCTGGTCTACGTGGGACGCATTGGTACCGGGTTCGGCGCTGCTGTCGCTGCAAAACTGTTGCCAACGCTTAAAAGACTTACCCGCGAGACCAGCCCCTTCGGCGGCAAGAATGGCCCGGCCAAAGAGAGCAACGTCCGGTGGCTTAAGCCCACGCTGGTCGCCGAAATCGAATTTGCTGGGTGGACCGATACCGGGATGATCCGTCAGGCCTCCTTCAAGGGATTGCGTCGGGACAAAGCCGCCGGCGAAGTCGTCACCGAAATACCTAGCCCGCTTCTGCCCGACCGTGATGCCCCCGATCAGAAACTGGCGGCCAAAGCAAAGCGTCGTCCCGTGACCCGTGGAGCAGCGTCGCAAGCGACAACCTCCAGACCGTCCCGTGGGAGCACGGCGTCAAGCGCCACCGCAGTCGTTATGGGTGTGGCCCTGTCGAAGCCGGACAAGGTGCTGTGGCCGAGCGCCGGTGACGGCAAGCCGCTTAACAAATTGGAGCTGGCTGAGTACTACGAAGCGGTCGGCCAATGGCTCCTGCCACATCTAAAAGGGCGACCTTGTTCTTTGGTGCGTGCCCCGGACGGCGTCGGGAAAGAACAATTCTTCCAGCGCCATGCTGTGGCCGGCCTCTCCAATCTCTTTACACTGGTAAAGGTCAAAGGCGATAAGGCGCCTTACGTACAAATCGATCGCGTCGAGGCGCTCGCCGCCGTTGCACAGATCGGCGCGCTCGAGATTCATCCGTGGAATTGCACGCCGGGTGATCCGGAGACAGCCGGGCGGCTCGTGTTTGATCTGGATCCCGCGCCCGACGTAAAGTTTATCGCGGTCATCGCTGCGGCTGTTGAGATCCGTGACAGGCTGAAGAAGGTGGGGCTGGAGTCCTTCTGCAAGACAACCGGAGGCAAGGGACTGCATGTGGTCACGCCCCTAACAGCCGGCAAAGACAGAGTGGCCTGGCCTGCGGCAAAGAATTTCGCCCATCTCATCTGTGCGCAGATGATGCAAGACTCGCCCACCAAGTACCTGGATACCATGTCCAAGCGAGATCGCACCGGGCGCACCTTCCTGGATTATTTGCGCAACGATAGAACCGCCACTGCAGTGGCGGTTCTATCGCCGCGCGCCCGGCCTGGCGCGCCAATTTCCATGCCATTACATTGGAAAGACGTGAAGGCGGGTCTGAACCCCATGCGCTACACGGTTCGCACCGGGCCGGCCGTGCTCAAGACATCTAAGCCCTGGGATCAATACGCAGATTCGGCCCGGTCTCTGCTACGCGCAATCCGTCTGCTCACGGAATGAGCGATGCAACAAGAGACACACGTTGGCGCGCCACCTTTGATTGCTCGCCCTGCTAATCCGCGAGAACAGCGTCCGTTTGGGCCGGCTTCAAAGTTGTGTTTAAATCATGCCGCTACCACCGTCGGGGCACGAGCCGCTCATGCATCAACGAACCGGTACTGCCAATCTGCCCCTCCACGGGGGCCACGTCCCCGCATGGCTGTCGAGCCGCATGGCTTGCTTGGGGCGTGTGATTGTCGAGGCGATTGTTCATGAATATGGACGCGATGAATTATTGCTGCGGCTCGCCCATCCCTTCTGGTTTCAGTCCTTCGGCGCTGTCATGGGGATGGACTGGCATTCCTCTGGCATCACGACGAGCGTCATTGGCGCATTGAAGCGCGGCCTGGGACCGATCCAGCGAGAGCTGGGGGTCTATGTATGCGGTGGCAAGGGTTCGCATTCGCGCCGGACGCCCGAAGAACTCCTGCAAATGGGCGAGATCACCGGTACCGATGCGGCGCCGCTGGTGCAAGCGAGCCGCTTGGTGGCCAAGATAGACAGTGCCGCGGTTCAGGATGGCTTTGATCTGTACCTGCATGCCTTTGTCGCCACGACGGAGGGCCGCTGGTGCATCGTGCAACAAGGCATGAACGAAACTTATCGCGAGGCGCGCCGCTATCACTGGCAATCCGCAGGACTATCTGGTTTCTTTAATTCCCCGCATGCTGCGATCGAGGGTCGAAATATCGGCCCGATCGTTAACCTGGCCGACGCACGCGCGGAGCGTAATCGAGCAGCCGCTGTTTCGCTGGTGCGGGGCGGTCCGGACCAAACGATCAACGTGCTAAGACAGTCACGGCGATCAGGCAACCTGGCGCTGTCGCTATTTCCGGAAGCTGATACGTCCGTTGCGCCGCCTCTGCACCTGCAGCTACCGCATCACCATGAGGTACGCGCCTCCGATGTGATGCTCAAGCGCCTGCACGGCACGCTCAGCGCCGCGGCCGATGCCGGGCCGCGCGATTTTTCTGATCTGCTGCTTAGGCCGGGCGTTGGAGCTCGAACCATCGAGGCCCTGGCATTCGTGGCAGAAGTCGTGCACGGAGCACCCTCGCGATTTGCCGACCCTGCCCGCTTTTCATTCGCCCTCGGCGGCAAGGACGGGCATCCCTTTCCGGTACCGATCAAGGTGTTCGACCAGACCATCGGCGTCCTCAAGCGCGCAGTCAACCGTGCCAAGTTAGGTGCGAGCGAAGAGCTGGCGGCGATAGCCCGGCTCGATGCTCAGGCGCAGATGCTGGAATCAAGGACTCAAGGTCCTGATTTTGAATCACTGTTGGCCAGTGAACGTGCGCTATCGGCCAGCCTCGGCGGACGAACTGTGCGCCCCAGGACAGGCTATGCACGCTGAACAGATATCCGGGCTGTTAGAGAAGCTCCGGCAAGTCCTGGCAGGAGAATTGATCGTTTCCGACCACGAATCGCGCCGACTGGCGTCGGCTACACATGCGCGCCACTGCACAGGCTGCGCCCGGTACCGGGGCACCGGCTGATGTCGACAGGCGCGGCCCGCAGTCAGGCTCAGGCGTGGTTCGTCAGCCTCATGCGCCGGCGGGCGTTTCACACCGGCGTGGCGCTTGCTGCGGGCGCTTTGCTGACATCGTGCCGCCGTGCGGGCGTGCTCGACCCGCAGGGACCGGTGTCGACGGCCGAACGACTGATTCTGCTCAACGCGACCTCCATTATGCTGGTGGTGGTCGTACCAGTGATCGTGCTCACGCTCGCGTTCGCGTGGTGGTATCGGGCCTCCAACAAGGCGGCCACCTATCGGCCCGATTGGGCATACTCCGGCCACATAGAGCTGGTGGTCTGGTCGATACCTGCAATGGTGGTCATTCTGTTGGCAGGCGTTGGTTGGACCGGCTCACACGAGCTTGATCCTGCCGTGAAGCTCAAGGCCGCCGCTGCACCGCTTCGGATCCAGGTCGTGTCGCTGGATTGGAAATGGCTCTTCATTTACCCTGACCAGCATGTAGCCGCTGTCAATCAGCTCTACATTCCTACCGAGACTCCCATCGAATTCGCACTGACCTCGGGCAGTGTGATGAACGCTTTCTTCGTGCCGCAGCTCGGCAGCCAGATCTATACGATGCCCGGGATGGCGACGCGCCTGAACCTCATGGCCGATCACCCGGGTGACTACCCGGGATTCTCCTCGCAATTTAGCGGGAGTGGCTTCTCGGACATGCATTTTCTGGTGCACGCGGTACCGGCCTCCGAATTCAATCTCTGGCTCGCCCGCACTCAAAGCGCAGGCCCGAAGCTGGATGACAGCTCCTACGGCGAGCTGGCGCAGGCAAGCGCTAACGCACCATTGCAGGCCTACGGCAGCGTCGACCCGCAGCTGTTCGAACGGATCGTGCAAGCCACCGCGCAGCCGCTCTCGGCACCGCGCCCGGAGAACTAGATGCTGGGCAAGCTCAGCTGGGGGGCAATACCGCTGAATCAGCCAATTCCGATGGCTGCATCGCTGTTCATTATTGTCGGCATGCTCGGCGTTCTGGGCCTGGTCACGTGGAAGCGCTGGTGGTCTTACTTATGGCGCGAATGGCTCACCAGCGTGGACCATAAGCGAATTGGTGTGATGTATGTGCTGCTGGCGCTGGTGCTGCTGCTGCGGGGTTTCATTGATGCGATCATGATGCGTTCCCAGCTTGCCATCGCCGCCGGCGGTGCGCAGGGCTACCTGCCGCCGGAGCACTACGACCAGATCTTCTCGGCCCACGGCACGATCATGATCTTCTTCATGGCGATGCCTTTCATGATCGGACTCATGAACTTTGTTGTGCCGCTACAGCTGGGTGTGCGCGACGTGGCCTTCCCGGTACTGAATGCGATCAGCTTCTGGCTGACCGCCTCGGGTGCATTGCTGGTGAATATCTCGCTGGTCGTGGGCGAGTTCGCGCGCACCGGGTGGCTGGCCTACCCGCCACTCTCGGAATTGCAATTCTCACCCGGAGTCGGCGTTGACTACTATCTGTGGTCGCTGGAGATTTCCGGAATAGGCTCGCTCCTTGCTGGCATCAATCTGGTGACGACGATACTCAAGATGCGGGCGCCTGGAATGACCTACATGCGCATGCCGGTGTTCTGCTGGACCGCACTGGCCGCCAACATGTTGATCGTAGCCGCGTTCCCGATATTGACCGCCACCTTCGGGATGCTGCTGCTTGACCGCTACGCGGACATGCATTTCTTCACCAATAATGGTGGCGGCAACATGATGCTGTTCATCAATCTGATCTGGGCCTGGGGTCACCCCGAAGTCTATATCCTGATCCTGCCAGCCTTCGGCATTTTCTCCGAAGTCATCGCCACCTTCTCTGGTAAGGCGCTATTCGGCTACCGCTCCATGGTGCTCGCGACTCTGGCGATCTGCGTGCTGTCCTTCACGGTCTGGCTGCATCATTTTTTTACCATGGGCGCCGGCGCCAACGTGAATGCCTTCTTCGGCATCATGTCGATGATCATCGCCGTTCCCACCGGGGTAAAGATATTCAACTGGCTGTTCACCCTCTACCAGGGGCGCGTGCGCTTTGAGGTGCCGACTCTGTGGGCACTCGGATTCATGGTGACCTTTGTCATCGGCGGTCTGACCGGGGTGCTGATGGCAGTGCCGCCGGCCGACTTTGTCCTGCACAACAGTGTGTTTCTGGTGGCGCACTTCCACAACGTCATCATCGGTGGCGTCCTTTTCGGCGCCATGGCGGGTTACAACTACTGGTTTCCCAAGGCGTTTGGTTTCACGCTCGACCGGCGCCTCGGTTTCGTCAGTTTCTGGTGCTGGCAGATTGGCTTCTATCTGGCCTTCATCCCCTTGTACGTGCTGGGGCTCCTGGGGATGACGCGGCGGATGCAGCATTACGCCGAGCTGAGCTGGCAACCGTACCTCATCGTTGCTGAGGTGGGGGCGCTGGTCATTCTGTGCGGAATCATCGCGACGATCGCGCAGCTGGTGGTGAGCATCCGCACGCGCGCACAGCGCCGGGACCGCACTGGCGATCCGTGGGGCGGCCGGACCCTTGAATGGTCGACCGCCTCGCCGCCGCCGCCGTACAACTTCGCCGTCCTGCCCGAGGTCCAGTCGCTGGATGCGTTCTGGGTCTCGAAGCAGCGCGGGCCAGCAGCAGCGCCCGAGCGCTACCCGTCGATCAGGGTGCCACGCAACAGTCCCAATGGATTTGTCACCGCATTCTTTGCCGTGCTCACGGGCTTCGCGTTGATCTGGCACATCTGGTGGATGGCAATCCTGGGGCTCGGCTGTGCGGTACTCACCCTGATCGCTTTTGGCTGGATGGAGCGAGTTGAAGACCTTGTGCCCGGTGAGCAATTGGCCGCTGCCGAGCGCAGCCGGCTTGAAGGGGCGAGTGCACCATGAGCACGGAGGCTCAAGCAGCAGACCCCCCCGGTTTAGGCGTGACCATGGCACGCGGCGGTGAGGGGCCGGCGCCAGTGAGCATCGTAGTCTCCTACGGCTTCTGGATCTTCCTGCTCTCCGACATCATCATGTTTTCGGCGCTCTTTGCCACCTACGCGGTGCTCTCAGGGCAAACCGCCGGAGGGCCGTCCCCGAAGCAGCTATTCGCCCTGCGCCACGTGGGCATTGAGACGCTGTGCCTGCTGTTCTCGAGCTATACCTGCGGCCTTGGCATGCTGGCGCTGCGCAACCGCTCCAGCGGCGGCTTTTATCTTGCCTTCGGGCTCACATTTGTACTTGGCGCCACATTCCTGGGTCTGGAATTCAGTGAATTTGCCAGCATGATTGCCCAGGGTGCCGGCCCTTCGCGCAGCGCCTTCCTCTCGGCATTCTTCACTCTGGTCGGCCTGCACGGCGCGCATGTCACCGCAGGTCTGCTGTGGCTGTGCTTCATGGTGGCGCAGTTTTCCGTCCGGGGTCCACGCGACTTTGTCCGCCGCCGACTGCTTTGTTTCAGCCTGTTCTGGCACGCGCTCGACATCATCTGGGTGGCGCTGATGTCTATGGTTTATCTGATGGGAGCGCGATGATGGCGGCCCATTTGAACCGAGGTACGGCTGGCGCAGAAACCACGGCCGACGAATCTGAGGGCCGCGAGGGCGGTAGCTGGGTGAGCTACACCGTCGGGCTGTTCTTCGCCCTGCTGCTCACGGGAGCCTCCTTCCTGGTCTCGCAAACCCATCTGCTGTGGGCTCCGGGCGTGCCGGCGGGGCTAGCCGTGCTCGCTATCGCTCAGATGGGCGTTCATCTGGTCTTTTTTCTGAATATCAGCACGAACCCGGATAACACCAACAATGTCATCGCACTGGTCTTCGGTCTCCTGATCGTAACGCTTGTGGTCTCCGGTTCGCTGTGGATCATGGCCAATCTCAACGCCAACATGCTACCCATGTCCACCATCATCGAGATGCAGCGGTAGATAGGCGCGCGCTGGCAATATCGGGGCACTAGAACGCACCACACTCCGTGAGACTGGTGACGCCAACGGACTCCTGGTGAAACAACCGTCGATAAGTCTCAGAAACTTCAGCGACTTTGGCACGAAGCTCCGGGGTATCGCTGGTGGCAATCACCAGCACTTTCGTCGGATCCCGACTCACCGCGTGCGATTGCGGGCTCAGCCACTGCCCATAGGCGTCGTAGACGGTAAACCCATCGGGGAACAGCGGCGTGACGGTGCGCTTGAGAAATTCATTCCACTCCACCGGCGTCACCGGATGACGATGTGGAACGGTACGCCCGAAGTACATTTGAACCACGAGCATCGGCTTCTGGTCAGGAAACGGGCACGCCGCCTCCTGCGCATGGACGCCTTGACTGAGCGTGCCAAGCAAGAGCACGCAAGCGGCTGCACGCCATCGCCACCCGCTGCGCCGCTGTGGACTCTTTAATTTGGTGCTCTGGAAAACCATGCTGCTGCTCCTGGATTTGAATGCCTTTGCGACTCAATAGGCAGACAGAGATTACACCCGCGCCGATCCGACTGGCGCGGCGCAGGGATCATTCAGATCTGGGGCGTGCAGCCTGGGCTCGAAGAGTGGTTGGCCGATCAGGCAGGCGGGAGCGGAGTGCGTGGCGGATGCGGGCGGGTTAAAACCCATGGCCGGGGCCGATATCACCGGTGGTGATCTCGGCCCCGGGCATGGGTCGCTAGAACTTGGCGCTGAGCGTCAGATCAAAGTCACGTGGCGGCTGCTGAGTGAGAAAATCATTGCCGTAGAACGGGATGTCATTGGTCACATTGCGCCGGTTGGTCAGATTGTAGATCGAGAGCTTGGCCTTGTAGTTCTGAAAGCTGTAGAAGACGGCCGCATTGAGCGTGTACTGCCACGGAATCGTCGGCGACTGGTAATAGCCTTTGGAAGCCGTCAGGGAAGCGAGCAGCGCCGGCGGCAGGCCGTTGACGAAGCCATCGGCGACCGCATTGGCATTGGTTGCCGTAAGATCTAGACGGCCGGACTGCGTGGTTTCAACGGTTCCGGTAACCTGGATGTTCGCCTGGGCACCCCAGCCCGAGCCGCTCTTATAGTTCGCAAGCAGATTGAACAATTGCTGCGGCACACCCGGATCCTGGAAGCTCTGGTGCGGGGCGAACACCGCGGCCGTACCGAGGCCATCGTAGTTGATGCCAGGCGCCGCCGGAAAATTCCAGAAACCTGCCGGCGAATCAAGGATCGTATGCAGGTAAGAGTAGCTCGCGGTAGCGAAGAAGTTAGGATTGGGCTGGAAGTTGAGCTCGATTTCGGCGCCTTTGATGTGCGCAAGAGTATTGTCGGCGGCCGATGGCCCATTCGAGACTGAGCGCTCCTGATAGAAGCCGGCCATCGAAACAAAGAGTGACTTATTCAGCAGGTCCAGCTTCAAACCCGCTTCTTCCAGCAGCGTGTGCTGCCGCAGGTACACGGTCGGATCGACACCCCAAGTGGCGACGGCTCCGTCGTTAGCCGTCGGCAGCACGTATTCGGCCTTGTTGTAGGTGGCGTAGGCCGACAGGTGGGAAGTTGGGCTGTACACGACGCTGATGTTGCCGTTGTACAAGCCATACCAGCCGGTTGATGCACTTGCAGGCAGGCCCGTGCCGAACGTGTCTGGGAACGGGTCGGAGTAGTCGAGCTGCACCAAGTCTTCGCGCAGGCCATACAGCATGCTCAACTGCGGCGAGAATTGCAGGCGGTGCTCGAGAAAGATCGCCGCATCCTGCAGGTTGGAATCGACAGTGCCGTTGGTCTCAACATACGGAATGCGGCCACTGATGCCCCACTGGTCATGGCCGAACGCCGCCGGGTACAGAATCGCCCCGGAATAGTAGTTAATTAACGGGTTCAGCACCCAGGTGTCCGGATTGCCGCTCAGATCGAAGACACTCACAGGCTCGTTCAGGAAGTTCTGGATGTCCAGCACATGCGCATAGCGATAGGTGAATCCGGTGTCGATTTGCTCGCTCACCGCGCTGCCGAACTTGAACTTGAAATCAGTCTTGTTCTCGATCGTCATGCTGCCAATGGCGGTGTCGGCGTAGTAATCCTCGGTCTGGTTGTAGCGGTTCATGTAATCGTAGAAGGTATTGTTGACGACCGAGAAATTGTCCGAGGCGTCGTAGGTGGCAATGATCTGCCCCTTGATGTGCTGCGCTTTGGCCCCGGTGCCATCGGGCTCATCAATGATGATGCGCCTGTTTAGCGGAACGTAGCCGGTATAGTTGTTCTCGGTAAAAGCGTAGTTGATCGCTTCAATCGCACCGGGGCCCCCGACGGGACCACCGGCCAGATACAGGCCGTTGTCGATCAGCGTCTGGTTGACCCGATTGACGCCGTCATTTTCACGGTAGGTCGTGGCCTCATAATCGGCCGTCGTCAGTATGGAGAACTTCGGCGATATCTGATCCAGCAACGCGGCGAACAGCGACTGCTGGTGGAAAAACATGTCGTAGTAATAGCTGCCGCTGTCATCCACCTCGACACTCACCCGCCCTGCCAGATTGCCGCCCAGCGGGCCGCCGACATCTGCAATGGCGATGCGCTTTTGCTGAGTGTCGAACTCTAGACTGAAATCCTCGGTGGTTTTAGTCAGCGACGGCATCTTCGTGACGATATTGATCGAACCGCCGACGCCGGCCCCGGCTCCGCCCTGCACACTGGCCGGGCCCTTGACGATGTCGATGGAGTCGACACTATTGAAACTGATCGGTGCGCCGTAGCCATTCAGCGTGAAGCTGTCGCGCATGCCATTGAAGAACATGTCGGCGTACTGACCCCGGATGCGCGGCACGTTCGGCTGGCCGAATGAGGCATCGGAATAGCTGCTGGAGGTCAGGTACGAGAACCCGCCAGGATTATTAACGTTGAGCGCATCGAGCTGAGCCTTCGAGAGCAGGGTGTTGTTGCGCGGCGTGTCCATCACGCCCAGATCCAGTCCGTAGGCCGAGGTCGAGGTGACGGTGGTCGGGAGGATGAGATCTCCGCGCCGGATGCCGTTGACGACAATTTCATCGAGGTCTTCCGAAGCAGACATCGAAACAACCGCGGGGCCGGTCGCTTGGGGGGTGGTTGGCGCTGGGGCTTCGCCATCGGCAAACGCAAGATTCAAGCTCAGCGGCGCCGCCGCCAAGATCGCGGTCATTAATCGAGCCATCGTAACTCCCTGACTTATATGTGGTGCGTGAACGACAGCGTTCCGCCCTTTGTATCTAGCTATGCAGTTTCTATACCAGCGGGCTCAGGACGATCGCCATCAGCCGAGCGGACCTGCCGGGTGGTAACTAGGACTTTGAAATTGCATTGATCCCGGGTTGCCAGCTCGAGTCGGTGCTCGGGCGCCTCTTCGCCCTGCCAGCAACATGGTGCCACAAAATGATGCGCGCGCATTCCGGGGCGCCCAATTTCAGAGCGTCCGCGCTCAGCTTGGGGGCCCCATGGGTCGTGACTCGACTCGGCCAATAGCGCTGCAATGAGGCATCGATCAGTCGCCGGCGCGCGCCGATTCAGAGGTACGGATTCGACATTCAGAAGCCAGCACTCACGCGCAACATCCGATCCGCTCTAAGCCAGTGATTATATTTGCCTTTCTGTCCTAGGCTTCGATTGCCGAACCGCCTCCGCCATTAATCTTAAGCCTCGCCATGCCGGTCCAATGTCCTCTATCTATAGAGCGAAGACCCCCGCTCAGTGCGCCGTGGTTTCCGGAGCGCCAAGCTTCCATAGATCCCACCTTTGCACAATGTCCGCGACCAGCGGCATGCCCGCGTGGACCAAATTGTGAGTGGCCACCGGAAATGCGTTCGGGACGGCGCGCTGGGCTTGCAGTGCAGCCATCGCGCTCTGATGGGGGTAGGGTCGATCAAAATCAGAACCGGTGCGTAGTACGGCAACGCGCCGCAGATCGATCAGCCCTGAAGCTGCGGCCCGGGTGAGTGCCTCCATTGTGGCATTGTCCTCCTGCTGTGAGGTGCAATAGGTGCCTTTGCCCCCGGTCAGCAACCGGGTCCAGGAGCGGGCGTGTTCGCCCAGGCGGCTACCCGTCCACCAAGTATCCGCGGTCGCGGTATCGCACTGAATCACGGTCGGCGGTTGATTCGCCGGTGCGCTAGTGTAGTGCCGGCGGTAGTCGCGCATGTCGTCCGTATCTTCCAGTCGAGCCGAACCTGAGAGCTCGAGCGCTTTGTGCAGCAGCGTGGCATCGAGTTCAAACACCTCGGTCTCATATTCGAGCTTCGGCAGCTCCGTGGGTGAGTTTGTTCCGATCCCGAAGTACCCATCGCTCCAGCCTGGCGGCAACTCGCGGGCATCGATCTCGTGCGCAATGCCAAAATCGACCACGTAATGGGCCCAGGCTGCAGAACCCAGGGTGCCGCGGGCCGGATCAATGCCGGCAATGCCCGCGACCAGGAAATAGCTCTGGTGCAGATCGAACAGGCCGCTGTAGAGGACGGCCATCAACGAGGCCGCAGCGTTGGCGTGTCCCATGCCGGTCGTCATCTGGCAGACGCCATCGGTAGTGCATTGCACCGCAGGATAGTCGCTGGCCAAGCCGGGGACGCGAACCTCACGCGTCGGTTGCAGCGCCTTGAGCCAGGGTTGCGCCTCGGGACCGAACATGTTGATGACCAGCACTTTCACAGGTATCGGCGTTGCACTCTCGAGGGCCGGTGCGACGCCTGCGGTGAATGCCCGTTGGCTGGCCGCGGCCAGGGCGATGCCAAGCGCCAGCGCCGCGACCGCCAGCACCTGCATTATCGGCCCGACCCGCCGCTTTCTCCGGCCGCTCCGGGCGGGAAACGCTGGGTGAGCATCGGCGGCACTCATGAGCTTCGCATTAAACATGGTGTGGGCCATCCATCTGTGCACACGGGGTTTAAGAACTCTACATCGAAATCAATGCTGGGTGATTCTTGTCTGAAGGCCGGATCTAAAATCTTGCCGCCTCTGTCGATCAAGCCGGCCGCATGGCGATGACCCGTGTCATACCAGCGATGCCCGGTTCGTGCCTGACCTGGAAGCCCTTGGATTCCAGGGCGCCGACCACCCAACCGGTCGATAGCCGCAGTTTGCGATACGCACCGACGCACTGCCGCCAACCTGCGCCATCGCGCTCGTGAAGAATGTCGTGCACTGTCACTGCCCCATCCCCGTACTCGAGAAAACAGGTCAGGATCCGATCCGCGTCGCTACGCACAGGAATGAAGCGCTCCGCTCCGTTCAGCGCAATTGAATAATCGCGGAACGCGAGCACGAAACTACCGCCCGGCTTGAGGGCATGCGCTACATCGGCAAACAGTCCCTCTACCGATTGCAGATCTGGCAGATGTGTCAGCGTATCTCCCATGCACACGATCAAGGCCGGAGGTACTGTAATGTGCCGCTTAAAGGACGTCAGATCATCTCTGATGATCTTGATCGATCGGGCAGCCAGTTCACGCCTCAAGACCTCAAGAAGCACAGCGGAAGCGTCAATCGCCACGACCGAATAGCCCATATCCGCCAGGGGCATCGCGTGCATGCCAAATCCCGCGCCCAGGTCAAGCGCCCACTGATTATTCGCAGGATGCGCGCACACCGCATGCACCTCGGCCCGCCCGCGTGCGATGGCCGCGTCCATTCCGCCAGCCATCCAAAGGTAGATGGGCGCGAGAAGGCGTTCGTAGTGCTCTGCAACCGAGGACAAGGATTTTTCACCCGGCATTGGCATTGGTCCTAAGATAGGCCACAAAACACTGGCGCGAGAAGCTCACATGCGAGGGGCATTCCGTTTTCTCCTTTGCGCTGCCCTGGCAGTAGCCTTGCCCCTGTCTGCCACGGAGCCCCACCCGGTTATGACTGCCAATGGCCCGGTGGCAGGCTTGCCGAGCGCCGATGGCACCGTCATCGCTTTTAAGGGCATTCCGTACGCCGCGCCGCCGCTAGGCGAGCTGCGCTGGCGCGCACCCAAGCCGCCCGCATCCTGGACCAAGGTGCGCAGGAGCTCGGAGTTCTCCGCCAGCTGCATCCAGAACATTGTCCCCGAGCGAAAGCCCTGGACTCAAGAGTTCATGGCCCACAACCCGACCAGCGAGGACTGTCTGTACCTCAATGTCTGGATGCCCAGGAAAACAACCAGCAGCAAGCTGCCCGTTTACTTCTGGATTCATGGCGGGGGTTTCCTCGAGGGCGCCAGTGCGATCCCTGCCTACGATGGTGAGAATCTCGCCCGCCGCGGTGTTGTGGTTGTGACCATCAACTATCGTCTGGGCGTGTTCGGGTTTCTCGCTCATCCCGAGTTAACCAAGGAGTCAGGCCGATCGGGCAACTATGGGTTACTGGATCAACTCGCCGCCTTGAAGTGGGTACAGAGGAACATTGCCGCCTTCGGCGGCGATCCGGGCAGCGTCACCATTTCTGGCCAGTCCGCAGGCGCCGGCAGCGTGCACAGCCTGATCGCTTCGCCTCTGGCCAAGGGATTGTTCCAGCGTGCGATCGCCGAGAGCGGCTCCGCGTACGCAGTGGCTGGCACGAGCCAAAAGCTGGCGGACGCTGAAGCAGAGGGTGTGAAGTTCGCCAGCGCCAAAGGCGCGGGCAGCATACGCACGTTGCGCGCAATGCCGCCGGAGAAACTGATGGCACAGCTCGCCGATGGCCCGGCCTCCGCCTTCAGGCCAGTCATCGACGGATACCTCCTGACTGCCGATCCCGCCGAGATTTACCTGGCAGGCAAGCAGATCGACGTGCCGGAATTGACCGGCATGAATATGGATGAGCGCAGTGCCGAGTCCGACTACGGCACCATTCCGATGGCTAGCTATCAGAAGAAAATGCAGGATCGTTTTGGCGACCTGGCAAGCGCCTTTTTCCTGCTTTACCCCAACAACACGCAGGAGCAGTCGGGTGACTCGCAGAAAGCCGTCGCCCGCGATTCCGGCCTCGTGTCGATGTTCATGTGGGCTCAGTGGCGGGGAAAGACCTCCAAGACCAACGCCTACACGTACTACTGGACACACGCCGAACCTGGCCCGGACAGTGCGCGCTATGGCGCCTTTCACACCTCAGAAGTGCCCTACATCTTCAATACCATGGAATTTGCGCAGCGCCCGTGGACGGACCGGGACCATCAGCTCGCCCAGATCCTCCAATCCTACTGGATCAATTTCATGGTGAGCGGCAATCCCAACGGACCGGGCCTCGTTGATTGGCCTGCCTTCACCGCCAAGACACCCGCGACCATGGAGCTTGGCGACCGGTTCGGCGCGCGGCTGGTGGCCGACATCGCCAAACTGGAGTTCTGGGAAACTTACCTGTTCCACCCGGACACCGAAAATCGCTAATCGGGTGCAGATGAATTTGCGCGTTATGGATCGCTGGAAATGTCTGGGCCTTGGCTACCGGTGCTGGCCGGATAGTTTCGCCTCGACTGCAGCGTGGGCGTCGGCGCGTTAGTGCGGGCCCGCATGAAGTTTGAGGCCGGCAAAATCCGCTGTGCGTGGATCATACCGCCCACGACAAATGTACGACTGGCTCCCACATCGCCCATGTCGCCGCTGATATGCTCTGAGCCAACCTGGTCTATGCTCCCTGCGCATGTTGATACGTATACGGTCAGCCTAAGGCACGCCCTCGAAGGCCAAAGGAATGTCGATGTCAGCTAGTGCCCTGGATCCTGGGTTGCCGCGTGCCGAAGTGCAGGGTGATCCACCCCCGCTAGCGCCGAACGCGACAGCCGAAGAGAAAGACCGGCACTGGTACACCTACGTCTATCAAGGCGATCGCGTACCGCAGCTGACCGTGCGGGCGCTGATCATGGGCGCCGTGCTGGGCATGCTGATGGCCACCTCGAACCTCTATACCGTGCTGAAGCTTGGCTGGTCCTTTGGCGTCGGGGTGACTTCGTGCGTGCTCTCTTATGTGATCTGGAACGCCCTGCGCGTCCTGAGTGTCGGCCGACTGACGGCGATGTCGATCCTCGAGAACAACTGCATGCAGTCCACCGCCAGTTCTGCGGGTATGGCCACGGGCACGACGATCGCCACCTGCTTCGGCGCCCTGCTCATCCTTGATCCGGCCCACCGCCATGTCGCGTGGCCGATCGTGGCGGCCTTTACCGTTACAACCGGCATCATGGGGGTTTTGCTGGCGGTTCCCATCAAACGGCAACTGATCAATTATGAGCAACTGCCCTTTCCATCCGCGACGGCGGTCGCCACGACGCTGAAGAGCCTGTACGCGCATGGGACTGAAGCCCTGCACAAGGCTTATGCCCTCATCGTGGCGCTCGCCGTTGGCGCATTGATCGGTGTGCTGAACACCGATGAGGATCAGTTTGTCGCACTCGGGCAATTCTTCACCTGGATGCGGACGCGAATCGTCAATATTCATATGCCGGCGCTGGTGCCAGCCGCCGGTATCCGGCTGCTTGCCGGCAAGCCAATGGTCGGATTTGGTTTTGAGCCCAGCGGCTTACTGATCGCGGCCGGGATGATCATCGGGCTGCGCAGCTCTCTCTCAATGTTTGCCACATCCGGCGCCCTTTATTTTTTTATCGCACCCTGGTTGCAGTCAATCGATGCCGCCCACGCCGGTGTAGCCGGCTACGTGGCTTCGATCCCCACGGTGGCAGGTGGCACGATGTTTCACCCGATGCGCTGGTCGCTCTGGGGCGGCGCATCCATCATGGTGTTTGCGGGGCTGACTTCGCTGGCGTTTCAGTGGCCGACCATTGTCCGGGCCTTTCGCGGACTGCGTCGTAAAAACACGGCCGAACCGCCCAAAGGCTCGATGCAAGAAATCATGGCGGGGATTGAGATTCCCGTGCGCTGGGTGGTTATCGGCATCATTCCCGTTGGCCTGGCACTGGTGGCCCTGCAGATCATTGCCTTTCGAATTCAGTGGTGGGCTGGATTGATTGCGGTCGGCATGTCGTTCGTGCTGGTGCTGGTGGCCTGTCGCGCGGTCGGCGAAACCGACACCAACCCGATCGGGGCCATGGGCAAAGTGATGCAGCTGTTGTTCGCGGTGATTTCCCCAGGCAATACCACTCACAATCTGGTCTCGGCAGGGGTCGGTGCAAATTCTGCGGCTGCGTCAGCGGAACTGCTCGGTGATCTGAAGGCCGGTTACCTGCTCGGCAACAATCCCAGAAAGCAGTTTGTAGCGCAGCTCACCGGGGTGTTGTTCGGGACCCTGGCGGTGGTACCGGCCTGGTATCTGATGATTCCAAATATCGCGGCGCTCGATAAGTACCCACTGCCGGCTACGCAAGTCTGGGTGGCCGTCGCTCGGGTGCTCTCAGCCGGCATTGACAGCCTGCCGATGAGCGTACGAATCGTCATTGTGCTCGGCGCGCTGATCGGCATCGGGGTGCCGCTGTTGGAGCGGCTGTTTCCGCGGGCACGGCCATGGCTGCCCTCGGTGATGGGACTGGGCCTGGGTTGGGTGATCTTTTTCAGCAATGCACTGTCGTTCGCGATCGGTGCGCTGATCGCGTGGCTGTGGCGCAGGCTTCATCTGCGCAGTGAAAAGATTTACATGGTACCGGTAGCCTCCGGTCTGATCGCCGGAGAGTCCATTCTGAAGGCACTGCTGGCGATGCTTGCCACCGCGATCGGCCTGGCCGGCTGACCGCCGGCGGATCAGGCCCTGCTCGATTCGGGTTCGCTGTAGAATAATAGCGCTGAGGGTCGACGCGACCAAAGCTCACTATTCGATTGCATCAGGTCCTCACATGTTCCAAGGTCTGCAGTTGCCTTTATTGAGTCGGCAGATGCGGGCTATGGGTGTATTGGCTAAGAGAGCTACGCTTGGGGGTTTCAACGATGGTTTATGCACAGGATGTCGCATTGTCAGTTCCTAGGCCCCTGATGCTGCTGGGACCGACGCCGGGCACGCGCGCTTGCCACAGACTGCTTGGCGCGCCGCGGCAAATAGGACTGTTGGCCCTGATTGGTTTATTGATCTGCTTTGCCCGTCAGTCGCCAGCGCAGGAGACCCCAGCCCCAAGAGATATCGCCTATCCCGGGCTCCTCACCGTAGCGGTTGATCTCACACAGGCGGAACGCAAGATTTTCTTGGTCCATGAGAGCATCCCCGTAAAGCCCGGCCCACTCACGTTGCTCTATCCGAAATGGATACCCGGTGAGCACGCTCCGAGCGGACCTTTGGCGACCGCCACCGGTGCCGGCGTGAGCGGCGTGAAGATCACTGCGGGTGGACAACATCTTGCGTGGCGTCGTGATCTCGACGAGCCGTATGCGCTGCATCTTGAAGTGCCCGCCGGCCAGAATGATCTGGAGCTGGAGTTCCAGTTCTTATCCTCGCCCACGACCGCCAGCTTCGGTCAGGGCCTTTCAGCCACGGACAAACTTGTAGACCTCGAGTGGAATCAGGTTTTGTTCTATCCCGCGGGATATTTTGCACGTGGAATCTCGGTGCAGGCCAGTGTGACGCTGCCGCCCACCTGGCCCTTCGGCTCGGCACTGGAACCGAGCCACTCGGAGGCAGGAAAGACTACCTTTAAGCCAGTCACCTTGGAAATGCTTGTCGATGCGCCGCTGATTGCCGGCATAAATTTCAAACGAATCGATCTTTCGAGCGACGGCGCTCCACCGGTATTTCTCGACATTGTGGCCGATCGAGCGGCTAACCTGGCGATCACGCCCGAGCAGATCAGTCGCTACAAGTCGCTGACCAACGAGGCTTACGCCTTGTTCGGCGCACGCCATTACCAGCACTACGACTTCCTGCTCACGCTCTCCGACTTCACTGACCACTTTGGTCTGGAACATCATCAATCGAGCGACGATCGCACGGATGCCGACCTTTATACAGACGCCGAGGTGTACACCTCGCAGGCCGACCTGCTTTCACACGAGTATGTTCATTCCTGGAACGGCAAGTTCCGACGCCCGGCAGGGCTGAGCACGCCGAATTTCAACGTGCCGATGCGGGACGACCTGCTTTGGGTGTACGAAGGCCTGACTGAATACTGGGGCGAGGTATTGGCAGCGCGCGCCGGTATGTGGTCTGCCGGGCAATTTCAGGAGCGCTTGGCTTACGTCGCCGACATGCTGAGCCATGTCCCGGGGCGCGAGTGGCAAACCCTTCAGGATACTGCCGATGAAGCCGCGCTTCTTTATTACACCCCTTATGCCTGGGATAGCTGGCGGCGTTCGACGGACTTTTATGAGGAGGGCACACTGCTGTGGCTGGATGTGGATACCTCCATTCGCGAGTTAAGCCATGGCTCACGCTCACTCGATGATTTTGCACACCTGTTCTACGCCAGTCACGCCGGCCCCCTGGGACCACTGCCCTATACCTTCAATGATGTTGTCGCAGGCTTAAGCGCCGTCCAACCCAACGACTGGGCGAAATTCCTGCGGACCCGACTCGATACGAATCTCAACGCACCGCTGGATGGACTGAAGCGCGGCGGTTGGAAACTGATCTATTCCGATGCGCCGAATGACTACCTCAAGGCCCATGAGCATCGAAATAAATGGCTCGACCTGAGGGCCTCGATTGGCCTGCTCATCGATGCTGACAAAAGCCAGGGTATGCTGACTGACGTGGTGTGGAACAGCGCTGCCTTTGGGGCAGGTCTTACACCCACCATGAAGCTCATCGCAGTCAATGGACAGGCATACAGCCCGGATGTCCTGAGGGATGCCATCAAAGCGGCGAAAGATGGCACTCAGCCCATCGAGTTGCTGGTGCAAGTGGTCAATACGTTCAAGACCGTAAGGGTGAACTATCACGATGGGCTGAAATACCCGCACCTGGAGAGAATTGAGGGCAGCGAAGATCGCGTATCAGAGATCGCAAAGCCACACACGTGATCCTTTTGGACCGGGGTTACGCATCGCCTCGTACGGCCGGCAATCCTAACTGGCCAGCGCAGCATCAATGGCATCCCCAAGGCGATCGACGATCGTCTCGATGTGCCGGGGCTCTACGATAAAGGGAGGTGCCAGCAGCACATGGTCACCGTGGATCCCATCGATGGTGCCGCCCATCGGATAGACCATCAGCCCGCGTGCCATGGCTTCGCTCCTGATGCGGGCATGCAATTTGCGGTCGGGATCAAACGGCGCTTTCGTCGCGCGGTCGGCCACGAGCTCCACCGCTCGGAATAGGCCGCGGCCGCGAATGTCGCCGACCTGGGCGTGATCGGCAAGCCGCTCTTTGAGCCGCCTATCCAGCAGCCCACCCATCGCAACGACATTGGCCAGCAGGCCATCGCGCCGGATCACTTCCTGAACGGCCAGTGCAGCCGCGGCAGCCATCGGATGACCCATGTAGGTATGCCCGTGCTGGAAGACACCGGAACCATCCCGGAAGGCATTGAAAATGTGGGCTCGCAACAAGACAGCACCAATCGGCTGATAGCCTCCGCCCAAGCCCTTGGCGATGACCAGCAGATCGGGCACCACGCCGTCCTCTTCACAGGCGTGCAGCCGGCCCGTGCGTCCCATGCCACACATCACTTCATCCAGGATCAGGAGCACGCCGTAGCGATCGCAGATCTCGCGCACGCGCTTAAGGTAATCCGCGACCGGCGGCACCGCCCCTGCCGTAGCGCCGACGACAGTCTCTGCCACGAAGGCAATGACCGTATCCTTTCCCAAAGCCAGGATCTGATTCTCGAGGGCTTGTGCCGCGCGTGCGGCATAGGTCTCATCGCTTTCGTCGCGCTGCTGAAAGTGGTAGGCGAAGCAAGGGTCGATATGATGCGTCTTGATCAGCAGCGGCTCAAACTGACGCTTGCGCCCTTCGTTGCCCCCGACCGCGAGCGCCCCGAGCGTGTTGCCGTGATAGCTCTGGCGGCGCGCGATGAGGTGGCGGCGCTGCGGCTGGCCTTGCTCGACGAAATACTGTCGCGCCATCTTCAATGCCGTCTCGATTGCTTCAGAGCCGCCACTGATGAGGTAGACATGATCAAGATCGCCCGGTGCGTCGGCGATCAGCCGGTCGGCCAGGCGCTCGGCC
>Ga0302310_10001450_pt1 | contig 20157 bp, 17 predicted proteins | sample III_Palsa_N1_2_FD_200451 | JGI IMG/M metagenome (GOLD analysis project Ga0302310, IMG submission 200451) | Peat permafrost microbial communities from Stordalen Mire near Abisko, Sweden - III_Palsa_N1_2 | ecosystem: Environmental > Terrestrial > Soil > Palsa > Peat permafrost | place: Sweden...
GATTCCTGCTGATATTCGACAACTGCGAACATCTCATGGAGGCGGCTGCCGCCCTGACGGAGCGCATCTTTGTAGCTGCTCCTCAAGTCCACATCCTGGCTACGAGTCGCGAGGCTCTGAGAGTCGAGGGCGAGCACGTCCACAGACTGGCGCCACTTGCCGTTCCTCCCGACTGCGCGGAGATCACCGCGGCGGAGGCTATGACATTTCCTGCGATTCAGCTCTTCGTGGAACGTGTCACGGCGAGCGGCGTCCGATTGAATCTCAGCGATTCCGACGCTGCGATCGTGGCCGGCATCTGCCGAAAGCTTGACGGTGTTCCGCTTGCGATAGAGCTGGCTGCCGGTCGCGTCAGGGCACATGGGCTTCGACAGACCGCCGAACTTCTCGAAGAGCGACTTTCCTTATTGTGGCAGGGGCAACGCACCGCTCCGCACCGCCAACAGACGCTAAAAGCCATGTTGGATTGGAGTTATGGACTGCTCACCGAGCTGGAGCGGGAGGTGCTTCGAAAGCTTGCCGTGTTCGTCGGATATTTTACCCTCGATGCGGCACGCGTCGTGCTGACGAGCGAGAAGCTCAACAAGAATCTCATCGTCGGCGCCATCGACAGCCTTGTCGACAAGTCGATGGTTGCGACGTTTGGGGTCGGAACGGCGATGCGCTACCGGCTTCTGGACACGACGCGCGCTTACGCTCTCGATAGGAGCATCGACGATAGCGACCGCACCGCGTTGGCTGCGCGTCATGCGGACTACTACCGGCGGTGGCTTGAGCAGACCGGTTCCAAATGGCCGACTTTGTCGGACGCAGCCGAAAGAGCTCTGCGCCAGGCCGATCTCGCTAACGTGCGCGCGGCTCTGGAATGGTGCTTTGGTGACGGTGGAGCAACCGACATCGGCATCGGACTCGCGGCGGCAGCGTCTCGCTTTTTGTGGGCCACATCGCTGCTGGCCGAGTCTCATCGCTGGGCGGAGCGGGCTATCCTCGCTCTGGACGAGGCGACCCGCGGAACGGGCGAGGAGATGCATCTGCAGGCCGCCCTTGGAATGTCGCTGATGTTCGCCCACGGAGAGACCGAATCCGCGCGCGCGGCTTTTAACAGGAGCCTCGCGATCGCGGATGCGCGGGGCGACGCGCACCATCAACTGCAGCTTCTGGTTCCGATGAGCGCATTCCACACGAGGATCAGGGAATTCGGGAACGCCCAGAATTACGCGAAAATCGGCGTTGCCATTGCCGAAGCCATCGACGACGAGGCAGCAGTCGCAGTGGCGCGAACTCTGTTGGGGATAGCGCTTCACTTCATCGGTGACCTCAGCGGCGCTCGTGCGGAACTCGAGGCGGCGCTCCAAACCGAACCCGGTGAGCGATTGCCGAGCTCGGTAAACCTCGGTTCAGGTCACCACATCTGGGGTGGAATCGCGCTCGCACGAACCTTGTGGATGCAAGGGCAACCGGCTCGGGCTGTGCAGACGGCACGCCAGGCCATCAAGGACGCAGCGGCCCTCGATACATCGCTGACGCTTGCATTGAACTGGGCCATTCCCGTGTTCCTTTGGACCGGCGATCTGCACAGCGCCGAGCAGCACGTCGATTGGTATTTTGCTCGCTGCGCTCAAACCAATTCCGAAGGGCCAGTCATCGCGATCGGGCGCGGCTTCAGGGGGCAACTCGCGATTTGCAGGGGCGACGCCAAGGGCGGCATCGAATATCTGCAGGGCACACTTGGCGAATTCCAGCCGGGGCATTACGAACTCGCCACAGAGTTGAATATTTCGCTCGTGGAAGGTCTTGCAGCTGTCGGCCGGCACGCAGAAGCTATCCAACTTGCCAATGAGAATATTAGGCGGGTCGAAGCCGGCGGAGACATGTGCTACATGCCGGAACTCCTGCGCGTGAAGGGCAACCTTCTTCTCTCGCTGCCGCAGCCAAGCCGTGAAAACGCGGAAGAATGCTTCAAGGAGTCGCTTGCACTGAGCCGTCGCCAGGGTGCGTCGGCTTGGGAGTTGCGCACCGCGATCGATCTGGCGGGGTTGTCTGCCTCAACGGGGCGGCGAGCGGAGGCGCGGGCCCTGTTGCAGCGGCTGTTAGGTCGCTTCGAAGATGGCTCCGAAACCTCGGATATCAAGGAAGCCGAGCGCCTGTTGTCGACATTGAACTAATCATCATCACGCTCACTGCACCAACGGATTGACAATGACCCGTAAGGACCCGAGAGGCTGAAACGATGGCCGCTCCGATAGAACCGGCTGCGCCCAAATCTTTTGCGTCGCGGCTGGTAACTCGTACCAGTAAGGCCCAGATCGGCATCGTACTTTCGTGCCTGATCGGCAACATTGTTTCATCTACCCCAGTGGTCAACACCACACTCGGCGTGTTCCTCGTTCCCATTTCGCGCGAGTTTCAATGGCCCCGAGAGCGGGTGTCGGGGGTGCTGACCTTGCTCGCCGTCGTCAGCGCGCTAGCCTTTCCGATCGTAGGAAGTCTGGCGGACAAGTTCGGATCGCGCAGGCTGATATTGTTCGGAAATCTTTGTTTCGGAATCTGCGTCATAGGGCTGGGTTTCTCCACCGGCAACGTTTTCCTGTTCTATGGCACGTTCGCCTTGATCGGGATTTTCGGTTCGCTGCCGAGCACGATGATGTTCAATCGCGTGGTCGCCGGCTGGTTCGACGCGGCGAGAGGTAGAATGCTTGGACTTTCTTCAGGGCTCGGAAACGGCCTCGGCGCAACCATCATGCCCTTTGCTGCCCTCATCCTGATGCGCGAATGGGGCTGGCGTGGCGCGTTCATCGGCTTGGGCGCGATCGTGATTGCCGCTGGCTTCTCGACTTTTCTGTTCTTGCTCAAGGAGCCCCCACTGGCCAACCGCGGCCAAGCGTCCACCGCGGTTGTTCTTAAGGGCATGACGCTCGTCCAGGCGGCGCGAACATCGAGCTTTTGGCTGGTGTTGATCGCTATCGGGTTGGGGGCTGGCTGCCTGACCGCGGTGTTGGCACACGTCGTGCCGTTTCTGTCCGACCGAGGCATTTCGGTCAATCGGGGCGTTGTCGTGGTGTCGGTCTTCGCTTTGGTCGGCTCGGGTTGGATGATCGTCGTCGGCTGGTTGCTGGACAGGTTTGATTCGCCGAAAATCATCGCGCCGCTTTATCTGATTTCGGTTGTCGGCACGCTCGCGCTCGAACACGGCACGACGCTTCCCGTCTTGGTCCTGGGCGGCGCGCTGATGGGAATCGGCCTCGGCAGTGAATTCGGCGCTCTGTCTTATTTCATCTCCCGCTACTTCGGCTTTCCACGGTTCGGTACAATCGCGGGCGTGATGTATTCGGCCGTGACGATCAGCCTGGGAATCACACCCTTTCTGATGGATGTCGACTTCGACCACAACAAATCCTATTTGCTGTCGCTTCACGTCATCGAAGTTGCACTCGTGGCGGGCGCCGTGATGATTGCGTGCCTGCCACGCTACGAGTCCACAATGGCACTCTGGCGCAAGATCTCTCCCGCAACCTGAGCCTTGTCGTCCCAAGGCGCCACAGGACAGCCTTTCGGGACCACGCCGGTAAAAGTGCTGGCTCAGAAGCTCGTGGAGAGCTTGATGTGGATTTCGCGTCCGACGCCCGGCAATACCGAAGCGTTCGAATCGACATCGTATTCGGCGATGAAGTAGCGTCGGTCTGCGAGATTATCAACGTAGAGATCGGCGCGGATGCTTCCGAACATCAAGTATGCGCCGGCCTTGATTAAAGCATAGGGCGGCAGCCGGATACTGTCCGGCAGGGAACCGCCCGTCCAGGAATTGTAAGTGATTCCTGCAGTGAGACCCCACCGATGTTGATTGTCATAGGTCGCGAACAAGCTTGTGCTGAAATCCGGCGTGGTGTGAAGTTCAAAGCCGTTCTTCAGACCAAGAAATTCGGCGTTGGACTCGAACTCACCACCATAGCCCTGAACGCCGGTGATTCCTGCCTCTGCCGGCGTAAGAACCAGAAACGGACCTGCACCGTTGCCCTCGCCGAGCTGGCGCACGTGCTGGAAGGTCATCGTGCCGGTCAGCCCGAGATACTCGGTCACTAGATAGCGCATTTCGCCTTCCAAACCTTGCGATTGCTGAGAGTCGATGCCGCCGTCGCGTGGGTCGAGATATTGGTTTTGCTGGCGATAAACATCGATCGCGGCATACAACCGTCCGTCGAGTTGCGAGCTTTTTAGTCCAACCTCGCTGAGCGTCGAGGTGCCGATCGCAGATTGATCGGCAATCAGGGATGGGATGACGGCATCGCCCTGGTCGATGTTCAGCGAATAGGATCTTGCGAACGTAAAGTATGAAACGACATACGGGTTCTTGAAGCTGACACTGGCGTTGTAACTGACCGGATTGGATTTTCCCTCGTACCACTGGGATTGTTTGACGCCGTTGATCGACGCGTAAGGCCCATTGTCGACGGACTTCAGGGAATAATTGTCGTCGCGGAGTCCGGCAGTAATATCCAGATGATCGAACAGCAGTGCATCTTCCATGACGAAGATGCCGATGTCCGACTGCCGGCTGATGACGGCGTTGTCCCACTGGTAGCCGTCTAGTCCCGGCATGTCGAATACGGCATTGAAGATATCGTCGGGGGTCTGCGGTTGCGACAAATCCCAGCGATCCTGCGAATTCACGCCGGAGTTCAAATATTGATCGGATACGGCATCCGTGTAGCGGTAGCTGAGGCCGACAACCGATTGCAGGGAGACGTTCTCGCCGAAATCCCGTTTGTCGCTATAGGTGACCCGCTCCTCGTTGACCGCAGTACGGAAAAGAGTGGCAAAGCCGGTGCTTTGATAATTGAGGGCATCCAGATACTGGTTGAACGATTCGAGCTTTAGAGTTCCAAAGTCGCCAAAGGTTCGAGTCAGGCCGACATAGAGCGTGGGCGTGCTGGCGCGATTGATGTCGTCCGGCGAAATTTCCGTTTGACGCGGCGACAGTGTTACGAGTTTCACCGTCGCAGGATTGAGCTCGGTGTACTGGTTGGGAGTCGCGAAAATCCCGAAAATTGGAAGAACATATTGCTGGATGCCGCCTGCTGCTTTTGCGTTCGCGGCCGCGTAGTCGGCAATCGTGATGTATTGCTGACCCGGTTGAACGATCGGGGTCAGAGCCGTGCCGGATATGTATTCATCGTGATCGATCAGATTCTGAGTGACCCGATTCCAGCCTTCGTCCTTCAGATAACCGTCGGAATTTATGTATTGCGCAGTCGTGGTCAAGCTCCAACTAGAACCCAGCTCGGTGCTGAAGGTCAGCTGAGCAGTCAGGCTTTTTGGATGCACGCCGATATAGAAGCTGTCGGAATCGACCAACTCAAGGAAGCCGTAAATTCCTGCCTGATGGCCGCTCAGCGAAAAGGGCGCGGCACCCTCCAGCGTGCCTTCCTTTTGATTGTAGCTGCCATAGGTCAGAGACATCGCTCCCATCGGATCCGCCAGGTATTGCGAGTCTGCACCGACGGCGCTCTTCGGAATGAAGTTCATATAGCCGCCGATCTGCCCGGCGCCGTAAACGGGGGACGGCGGGCCGCGGACCAGTTCGATGTTCGAGCTGGTGTCGACGGGTGTCGGATAGGTGGCGATGTTGGTGATTTGCTGGAAACCCATGAAGTACGTGTCGGCGATGGTGCCGCGCACGTTCAGACTGCCAGGGACCCCGAAATAGCTTCCCGTATACGTGCCTGCAGCGATTGCTGTGAAGTCGTAAACGGTCTTGATGTCGTAGCGCGCCAGCAACTGATCGCTGATTGCGGTCACCGATCGCGGCGTGTCCACAAGGGGCTTGTCGATACCGAACACGACAGAGCTGTCGCGTTCTTGAACGACGCCAGACATAGTTCTGGTTCCCGTAACGACCACTTCCTCAATCGGCGTGTCCTGTGTAGGGCTCTGGCTGGTCGGAAGCGCATCGGCTGCATCGGCTGTCGACCAAGGCGAAGTCGCGCTCGCCGCCAATACGAACAGTGTGGCACCCACAGCGCGCGCAAACGGCCACCTGTGCTTGGCCCGCATGACTGCGTGGTCGCCGCCCGTCCAATTTCCAGCCCGTATCATACTAACCTGGCGCCCCTGACGGTTTGGGTCAGTCTGGACTCCGAACGGCTGCAATTATTGGCCAAATCGAAGGACACCAACGCCAAAATACTCTGACTAGGGAGATTCAAGCCCGACTTGGGTCGGCAACCACATCCCGCCCACCAGACTGGCGATCCCGACTTAATTTGCAATTGATTGTCCTCCCGGAAAGCCTGATTCTCGTAGGTCCTAACGCCCGCTCATAGGAACTAACAGCAGCATCGCGAACCGCTCGCGTGGGGGTGCTGAACCGGCGGTTAGCGCACTGTGATCGCGGCGGCTGCCAGCGCGGCAGGAACCGACCAGGCCCAGTCGCCAAGTAGGGAGACCGCGAGCGCCGCAACGACACAGCCAAAGAGGAAGCCCAGCAGAAGATGCAGCGATCTTCTCAGGCGACCCGCATCGACCGGCAGCAATTGACGCCGCACAGCCAGCAAATCCATCAGCGACAACACGGTGTTGGTCAAATTGCCGGTCATTACGGCCGTCGAAATCGCGCCGGGAATCGCCAGACGGAGGAGCGCGTACTGACAAGCCATCGCGGAAACAGCGATCATCACGGCAACTCCAGCCGTAAGCCCGTGTGGATCTGCAGACGGCGTGGTGATGACGCAGAAAATCAGGACTATAACGAGCAACACAAATTGAACCACGAGCAGCAGCCGCGCCAGGCTCGGACCGCGTCGGCGTGATACGTGCGCGACCAGCCAGACGGCCGCCAGCGCCAGCATAAAAATGGGAATGGCCAAGACCTGCGCAACATTGATCGGGCCGCCACGCACGGCTGCGGCAGCGGCCACCACGAGATTGCCTGTGATGTGCGCCGTAAAAATATGGCCAAGGGTCAGGAAGCCCGTGAGGTCGACCATTCCCGCAATCACGCTGAGCAGTGGCGGCAGGCGGACCTCAAGGCGCAACAGTTCTGCCGCGTCGTCCGTCGCGATATCCGGGTGCCCGGCGGAGATTCTAGCGAACGCGAACATGCCGCGCCGCTCCCACGACATTCGCAGGTTCCAATCGGTTGCTGAGACGCTCGATCGCGATCTTGGGAATAATGAGGCCGAGGCTCATTGCCAAGATGACGGTCGAAGCCGTCGTTCCGGCAGAGATAGTTCCCAGCACCAGCGACAAGGAGGTCTGTGTGCCGCTCGCAATTTGCAGCAAGCCGCTCGTCATCCTGAAAATGTAGACGCCCGGCATCATCGACACGACCGCGGCAAAGCCGATTGCGGCGAACGGCATGTGCGAACGACGAGATACGGGTGTCAGCACCAGGCCAACGGCGACGCAGGCGACCAAAGCGCCGATCGCGACGCCGAAACCGAGCAGCGTGATCGCAGCCCACCGCAAGGCGTGAGCCAGCATGCCCACCGTGACGGGCCATGGCAGCATGCTCAGAGGCGTCGAGAAGAAAACGCTGTAAGAGGCAACGGCGACACCCGCAGCAATGACGTCCTGCCATAAGGGGACGGTTCGACCCACTGGATCGACTGGCAGCGATGCGCCAAAAATCGTCAGGCCAAGCAGCAATCCAGTCGAGATCGCGACGACGATGAGTCCAGCGAAGATCAGCCTGGCCACGCCAAGACGGAGACGTCCGCCGATCAAATCCAACGCGCTGTTCAGGAAATGCGGTCCCGGCACGAGCACCATGCAGGGGCAAACGGCAACGAGGCGCAGCGAGGAGCTCAACTGGTAACGAACCGATATCGCGCCGATGATGCCTGCGAGCAGCGCCGCGCAGAACGGCTGGATAAATAGGTTGTCGCTCAGCCGCGCCAGGCCGCGGCGCAAGAGCGCGCCGACGCCGGCGCTGACAAAAATCACAACCACCGGAGCGAAATGTTCGACGCCGAATATCACCGACAATGCAACGGCACCGGCGGCCGCCGCGAGCGCGAAGAACCAAGTCGGAGCCGGCGGTGCTTTCGAGATTGCCTCGATCGTCTCTACTGCGGCGCAGGGCGATAAGCGTCCCAACTCGAAATTCTCTATGGCGCGCATCGTCGAAGCGACACGTTCCATATCCACGCCGGTAGGTTCTGCCGCGACTTGAGCGATAAGAGTGGCAACTTCGCCGCCGGTTTGAATCTGCAACTCGCCCCAGCGCGCCATGAGAATCGCGCTGAGGCCCAGTGCACGACCGAGCCGCTCGGCCGCGCTAATTGTCTGGTCTGTGGCCTGTCCGTTCACGAACAACGTGCGCGCGAAGGAAAGGACGAGATTGCTGCGTTTGCCGCTCGACATGGTAGTGTCACGCCGCGTGCGCTGTCGCCGGAGCGGCGGCCACGTAAGGCTTCACCATTTTCCTGGGATCCACGACCCGGTCGAATTCGGCCTCGGTCACAAACCCCAATTTCAAAGCGGCCGCCTTCAAGGTCAGATCGTTTTCGATGGCGTAATGGGCGATCTTCGACGCCTTGTCGTAACCGATGACCGGAGAAAGCGCCGTCACCAGCATTAGCGAGCGTTCGACATATTCGGCGATCTTCTTAAGGTTGGGCTTCGTTCCCTCGATCAGAAATTTTCGGAAGTTCACGCAGCCGTCCGTCATGAGCGTAATGGAATGTGTGACGTTGAAAATTATCAGCGGCTTGTAGACGTTCATTTCGAGATAACCTCCCGCACCGCCGAAGCCCACCGCGACATCGTCGGCCATCACCTGCACGTCAATCATCGCGAGCGCCTCACACTGAGTCGGATTGACCTTGCCGGGCATGATCGAGGAACCCGGCTCGTTCTCCGGAATGATCAGTTCCGCGAAACCGGCGCGCGGACCGCATGACATCAATCGAATGTCATTCGCAATCTTGTAGAGCGACACCGCCAGCGTCCGCAGCGTTCCCGAAAGATGGACTTGTGCGTCATGTGCGCCCTGCACCGTGAATTTGTTAGGCGCCGTGACGAAAGGCAGGCCGGTAAGTCTCGCGATCTGATCGGCAGCCGCTTCCGCAAAGCCCGGCGCTGAATTGATGCCGGTACCAACTGCCGTGCCACCGAGCGCCAATCGGTAGATGCCCGACAGGGCCCCTTCGATCCGATCCAGATTGTCCGATAGCATGCCCACATAACCCGACCATTCCTGACCCAAGGTCAGCGGCGTGGCATCCTGCATATGGGTGCGCCCGATCTTGATGATGTCGTCCCAAGCTTGCGATTTCGCGGCAATCGCGTCGCGGAGCGCGGCGACCGCGGGAACGAGGCGCTGTATCACGTTCACTGCGGCGGCAATGCACATGGCTGACGGGAACGAATCGTTGGACGATTGCGCCATGTTGACATGGTCGTTGGGATGAACCGGCGCATGGCTTCCGAGCGACGTGCCCGCAAGCTGGCAGCAGCGATTGGAGATCACTTCATTGACGTTCATGTTGAACTGGGTGCCGCTGCCCGTCATCCAGACGTGTAGCGGAAACATGTCGCGATGCTGGCCCGCGAGGATCTCGTCACATACTTGAACGATGAGCCTATAGCGTAGTTCGTCAAGTCGCTTGCCGTCGTGGTTCGCGATTGCCGCGGCCTTTTTCAAAGTGGCGTAGGCTGTGATCATTTCGCGCGGGATCAGGTCCGACCCGATGCTGAAATGCTCCAGGGAACGCTGTGTTTGCGCGCCCCAAAGCTTGTCGGCGGATACTTCGACAACACCTAGGCTGTCCGTCTCCTGTCTCATGTCGGTCATGAATTTTCTCCAATGTTATTAGATGCGTCGTCGCCGGCGCCCTGCGGACTTTTGTGCAGCCCGCAGGGCCGACGCCGATCAAACGCCGTAACGATCGACGTCGACGATCGCTTCTGCAAACGCGTGCGGGGCTTCCTGGGGCATGTTGTGCCCTATGCCGCCGGTGATGAGGCGGTACTCGTATTTGCCCGAGAACCTGTTGCGATACGCCGCGCTGGGCGCGTGGATTGCACCGTTGGCGTCGCCTTCCATGGTGATCGTGGGCACGGTAATGGGAGGAAATGCGGCCAGCTGCTTTTCCAGGTCGTCATATTTCCGCTCGCCGTCGGCCAGGCCAAGCCGCCAGCGATAGTCGTGCATCACGATGTCAACGTGGTCGGGGTTGTTGAAGGAAGCTGCTGTGCGGCCGTACGTGGCATCGTCGAAATTCCACTTCGGCGAAGCCTGGTGCCAGATGAACTTGTTGAACTGGTCGACGTATTTCGCATAGCCGGCTTTGCCGACTGGCGTGGCGAAATAATACTGATACCAAAACAGGAACGAAGGCTCGGGTGGCAACGGCATCTGGTTGCCCTCCGGCGTGCTGATCAGATAGCCACCGACGGAAACGATCGCCTTGCAGCGTTCCGGCCAGAGTGTCGCCAAGACGTCCGCCGTACGCCCGCCCCAGTCAAAGCCGCCGACGGTCGCTGTCTGAATCTTGAGCGCATCCATCAGAGCGATGATGTCGAGGGCGACGGCCGACTGCTGGGCGTTGCGCATTGTGTCGGCAGAAAGAAATGTCGTCGAGCCGTAGCCGCGCGAAAAGGGCACGATCACCCTGTAGCCCTTCGCCGCCAACATGGGGGCGACGTCGACGAAGCTGTAGATGTCGTAGGGCCAGCCGTGAAGCAGCACGACCGCGGGGCCGTCTTCCGGGCCATCTTCGGCGTATCCGATATTCAAGAGGCCCGCGTTGATCTGCTTCAGGGACGCGAACGACGTGTGGGTTGCCCGGCCGTTTGTTGCCAGAGACCCCGATTTGGTCTTGCCGGTTTGCGCATTTGCCAAACTCATCATGCCGAGTTGGGCTGCGGCGACTGTCATTGCCGCCGTACCGAAGAAGCTGCGGCGCTGCAGGTTTATCTCTTCGGGTTTCTTGATCTCATCCATTGGTATCTCCTGTTTGTGGTTGGTTGCGATGATCGATGAAGGTGCCGTGTCGGCGGGTCTTCAGCGTGCGTAGTGCGTAAAGAGCAGGTCATGTCCTTGCGCATTGGCTTCGTGGCAGGCGAAGCATGTCTCATGCTGCGCCTTGTCTACGGGTTTGCCGGCTATGAAGCGGCCGAATCCCCAGCCGCCTGTGGCGGCAAATTTTTGCGAGTCCTTGACCATGAATTGAACGGTCGTAGGTGCACCTGGAACGAACGCCTGGGGTGAGCCGAGAGCGCGGTCGTCTCCGAGGGACGGAACGCGCTTCCAGGCAAGTTTCGCAATGATCGCGCCATCCGGAAGGGGAAGCGTTCTATTTCGAAATGCTTTCATCGCCACAGCGTTTCCAAGAATAACCCTCAGCTCGTTGAGGTTGGCCGCCTCCTGCGACGGGGCGATCAGCTGCCACTGGCGATAACCGGAAGGAATCTTGACGCCATAAATCGGCGATCTTTCGTCACCAGCACGTCCGGCTGTAACGGACATTGCGGTTATGACACACGCCGTGGCAGCGATAGCGAACGACAAGAGGAGCGACCGCTTCACGGACAGCGCCGTCTTGTGAGTATTCGCTTGGCAATTTTTCGCACGGTTCATTGCAGCATTCCTTTGTTCGATGTGGGAACTGCGAACGCTCCCTGGCAATTCAGGCGAGGTTGATTGCAACATCGACGTTGCCCCGAACGGCCTTGGAGTAAGGGCAAGTCCGGTGAGCGGCGTCCGTCAGAGCTTGAGCGACTGCGCGTTCCAATCCCGGCAAACGAACATTGAGACGAGCCCTAAGGAAGTACCCGTCTCCCGATACGTCGAGGTCCACTTCCGCATCGATGGCGGTGTCGGACGGGAGAACGATCTTCATTTGGCGAGCGGCAATCGCCATCGCGCTTTCGAAACAGGCAGACCAACCCGCCGCGAGCAGCTGTTCCGGATTGGTGCCGCTATCGGACGTACCGGGGTTCGACAGCTTGATGTCGAGGCGCCCGTCCGAGCTGCGGCACGATCCGGTGCGGCCACCCGTCGTGTGGACTTTGGCGGTGTACAGAACTCTTTCAAGTTTAGTCATTGCAGGTTCCTCACGAACATCGATTGCTTCAGGCGGCGTAGCTCGTTTCTAGCAGGTGCGTTCTGTTGCGATGGATATAGGGTGAGAACCCCCGCGAGCTATTGGCGGTACCGACCGGCGTTTTCCGATTTTTGCTGAATAAAGAATTTCTGTTCGCCGAATCCAGACGAGTACAACGACGAGACTTAGACTTTGTCACCCGTAGCCGCGGCAGCATTCTGCTTCGTGCGGTTGCGCTCGATCAGGCGGACGCACCAGATGGAAATCTCGTAGAGCAGCACCAGCGGGAGTGCGAGGCTCATCATGCTGAACGGATCGGGTGGCGTGATAATCGCGGCCAGCACGACGATGCCCAGGATCGCATAGCGGCGCGCGCTGCGCAGTTGCGCGCTGCAAATAATTCCGACGCGGCCCAGAAGCGCCAACAACACCGGCATTTGGAAGCACAGGCCGAAGGCGAAAATCAGGGTCATCACAAAGTCGAGATATTCGCTGACCTTGGCATCGAGCTGTATCGGCAATGCGCCATGACCGCCTGGCGTCTCGAAGCTCAGAAAGAACCGGATGGCAAGTGGCATCATCACGTAAAATACGAAGCACGCGCCGATGATGAACAACACTGGCGTGGCAAGCAGAAACGGAAGGAAGCCATTGCGCTCGCGCTTGTACAGCCCTGGCGCGATGAACATCCACACCTGTGTCGCGACGATCGGGAATGCCAGGCAGATACCGCCGAACAATCCCACTTTCACATAAGTGAAAAACGTCTCGGAAAGCGCGGTGTAAATCAGGTGCCGGCCCGGCTGGCCTGTCAGCGCGTTGGCGAGCGGCTGCGTGAGAAACGCATAGATCGGTCGCGCGAAGGCATAGCAGACAATGAAGGAGCCGAAGAGCGCCAGGAGCGAATAGACGAGCCGCTTCCTGAGTTCAATCAAGTGGTCCATCAAGGGCGCCTTGGTCGCGTCGATCGTAGCCTCGTCGGCGAGAGTGGGCGCGCTCATGGCGAAGGCGCGACGAGTTCAACGGGTTCGCCTCCCGAACGAGGCGGCTCGATTGCCCGCATCGCTTCTGGGGGCGGGATCGACCGATGTAATGTGTTTTGAATATCGGCCAGCGGTCGGTCTGCCCTCAACGCCACGATCTCCTGGCGCAACTCGTCGAGTTCGGATTGGCGCGCCATCTCGTCGAGGCTCTTGCGGAACTGATCGGCCATCGCGCGGGCCTTGCCCAGCCAGTGACCGACGATTCGCATCAGCTTCGGCAGGTCTTTGGGCCCCACCACCACCAGGGCGACGATGAGGACGATTAGAATATGGCTCCAGCTGAAATCGAACATGTTGTTACGGGCGACCCTATCTTGCGACGTTCTGTTCTTTTGTAGAGGCGTCTTCGAGATGGTCCGACGCAATCATGCGACCGGGCTCGGGCTCGTTGAGGCCCTGTCGAAAGCTCTTGATGCCCTTGGCCACGTCGCCCATCAGGTCGGAAATCTTGCCACGACCGCCAAACAAGAGAACGGCGACGACGACCAGGATCAATATGTGCCAGATGCTAAGTGAACCCATGACATTTCTCCTTTGCGATGTTCGATCGGGTCTGTCCGATCGGTATTCTTTGCTAGCCAACAAATAGGATTGAGATTGCCGTGCCGTCAGGGCCCGTGCGTACGGCCAATTGTCCGTCGAGTGCTTCGATAAGACAGTCGAGAATTTTCGATCCGCTTCCTCTGGATAAGCTCTGCATCCCGGCGCCGTTGTCAGAAACCGTGCAGCACCAGCACGCATCGCAAGCGAGGATTTCAATGCGAACCCGGCCGCAGTCACCGTCCGGAAAGGCGTACTTGGCTGCGTTTATCACGAGTTCGGCGACGATCAGGCCTAGCCACTCGCATTTTTCCGCTGACAGAAAACCCTTGTCCACGAAGGTCTCGCAATGCAACCCCAGCGGCGCGAGGACAGACCGGCTTAGCACCGCACTCAGCGCCTGAAAGTGAGCTTCCGCCGAAATCTCGCCGTTGCCGGCGCTGTTGGCGAAAAAGCGGTGCAGCGCAGCGACTGACATGATTTGTGTTTCGTGCCGGCGCACAGCCTCTTTGAGATCGGGATCGGTGATTCTCGCGAATTCGCGCCTCAGACTCGCATGCAGCACAGTCAACGTGTTTGCCATTCGATGCTGAAGCTCGCGGAGAACAAGCGACGATACGGCATCTCCTCGTGCAATTGTCGATGACGAGCTATTTCCTGATTCTACTCTGATCTGATTACTCAACACTTCGACCTCCAACGCAGCCCGTCTTCCGGGATCGACACGACGGGCTCGCGCTCCCCGGTTGCGTGCACAAACTGCACGCCTACGATTCAAGCTAGCCCGAACGTCGTTGGCGAAATTGGACGTATGCACTGTGACGTGTTGTTTCTTGCGAAATCGCAAGAGAACGAACGGAAAGTCGAAACAGCTTTGCAAACGGGACTCTATTTGGAGTGAGGCGGCCAACAGCGCGATGCGCCGAATGGAGCAATCCGGGGAAAGCCACAGCAATTCTGGCAAAGAGTGATCGCGACATCGACGATAGGTTCATGATCGCAGGCGAAAGCCCTCACCACGCGATTCCTCAAAGGAAATTGATCATGGCCGAATTTTCGTCAACACCGAATCGCCGCACAATACTTGCTGCCGCTGCGGCAGCGGGCGCGCTGGGCCTCACTTCTTCGCTAACGGGCACAGCATCGGCAAGCAACACGATCCGCCCATTTCAAGTAAGTTTTCCTGAAGATGCGCTGGTCGACCTCCGCCGCCGCATCGCGGCAACGCGATGGCCCGATATGGAAACGGTCAGGGATGCGTCGCAAGGCGTACAACTGGCGACGATTCAGAAACTCGCGCGCTACTGGCAGACGGAGTATGACTGGCGAAAGATCGAGGCCAAGCTGAACGCGTTGCCGCAATTCATCACGGAAATCGACGGCCTCGACATTCATTTCATCCACGTCCGTTCGAAACATGAAAATGCGTTACCGCTCATCGTTACGCATGGGTGGCCCGGCTCGATCATCGAGCAGCTGAAGATCATCGATCCGCTTACCAATCCCACGGCCCATGGCGGGAGCGCATCGGACGGGTTCGATATCGTTGTTCCGTCGCTGCCCGGCTACGGATTCTCGGGCAAGCCGATCACCACAGGCTGGGACATTCCCCACATCGCACGTACATGGGTTACGCTGATGAAGCGCCTTGGATACACGCGCTTTGTGGCGGCGGGCGGCGATGTGGGTGCGCAAGTCGGCGACGAATTGGGCGTGCAGGCACCTCCGGAATTGCTCGGCTTTCACACGAACATGCCTGGAACCGTTCCAGCTGACGATTCCAGGGCACTCAATTTCCACGAACCCGCGCCGGCCGGGCTCTCTGCCGAGGAACGGAACGCATGGAACCAGCTGGACTTCTTCTACAAGAAAGGTCTGGGTTACGCCGACGAGATGTCACTCCGCCCGCAGACGCTCACCGGGCTGACGGATTCGCCGGTCGGCCTCGCCGCGTGGATGCTCGATCACGATGCGCGCAGCTACGAACTCATCGCACGTTCATTCGATGGAAAAGCCGAAGGCCTCACGCGGGATGATGTCCTCAACAACATCACACTCTACTGGTTGACAAATACGGCGGTGTCTGCGGCGCGATCCTATTGGGACTACAGCTCCACGGCGACGAAGGGCTTCTTCGACGTGAAGGGCGTCACCGCCGTCCCGGTGGCCGTGAGCGCCTTTCCGGACGAGATCTATACCGCTCCGCGCAGTTGGTCGGAGAAAGCGTATCCCAAGCTCATTCATTACAACAAGCTTCCCGTGGGCGGCCACTTCGCGGCGTGGGAGCAGCCGCAACTTTATTCAGAGGAAGTTCGTGCGGGCTTAAGTTCCCTGCGCAATCTGGGTTGAGCGGGTCGTCCTAAAGGAGCGTCACATGATCGTCTGGCATTCAATCTGTCGAGTCATGCCGGGTATGGCGGTTGCGTTGGGAATTTCATCGTTCGCCTCGGATCACGCAACGGCGCCGCGTACCTCTACTGCCCGATCGACGCCAGCAGTCGAGATGGCCTATGTCGCGGAAAACGATGCCGCGATGACAAGAATGATGATCGGTATGGCGGTCAAGCCCACTGGCGATGTCGATCGCGATTTCGTGGACATGATGGTGCCGCACCACCAGGGCGCCATCGATATGGCGATCGCAGTTCTGCGTTTCGGCCGCAACGAAAAAATCCGGCGTATCGCGCAAGAGATTATTGTGGACCAGCAACAGGAAATCGCGGCGATGCGCTTGGCAGTGGGCGAGCAACTTCCGCCATCAATCCCGTCCCCATCGATGCCTCGCGTCACGAGTGGAAACTAGGAGAAACAGATGAGACGCTCTCGATTCATTCTTGCGGCGGCGGCGAGCACTGTCCTCGCTGGGTCGGCTCTCGCCGGTCAGGCACCGTATGCGGCTTCCGCACCCGATTTCCCGGTCAGCCACCGCGACCGCGTGTATGCGGCCGAGCAATATTCGAACACAGTTTCCGTCACCGACCCAGCCAGCAACAGATTGCTCGGTGTCATCCGGTTGGGAGAGCCGCTACCTGCGAACCTGAGTCCGCTCTACACAGGGCAGCTCCTGGTGCACGGCATGGGCTTCTCGTCCGACCACCGCACCATCGCGGTCGTGGCGATCGGCTCGAATGCGGTCAATTTCATCGACACGGCAAGCAATATCGTCAAGCACGTTTCTTATGTCGGACGGTCTCCACATGAGGCCTTCTTCACGCCGGATGACAGTGAAGTCTGGGTCACCGTGCGCGGCGAAAACTATGTCGACGTGCTGGATGGCAAAACCTATGAAGAGAAGACGCGGATCGTCGTTCCCAGCGGTCCGGGCATGACGATCTTCTCGCCGGACGGCAAGTATGGCTATGTCTGCTCGTCCTTCACGCCCGAGACCGATGTCATCACCGTCGTTGATCATCTGATTGTCGGCAAGGTCGTGCAGGCCAGCCCGTTTTGTCCCAATATCGCCGCGACACCGGACGGCACACAGGTGTGGTTCACGCTGAAAGACACTGGCAAGACGCAAGTGTTCGATGCGCGTCCCCCCTTCACGATTCTCAAGACGCTCGACACCGGCCCCATCAGCAATCACGTCAATTTTGTGCGCAATGCGCACGGTCAGTTCGCCTATGTGACCATCGGCGGGTTGAACGAGATCAAAGTATTCCGCACCGACAATTTCGAACAGGTTGCCACGATTCCGGTTGGCGATCTGCCGCATGGAATCTGGCCGTCGGGCGATGGGACGCGTGTCTATGTCGGACTTGAGAACGCCGACGAAGTTGTCGCGATCGATACACTCACCAATAAAGTGATCGCAACCAGTCCGATCGGCCAAGGTCCGCAGGCGCTCGTTTATGTGTCCGATGCGGTGCCCGAAGGCGATGGCGCGCAAAACCTGCAACCCCTCGGGATCGCGGGGCTGGCCGCGCATCTCCGGCTCGCGCCAAGCGGTATGACGGGCGGTAGGGCGCCAACAAGCGTTGCGCTGTTCGATCAAGGGCTCGCGCAGGTTTTGGAGGCGGCAGTCACCGGCCTCAAACCGAGAAAGCAATATGTCCTGGCACTTGCGGCGCGCCCGGATGGATCGGGAGCGATGGAGCCTTTGGCGTCATTCATTACCAATCCGGCAGGCTCCGCCATCGTCAACGCCGTCGGGCCGATCCGCCAAGTCGTGCACAACACCGCAAAGGTCGACCGTCGCTACCTTGTGATTGCGCCGGCCGGAGGCTCCGTGCTGCAGAAACCTGTTCAAGTTCAAATGGAATAGCGGCCAAGATTCGTCACCTCGTCAACCCTCTGGAAAGCGAGACGTAATGTCGTGAACATCGATGAGAAAACTGTGCGCGCCATCTTTGGGGGCCTCGAACGCGGTGACGGCGAGGCATTCTTCGAGCACGTTGCAAATCATGTCGACTGGACGGTTATGGGTACTCATCCCCTCGCCGGACTCTATTGTTCCAAGGTCGCATTTCTGGCGGGTACTTTCGAAAAACTTGCCAAAGTGCTCGTCGGCGGCACACAGCTGCATGTCACCAATGTCGTTGTCGCGGACGATGTCGCGGTCGTCGAGCTGATCTCCAATGCACTAGCGCGAGATGGGATGCGATTCGACAATCACTATTGCTGGGTGACCCGCTGGGACGGCCAGACCATCGTCGAGGTGCGGGCCTATCTCGACTCCGCGCTGGTGGCCGAACTGTTCCGGCAAAATCCATTGTGAACCGTAGTCGCGGGATCAACATTTAAGGGCGGAATCTCTCCGATGGAAACTGTCAAGAGATTCGACGAAATCGATCTTCAACGCCGCCGTTTTTTGGGTAGCGCGGTCATGAGCCTTGCCGGCGCCGAACTTCTCGCAGTCGGCTCGGCGAACGCGCGACCCAATACAATGATTGTGGATGAGAGCGCGGGGCGTTTGACGATGCCAGCGATGTTTCAATTGCCCGTCAAAGGCCAAATGCCCTCTCTCGGCGGCGCGACGGAGTGGCTCAATTCGCCTCCGCTCACGACCGCCGCGCTGCGTGGAAAGGTCGTCCTCATCAGTTTCTGGACCTACACCTGCATCAATTGGCTGCGCACATTTCCTTACGTGCGCGCCTGGGCGGAGAAGTACAGAAATCATAGACTTGTGGTGATCGGCGTGCATTCGCCGGAGTTCGAATTCGAAAAGGATATCGGCAACGTCCGCCGCGCTGTCCGGGACCTGAATGTGGATTACCCGGTCGCGGTTGATAGCAACCACGCGATATGGAGGGCTTTCAACAACGAGTATTGGCCGGCCCTCTATTTCATCGATGGGCAAGGGCGAATTCGGCATCATCAGTTCGGCGAAGGCAACTACGCTCAATCGGACCTCGTCGTTCAACTATTGCTGGCAGAGGCAGGCTCCGGCGGCGTGAGTCGCACGTCGACCCCGGTCGTCACCGGTGGATTGGAGGCCGCCGCAGATTGGGATGACCTGAAGTCGTCGGAAAACTATCTCGGCTACGAGCGAACCAAAACTTTTGAATCGCCTGGCGGGGCGGTGGAGGATGTTGAGAATGCTTACACCGCGCCGGCGCACTTGGCTCTCAACGAATGGGCCGTTTCTGGCGATTGGACTCTCGGCAAACAAGCCGCGGTGATGAATAAGGCGAACGGCAGTATCGCATACCGCTTTCACGCGCGCGATCTTCATCTCGTCATGGGCCCGGCGGAGCGAGGAAACCCTGTGCGATTTCGTGTGCTTATCGATGGCCAACCGCCCGACGCCGCTCATGGACTTGATGTGGACGATCGAGGCAACGGAATAGCTTCGGAACACCGGCTCTATCAGCTCATCAGGCAACCGAAACCGATCATCGATCGACGATTCGAGATCGAATTTCTCGATGCCAGAGTGGAAGCCTTTTCTTTCACGTTTGGCTGATCCCGATGCAGAAACCAGTCACTCGCCGCTTGGGCGGAGGCAATCGAGGCCGTCCGGCGACGCCTTGCGGCCGATGGGTTCGTTTTACATCCGTCCGCCTAGCTTTCCCAGGCTAGCCCAGGTGCGTCGCGCAAGCACGCGTTCCTCCTTCCCTGTGACGTCAGCGTAAATTGCCGTCGTCTCGATTCTCGCATGTCCCATCCAGCGCTGCACAATGTTTAGCGCGACGGCGCTTTGCACCGCATTGACTCCGAACGCATGCCGCGCCGCGCGTGGCATTGCTCGCGCCTCGCTAATCTTCGCCGCCAACATCACAAACTTCACATGCTTCCAAGCGGTTGTACGCCCCCAATCCCATAAGGGGAGGTCTCGCAACGACGGGTCGCTCTGGCCTGACCAAACACCGTGAACGGCATCAAGCTGCTTTAGGAGTTCAGGTGGGACTGGGACCGCGCGGTAGACACCACGTTTTCGTCGTTTGAGCGTCTCGAAAACAATCACACCGTTTGCACGATCTACGCGCTCCGGTGTGACGGCTAGCATCTCCGAAATTCGCGCGCCGGTGTGGAGAAGCGTAAGCAAGAAGGTGGCGATCGGGGGCGCCATGCGAAGCGCTGCGATG
>Ga0302310_10001451_pt1 | contig 20152 bp, 18 predicted proteins | sample III_Palsa_N1_2_FD_200451 | JGI IMG/M metagenome (GOLD analysis project Ga0302310, IMG submission 200451) | Peat permafrost microbial communities from Stordalen Mire near Abisko, Sweden - III_Palsa_N1_2 | ecosystem: Environmental > Terrestrial > Soil > Palsa > Peat permafrost | place: Sweden...
GCGTCGATGGGTGTGGCATCGGCGAGGGCGCTGACGCGATCGCGGGCACGCTCTCGCTCCCAGAAGAGAAGGCTGGCCATAGCCAGGATGCAGCCGATGAGGACCCAGAAGAGGATGCGCTGGTGGCGGGAGATCATGGGCGCGCTCCTGTGGGGTCTGGAAAGGGTGCGGCGGGGATGGCTGCCGGAAGGCGATCGGGCGGTTGTGCCTGGTTTTTCCAGAAGACGAGGGCCGTGGCGAGGGCTTCGGCGACGCGCTGCTGATAGGAGGCGTCGCCCAGCGAGGTGGCATCAGAGCCATCGGGGGCCAGCTCCACAACGAGCGCCGGGCAGGTGAGGGAGTCCACCGGGCGAACCGAGGCGCGGCTCATGACGAGGGGAATGCCGGCGCGGGTGAGGGCCGTTCCCAACTGCTTCTGCAGCCGCTGGCTCTGGACAACCCAGGGAGCCTGCGCGGTGAGCCACGGATTTGCAGTGGGCTCGCCGGCTGTTGGATTGAGCTCCGAGCTGTAGAGGTGGACGCCGTTTCCGGCGGCCGTGGCGTGGAGCAGCAGGCAGGCGACGGGGTGGGCATGGTTGGCGATGCCGGCGCGGTCGTCCAGGGTCAGCGGGTTGGGGCTGTTGGGCTCCGTGGCCGAGTCGCTATCGTGGGTCATAACGACGTTGAATCCGCGAGCGGCCAGCAGGGAACGGAGCTTGAACGCGAGGTTGAGGGTCACGTCCTTTTCTGCGATGGAGTCTGTGATGCGGGAGCCGCTGTCTACACCACCGTGAGCGGGATCGAGGAGTATCACGCCTCGATTGAGAGGGATAGGAGGCGGCGCGGCCAGACTGGGCGCGGGTGCGACGGCCGGGACTGAGGGTGTCTGGGCGAGGCACGGTAGCGCCGCGAGAGCGAGGATACAGGCGATGACCGGTTTCGTGTGCGCTGAGGTTGCGAGCTTCAAGGCGAGATGGCTTTCGTAAGCGGTGTGGTCGGTCTGATTGTAATGGTTTGATGCGCGGCGTTGCGTAAGCGGCGGTAGACTCTGGATTATGCGGGTTTTCGGTGTGGATTGCGGGACAGAGTTTACCGGGTACGGCGTGGTCGAGGTGGACCACGCGGCGCGGACGCCCAAGTTGCGGTTTCTCTGCGCCGGCGCGGTGAAGCTGAATAAGAAGGATTCGACCTCCATGCGCCTCGCGCAGGTCTACCGGGAACTCATCGCGCTGATGGAGGTTTGGCAGCCGGAGATGGTGGCCATTGAAGAGGTCTTCTTCTCCGCGAATGCGAAAAGCGCGCTGAAGCTGGGGCAGGTGCGCGGGGTGGCGATGCTGGCGGCGGCGAACTGCGGGCTGCAGGTCGCCGAATATGCGCCGCTTTCGATCAAGAGTGCGGTGGTGGGGTACGGGCTGGCTGCCAAGGAACAGGTGCAGTTTATGGTGGCGCGGCTGCTGGAGCTGGAGGAGGCTCCGAAACCGGCGGACGCGGCGGATGCGCTGGCGATTGCGATCTGCCACATCCACCACGCGGAGACGGCTGCGGCGTTGCGGCGGTAGATTGCGCGGAAAGAATCATGTAGCCTGAGGGCGTTAAACCAGGAGGGCAGAATGCCCACTCTCTCGACCGTTATGGCCGACCTGAAATCGAAGGCCTCCGAAAAGACTCGCGCCACCTACATCCGCCACGGCGCTCCTGCCGATCGCACGCTCGGAGTCAGTGTTGCGGACATGAAGCTCATCGCCAAGACCCTAAAGAAGCAGCAGGCGCTGGCCTGCGAGATCTACGATACGGGCACGTTCGATGCGATGTATCTTGCCGGCATGGTTGCCGATGGCGCGCTGTTGACCCGGAAGCAACTGCAGGCCTGGGCCGATGCGGCGGCCGATATGCCGATGATCTCCGAGTACACCGTACCGTGGGTCGCCCTCGAAAGTAGCGATCCTCGCGCCGTTGCGATGGAGTGGATCAAATCGAAGAAAGAGCGCGTTGCCGCTGCCGGCTGGTGTACGTACTCGGGCATTCTTGCCACCACACCCGACGACAAACTCGATCTCGTAGAGATTGAAACCCTGCTCAAGAGCATTCCGGCGAAGATCGGTGCTGCGCCCAACCGTGTGCGCTATACGATGAATAACTTCATCATCTCTGTCGGCACGTATGTCATGCCGCTTCTCAAGCAGGCTAATGCCATTGCCAAGCAGGTCGGCAATGTCTCCGTGGATGTCGGCGACACGGCCTGCGAAGTCCCGCTGGCAACGGAACGCATTGCGAAGACGCACGCGAGCGGACGCGCGGGTGCGAAGCGCAAGACCATTCGCTGCTAACAACAGGATGAACAATGGCCCGCACGATTGTGCCGGCCATTGTGTTGTTGGCTAGTAGAAGTGGACGATAGCTGCCTGGGCTGCCGGTAGCGTGAAGGTGTACGTTCCGTTGGTGAGCGACGAAGCCGGGCCGTAGCCGCCGGTCCAGGTTCCGTCGCTGTTCATGGGCTCGCCGCCGAACGTGATGCCGCTGGTTGCGGTGACATCGTTGTTCGCCTGCTGAAGCACGATGACTTGTGCGTGCGTGTAGCTGCCACCAGGAGTGATGGTCGCCGTTACGTTGACGGCGCCGGAACCGAACGTCTTGTTGATGATATGTACGGTCTCCCCTCCGCTGGTTTCGAGCAGTCCATAGGCACTGACGTTCGCTCCATTTGGATTGGAGAGGGTCGTTTGCAGCGGCTGGCCCTGGCTGCCGTAGTGGAACGCCCATAGACCGTAGCCCGGACCTTCCAGCGTGTAGGAAGAGGCGGCGCCCACCGGAGAGATGGCGTTGTATGAGCCGGAGTTAGAGCCAATTGGACCGGTATGCAGGTTCATGCCTTCCATGTTGGTGTTGTAGGCCATGTAGCAGAAGTAATCCATGGCCCAGAGCGCCGCGGCGTAAGAGTTGGTTACACCGTTGTTGGTGCCACCATAGGCGCTGTTAGTCTCCTCGATACGGATGCTATAGCCCTCGTTGCTCGCGTTGTCATTGAAGGTGTTGTAGAAGCTTTGATAATTGGCGTCTAGGGTGGAAGCGAGGATCTTGTTGTCGCCATCGTTGACGGAGGTGAAGCCGGTGGCCGCTCCCAGAGGATAGTTGTGCACCGTCACGAAGCCGATAGTGGACTTCAACGAGCCCGTATACGTGGAATCGGTTTCGAGACCGTTCGGATAGGTGCAGCAACCTGCGCTGGAAGGGCCGGTGGAGAGAATGCTGCTGTTGATCTGCGAACGAAAGGCGCTGGAAAAGCCATCGTAGCGCGACTGCCAGGTGGCATAGGAGATGGCGCTGCCGGGGACGTCTTCACTGTTGTCGGGTTCGTTCCCGATCTCAATGTTGGTGGGGAAGCTGTAGTTGTGCGTCACATGCTGGTCGGTATACATCGACTGCACAAAGGACACGCTACTGGCCTGGTTGTAGAACTGTTTCACCGGCACGTTCCAGATGAGATTCGCGCCAATGAGGTTGGCGAAGGCATCGACGTTAGCGGCGTCCGTGGTGGCGGCATAGGGCTGACGCTCGGAGGAGTTGCCGCCGATGCGTATGTTCTTGACGCCAATCTTGCTGACCATGGTGCTGTAGGCGCCGGAGGTTCCGCTGAGCCATGCAGAGCCGCCGTTGTTGGCCGCCATGATCGAACTCATCTCCAGCGAGAGGCCGAGGAAGTCGAGGGGAATGGTGCGTCGTAATGTGCCCGAGTTGAGCGTGATGCTGACGCTGGCGGTCGATTGGGCGGCGAGCGGAGCGGCCAGAAGCAGGGCTGCTCCAAGCACAGCGAAGGCGCGAAACGGTGTGGTTGACGAAACGAATGGGACGATTCTGCTCTTCATGAAATCTCCTAGATCTGATTTGCTTGAAGGTTCTGCCGGGGTCGGATCTGAGAGAGTTTTGCGGGCGTATCTTCGAAGCGCGAGCATCCTATGCTGGAAGATAAGCGTTTGTCTACAGAAGAAAATGAAATAAAAATGCAAACGGTTGCTCGTAAGCTACCTGTCTGACAGGGCCACGCGACTGCAATTACAGATCGTTGTGGGATGAAAAGATTGTTTGTTCGAGCGTGAGGGCGCGGTAGAGCTCTGCCATGGCTTCGAGAGGGACAGCTTCGGAGCGTGCCAACGGTGGGATCGTGCCGGGCCATGCGGCTCCGAGTTGCGCTGAGGTGAAACCGGCGGTGCGTAGGTTGTTGGCGAGAGTTTTTCTTTTTTGCGCGAAGGTGGAACGGAGGAACTTGTTGAAGCCTTCGGGGTCGACTTGCAACTCAGTGAAGCGGGGCGCGAAGTCGAGGCGGAGGACGGTGGAGTAAACGTCCGGCGGTGGGTTGAAGGCCGAGGGCGGGAGCGTGAAGAGGTTGGTGACGTGCGCGTGTAGCTGCGTGAAGGCTGAGAGCGCGCCATAGTCGCTGGAGCCGGGCAGCGCGGCGATGCGGTCGGCGACCTCACGCTGCATCATGAGCACGGCGCGGGCGATCAGGCCCTGACGGGCAAAGGAGTAGAGGTGGAGGAGGATGTCCGAGGTGATGTAGTAGGGGAGGTTGCCGAGGATGTCGAGTTGTTGGTTGTCAGTTGTTAGTTTGCTGAGATCGGTCTGGAGGATGTCGGCGTGGTGGATGGTGACGTGAGGGTCGTTGCGGAAGCGGAAGGTTAGTTCGTGGGCGAGGGCGGGGTCGTATTCAATGCAGTGGAGGCGGGCGCAGTGCGGGGCGAGGATGTCGGTGATGGCGCCGTGGCCGGGGCCGATCTCAACGACGGTGCGGGTGGTCGTATCGCCGAGCGAAGCGACGATGCGGCGGGAGGCATCTTCGTCGATGAGGAAGTTCTGGCCGAGCTTGGGTTTCTTGGGCACAAGACAGAGTGTAGAGGATAGACAGTAGACAGCGTAAGACGATGGCTATGCCGTGCGGCGTTGGTAGAGCAGATGGATGGGGATGCCGCAGAGGATAACAGTCGCTCCGATGGTGGAGTTCAGGGGTTGGTCCATGAAGCTGAAGACCAGCAGGACCAATGCTGCGAGGATAAAGAGCGCCGGGACGACCGGGTATCCGTGGACGCGGTAGGGGCGCGGGGTGTCAGGTTCGCGGTGGCGGAAGACGAAGACGGCAGCCGTGGTGAGCGCGTAGAAGGCCCATTCGGAGAAGATGGCCAGAGAGAAGAGGGATTGGAACTTGCCGATGGCGAGCAGCAGCAGCGTGCTGATGACGGCTTGAAGGATGAGGCTGGCGGCGGGAGTTCGGAAGCGCGGATGGATGGCGGCGAGCGGCCGGGGAAAGAGGCCGTCCTGCGCGGCTGCGAAAGGGACGCGAGCGCCCGAGAGCGAGCTGCCGACGAAGGTAGCGCAGATGCTGACAGCCATACCGATGGAGACGAGCGCGGCGCCCGCGTGCCCGGCGACGAGCTGGAGCGCGTCAATCGCGGGGCGCTCCGAGGTGGCGATGACAGAAGCCGGAAGAACGTATTGGATAGCAGCGTTGGTCAGCATATAGAGCACGCCGACGGTGGCGACTCCGCCGACGAGCGCAAGGGGAAGCGCACGCTGAGGGTTCTGGACCTCGCCGGCCATCTGCGAGACGTCGGACCAGCCGTCGTAGGCCCAGAGCGCGGCAGTGAGAGCGATCATGAACCCGGCAAAGCCGCCGCGAGCGCCCTGGAAGCTGGTCGCAAAGTTGTGCCAGTTGCCATGCTGGATACTCGCGAAGCAGAAACCCGCAATGACGATGATCATCAGCACCTTGAGCCATGTGAGAGCGGTCTGCACATTGGCGGATTCACGAGTGCTGACGATGTTGAGCCCGGTGATCAGCCACGTGGCGGCGATGGCGAAGAGTTGGCTCCAATACAGGTGAGCGAATGCCGGTTGCGCGAGGAACGAAAATGCAGCAAACGTTCCGAGGATCCGGATGAGGCCCGCAGCGATCGACGCGATGGTGGCGGGCTTGGCGATGGTGGTCCACGTCCACGTGTAGAGAAACGCCGTAAGCGGCCCGTAAGCATCGTGGAGGAAGGCATACTCGCCACCCACGCGTGGCTTCATCGCGGCGAGTTCCGCATAGGACATCGCTCCAAAGAGCGAGAGCAGGCCTCCGGCGATCCACACCGCGTAGACCATGTAAGAGCTGCCGACGGCGGCCATCATCTCGCGCGGAACCAGAAAGATACCCGAACCGATGATGATGCCTACGACGATGGCTGTCGCATGGGTGGCCGTAAGAACGCGGGGGAGTTCGCTGGATTTTGTCGGCATTGCAGGTGAGGGTAACAGAGGGGCGTGCTGCCGCGATTGCTTTCTTGGGTGAAATTAGAAGTAAAAGCGTTTGTCGGCCCAGTCGAAGGGCGCGGAAGCCCGACGGTTGCGGAGCAGGTAGACATGCCGGTGCTCGAAGGGCATCGAGTACGGTTCATTGGTGCTGCCGATAAGAGTGACAGATTCGTATTTCGTGGCGACCCCTGCCGGGTTGTCGCCGGTGATGGCGATCATGACATTGGGGTCGCATCCGTGGGTGCCCCAGCTCCAGTAGCTGTTCTGGCCGCTCATGGCAGGCGGCAGGTTGTCGTGCTCACGGCGGCCGAGGAAGTCAATCGCCCCAGCTTCGCCGTAGTTGCTGGCGAAGATGCAGACGCGTTGCTGCTCCGCAGGCGTAAGAGAGCGGTAAGCCTGTGTCACGAGATCCAGTTGTTGCTGCCATCCGAAGCGATCGGCATAGAACTGCGGCAACGGGCCGGTGCTGTCAGTTTCGCTGTTCTGTGTATGAAGATGCATGGCAGTGGTATAGCGGACCCACGTTGCCGGTCGCAGCACCGGAGAAGCCAGCGGCAGAACGAGGATCGTGGTGAGCAGCAGGAGAGATTCGAAGACAGGAAAAGCAATCGCGCGGTTACGCTTGACCGCTGGGGTGTAGGCAAAGCGATGCTCCCACGCAATGGCGCCCGCGGCAAAGAACGCAGGATAGATGCCGGCGAGGTAGTAGTCCTTGGCGTGCAGCGTGTACATCATCCCGAAGAAGAACAGATAGGCGAAGGCCAGCCAGCGAGTGTTTTGGATGGACTTGGCGCGGAGCAGCGAAACGATGCCGGTGATCCAGAGCAGCGCGTTGAGCGGTTGCATGTTGAGGAGTTGCGCGCCAAAGAATTCCAGCGGGTTGAGGATAGTGTTCTTGCCTTTGACGCGGCCGTTGTGGAGGAACTCAAGCGTGGGCCAGTGATTGTGAACCTGCCAGAGAACGTTAGGGAGCGCGATAACGACGAGCAGAAAAACACCCAAAGCGGCGTAGCGCGTAAAGAGCAGACGGCGCTGAGGCGTTAACAACAGGCTGAGGCCCAGTGCGATCAGGAAGAAGGCCATGGACGGCTTGTTGAGCAGGCCAATGCCCGCGCTAATGCCGAAGAGGGTCCACCAAAGCCGTGCAGAGTAGCCGCGCTGAATGAGAACAACGGCGAGGACGCAGAAGCTCCAGAACATGGCTTCGCAGGAGTTCATGGAAAGAAAGCCGTCGGTGCCGATGAATTGCGGCGTGAGGACGAGCGCGAACATCGCTAGCGCCTGCGCGGGCTTTCTTCCACCCAGCGCCCACGCGATGAGCCCGCCGAGGAAGACCATAATCGCCCCGGCGACTGCAGAGAGGATGCGGATGGCGAAGACGCTGTCGCCGAAGAGTATCTCGCCGAACCGTGCCTGCAAAGCCACAATTGGTCCATGGTCGACGTAGCCCCACGCAAGGTGCCGCCCACAAGCGATGTAGTAGAACTCGTCGCGAAAGTATCCATACCCAAGGTGCTGTGTGTAAAGCGTAAGGGCGAAGGTAACCGCGAGCTTGATGGCCGCGAGGATCGTGGCGAGGCGGAGCGCGTCGCGGAGGGTGAGATCGGCGGGACGAACTACTGTCGAAGGCGTCGGCATAATTATCAGGGTACGCGAGGGCGCGGTTGATAGTTCCGTACGTCTGAGCAGCCGCTAGGGAAGGATATTAAGCACAGGCTCAGACGCGGACGACTCCTCCGCAAAGTAGCGGCGAATCTTCTCGGCCGTCGCTTTGTTGGCCACGGCGAGAAGAGTGTCAGGGTTCTTCTCCGCCGCCTGCTTCAGCGCTCGGACGCTCCCAAAGTGTTCCAGCAGCCGCTGCCGCGTAATGGCGCCTACGCCGGGGATGTCGTCGAGCTCACTCTCGCGGTCGCGCATCTGGCGTCGTTTGCGATGGTATGTGACGGCGAAGCGATGGCTCTCGTCGCGGATCTTCTGAATCACATGCAGCACTGGCGAACGGCGGTCGAGGATCACAGGATCATCCTCCTGCCCATGGACGTAGATGATCTCCTCGCGCTTGGCGATCGAGGCGAGTGGCTGCGTTGTCAAGCCGATCTCGGTGAGCGCATCAGCGGCGGCGTGCAACTGCCCCAGGCCGCCGTCAATGAGGATCAGCGACGGCATGGGCTTATTGTCATCCTGCAGCTTCTTGTAGCGGCGATGAATAATCTCGCGCATGGACGCAAAGTCGTCGACGCCAGTCACGGTCTTCACCTGGAACTTGCGATAGTCGGACTTCTTCATCGCGCCCTTCTCCCACACCACCATGGACGCAACAGTCTCCGCACCCTGTATGTGCGAGATGTCGAAGCACTCAATGCGCTCGGGCGGCTCCGCGAGCGTGAGCGCATCCTGTAGTGCTTCCTGCATGTTCTTGATGCTCGGCGCAAGCACACGGAATCGCTGATCGTAAGACTGCTTTGCGTTCTGGCAGACGAGATCTACGAGCGAGCGCTTGTCGCCCCGCTGCGGCGCGGCGATCTCAATCTTGTGGCCGAGCTTTTCGCGCAGGGCATCAGCCAGCAATGCACGGTCAGGGAAGTCGACCGGAACGTAGATGTGACGCGGCACGTAAGATTGGTCGAGGTAAAGCTGCTTCAAGAGCGCGGAGAAGAAGACCGGCGCGGAGAAGGGTTCAGAGGCCGTGGGTGCAGTGAGCGGGCTTCGCTCTTCGAGAACGTCGGAGTCGGCAGCGATCTCAGGCGCAGGGACACAGGGCTCAGGCTCGAGCGCAGGCTCCGACTCGTCATCGGTAAGGTAAGGATTATTGGCAGCCTCGAACTCCCACAGGTCTTCCCAGAACATATCGCGCCGGTCGACAATCTTCCCTCCGCGCATGTGGAAGAGGTTTACGGCGAGCATGTCGTTCTCGAAGTGGAAGCCGAAGACGTCGGCATCTTCGGACTCATCCGTCGAATGAATCCGCTGCCGGTCCTGCGCCTGCGAGACCGTAATCAACTGATCACGCAGCCGCGCCGCCAGCTCGAACTGCATATTCTCGGCAGCCTGCTCCATGCGCGCGGTCAGGCGCGCTTCCAACTCGCCTGACTTGCCTTCAAGGAAGAGCTGCACATCGCGAATCGCCTGCTGGTAGTCCTCCTGTGAGATCAGCCCCTGCACGCACGGCCCGAGGCAGCGCTTGATGTAGTACTGTAGGCACGCGCGCGGATGATAGCGGTTCAGGTCGACCTTACAGCTCGGAATCAGGAAGCTGCGGTGGATCACATCGACCAGCCGGTGCGCCAGGTTGCCCGGAAAGTACGGCCCGAAGTACGCGGAGCCATCTTTGCGCAGCCGCCGTGTGACGAAAACCTTCGGATGGCGGTCTGTGAGCGTCAGCTTGATGTACGGATACGTCTTGTCGTCGCGCAGCAGGATATTGAACCGCGGCTTGCGCTGCTTGATCAGGTTGTTTTCAAGCGCCAGCGCCTCGCGCTCGTTGGCGACGAGGATGTACTCGATATCCACGGCCTCGCGCATCAGCGAGCCGGTCTTGGCATTGTTGGCCTGCGTCGCCGCGAGGAAGTAGCTGCGAACGCGAGCGCGCAGGTTCTTCGCTTTGCCGACGTAGATGACCTCTCCCTCGGCGTTCTTGTAGAGGTAACACCCGGCTCCCGTCGGCAGGGTTCGGATTTTGGCGAGGAGGTCCATGGCTGTATTGAGTTTAGAGCGCGGGCGGGTGTCCCTGAGATTGGACGCGAAATCACGAGAAGGGATGCGGGCTGAGTGGTAGACTTTGTGGCATGAGTACGCCCCAAACTGAATCGGCTGCAGAAGCATTTGGAAGCCGCGGGATGGCGTTGGGGCTTCTCCTGGGTCTCTCCCTGATTGTCGCCGCGTTGTTGATTCCGAATGGCCACCTTCATGCGGGCATCCGGCTTTATCAGAGGAACATCCGGCCTTTTTTACCTGCGTGCCTCGTCGCGGCGGTCTTTTCCGCAATTCGCGTGTTCTGGCCAGACCGGATGCCGCCTTCTGTTCCCCACGATTCGCCCCAAGGCCGGCGATTGGTCTGGATCAAGAGAAGCGCATGGATTGCTGCAGCCGTCATCCTCTGCGCATCATTCATCATCGCTGGTGGAAACAATGGGCGGTTGCTGAACGCCTTTGGGATGGCCGGGTATGTTTGCGTTGCTCTCGCAATCTCGCTAAGCGCATATACAAAGCTGCGGGTAGTAAGACATTAATCGTGAGATTTGAACTGTCGATAAACCACATACAACAGCACCGACGTCAGAATGACCCAGGCGAACTGATACCAGTAAAAGAACGGAAAACCAAACAGCGCCGGGGTAGCGCGGGCGTAAAGCCCAGGAAAGCAGAGCGCGATATACGGCGCGGCCAGAAGCACAACGACCCACCAGGCAGTACGTTTGCGGGGCGGCGAGTTGGGAGTGGTCTCCATGCAGGAAAGGGTATCACTGCGGGCCAGAATGGGGTGGGTCAAGTATTCTGGTTAGATGGACGAAGTTACGAAAATCGACGGCGACCAGCTGCAGCGCGATACGGCAGCCAGCCTGCAGCGGGCGGCGGAGATCATGGCCCGCCTGCGTGGCCCGGGTGGCTGTCCGTGGGACCGCGAGCAGACGTTCGACTCCATCAAGCGGCATACGCTGGAGGAGACCTACGAGGTCTTTGACGCCATCGAGCGCCGCGCCTGGCCGGACCTCAAGGACGAGCTCGGCGATCTGCTGCTGCAGGTGCTGTTTTATGCGCAGATGGCGCAGGAAGCAGGCCATTTCGACCTGAAGGATGTGGCGGAGAATCTGAATGCCAAGCTGATCCGGCGACATCCGCACATCTTTGGCGATGTCGTCGCGGCGGACTCCGGCGCGGTCCTCCGCAACTGGGAACAGATTAAGATGGAAGAAAAGAAAGCAAAGCCCGCGGCGGATGTCGCTGAGTCGATACTGGATGATGTGCCGCGGACGATGCCGGCGACGTTGGAGGCCGCCAAGCTGGGGTCGAAGGCTGCGAAGGTGGGGTTCGACTGGCCCGATGCATCGGGTTTATTTGAGAAACTGGATGAGGAGATCGGTGAACTGCAGATTGAGGTCGCATGTGGCACCGCGGCAAGCGTCGAAGAAGAGTTTGGCGACCTGCTCTTTACAGCGATGAACCTGGCCCGGCATCTGAAAGTGGATGCAGAGTCGGCGCTGCGTCACAGCAATGCGAAGTTCCGCCGACGGTTTGCAGCCATGGAAAGCAAGGCAGGCGCGGACGGGCTCGATGGCCGGTCGCCTGATGATCTCGAAGCGTTATGGGCCCATGCCAAGGCAGAAGAAGGGAAGCAGGATTGACTACAGAGGTTGCACAAGAGGTAAAGCAGGTCATTCGGATTGAAGCACTGACGGAGCTGGAACAGTTCGACCGCTGTGTGGAGTTGCAGAACGAAGTGTGGTCGTATGACCTCTCCGGCATGATGACGCAGAAGGTCTTTCTGCTGGCGTCGCAGATCGGTGGGCAGGTGCTCGGCGCGTTCGACGGCGAAACGCTGGTGGGCTATGCGATGTCGCTGCCCGCGGTCCGGAACGGTCATGCCTATCTTCACTCGCATCATCTGGCCGTGCTGCCGGCGTGGCGCAACGCCGGTGTAGGCCGTCGCCTGAAGCTGGCCCAGCGGGAGGATGCCCTGGCGCGCGGATTCGAGCTGATGGAGTGGACCTTCGATCCGCTGGAGATCAAGAACTCGCATCTGAACTTTGCCAAGCTGGGAGCCATCTCACGGCGGTATAAGCGGAACTTTTACGGAGCTTCCAGCTCGCCGCTGCATGGCGGTTTGCCTACGGACAGGATCTATGCGGAGTGGTGGTTGAAGTCGGACCGCGTAACGCGGGTGCTGGCCGGCGAGGCTCCGGTGATGGATGTCACGGAGCGTGTGGAAGTCCCGGCGACGATCTCGGAATGGAAGGCTTCCGATGAAGATCGGCCCAAAGCGCGCGAGGTGCAGGAGAATAACGCGGCCGCGCTGGAAGAGGCGTTTGCGCGCCGGTTGTCGGTAATTGGGTACGAACGCAGTGCAGCAGGCGACGGGACGTTTTTGCTCGGAATCTGGGATGAGGGACTGGCTTATTGAGGCCTTTGGGCGCAATGAGTGCAAAGGTTCGTAAAGTAAGACAGTATGGATAGGGAAAGTGAGTCGATGGAATGAAGATTGAAGCAATACACATGCGCGAGGTGAATATGCCTCTCGCGTATCCGTTTGAGACCAGCTTTGGCGTGACTACCGGCCGCCGCATTCTGCTGGTGGAGCTTGAGGGTGAGGGCTTTAGCGCATGGGGTGAGTGTGTCGCGGGGGAGCATCCTTACTTCTCCGACGAGATGGTGGACACCGCCTGGTACATCACGGAGACCGAACTGGCGCCGCGATTGTTGAACCAGGAGATTGAAAGCGGGCGCGATTGCCCGGCTTTGTTTGAGCAGGTTCGCGGACACCGTATGGCGAAGTCCGCGCTGGAGAATGCAGTCTGGGACCTCGATGCGCAGCGGCAGGGTGTGTCGCTGGCAAAGCTGCTCGGCGGCACACAGGAGACGATCCCCTGCGGTGTCTCAATTGGGATCCAGCCGACGCCAGAGAAGCTGATGGAGAAGATTGAGACCGAGGTCTCAGCGGGATATCAGCGTGTGAAGCTGAAGTGCAAGCACGGCTGGGACGTGAAAATCTTTGAAGAAGTGCGCAAGCGCTGGCCGGATATCCTCCTGAGCTGCGACGCAAACTCGGCTTACCGGATGGAGGACGCCGATCACATTGCAAGCTGGGACCAGTTCAACCTGCTGATGATCGAGCAGCCGATGTGGTACGACGATTTTTACTTCCACGCGCAGTTGCAGAAGCGTCTCAAGACGGCGCTTTGTTTAGATGAGTGCATTCGTAACCGCCGCGATGCCCAGGCGGCGCTGGAGCTCGGCAGCGGGCGCATTCTGAACATCAAGGTAGGCCGTGTCGGCGGGTTTACCGAGGCCATCGCCGTCCATGACGTAGCCGAGCAGCATGGCGTCCCGGTGTGGTGCGGCGGAATGCTGGAGACAGGCATTGGGAGAGCGCACAATATCGCGCTGTCATCGCTGCCGAACTTCAAGCTACCCGGAGATGTCTCGGCCTCCAAAAGATACTGGACCGAAGACATTATCGAGCCGGAGGTTATCGTGAGCGCGACGGGCGAGATCGTCGTCCCAACCGGGGTCGGACGCGGCTTTGAGGTAGTGCGCGAGAGAGTGGAAAAGATTACTGTGAGGCGGAAGACGGTGCGCTAGCACCATCTTCACCGTCACGGTGAAATTCCACCGTAAATTCCGTCCGCGTCACCGTAAAAACGCACCGTGCGAACCATGCCCGGAACCGTCCAAAACACCGTAAAACCTGCGTCTTTGCTGCCTTTTAGCGCAGCGGTATCGGTGTGCTCAGGAGCAGGTGAACGGCCTCCTGAAACGTGACCGGCGCGGTAAGCAGGTGAAAGTCGCTGGCACTCATGCGGGTGTTTTCGGGAATCGTCTTGACCATCATCGCCCGAACGCTAAAGTTTTCAACAAGATGCGAGTAGACCCAGCGGTTCCCAGCCGCATTCGTCTGCTCAAACTCAATGGTTCCACCAGGCGCAATCCGTGCCACAATGCCGAATCCAAAGTCCACCGGCTTGATAATCTGCGCCTGAATCCGCGTCACATGCTGCGACGCAGCATCAATCCACATCCTCCCCTCCAACCCAGTAAGCAAATCAGCAAGCATACTGGGCGGATGGAACGCCGGATCAGGCCGAAAATCTATGACAACCTGCGTAGATGTTGCGGATTGAGGCTGCGGCTGGCCGGGGACATAGGTGTAGATCATGGCCTGGGGCATGAGGCTGACAAGCTGCATAACGTCGGTGCGGGTGGAGTTGTCGCGCTTGTGGTGCTTGATGAAGTCTGAGGGCGACTGGAGGATGGTGTTGAGGCGCTCACGTTCGGCGGCATCTTCCGCAGCGGTAAGGGGCTGGCCATTGCGTTCGATGAGACGGGCCACGTCGCCTTGGCGGGTTTCGATGATGAGACGGGTGGTATCGGTGCGGGCGTCGATTTTGCGAATGCGATAGCGGAGGGGCGCGTTACCGTCGTCGTCGATGATGTGGAGTTCGTTGGTGGCGGCGCCCTGTGCCCAGGCGCGGGGTTGGCCGGCGGGGAGAGCGGAATTCTGCGCCGGGGCCTGACTTTCAGGGGTCGAGGCAGTGGCGGTGCGGCCAGTGCATAGGGGCGCAACCGTGGCCAGAAGGATTGTGAAAAAAAGATACGGGGAGATGCGGAAGGTTCTCTGTGGCAAAGTTCGTGGAGAAGAAATCAATTCAGGGGCCTCTCGCCTATAAGATTAGACGAAGAACCTGCCAGACTAGAAGATTGTGCAAGAGGAGCCGCTTGGGTATAGTTCGGCTCAGTGTCCGATGCTTAACAGTCGCGGGAACGATGTGAGAAGGGCAAGGGATTATGAGGCCAGGGGAAGTGAGTACCGTAATCGGGCGGACGGCAACGTTTCGCGGCGATCTTTCCAGTACCGACGATCTACAGATCGACGGAAAGTTCGAAGGCACGATCCGGCTGACCGGAGGCCGCCTGACGGTGGGTGCGGAAGCGCATGTGGACGCCAGCATCGCCGCTCCGGATGTCGTGATCTATGGCCGGGTGGAAGGGGATATTCGCGCGACGGGACGAGTGGATTTGCGTTCGACCGCTGTGGTTGTTGGCGATATTTTTGCGGGACGGCTTTCAATAGAGGAGAATGCCTCGCTGCGCGGACAGGTTGATCCGTCTCGTGCGGGCGAGGCAGCGCCGGTTTTGAGTGCTGAAGCATCGAGTACAGCGCGACCGGGCCTCCTGGTGGTGCAGGACAGTCTGAGTACGCCGCGTACAGCTGACCTTTTCAATACGGAGACAGGAGCCATATTAGGTTCTGGACGGCAGATGCCCTCGGCGCTGGCTGCGATTGCGGCGGCTGGACGGCTGGACACCGGCTCCGAGACGGCGTCCCCACGGTATGAGAGCCCGTACGTCAAACGTGAGGATGAAGGCGGCGGTTCGTATTAGCCCTGACGTAGGATCGAGACGTCTCTGGAAGTGTGAGAGCAGACTATGTTCGACAAGTTCAAGAAGGACAAGGGCGGCGGAGAGTCTGGCGGCGGCGAGAGGTCCCAGCGGCATTCGCGTGGCTGGAAAGATATTCTGGACCATCTGAACGCGAGCGATGGACTACGGGTGCTGGACTTTGGAGCAACATCTCCGGCGAACATCAACTACCTGACGGCGCTGGGACACAGCGTCTACATGGCGAATATCGTGCAGGATGCGGCCAAGCCGGAGTGGATGAAGGCGCCCGATGTCGATGCGCCTAAGGGCGCTAAGCCGGAGTTCGACGCAGAGCGGTTTGCTATAGGGAATTTCGATTTTTCGCAGCGCGACTTCGACATTATTTTGCTATGGGATACAGCGAATTATCTGCCGCCTTCAGTGGTTCCGGCGTTGTTCGACCGTCTTGGAAAAGTGCTGCGGCCGGATGGGCGGCTGCTGGCGTTCTTCCATGGCAAGGCGGATGGGCCGGGGACGGCCTTCTCGCGGTATCAGCTAACCGATACCGACAACCTGATTACGTTGAGCTCGGGGCGCTATCCGGTGCAGGGGCTGTACCAGACTCGGCAGATAGAAAAATTTCTGCAGGGGTATAGCAGCATTCGGTTTTTTCTAGGCAAGGATAATGTGCGCGAGGTTACGGCCGTCCGGTAGGAGCTAATTGCGACATAAAAAGGGAAGCTGCGTGTAGCAGCTTCCCTTTTTTATGTATGCGGTGCGATTACTTTGCAGCTTGCTTGCGGCGCTCGGCCCAGCGCTTCTTCATGGCGTCGGCGATGCGCTTGCGGCCTTCGGGGCTAAGCTTGCGCTTGGCTTTCTTGGCGGCTTTTGCTGCGACTGGAGCTGCTGCGACAGCTTTGGCAGCGGAGGTTACAGGCACCGTAAGATTCTTGCTTCCCTTGGGGCGGCCACGTCTTCCCTTGGCCGGCGCGGAAGAAGCCCCATTCAGTCCGGTGAGTGCAGCGCGGATTCCCTGTAGGCGCGCTATCTCGGCATCGAGTTCCGAAAGAATGCGATTAATGTCCATTATTTATCTCCAGTTCTCTTGCTTCTAATCCATCGATCTCCAGTGAGACAATTTTGATGGACTTATAAACCATATAGGTAGGCAATTTATATTGCAAATTCAACTTGTATGAATTTGGTCTATTTATGACTAATTTCTCCTCCGAATAAGTTGGAAATACTTCTGTTTTTTTCATTGCGTAGAGCAACACAGAGGCCTCTGCGAGAGGCCTATTCATCGGTGAAAGTGTTGCAAGTGCTAGACTCGAAGCCGATGCTGTCGATTCCATTACGTCTCTGGGCGCTTGCTCTTTTATCGTCGGTGTTGCAGGTGTTGCCGTTTTCTATTGCCGGCCCGGTGCCTTCGTGGCGCAGGCTGTTCTGCTGGTTTTGCCTAACGCCGCTACTGCTGGCGATGCTGGGAGAAGATAAGAGCGGGCAGCGGCTGAGGCCTGCACAGACTGCGCTGCTGGCTTATGTCTGCGGGTTTTTCTGGTATATGGGAAATTGTTACTGGATTTACCAGACAATGCACCTTTATGGAGAGATTCCTAAGTTAGCTTCGGTTGGAATTCTTATACTTTTTTCGCTTTATGTTGCGCTGTATCACGCTCTCTTTGGAACACTTGTAGGAATTCTGCGAAGAAAGTTCAGCGTGCAGGCAATTTTATGGGTAGTTCCATTTTTATGGGTAGCTGTGGAACTGGCCAGGGCTCGCATTACCGGGTTCCCATGGGACCTGCTGGGATATACGCAGGTGGATAACCTTGCTGTTACGCGGCTGGCTCCGTATACCGGTGTGATGGGGCTATCGTTTGTAGTTGCGCTGGTAAATATTCTCTGGATATCGAAGTTGCCATGGCGTGGGATTCCAGGCGCTGTGGGCGCAGTGATTCTGGTAGGTGCTCTGCTGCTGGTTGGATGGAAAAGACCCTATATTGCGGCTGCACCTACGAGCGCTTCGGCGGTGTTGTTACAGGAGAATCTGAATATTGGCGCGGCTGCCGGGTCGGGCGAATCAACCGAAGGTTTGCTCACAGACTTTACGAGTCTTAGTTTGAACCCAACCTTTGCGCCCGGAATCTCCAGCAGCGATGGGAAAAACTCGCAGATTATCGCGTGGCCCGAGGCACCAGCGCCCTTTTTCGATGCCGATATAAATTTTCGCAGAGCTATAAGCTCGCTCGCCATTGAGTCGCATACACCAGTGATCGTGAATGATCTCAGCTTTGGCGCAAGGCTTCCTGATGGGCATTTGGCGGAGTTTAATTCGGCCGCTTTCTTTCAGCCTGATGGAAATTATGCGGGACACTATGACAAAATGCGCCTGGTTCCCTTTGGGGAGTATGTTCCGTATAAGCCGTTGTTTTTCTTCGCCGGAAGCTTATTAGGAAATCTACCGTTTGTTCCTGGGGAACAGCGCAGACTATTGGATTCTGGTGGAAAACGGTATGGAGTATTTATTTGCTACGAGTCGATCTTTGGAGATGATATCCGGCACTTTGTTGATGATGGCGCGCAGGTACTGGTGAATATCTCGGACGACGGATGGTATGGCGATAGCAGCGCACCATGGGAACATCTGGATATGGTGCGGATGCGGGCGATTGAGAATGGACGATGGGTGTTGCGGGCTACGAATACCGGTGTTACGGTTGCCGTCGATCCGCTGGGACGGATTACAGCGCAGATGCCGCGGCATATTCGTGGGTCGATTCGCGTGAAGTTTGGGTATGTGGATGGAAAGACTTTTTACACCCGCTATGGCGATTGGTTTGGATGGCTTTGCATGCTGGTTGTTCTAGCGATGCTGGGAATAAGTTATTCAGGGCGGAGAGCGGTAAACTAGGAATATCTGAAAGAACAGGACCGTAGATATATGTTGAACGATCTGGAATTTACTTACTCCCCGGTGCGCGAGAAGGTGCGTGACTTGCGGGAGTATCTTTGACTCGCCTCGGCTGAGGAAAGAGCTTGCGGTTATTGAAGAGAAGATTTCAGACCCGGCAGTCTGGGCCGATGCGGCGAAGTCGCAGCCGTTGATGCGGGAGCGGAAGCGGCTGGAGTCGCAGCTTGCGGATGATGCGGAGTTGGCGCGGCGCGGCGATGATATCGAGGCTTACTTCGACCTGATGCGCGAGGGCGAGGCTTCGGTTGAGCCCGATCTTAAGCGGGAGATCGATTCGCTGGTGGCGTTCTCCGAGGCGCTGGAGTCGCGGACGATGCTGTCGGAGGAGAACGATACGCTGAATGCGATCGTTACGGTACATCCAGGGGCTGGCGGCACGGAGAGCCAGGACTGGGCTGAGATGCTGATGCGGATGTATCTGCGCTGGGCGGAACGGCAAGGGTTCAAGACCGAGATCAATGAGATTCAGGATGGGGATGAAGCCGGAATCAAGTCGGCTACGTTCACCATCACCGGTGACTTTGCTTTTGGTTTGTTGCAGGGTGAAACTGGTGTGCATCGGCTGGTGAGAATCTCGCCTTTTGACCAGGCAAAGCGACGGCATACGAGCTTTGCGAGCGTGTTTGTTTCGCCGGAGATCGATGACTCGATTGTGATCGACATCAAGCCGGACGATCTACGGATCGATACCTACCGCTCGGGCGGCAAGGGTGGACAGCATGTGAATACGACCGACTCCGCTGTGCGGATTACGCATCTGCCGACGGGTATTGTTGCGGGATGCCAGAACGAGCGGTCGCAGCATAAGAACAAAGAGAAGGCAATGAAGATGTTGCGGTCGCGATTGTATGAGCATGAGCTGGATAAGAAGAAGGCCGTGAGCCGTAAGCTGGAAGACTCGAAGCTGGAGATTAACTTTGGGTCGCAGATTCGGAGCTATGTGCTGCAGCCTTACCGAATCGCAAAGGACCTTCGGACTCGCGTGGAAGTTGGCGATGTGGATAAGGTGCTGGATGGTGAGTTGGAACCGTTTATTCGCGGGTACTTGAAGATGCGCCGCGAGGGTGGGGTGCCAGCGGCAGTGGTGGATGACGATGTGTGACGTTTGTCATCTTGATGGGTGACAGATTGCATTAGCTTTGCTTGAGGCGGCCCGGGATACTTGCCAGCAGTAATTTTCTGGAGGATACAGTGGACTCAACTCATACAGCGAAGCCTGACTACGGTGTGGATGCGCCGAAGGTCATGCGGAACATGTTCCTGTTCGGCGGACTGTCGTTAGTACTGCTCTTTGCTACTCCACGGGTCTTTCATGTTGGACCCGTCGCCTTGCAGCTACGCGGCATGTTTGGGGGAACGGGTGTATTTCTTATCGCAGAAGGATTTTTGTTTCTGCTGTATGTAAAGTTCGGTAAGTTTCGCCATCGGGACTTCATGCTCTCGATGCATCCGTGGCGGGGCGACGAGACGGTGCTCGATGTGGGTTGTGGGCGTGGGTTGTTGCTGGCGGGGGTGGCGAAGCATCTGACCAGCGGGCATGTTACGGGGATCGATATCTGGTCGAACGAGGATATGGGTGGCAACTCGGAAGAGGCGACGCAGCACAATCTGGAGATCGAAGGAGTTACTTCTGTCTGCACGCTGGTGAGTGCGGGTGCCCAGGGGATGCCATTTCCGGATGCCAGTTTTGACGTGGTGGTTTCAAATCTGTGCCTGCACAACATCTATGACAAAGCTACGCGGGGACGGGCGCTTGTGGAGATTGCACGTGTTTTGAAACCGGGTGGGCTGGCGTTGCTGTCTGATTACAAACTTACCGGGGAGTATGCGTCGGCATTG
>Ga0302310_10001460_pt1 | contig 20052 bp, 15 predicted proteins | sample III_Palsa_N1_2_FD_200451 | JGI IMG/M metagenome (GOLD analysis project Ga0302310, IMG submission 200451) | Peat permafrost microbial communities from Stordalen Mire near Abisko, Sweden - III_Palsa_N1_2 | ecosystem: Environmental > Terrestrial > Soil > Palsa > Peat permafrost | place: Sweden...
GGCACGCCGCTTGGCTTCGAGGACATGAGCGTGCTGACCGGCAACGACAAATACCGCGGCAGTTACGAGATGATCGGGCGGGCGGTGGAGGTCTATACCGGCGCCGATTTCCGCGCGCAATCGCTGCGGCTGTTCGAGCGTGTCGCGCTGTCGTGTTTTCTTCGCGATGGTGACGCGCACATGAAGAACATCGGCATTGTCTATGCCGATCCCACTGGGCCGCGCCGGCTCTCCCCCATCTACGATGTCGTCTGCACGGGCATCTATCCGTCGCTCGATGGCCGGATGGCGCTGAACCTGAATAAATCGAAGGTTTTCCCCGTGCCCGGGCAACTCGTTGCCTACGGCGAACGCCTGGGTCTGAAACGCGCCGAGGCGCAAGCGATCCTGCTGTGCATCGACCAGGCATTCGAGACCGTGGCCGAGCGGCTCAGCCAGGACGACCGCTACAAAGCCGATGACCTGCTCGCGCGGATTCGAGACGTGATCCGCCGCACCGGCGCAATTCCTGTCGCTCGGGCGAAACGTCCGGCGTTCCGTCTCCCCTGAAACGTCCGCGCGCACAAGACGCTTTCGAGTCACGGAGTTTAAACCGTGCCTGATCAGTGACTTAGGCGTCGAGCCCCGTGCTTATCAACAAGCCTGCCCACAATTACTGGGGATAACTCGCCAGTCGCTGCCGGCTCGGCAACGCGCCGAAATACGCGCAACGCGTGGTTCAAATCGGATCGATTCGAAACTGCGCTTATTTATCAAAGACTTAAAAAGATTACCTCACGCTTGTCCACAGGTCCTTCAACAGTTTGTGTGCACAACTTCGCTGGCTGAAACAATCAAATCCTGCCGCCCGGCGCACTTTGAAGCGGCGCCCGAAAATCGTTTTCGTTCAACGCTTTCCGGGGTTTGTCAGAAGGTTGTCAACAGGGTGGTCCCCAATTTCTGTGCACAACTTTGGCCGGTGACGGTGTCCGTCCTAGTCGCTGTCGGACAAAAGCCTGTATTTATCCGCAAAGCGTTTCGTTTTCCGTCTTAAAATTGCGCCGCACCCTTTTTGATCCGGGTGCCGTGCGCCCACTGCCGGCGCTGAAGCAGCCGTCCTACTGCAAACCCCACTGAAAAGGTTCATGCGTGAAGCAGTTAACCATTCGAAATCGGATTCTTGTGAGTTTTGGCGTGATTCTCGCGCTGATGTTGGTCATGGCCGTCTGTTCATACATCCTGCTTGGCACAATCGACCGGGATGCACGCAGCCAGGAAGAAGATTCGTCGCCGGGTGTCTACCTCGCGACGACTATCCGTGCGGCGTGGTTTGAAAACTACACGGTGACCCAGCGGCTTATTTTTATCGATAGCGAGCCGGACCAGGTTCGTCGCGACACCCAGCGCATTGCGGAAACTCGCGACTCACTCGACAAGCTGATTGACCAGTACGCGGCCACGGTCTTTGAAGACACCGACCGCCGTCTCTTCACCGATTTCAAGCAGCAACGTTCCCTCTACGCGCCGATCCAGGAGCAGATCCTGGCTGATCTGCCGGCGTCGAAGGCGGCTGCCGCAGCGGCCTTCAACACCCAGCTCACTCCGGTCTGGGAAACCGGCCGGACCGTGGTTCGGGCACTCGTTGAGCACAACAACGAGCAGCAGATGAGCTCGTCGAAGAGCATTCGCGAGTCCGTCAGCAAGGCTGAGATCACGTTGTTCGTGGTAGTGCTGGTGACCTTCCTGGTGGCGGCATGGGCCGGGTTCCTGCTGCTCAGGGCGATCGCCGTGCCGATGCAGCGCCTGGTAGAGGTCGTCGATGCGATGCGCACCGGCGACCTGTCGCAGCGCCTGCAACTGGAGCGCGGGGACGAATTCGGCGCGCTGGGAGCGGGATTCAACCGCATGACCGATGAATTGACCGGCTTGGTCGGTCAAGCGCAGAAGTCGGCGGTGCAAGTCACGACATCGGTGGCTGAAATTGCCGCGACTGCCCGTGAACAGCAGGCCACGGCAAGCGAAACCGCCGCGACGACGACGGAGATCGGCGCCACGTCGAGGGAGATCTTCGCCACGTCGCGTGACCTCGTGCGCACGATGAACGAAGTGTCCGGCGTGGCCGAACAGTCGGCGCTGCTGGCGGGTACAGGGCAGGTGGGCCTGACGCGGATGGAAGACACCATGCGGCTCGTGATGGAGGCTGCGGGATCGGTGAACGGCAAGCTCGCGATCCTCAACGAGCGCGCGAGCAATATCAATCAGGTGGTGGCCACCATTACGAAGGTCGCTGACCAGACCAATCTGCTTTCTCTGAACGCGGCGATCGAGGCGGAAAAGGCCGGCGAATACGGGCGCGGTTTTGCGGTCGTGGCGACTGAAATCCGTCGTCTTGCAGACCAGACGGCGGTTGCCACTTTCGATATCGAACAGATGGTGAAGGAGATCCAGTCGGCGGTCGCGGCGGGCGTGATGGGCATGGACAAGTTCTCCGAGGAAGTCCGGCGCGGCATGACGGACGTGCAGCAGGTCGGCGGGCAGTTGTCGCAGATCATCCAGCAGGTGCAGACGCTCGCGCCACGTTTTGTGATGGTCAATGAAGGCATGCAGACGCAGGCGACCGGCGCTGACCAGATCACGCAGGCGCTCGCCCAATTGTCCGAAGCCGCACAGCAAACGGCCGAGTCGCTGCGCCAGTCGACGCAAGCTATCGACGATCTCACGCACACCGCCAATGGCCTGCGCACCGGCGTGTCGCGCTTCAAGGTGGCGACGTGATGACCCGTACGCTTTCCGATCATTCACCCGGCTGCTGAGACCATGCTCTTCGTCCAGTTCACGCTCGATAACGACCGCTATGTGATCGACAGTTCGCAGGTCGAGCGCATGCTGTCGCTCGTGCCCCTGAAGGCGATGCCCGGCGTGCCGGACTGGGTCGCGGGCGTGCTGGATTATGAAGATTTGCCGGTGCCGGTTATCGATCTGGCTGCGCTTGCGCTCGGCCGGCGTTCGCACGAACGTTTGTCCACGCGCCTCGCGCTGGTCTACTACCCGCACGAAAGCCCGACGGGCGTCGAGCATAAGCGCCTCGGCATCTTGCTCGAGCGCGCCACGCGCACACTGACGCTCGACGCCGCCGCGTTCAGGCACGCCGGTGTCGAGGCGACTGACGCGCGCTATCTCGGGCCGCTTGCACGCGACGCTCAAGGCCTTGTTCAATGGGTGCGCATTGAGCATCTGTTGCCCCGGCACGTGCAGGCACAACTCTTCACGCCGAGCGAAGCATGAAGCACGTCTCTATGAAGCACGTCTCTATTTCCGATCAGGCCCGTCGCGCGGCGCAGGCGTTTCACAAGATCCACGAGATGCATGAAAGCCGTCGCGAGCCACTGCCGCATGCGCAGGTCGTGCAGTTCGCCGGGCTTTTGCAACGGACGATCGGTCTGGACCCTGCGTCTATCGGCGAGAAAGCGATCGAACGAGCCGTCTCGGAGCGCTTCGCCGCATGGCGCGCGGCAGGTGCCGATGGTCTGGACGAATCGCGGGCCAGTATCGAAGCGTTCTGGCTTGAGGTGAACGGCGTGCCGGCGCAGTTGCAGGCGTTGATCGAGGCTGTGGTCGTGCCGGAGACGTGGTTTTTCCGCGATGCCGAGGCGTTCAACGCACTGGTCAAGCTGGCGCGCGTGCGGCTTCACGATCAGCCGTTCAAGCCGGTGCGGATCCTGAGCATGCCGTGCTCGACGGGCGAGGAGGCCTATACCGCCGCCATGGCCATGCTCGATGCGGGTATTGCGCCCGATCGTTTTTCCATCGATGCGATCGATATCAGCGGCCGCGCGCTCGACGTTGCCCGCCACGCGCACTATGGCGGCAACGCGTTTCGCAGCCGCGCGCTCGGATTTCGCGAGCGTTTTTTCGCACAGGCAGGCGATCAATGGCGGCTTTTGCCGGAGGTGACGGAGCGGGTGCAGTTTCGCCAAGCGAATCTGCTGACGCTCGATCAGCAGGCGTTCGAACCCTTCGATTTCGTTTTCTGCCGCAACGTGCTGATCTATTTTGGCCGGCAGACGCAGCACGCGGCCATGCGGGTGCTGGACGGCCTGCTCGCACCAGGCGGGACGCTGTTTGTCGGGCCGGCGGAAACGGGGCTGATGATGCGCGAAGGCATGGCGTCGGCGAAGCTGGTGCTGGCGTTCGCGTTCAGGCGGCCGGAAGGCGGACCAGGAGAGATATTGGCGGGCGGCGCTCGGCCGACGTTCACCGGTGAGCGGGGCTGGGACGAGCATGGATCGGGAGTCCGGCCGCACGCGCTGTTCGCCGCCATCGCCAGCGCACAGCGAGCGATGGAATTTGCCGCGCGGGCAGCGACGCCAAAGGCGCCCGTTGCGCGGCCCAGCCCGGTGAATACGTTCGGCCATCGGGCTGTATCGGCTACGAATCTGAGCGATGCACCTCGACGCTCATTTTCATTCGGCCCGCCTGCTCCCAGCGCGCCGCGCGCCGCAGCCGACGAGGCGGCCGACGAGGCGGCCGACACGGCGGCCAGCGCACAGGTTGCCGCCAAGCCGGGCACGCTCAAACAAGCCCAGGCACTTGCCGATGCCGGCGCCTTGCTCGAAGCCGCCGACATCGCGCGGACCTATCTCAAGGCGCATCCGGCCAGCGCCGACGCTTACTACTTGCTCGGCGTGATCGCGGATGCGCGAGGTGAGCAAAGCGAGGCGAGAGGTTTTTACAAACGTGCGCTTTATCTAGACCCCAGACATGGTGAGGCGCTGACACATCTTGCCGCGGTGCTCGGCCTGGAAGGCGACCGCGCGGGCTCGCAGTTGTTGTTGGCGCGCGCTGAACGGGCTGAACGGGCATCGGGAGGCCGCCATGATTGATCCGCGCGACCAGCGAGACGGGAGGTTTGACGCAGATGAAACTGCCGGGCGTGTCGAAGCGGCTTCGGCTTCTGCTTCTGCTTCTGCTTCAACCGGGGACGAGCTGTCGTCATTGCTTGCCAATATGGATACCCCGATCGACGACTGCTGGAACCGCATCGGCGTTCGCGGCGACGGTTCGTGTCCGCGCCTGGCCGGGTACATTCATTGCCGCAATTGTCCTGTCCACGATGCCGCCGCGGCGCGCGTGCTGGACCGTGAATCATCCGCCGATGCCGTGATCGGACAAGAGATCCTGCATCGCCAGACAGCGCAGTCGCTGAGCGAATACGCGGCCCGCGAGGCGGATGCCACGTCGTGGCTCGTGTTTCGTATCGGCGATGAATGGCTGGGTTTGCCCACCACGATCTTCCAGCAGGTTGCCCAGTTACGGCCGATTCACTCGCTGCCGCACCGGCGTCATCGCGCGGTGCTCGGCGTGGTGAACGTGCGTGGAAGGTTGCTCGTGTGCGCGTCGCTGGCGCGCTTGTTCGGGATCGCATCCGCGGTGGGTCAGGACGGGCGCAGGCTGGAGCAGCAGAGCGGCCAGCATGGTGTCGATGCCCGGGATCTTGCGCGCTTGCTGGTCGTCGAGCCGGGCGGTGAGGCGGCCGAGCGCGACGGGGCCGCCAACCTCGGCAACCCGATCGTGTTCCCCGTCGATGCCGTCGATGGCGTGCATCGTTTTGCGCGCGCAGATTTCCAGGCGGTGCCGGCGACCATCGCCAGCATGTCGGCGTCCCACGCGGTGGCCGTGACGGCGTGGAAGGGCGTGACGGTGGGCCTGCTCGACGCGGCCAAACTTTTCGAGACCTTGAACCGGAGCCTCACATGAGCGGCGCTGAAACAGGCCAGGGGCCAAGCCGCGGCCAGCCGTCGCTCATCGACTTGTTTCGCGAGGAGGCGCGGACGCAGGCGCAGATCCTGAGCGACGGCCTGCTCGCGCTGGAACGCGCCCCGCGCGACCCGGTGACGCTCGAAGCCTGCATGCGGGCGGCCCACTCGCTGAAGGGCGCGGCGCGGATTGTCGGCGTACCGGACGGCGTAAGCCTCGCGCATGTGATGGAAGACTGCTTCGTCGGCGCACAACAAGGGCGCGTGAGCGTGGATGCCGGCATGATCGACGTGCTGCTGAGCGGTGTCGACCTGATCTTGCGGATCGGCCAGGGGGCAGGCGACGAAACCTTGTCTCAGAAGGATGTGGACACATTCGTCGACTCCTTGAATGCACGGATGAACGGCGCTACCGCTGCGCCGTCGCCATCTGTTTTTGAAGCGCCTCAGTCTGACGCCTACCTCGATTTATCGAATGAACTGACGCTTTCAGCGCCGGTGGAAGAAGTCGCGGAAACCGTGGAGGCCGCGCCTTATCAGCCGGTCCGCTCCGCCGAACTGCGCGAGCCGGCCCGCATGCTGCGCGTTCGCGCCGACACCCTCGACCGCTTGCTCAGCCATTCGGGAGAATCGCTGGTTGAGTCACGCTGGCTCAAGCCATTTGCGCAATCCATGCTGCGCGTGAAGCGGATCCAGCGCGACGCCAGCCGGGCGCTTGATTTCCTGCACGAATCGCTGACTGAGGCGGCTACCTCGGCATCGAGTTCATCGGCCGCCCCGACTGCAGCGCTCGACACGCGCACGCTCGATGCGCTGGACGAGGTCCGCCGTCTCAACGCGGAAGCGCATCGCCAGCTCGGCGAGCGCCTGGCCGAGCTGGAAAACTACGACCGGCGCTCGACGCATCTGTCGCAGCAACTCTACGACGAAGCGCTTGAATGCCGGATGCGGCCGTTCGTCGATGCCACCGGCGGTTTTGCGCGGATGGTCCGCGACGTTGCACGCTCGCTCGATAAACAAGTGCGCTTCGTGATTGCCGGAGAAGCGACGGAAGTGGACCGCGACATCCTCGACCTGCTCGAAGCGCCGCTGGGTCATTTGTTGCGCAACGCGGTCGATCACGGCATCGAAGCGCCGTCGCTGCGCGCAGCGCTTGGCAAACCGCCGGAAGGCACCATCACGCTGGAAGCACGACATAGTGCGGGTTCGCTTTTCATCAGCGTCAGCGACGACGGCGGCGGCGTGGACCTCCCCGCGCTGCGCCGGGCCATCGTCCAGAAACGCCTGGCCAACGAGACCACGGCCGCGCGTCTTTCGGATACCGAACTGCTGGAATTCCTGTTCCTGCCCGGCTTTTCCATGCGCGATACCGTCACCGACGTTTCCGGCCGCGGTGTTGGCCTGGACGCGGTGCACGACGTGGTACGGCAGGTGCGCGGCAACCTGCGCGTCACGCAGGAAGCGCTGGTCGGCACGCGTTTCGTGATGCAGTTGCCGTTGACGCTGTCCGTGATCCGCAGCCTGATTGTCGAAGTGGACGGCGAACCGTATGGACTGCCGCTCGCGCACGTCACGCGCACGCTGGTCCTGCCGCGGGTATCCATCGATCTGCTCGAGGGACATCAGCATTTCGCGTTCGAAGGGCGGCGGCTTGGCATCGTCACCGCGCATCAAATCCTCCGCTCAGGCACCTTCGAGACCGCCAGCGACACGCTGAACGTTGTCGTGATCGGGCAGGGCGCGGCGAGCTACGGCGTGGTCGTCGACCGCTTTCTCGGCGAGCGCATGCTGGTCGTGCAACCACTCGACAAACGCTTGGGGAAGGTACCGAACATCGCGGCGGGCGCACTAATGGAAAACGGCGATCCGCTCCTGATCGCCGATCTCGACGACTGGCTGCGCGCGGTTGAAAAACTCGTTGTCGACGGTGAACTCGGGCGTGTCTCGTCGGGCACGGCGCGCGTCGTCGCCGTGGCGAGAAAACGCGTGCTGGTGGTGGACGACTCGCTGACCGTGCGTGAACTCGAACGCAAGCTGCTGGCCGGGCGCGGTTACGACGTGACCATTGCCGTTGACGGCATGGACGGCTGGAACGCGGTGCGCAGCGAACGATTCGACCTGGTGATCACTGACATCGACATGCCGCGCCTCGACGGCATCGAATTGGTGACGCTGATCCGACGCGATCCGCAACTGCGCGAGACACCGGTGATGATCGTGTCGTACAAGGATCGCGCGGAAGATCGCCAGCGGGGGCTGGATGCCGGCGCGGACTATTATCTGGCGAAAGGCAGTTTCCACGATCAGACCTTGCTCGATGCAGTGCGGGATCTGATCGGCGAAGCGCAGTCGTGAGAGAACACTAAAAAAGAGAGGCGAGCGATGAAAATCGGGATCGTGAACGACATGCCGCTGGCGGTGGACGCCTTGCGAGGGGCGCTTGCGACCCGGCGCGACTTCGAGGTGATCTGGGTCGCGATCGACGGCACGCAGGCGGTCGACTATTGCAGGGCGCAGAAACCCGACGTCGTGCTGATGGACCTCGTCATGCCGCATATGGACGGCACGGAAGCCACGCGGCGAATCATGCGCGAGACGCCGTGCGCGATCCTGATCGTGACGGTGGATGTGGGCGCGAATGCGTGGCGCGTCTACGAGGCAATGGGCGCGGGCGCGCTGGATGCCGTCGACACCCCGGTGCTCGCGGGCCCGGACGCGAAACGCGGGATCGCTGCGCTGACCGCCAAGATCGACCAGATTGCCGCGCAGCAGGCCACGAAGGCCGCCGCGAATCCGATTGCAGCCGCGCCACGTATTACCTCGGGCAGTGATTTGCTCGCGATCGGTGCGTCAGCGGGCGGTCCAAGCGCGCTGGCGACGCTCCTGGCCGCACTGCCGGCCAACTTCGCGCCGGCTACGGTCATTGTCCAGCACGTGGACCAGGCCTTTGCAATCGGCATGGCCGACTGGCTCAATGAACAGTCGACGCTGCCGGTGCGCGTGGCGCGCGAGGGCGACCGGCCGGAGCCGGGCTGCGTGCTGCTCGCGGCGACTAACGACCACCTGCATTTCTGTGGGGGTGGTAATCGGCTCGGATATACGAAAGAGCCATTGGCGACGCCGTACCGGCCGTCCATCGATGTGTTTTTTCAAAGCGTGGTCGCGCGCTGGAGCGGCAACGCGGTCGGCGTGCTGCTGACCGGCATGGGCCGCGATGGCGCGGCGGGCCTCGCGGCCATGCGCGCCAAGGGTTATCACACGATCGCGCAGGACGAAGCGACATGCGCCGTTTACGGCATGCCGAAAGCAGCGGCAGCGCTGAATGCGGCGGTCGCCATCCTGCCACTCCCGAACATCGCGAATGCCGTGCAAAAGGCGTTCACATCGTCGCGCAAATGAGGCGCTCGAACTCGACTCAGAACAGGATTCCGTCATGGAACATCGAAATGCAGATCCGTTGGCGGAGCGCGCAAGGCGCGAGCAGGCCAGCTCGGAATTCCGTGCGGAAAGCCCGGCGAGGCCCCTCGACGCTACAGGCGAGGAGCGTTCAGCGGCCGATCTGCTTGCCGATGCGCTGAATGCGCCAAGCGCCGCCGACAGCGCAGTCATGGTGCTGCTGGTCGACGACCAGACCATCGTCGCGGAAGCGGTGCGCCGCGCGCTGGTGGATCAGCCGCGGCTGGATTTTCACTACTGCGCGAACCCCGAGGATGCGTTGCGCGTCGCGCAGGCCACGCGGCCGACGGTGATCCTGCAGGATCTGGTCATGCCGGGCGTGGACGGGCTGACGCTGGTGCGTCAATACCGCGAGAACGAGGCGACCCGCGATATTCCGATCATTGTGTTGTCGACGAAGGAAGAGCCGCGCATCAAGAGCGCCGCGTTTGCTGCGGGCGCCAACGATTATCTGGTGAAGTTGCCGGACAGCATCGAATTGATCGCTCGGATTCGCTATCACTCACGCTCGTATCTGAATCTGCTGCAACGTGACGAGGCTTACCGCGCGTTGCGGCAGTCGCAGCAAAAGCTTCTTGAAACCAACCTGGAACTTCAGCGCCTGACCAATTCGGACGGGCTGACGGGTTTATCGAACCGCCGCTGTCTGGACGACTACATGAACGCCGAGTGGAAACGCGCGGCGCGCGAACAGTCGCCGCTCGGCTTCCTGATGATCGATGTGGACAACTTCAAGTCGTACAACGACACGTACGGCCACGTAGCGGGCGACGATGTGCTGAAGCTCGTTGCGCGCGCGATTGAATCGAGCCTGAACCGTCCCGCCGATCTTGCCGCCCGCTTTGGCGGCGAGGAATTCGCGGTGGTGCTGCCGTCCACGTCGACTGGCGGCTTGCGCCTGCTGGGCGAAAAGATCCGCATGGCGGTGGAGGCGCTTGCCGTGCCCCATACGGGTTCAGCCACCGATCGGCTCACGATCAGCGTAGGCGGCGTCATGCAGGTGCCGCAGCCGGGCGAAGACATGAAGCAGATGATTGAAGCCGCCGATCTGGCTTTGTATCGGGCCAAGCGTGACGGGCGCAATCGGGTAGAAGTCGCCAATTGATCCGGTCCGCCCAAGAGCGGTTCCGTTCGCCATGCCTGCAGCGCCATTCACCGATGCCGCGCGCTTGCCGAAACTGAACGGCACCATGCGGGCGTTGGCGCTCTGGTCGCCCGTGCGCGCCTCGTCCCCGAGGATCGAGACGCGTTTGAGGTGCAGTGAACATTCGGACGGGTCCGTCGATGCATCGGCCGACCGGCTGCCAAAACCGCTGGCGATGCCTCAGCAGATAAAGCGCCTCGAGCCTCGCTGACGCGCGGCAGGCTGACGTGGGGCGTGACCACGAGACTCGCGTTTAAGCCGGCGTCCAGGATATTAGAAGAAGTCGCCAGGGCAGGCATGACAACATCGTTCGATGCAACGATGCCGGTCAAGGGAGCGCTCCACGGATCGGCCGGCGGTGGGGGCGCACTGCGAACCGGCGCTTTCGCCGGTTCGCTCGGTTCAGCGACGGGCGTGGTGCGCTTGAGCCACGCGTCATGGGATGCGATCAGACCGGGCGAACGTCCACGCGGTGCTTCATTCCAGCCGGAGCGATCCATCGCGAGGGCAGAGGGTGCTTCCGGGACGGCTGTTGCAACGGAGTCTGGCGTACTCTTCGTTGCGGCCGGTGGGGGTTCTTGGGCGGATCCCGGTGTTGGTGACTCCGACGCCGCCTTCGCAGCGCGGATTTCTCCGGTCGATGCGAGCCGATTGGCGGCGGGTGCGCTCCAGGCATCGTCAACTGCGAGGCTCGGTGCTGCGGGGTTGCTCCATGGGTCATCGGCTGCAAGCTGGGGTGCGGCGTGACTGCTCCATTGCTCACCCGCGGGAACGTCAGCAGGTGCGGACTCTCCCGCGCGTGCTGTTGCGTGCATCAAACCAAAGGCAGCGCACGCCAGCGCGACTTTTTCCAGTCCTGAATGAACGAGCCGAAACAGGTCACGGAGCGGTGAGCGAGACATGGCATTTCCCCTGAATACACGAAAGTTCGCAAGCCTATGGGAAAGTGCAGCCCGAGATAACGCGATTTATCTGAATAATGAAAGGTTTCAGTGAAGAAGTTGAATTGATGGAAGCTTATGGGTACGTTTGGATGGCAGTGCGATGTATCGGCAAGCCTGGATTGTGACATTCGGTATCTTTGATCCCAGCTTCCTCCCGCGATGCACGGACGGTCCCGTTGTCCCGATGAAGTGCAAAGAGTCGTTCCGGCTTACGTCGGAACGACTCTTTGCGTACAGCGGTCATTTCAGTTTCTACCCTTAGGATCAGAGAGAAATCGCCCAAATGGCATGCGATCTGACAACGACCCGGCAGCGACGGTTATTTCGCTGCCTCTGTCTCCTTCTCCGGCGCTTTCGCCGCCGCAGCAAGATGCGCCGTGCTGCCTGCTGGAGAACCCATTGCCTGGAACAGCAACGCGGTATCGCTGAGCCGCGCGCTTTCATAGCGGATAGCATCCAGCCGCGCATTGCGATACTGGCGCTCACTCGCACGTGTTGCCGAGGGAGGAATCGCCCCGAGCCGCTCGCGAGCCGCCGAATCCGTGAACGCGCTCATTGAAGTGCGGCTGGCGGTATCGGCGAAACTGAGTGCCTGGTTATCCTGCTCGAGCGCCGCGAGTGAATCCGCTACGTTGCGGAATGCGCTCAGCACCGTCTGCTTGTATTGCGCCACGGCCGCCTCATAGCTCGCTTGCGCTGCGCGCTTTTGGGCGAGCAATGCGCCGCCATGAAACAGCGGCTGCGACAGCGACGCACCGATTCCCCAGATCGCGCCAGCCCCGGACAACGCGTCCGGCCAGCTGAACCCCGCTTTCCCCATCGATGCCGACAGCGTCAGGCTCGGAAACATTTGCGCCGTGGCGACGCCGACTTGCGCCGCGGCCGCTTTGAGCAGCGCGTCGGCGGCCTGGATATCCGGGCGGCTGGCGAGCAGTTCCGACGGTACGACCACGGGCACATTACCCGGCACGGTGAGCGACGCGAGATCGAGATCGGGCGGCGCCTGATCCGGTGTCCGGCCAAGCATCACGGCAAGCGCGTGACGGGTTGCAAGCCACTGGGCCCGCAGCCCGGGCAGCGAAGCGGCGAGCGCGGCGGCATTCGATTGCGCGTTGAGCGCGTCCGCGCGCGACGCCGAACCGAGTTCGTAGCGGCGCTGTGTTTCTCGCGCATCTTCATTGGCGAGAACGATCAACCGTTCGGTCGTATCGATTTGCGCACGCAACGACGCCGCACCGATAGCGCCCGTGACGATGTTCGCAGCGAGTGCGCGGCGGGCGGCATCGAATTGCCAGGACTGGCTGTCCACCTGCGCAGCCAGCGCCCGGTCCGCGAGTCGCGCCGCGCCGAACAGGTCGAACGTGTATTGCGCCCGGATCTGGCCGACAAAGAGGTTGTAGAGCACAGTGGGTGGCCCGAAGTTCGGCACGCCGATCGCGCGCTCCCGGTCGGCCTGGCCGCCGAGGTCGATGCTCGGCAGCATCGACTCGCCGACTTGCGCCCGCAGTTGCTCGCGCGCCGCAGCGAGGGTTTTGTCCGTCGCGGCGAGGCTCGGGCTATTACGCAAACCTTCATCGACCAGCGCGTTCAACGGTTCCGAACGATAGAGCTTCCACCACTCGGGCACGGGTTTCGCACCGGCGTCGAAATTCTGCGATACCCCTTCGGCCGTTACAGTGCGAACGGGTTGCGCGTCGGCGCCGTAATGGGCCACCGCCGGCATGACGGGCGGCTTTCCATCCGGGCCAAACGAGCAGGCGGAAAGGACGGAAAGGGCGGAAAGGGCGGCTGCAAAGCCAAGAGCAGTGAGGGCAGAGCGTGTCATGACTGGCCTCCATTGCGGGTATCGGGCGTTGAGGGTGCGTCTGGATCTTCAAACCCCGCGCGCTCGTTACGCCGCACCTTGAACGAAGCCGCATACAGCGCCGGCAGATAAAACAGCGTAAGCACGGTCGCGCTCGTGATGCCGCCCATCAGCGCGGTTGCCATCGGACCGAAGAAGTTGCTGCGCAACAGCGGGATCAGCGCGAGCACGGCAGCGGCGGCGGTCAGCGTGATCGGCCGGAAACGCCGTACCGTGGCGCCCACGATAGCGTCGAAGCGAGGATGCCCCGCGGCAATGTCCTGCTCGATCTGATCCACGAGAATCACCGAGTTGCGCATGATGATCCCGAACATGGCGATCACACCCAGCATGGCAACAAACCCGAACGGCTTGTTGAACAGCAGCAACGCGATCACCACGCCAATCAACCCGAGCGGCGCGGTGAGCACCACCATCATCACGCGTGCAAAGCTCTGCAACTGGATCATCAGCAGCGTCAGCACGACAATCGCCATGATCGGCATTTGCGCGTTGATGGACGATTGGCCTTTCTCGCTTTCCTCAACAGGTCCGCCCACTTCTATCCGATACCCCACAGGCAAGCCCGCGCGCAACGTGGCGAGCTTCTTCTCGATCGCATGCGTCACGTCAATACCCTGCGCGCCGGCCTTCACGTCCGACTGCACGGTGATGGTCGGCTGACGGTCGCGTTCCCAGATCACGCCGTATTCGAGATCGTTCACCACGTGCCCGATCGTTCCAAGCGGCACGGGTCCGTTCGGAGTCGGCATCGCCAGCGTGGCGAGCTTCGCCGGATCGACCCGTTCGCTTTTCGGTGCGCGCAAGTCGACGCTGATCAGCTTGTCGCGCTCGCGATACTGCGTGACGGTATAACCGGTCAGTTGCATCGCGAGGAAATCCGATACGTCCTGCGAACTAATACCCAGTTCACGCGCCTTCTTCTGGTCGATATCAAAACGCACCGAGCGCTCCGAAGGTTCATCCCAGTCGTACTGGACATTGGCCGTGCCGCTGTCAGCACTCATTTCGGCGAAGACCTTTTCAGCGATGCCGCGCACCGTCGGCAGATCGTCGCCGCTCACGCGGAACTGCACCGGATAGCCGACCGGCGGACCGTTTTCGAGTCGTGACAAACGCGTGCGAATCGATGAAAACTTATCGCGCAACACAGGCTCGAGCCAGCGTGCAAGCTTCTCGCGATCGTCGACTGACTTCGCCGTGATGACAAACTGCGCGAAGTTCGCCACTTGCAACTGCTGGTCGAGCGGCAGATAGAAGCGCGGCGCACCCGAGCCGACGAAGTTCACCAAATGGTCGACCTCGGGCCGTCCCTCCAGCACCTTCTCAAGACGTTTGGTCTCGCGCAGCGTAGCTTCGAACGAGGCGCCTTCTTGCAGCCGGACATCGACGAGCAGTTCCGAGCGGTCCGAGCTCGGGAAAAATTGTTGGGGAACCAGCGTGAACCCTGCCAGCGCGATCACGAACAGTACGAGCGTGATGCCGAGCACAACAAAGCGCCGCTCAATACACCACGTCAGCCAGCCGCGCAGACGGGTATAGAACTTCGTGTTGTAGATATCGTGTTCATGATCGTGGGCGTGATGCGCCTCGCGTTTGCGCTCAGGCAACAGCTTGTAGCCGAGCAGCGGAATCAGCACGACCGCCGCGAACCACGAGGCGATCAACGCAATGGCCGACACTTCGAAGATCGAGCGCGTGTATTCGCCGGTGCTGGATTTGGCCAGTGCGATCGGCAGGAAACCGGCCACGGTGACGAGCGTGCCCGTGAGCATGGGGAACGCTGTGCTGGTATAGGCGTAGGCCGCGGCACGCGAGCGATTCCATCCCTGTTCGAGTTTCACCGCCATCATCTCGACGGCGATGATCGCGTCGTCGACCAGCAGACCTAGCGCGAGGACCAGCGTCCCGAGCGAGACCTTGTGCAGGCCGATATCGAAGAGATACATGAAGAGGGCGGTGACCGCGAGCACGACTGGAATCGAGATCACGACCACCATGCCTGTCCGCACGCCCAGCGACACCAGGCTCACGATCAGCACGATGATGACCGCTTCGGCGACGGCTTCGAGAAAGTCATCGACTGACTTCGATACCGCATGCGGCATGCTCGACACTTCGTTGAGCACGAGGCCGGCGGGGAGTTGCGCCCGCAATTCGGCGACCTTGGCATCCAGCGCCTTGCCCAGTTGCACGACGTCCTGACCCGGCTGCATCGTGATACCAATACCCAGCACCGGCTTCTCACCCGCGCGCATCTGCGTGACCGGAGGATCGAGATAGCCGCGCTTGATGGTTGCTATGTCGCCAAGACGGAATGACCGCCCGTTGACACGGATCAGCGTGTTGGCGAGCGCGGCCATATCGGTGATCTGGCCGGTCGGCCGCACGAACACGCGGTCGTCGGGCGTATTCAGCGTACCGGAGGGCGCAACCGCATTCTGACCGTCGATAGCCTGAGCAATCTGCTGCGGCGAGATCCCGAGCCGCGTGAGTTGCGTGTTCGCTATCTCCACATAGACGCGCTCGTCCTGGTCGCCGAAATAATTGACCTTCGCCACACCGGGCACGCGCAACAAGACCGTGCGCAGCGAGTCGGCGTAATCATGGAGTTGCACCGGCGAAAAACCGTCGCCTTCCAGCGTGTAGATGTTCGTGAAGACGTCGCCGAACTCGTCGTTGAAGTAGGGACCTTGCACACCTCTTGGCAACGTGTAGGCAATGTCCCCGACTTTCTTGCGTACCTGATACCACTCTTCAGGCACGTCTTTCGCGGGCGCGCCGTCCTTCATCGAGAAGAACAGCAGCGACTCGCCGGGGCGAGAGTAGCTGCGCAGGAAGTCGGTAGCGGGCGTTTCCTGCAGTTTCTTCGCGATCTTGTCGGTGACCTGTTCCTGCATCTGCTGTGCGGTGGCTCCTGGCCAGAAGGTCTGGATGACCATCACGCGGAACGTGAACGGCGGGTCCTCCGATTGAGCGAGCCGGGTGTACGCGAGGATGCCGAAAATGGTCGCCATCGTGATCAGGAAAACGACCAGTGCCTGATGGCGCAAGGCCCAGGCTGAGAGATTAAAACTGCCTTCTTCGTGACGATAATCGCCCGACGCCGCGGCGGCAGCGTTGGCAGCGGCGGCCGATGAATCCCGTTCCTGGTCGCTCATGACGCGAAATCTTCCGGATGCAAGGGCGTGACCACACGAACTTTTTCGCCGGCGGAAACGGTATGGACACCTTGCCAAACTACTCGATCACCGGGCGCAATGCCGTTGGAAACTGTTACGGTGCGCTCGCCGTATCGAGACACGTCCACGCGCCGCAATTCAAGAGACCCGTCCGTCTTCACGACCCAGACGGCGGGCAGTTTGCCCGCGTGAAACAGCGCGGTGGAAGGCAGCGTGAACGCTTGTGCAGATGCCCCCGATGCAGGCGCCTGCGCGAACGCCACGTCGGCGGTCATGCCAAGCCGGACTTCCGGCGTGGGGGCTTCAAGCGTCATCCTCACGCGGTAGGTACGGCTCTGGGGATCAGCGGCGGGCGACACTTCGCGCACGCGGGCCGCGAACTGTTTGCCTCCCAGCGCGGCAAGCTTCACGGTGGCTTGCTGGCCGACCGCGAGCGATCCGAGCGTGGTTTCCGGCACGTCCGACACCACGTCGATCTCGCCGCTCCACGCGAGGTTGTAGATGGCTTGTCCCGCCGATACGTTCTGTCCCGTGTCAGCCTGTTCAGCCGTGATCACCCCGGCGCGATCAGCGACAAGCGTGGTGTATTTCAACTGATCGGCCGACAACGCGGCCTGCGCCTGCGCCTGGTTGCGCTGCGCAAGCGCTGCTGCATACGCATTTTCGGTTTGTTCGAGCTGCGTGCGCGCGATCAGGTTTTCCTGCGCCTGGGCACGGTCGCGCGTGACTTGCTGCTCGGCATACGTGAGCTGATGCTGGGCGGCGGACAGTTGCGCGGCTGCGCTCGCGGCGCTTTTGGCGTTGTCGGCGGGATCGAGTTTCGCCACGATCTCGCCGGCTTTCACGCTATCGCCCAGACGCACACGGCGCTCGATGATCTTGCCGGTCACACGAAACGACAGCGGGGTCGAGTAGCGCGCTTCGATAGTGGCGGGCAGCGACGACTGCACAGTGTGGGTGTCGGCGACAGCCGCCATGGCGACTACGGGACGCAGCGCCACAGGGGGCGCTTCCTTCTTGCTGCATGCGCTGAGGGCGACGACAGCAACCACGCCAAACGACCACGCAAGCGTGCGGCGAGCCGGAAAAGAACCCGACCCGGGCATCGTGAACGACATTAATCGCGAGCGGAGCGATGACAAAGACAATGCCAATAACACTGGCCGCGTGCGGCGACAGACTTGCAGAATCACGAATGACCTCGACGCAAAGACTTGCCGTGCGCGCAAAGAGCTTGCAGGCACGGCCGGCGCGCAGCGTCGACACGGCTGTCGCTGCGCATTTTCAAGATGTGGCGCTATTCGGGGCGCGGTACTCGAACAGGCGGCATGCCACGGCCACCAAGCCTTCAAGTACCTCGACGCCAGATACACGATGAATTCTAATACAACTATGAATCTGAAATCAAAGCCGTATCATAATTCAATTTTGGGATGGTAAACTGGGGCAATGAAACGAATTCGCCTCACCCGGGAGCAAAGCCGTGATCAGACGCGTGAGCGTTTGCTGGACGCCGCACAAACTGTTTTTATGAAGAAGGGGTTTGTTGCCGCCAGTGTCGAGGACATTGCGGCGGCGGCGGGTTATACGCGCGGTGCGTTCTATTCGAACTTCGGCAGCAAGTCCGCTTTGTTTTTGGAACTGCTCAAGCGTGATCACGACGGGATCATGGGCCGGCTGCATTCCATCTTCGATGGCGAAGCGAGCCGGGCCGACATGGAAGCCCGCCTGCTGCAGTATTACAGTGAGTGTTACCGCGACAACAAGTGTTTTCTGCTGTGGGTAGAAGCGAAATTGCAATCCAGTCGCGATGCGAAATTTCGCGCGCAATTCAATGCATTCATTCGGGAATTGTTGCAGACGACGACCGCTTATATCGTCGCGTTTTCAGAGCGGGCCGGGACGCCGTTGCCCATGCCGGCTGAGCAACTTGCGCTTGGGCTGACGGCGTTGATCGATGGAATGCAGTTTTTTTATACGTCGGATCCGCAGGCTTGCGGCAGTGAAATGTCCGAAGCCGTCCTGGCGAAGTTTTTCAGCCGGGTGGTGTTTGGGTCCGACGTGGTCTGAACCGTGGTCTGAGAGCGCGGGCGACCGAAGCGTCCGCTCAGTTGCTCAGATAGAGATCCCCGATCCGCCGTTACTGCCTAGCAATTGCTCCACGGCGTCAGCGTTGGCGTAATCCTGTTCAGGCAATCCATCGAACACCGTAATCACGTCGTTGCTCACGCCTGCAGCGCGCGCCGCATCGACAATGCCATCCTTGTTGGTCGGAAACGTCAGATCACGCAAGACCTCGGCGATTTCGTCATCGATCGGTTCGTCGTTCAAGCCGGCATTTACGTGCGCATCGGTCATGGGTGCCCTTGGTTATTGTGGTGGTCAATCCGGTCGCCATGCTAACGGCGCAGCTTCACGTCTGCACTTCTACGTCTGCACGTCTATTACCTGGTTTGCCATGCCGTGGCTGGGCGAGCGCGACTTCGGTAATTCGACATGAAACCAGTGCGCGTGATCGAGTTCCTGTGCACGCACTTCCGGCGCGGGCGGCGAGACCGGCGGGGCATTGGCACGAATGGCGAGCGCCGTGCGCATGGCTTGAGCCTGGCGAGCAGCGTAGATTGCCGCATCGTCCGTATGGATCGGCGCGGCATAACACGACACGGATACCAAAACCATCAATAAAGCCGTTGAGGTTTTCATCGCCCAACCCTCCAGACACTTAGTACACAAGCTCACGCAAGCTCACACCAGCGATATACAAGCAGCACAAACACGAGGCCGTACGGAGAATATTAGCGAGGATTCGAGCAAACGCTATGCCAATCGATCGGTGCGGTTTTCCACCGCTTCACCTGATGAATGGTGCTTGCGTGCCAGGCCTTAATTCAAAAGGCGCTGGCGGCCGTTCTTCGAGCGAATTCTAGAATAAACTCTTAAGCGGGCGCTGCAGGGGTACTCAGTACCGCCGCACAATTTTGCACGCTTTGAGCAATTTCAGCGTGATGCCGGATTTAATCGGAAGTAAGCATCGAGAAGCGATGTTTTGTAGACGACGCCGAGTAACACCGGCCGCGTCGGGCAGTCGATGACCGGCAAACGCTCGCCCTGGAACGCCAGGAAATGCTGCAGCGCCTCACCCAGCGACATGTCCGGTGTAAGGACATCAAAATGAGGCTGCAGATAATCTTGGGCAGTTTTGACGGCGGTGTCGCGCTCATCAAGCAGATCGGACGTGATGTCCTTCAGCGCCACCACGCCGCGAAATTTTCCGTCGGTATCAACGACGTAAAGGTACTTCACCGGATATTCGAGGAACACCCGCGTCATGGACTTCACGTCTGCATCGAGCGGGACCACGGTGTCAGCCGGTTTTACAAGCTCGCGCATTTGCGTGGCGGCGAGCCGCGAGCGCTCCTTTTCGTCGCGGTTGCGCCGCAGCGTGACCTCGTACATCGATGTTTGCGCCGATGCCCGCGCAATGAAAAATGCCACCACGCACGACAGCATCAGCGGCAGCATGACCTGATAGCTCAGCGTCATTTCGAAGATCATCAGGATTGCCATCAACGGCGCGTGCGTGGCCGCAGCGAGGAACGCGCCCATGCCCACCATCGCGTAGGCAAAAGGCGCGGACGTGGAGTGCGGCCAGATCGCATGCGCTGCCAGCCCGAACAGGCAGCCGACTACTGCGCCCACGAAGAGCGTCGGGGTGAAAATCCCGCCG
>Ga0302310_10001462_pt1 | contig 20044 bp, 17 predicted proteins | sample III_Palsa_N1_2_FD_200451 | JGI IMG/M metagenome (GOLD analysis project Ga0302310, IMG submission 200451) | Peat permafrost microbial communities from Stordalen Mire near Abisko, Sweden - III_Palsa_N1_2 | ecosystem: Environmental > Terrestrial > Soil > Palsa > Peat permafrost | place: Sweden...
ACCGGGAGCCGCCCCCGCCACTGGTCGATAGACCACGGACAGGTAGAGGTCATTGACCATCAGGGTCTCACCGGCCAGTCTCTCGCGGTACTTGGCGGCGAGCCTTGCGGCGAAGTCCGCCCCCTGCTCCGCCCCCGGCACGCTGCGCTCGCGGCGACGAATGATGTGGACCCAAAGCGCCACATTCGAGCTTGCGATGTTGCGCCACAGGACGTTCAGGCGTTCGTGCCAGTTGTTGAGCACCTCATCATCGGCGCTCTCAAAGCTCGCGCCACTCAGTCGAAACACCTGCACGTAGTGGCCTGCTTCGGTGCGCAGGAGGTGCGGCGTCACGTGTGCCGTGTAGGGGATGCGCGCGGCGGCCGGCCGCTCGCGCTTTAATGCTGCCGAGCGCCACGCCAATGGGTTGACGGCGATCACGGCGCCACCCCCATGGGCAACGAAGTCACAATCACAACCGGCATCGTCCGACGGCGACCGTCGATGTTGGGAAGATCCAGGGTAAGTGGGCTATAGCTTGCTCCCCTCCAGAATGAGAGGCTTTCGAAGTAGCCGAGCATGCGCGTCTTGGCCCACACCAGAAGCAGGTCGAAGTAGCGCGCGTCCCGAGCACACAACAGCGCGCACACCCCGTGAATGGGGATAGCGATCAGGAGCACCAGGAGGTTCTTGGTCAGCAAGAACGCCTCCATGGTGAAGACGAGGTTCGCAAGGAGCGCCAGGTATGTCACGCCAAAGCGCATCGGCGGCCGGGTCACCCCGAGAAAGACCGGATCTGCGATCACACCGTTATTGCGCTCGTTCATGCCCTAAACCCCGAAGAGACTGCGGATCCAGGCCACGATCTGTTGCGCGCCAAATATGCACGCAATGCCGATGATCGCCGCGATCACCCAGCCCCAGGAGATCTTACCGACGGCTGCGGCGATCGCGAGCGCAATGACGATTAGGACCGCGATCGGCGTCGCGATCGTGAGGGCGAAGGAGACGAGAGAGTTGGCGCCGGTACTGAAGGGCGAGGCTGCTTGCCCAATCGCCATCGCCGGTGCAAGGATGGAGAGGAGGAAGAAATGGCCTAAAGCCCTTCGGCTATGGATACTGTTCTTTTTCTTACTTCGTTGACCCACAGCCCACCCCTCAGCTTGTAGGGAGCCATGTCAGCATCGCAACGTTTTGTCGGGTAGGGTGGGTATGGGGGAAAATGTGCCCGATACCCAGCTCGGTCACAACTGACCCGCGTCACCGCCGAGAAGCTCTGCGATATCTCAACGAGAGGCCGCTTCTGAACACACTTGGTGCCTTCAAAGGTAATCAGGGCGTACGGCCCCCTTCCGGTTTAGCTAGAAACCACTACATATGCGGGGACTATGCGAATACTTCGGCGATCCCGTGCAAATAGAATTCTCTGCCGCTTCGGCCCTGGCGGTCATCATCCATGGCCAGGATCTGGGGCCAGTAGATTGGTATCAATCGCACGCAAGCCGTCGACGATATGCTCTTTGGTCCCTAATTGCGTCCCCAGGAGGTCGTCGCGTCGGCGCGTCGCTGAGTAGCGCGCGGAGCACATCGGTTGAGGTCTTTGCCTTTCCGGCTACGGACGATTTCGTGACAGCCTTATTTCTCTCACTCCTGGACAGATCCCGGTCCAACGCCAAGTTTCTTGCGGATTTCCGTCGGATGAGTGATATGGCCTTGCGCAGTAATTTCTGGTGAACCAATGCCACTTGGGCACATGACTACCGTAATTGAACATCAATCAAGTGCAATTCGCCCCGGTCGATACCCCTTCTGCGCCAGCGACGAAAACGGCCATGCCGAAACCGTACCGCGAACCTTCGCCAGCACGTGCAGCTCCACCGGCGGACGCCGCCTGCCGTGCGTCGGCTCGCCCCACACGACCGTGAGCTCGGTGCCTTCCGCAGCGTGCGCCTCGTCCACTACGGCGAGGGACACCCACGCGCCGTCAGGCGCGAGGAAGGATGCGTACGTGGACACTCCGACCACATTCTCCCGTACATCCAGAACGGAATCGTACGGGTAGCTCGAATAGTGGAACGCCGGCATTTCCATGTACTTCGCGTTTTGACCCGGTGAGGCGAGACTGCGGTGCAGCCGGGCGACATCCTCCACATTCCACACCAACGACACCTTGCGTCGATGAGGCTCGTTCGCTCGCGCCTGGAGGGCCTTTGCGCCCACGAAGTCATGGTCGAAGCGGATCAGCCGGCCATAGTCCAGATTCCAGGGAAGGTGGTAGTAGTCCTCGATACTTTCTGAGACGAAGCTGCCGCCCAATGAGGCCGTACCATCGAAGCTGTCCGCCTGCAGCCACTCCCGATAGGACCGCATCTCCTCCCCGGAGTAGATCGCCGGCATGGGACACGGCAGCCAGCCCGAATCCACCGCCGCGCTCGAATAGGCGCGCGCCCCAACCTGCAGCAGCCCGAACTCCTGGCCCGCCTCCAGGATCGATGCCTTGACCTCCGGCCCCAGTTCGAGGGGCCCCCAGAACTCCAGCCCCGGCGCGCCGCCCATCCCGTGACGCAGCGAGCGCAGCTCGTGGCCGGCGATTTTCAGTCGCCCCATCTGGAAGAACTTCGGCTGATCGATTGCCTTGCCATTGAGCTTCTCCAGGAGCCTCCAGGCATCCGGACCCTGGATCTCGAACCGGAAGGTCCTGCGGGGCTTGGGATTGTTGAGCGTGCGCTCGTCGCGGCTGACCACCACGTCGTACTTGCCGGCGTGCGCGTTGTACTCCACCCAGTTGGCCACGGTCGGGCGCCCGACGATGTTCACCTTGTTCGCGCCCAAGCCAAAAATGATCATATCGCCGATGAGATAGCCCGAGGGCGCACAGGCGACGAACTGCTTCGCCTTGTTGTCGCCGAATCCGGCAAAACTGTTCACGGCCAGGTGGGACACCAGCCGCAGGACATCGGGGCCTTCCAGGTAGAGGTCCGTCATGTGGTACGACTGGTCCATCAGCGCGACGCCTTCGCGCCAGGCCCGCTGCTCGTCCCGCCAATTCGTGAACTCGGACGGAATCGGAAACGCGTAGGATCCGGCCTGCGACTGCCGCAGCATCGGCAGTGGCCCACCGGACTGATCCATCTTCTGCTGCAGCGACTCACTCATCCTATCGGCTCCCGTCTTCACTTGTTCTTCCACAAGATTGCCGATGCCAGGCGCGCGCCGGTCGCCAATGCCTCTAGCTTCGCCCAAACGAGCTCCGGGTGGACCCGGCCGCCCAATCCGCAATCGGTCCCCGCCATGACATTCTCCCGGCCGACGAGCCGGGCGAAACGCTGAAGGCGCTCAGATACCAGCTCCGGGTGCTCGACGATGTTCGTCGCATGGCTCACAACGCCGGGAATGAGGATCTTCCCCTCGGGCAGCCGCACATGCTCCCACACGTGGTACTCGTGTTCGTGCCGGGCGTTGGCTGCCTCGAACAGATACGCGCCCGCCTTCACCGTCAGGATGACGTCGAGCAGGTCGGGCATGGGGAGGTCATGGGCATGCGGTCCGTGCCAGCTCCCCCAGCAGATGTGGTACCGGATGCGGTCCTCCGGAATGCGCGATAACGCATGATTGAGGATTTCGGCGAAGTAGAAGCAGCGCTTCTTGTATGCATCGAGCCCCATCGGCAATCCGATCCGGTCCCAGAGCGCCGCCGTCCAGGCGTCATCGACCTGCAGCAGGATCCCGGCATTGGCGATGGCCTCGTATTCGGCCCGCAGCGCATCCGCAAGCGCATAGTGAAACTCGCGCTCGGACGGGTAGAATTTATTGTGGATGTAGGGCGCGACACTTGCCGGCGCGACCACCGGCAGGAACGCCTCCGTGAGGGGCTGCCCGGCAATAGCGGCCTTGAGATTCTCGATGTCGGTCTGAGCCGCGCCGGTGTACTTCAGTGCAGATGTGCAGACCAGATTCGAGAGCAGCACGGGCTTGTGCGCGCCACCCGAGGAATACCACAGCGTCCCCTGTTGAGTGGCCTGCTTGTAGAAGCCCGCGAAGCGCTCGCCGTCCTTACCCTCCGGGATCGGGGGCGGCTCATCCGGCCGCGCGCTCGGTTCGGTCCCCGTGAGCCGACGGCTGAGATAGCCGATCCAATGCCCCTTGCCGAGTTCACCATCATTGACGACATCGACTCCGGCAGCCACCTGCGCCTTGACGGTCTGCGCCACCGCCTGGCGCAGCCTGGCCGCATGATCCGGGCGGGAATCGTCCAGGTCCGGCGGGGCCGGCAGCGCGCCGACGTGCGTGGTCAGGATGCGTTCGGTGCTGCGTTTCATGGGCCGGCCTCCCGTTGGGTAGGCCCATTTTTCCACGCTGCCGCGGGTGCTGCTTGCCCGTGCGTGCGCGGTTGCTTGTCCTACGCTCTTCCTGGACGAGCACCGCCCGTGGCGACCATCTGACGGTACTCGCGCGGGGAGACGCCGAAGCGCTCGCGGAAGACGCGCGAGAAGTGGGCCAGGCTGTTGAAACCGTACGCAAACGCGATGTCGGTGACGCTGCGACCCCGCTGGTGATGATCTTCAAAGGCGTCGCGACACCGCTCCAGGCGACGCTTGATGATGAGGCGCGCAATGGAGTCGGAGTGCTCGGCAAAGAGCTTGTGGACATACCCCGGCGACAGGTTCAGCGCAGCGGCAATCACGGTCGGCGACAGCTCCGGATCGCACAGGTGGTCCTCGATGTGCATCACGATCGCCACCCGATGGCGGACGACCTGGCGGGAACTGCCGGTGTCCGTCTCGGGCAGCATCGCGTAACAGCTGGCGATCAGCTGCAACGCGATGTCCGCGATCCGCGGCGCCGAGACTCCCAGGATGGCGGACCCGGAATCAAACCAGAAGCCCTTCAGGAAGCGCAGCGCAATCTTGCCGGTTTCGGAGGTTCCAGAGAGCACCACACCGGCGACCGTCTCCGGACAGGGAAAGTAGCGCAGCAACTGCTCCTGCGGGATCCGGATGGACAGGAGCTTGGTCTTGCTCGGCACCGTCAACTGATAGGGGCGCGAGGTGTCGTAGAGTACGAAATCGCCCGGCTTCTGCCGCACCTCGACGCCGCCCTGGACGCTGGCGAGTTCGCCCGACAGCAGCAACCGCATGACATAGGGCGACTCGGTGGCGTGGGAGATGTGCAGCTGAGTTCGGTTGACCCGCGACGCGCTCGCGCAGATCTCGGCGAGGCGTAGCGTTCCCAGGTCGATGCGCCGGACACGGCCCGAGAAGGCGGTGGGATCATCGGCTTCCGCGCATTGCTCGGTCAGTGTTTCCGACGTCAACTCGTTCCAGAACTGCAGCCGCTTGCGCGCCGTTATGCCTTCCGTCGTTGCCGTCTGCATCTGAAACATACTGACCCCTCGGCTTGCATCGGTCTCGCCCCCGTCCAGCCAAGACGCCGTTGGGGCGAAAGCGCCCGTCAGCGGGGCTTCATCTTATGAGACCCCGTCGGGCCTGGAAAGACCGGGCCCGTTGCTTTCTCAATCCCCGCGTTTTTGAACGTTGCGGGCAACGCGCCCACCTCGCCGTACCGCGCACAAACACATCATAATTCAATAGCACATGCAGAAAACAGTCATGCGGCGCTGTTCCGTACGGGGATTGCTTCCGACGAATTACGGACGGTCAAGTCCGGGGACACTGACGGCCAAGTCGAGCCACGGGACCCGTGCTAGGTTCATCGGGGATCATAAGTCATCGTGAGGAGATTGCGGATGTATCCGTTCCGGGAGGATTCGTTTGCCGTTCGCAACGGCTGGTACGTCGCCGCCTTCGCCCACGAGGTGAAACGCGAACTGCTGTCGCGCTGGATCGTGAATGAGCCGGTCATCCTGTTCCGCAAGGAGGATGGCACCGCCACGGCACTTGCGGGACGCTGTCCCCACCGACATTTCCCGCTGGGCCAGGGCCAGCTACAGGGTGATACCGTCATCTGCGGCTACCACGGACTGGCGTTCGCCGCCTCGGGCCAGTGCACCCACGTGCCCTCCCAGAAGACCATCCCGGGCGTCCTGAACCTGAAGCGCTATCCGCTGGTGGAATGCGGCATGTGGCTGTGGATCTGGCCTGGCGATCCGGTGCTGGCGGATGAATCACTCATTCCGGACCTGCAGTCCCCCGACTATTACGAGCCGGAGTTCCGGTTTCGGCCGTTCTTTTCGATGCAAGTCGAGGGCCGCTACCCCCTGATGAACGATAATCTCCTGGACCTGACCCATCTGGCATATCTGCATCGCACTAGCATCGGCAATGAGGAGAACGCCAGCGCCCCGGAGGAGGTGCAGGAGTCCCCCCGCATGATCCGAAGCCGCCGCTACATGAAGGGTGTGGAACAAGCGCCCTTCGTGAGGGGTCAATTCAATTACGACGGCCCGGTCGATCGCGTGGCGGGCATGGACTTTCACCTGCCAGGGTTCCACGCTGGTGTCGAAGAAGTCTCGATCCCGAGCGACCACCCGACGCGCGGCGGCGAGAAGCTGGTCTGCGCGCGAGTGTTCCATGCCGTGACCCCGGCGCTGAAGAACACAACCAACTACTTCTTTGCCATGGGTGGCCGGATGTCCGAGGCCCAGCTCGATCACATGCAGGTCTACCTGCGCCCGGTAGTGGACGAGGATGCGTTCGCCAGCAAGGAGATCGAGACCATGCTGAACAGCATCGGTTATGAACCCAAAGAGCTGATGCTCAAGAGCGATGGCACGGCCGTGCGCGGCCGACGCGCGTTGCAGGCCATGATGGATCGCGAGGCTGCGGCGGCCCTGTAAGCTCGCGACAGATGCCGATCAGGCCAGGGTCTTCAGGGATACGGAGCTGTCTGCCAGCTGGCGCGGTTCGGCGCGGCACTTGTTCAGCACTAGAGTCTTGCCCTGCACGAAATCCCGGGTTGCGTTAATGCAATCCAGGGCGATGACCACGCCCTGCCGCAGGTACACCACGGAGAACCCTGCCGGTGCGGGGTCGCCGCGCACCACCATCTCGTCGAAGCCCTGGCTGAGGCCCACCGTCTGCAGGCGCAAATCGTATTGTTCTGACCAGAACCACGGTACGGATCGGTACGGGGCCGGCTGCCCCATCAGGGCTGCCGCGACCGTCACCGCCTGATCGGTGGCGTTCTGGACCGACTCCAGTCGCACGGAGCGGCCGTCCGCGAAATGATTCGGATGCAGTGCGCAATCCCCGATGGCGAATACGTCCGGCAGCGTAGTGCGGCATGCCTCATCGACGACCACCCCGTTCGTGACCCGCGCGCCGGCCTGCGCGAGCACGTCGACTTCCGGCTGGATCCCGATGCCGACGATGACTAAATCCGCCGGCAGGACCTCCGCCGTGGCGAGCCGAACCCCAGTCGCGTGCCCGTTGTGTTCCTCGACACATTGCACCGTCGCGCCAAGGCGCACGTCGACGCCGTGCTGCCGGTGTTGAGCCTCGTAGAACGTCGACAACGGTGCACCAGCGACTCGAGCCAGAACCCGGTCGCACGCCTCGATCACGGCAATCCGCTTGCCTTGCTTCACGAGGGTGGCGGCGGCCTCGAGACCGATGTACCCGGCGCCGACAATCACCACGCGTCGTGCTGTCGACAATTGCGCCCGCAGCCGATCCACGTCCACCCGATGGCGGATGCTGTGCACGCCGGCCGCGGCATGGCCGGCGCAGGTCAGGTGACGGGCGCGGCCTCCTGCAGCCCAGATGAGCTTCCGGTATCCGATGCGCTGGCCACTTTGCAGGACCACGGTCCGACGCGCCGCATCGAGCGCCACGACCGGACTGCCGAGATGCAGCGAGATCTTCTGCTCACTCCAGTAGGCCTCCGAGCGGATGCGGATCTCGCCCGCACTCTTGGTCCCGGACAAATAGTGCTTCGTGAGCGGCGGCCGCTCGTAGGGCAGCTCAGGCTCCGCCCCGATCATGGCGATGGTTCCCGGAAACCGTTTGTGGCGTAGCGCGATGGCGGTCTGCGCCCCGCCGTGGCCAGTTCCGACGATGAGAACGTCAGCGTCCTGCTCACGCCCGTACGCGATCTGGTCGTGCCTCACGATGGTTGTACTGTCTTAAGAGGGGGACGGCCACATGATAGTCAAAACCGAGGGGGGATTCGGTCTTACGCTGCACTATCCTGCGGCCGCCCCGCCGTTTGCGCGGCGGTGAGTCCTTCAGAAGGTGTGCCGTATCGTCAAGACCTCCTCGCGCGGCAACCCGGGGACCCCGGAACCGACGTTGTAGACCGGGGACTCGAGGAACTGCTTCGACTGGTAGTAGAACTTGTCCGTGACATTGTTGACCGCCAGGGCGACCTCCCACGCCTTGGTGTGGTCCTTCCACGCCACGCGCGCATTGAGCAGTCCCACGGCATCCAGTGCGCTCAGCGCGTCGTTCACGAACAGCGTCTGCTCCTCAGAATGGAAGCTGTAGTCCAGGCGCGGCGTCAGCCAGCCGTAGCCCCCGATCGCGGTCTCGTACTCGACTCCGAGCGCTGCGGTCACCTTCGGTGAATAGATGTTGGTCATGCTTCGGGTGATGCCGGATGCCGGATTGACCTCGGTGTACTGGAACTTCAACAGGCCCAGTGACGCGTTGACGTGAAAGCCCCCCACAGCCGCCAGGTTGCCTTCCACCTCGAATCCTTTCACGTGCGCGTCACCCACATTCGTCGTTTGGGCGCAGGGAGCCCCCGGAAACGGCGAGATGGCGTCGCAGCTCACCAGGGTAGCCTGGAAGTCATGGTAGACGTTGAAGAACGCCGCCGCGTTCACGGTCAGATGCTGGTCGAAAAACTGGCTCTTCAAGCCTGCCTCATACGCTGTGATCGTTTCCGGCTGGTACGGCAGCGCCTGGCTGGGAAAGTACGGGCGCGGATTGACACCGCCGCCGCGGTAGCCGGTGGAGACCTCCGCATAGGTCATGAAGTGGTTGGTCCACTCGTAGTCGACATCGAGGCGGTAGTCGGGCCGGGTCCCCTTGAACAGGACACTCACATCGTAGAGATAGGCGGGATTGGGCTGCCCGGTGAGCGGGTTGTACCGGAAGAACGAGAAGTTCTTGGAGTCCCACGTGTACCGCCCCCCCAACGTGACCGTCAGGCGGTCCGCCGGATGCAGCTCCAGGTGGGCAAAGCCGGATTTGGAGTTGGTGTCCACCAGGTCGTGAAATAGGATGTCGGCCGGACCGACAATGCCGCCGCCACCGCCGTTCGGTGCCAGTCCGAACGGAATGATAATCCGTCCCTCGGAAACACCGGGCGCGTGGTAGTAGTACCCACCCACCGTCCACTCCGCGAATGAGCCCACGCTGCCGGACAGGCGCAGTTCCTCGGTCTCCTGCGTGTGCTGCAGCTCCCAGGACTGGTCGTTGACACTGGCCGGCGTCCCGTCGATCTGGTTGTAGAAGTGAACGTCGGACTTACGGTACGCGGAGATCAGTTGCAGAGTGAGCGTGTCGGTGAGCTTGACGCTCAGATTGTCCGTGAGTCCGGAGGCCGAGAGCGGACTCGTGTTGGGAAAAGCCACCGGCCCAACGGCCCCCGGTTCCTGCGGCATCGGTAGGTTGTTCTCGTAGTTCGTGTAGCAGGTCGGGCAGGTGATGTAATGGGAACCCGTCGCCCAGGTTGGTGTACCGAAGATCGAGGTCTGCGGCGCGTAAAGGGTCTTGGTGGCAGGATTTTCCGAGTTGTCTTCATCGATGTCCGCGATTAGCGTGTTCTTGATCTGATCGTTGGCGATCCACGCGAGGGTCGCGCGCGCCGTCGTGGTGTCAATACCGCCCTGCGTGCCGATCTTGCAGCTGGTGGTGGTCAGTTGTGAGGAGTCGGAGGCCAGACCATTTGCACAGGCATAATCCAGGCGATCGAGGTAGCCATCGCGACGCTGGGTCGCAACGGCAAATCGCACATAGAGGTGATCATTCACCAGGGTGAAGTTGCTGGCGGCACGGCCTGAGATGTAGTTGAGGCTGCCATAACCCACTTCCGCGTAGGCATCCGGATCCGGACCCGCCGGCGTGGAGTAGAGCCGGATCGAGCCGCCGAGGGAGTTCTTCCCCGCCAGAGTGCCTTGCGGGCCGCGGAGAATTTCAACCCTGTCCGTGTCGAGCAGCTGGAAGATGGATCCCGGCAACACGCCCATGTAGACATCATCGATATACATGCCGACGCCCGGCTCCACGGCAAAATGGGGGTCTGCCTGACCCACGCCACGAATGAATATACTGGCGATCTGACCGAATCCCTGGGAGTTCGCGCCGAAGGTGACATTTGGAGCCAACGCGCCCGCGCCCGAGATATCCGTGATGTTCTGCTCGGCCAGCTGTGCTCCGCTGAGCGCGCTGATCGCGATCGGGGTCTGCTGCAGGTTCTGCGACCTGAACTGCGCCGTTACGATGACCTCCTGCAACGGCTCCCCCGGGGCTTCTTGTGCACCCACCTGGGCCGCGGTTCCGATCACAGATGCGGTGGCCGCCCACAGCACAATGCCTCGTGAAAAGTAGTTCATGTTTCCCCTCCATGCGTTCTTGTCTGTCTGGTCGGCACGTTGCCGCTGGGACGCTACGCCCAAAGTTGGGGGAGTACTTGCCTGCCGGTTGACTCAGGCTTGTTCGAGAATGCGATCGCAGCCCTGGTTATGAAGATGCTGGCCGCGGGCCGCCATACTCTGCAGTTGTCAGTTCAACACTCTGGGCCGCCACCTCGCTTCATCTACGCCCCAGGCCCGGCATGCAATGGCGTGATCGCGCTGCACGTGCGCGGGGGGGGGGGGGGGATCCGGTTGGCGCCACAGACGCATCGACAGGCATGACTAGGCCGAGCATTGGTCGTGGGCCGGCGCCCGTCCGTCCTGACCGCTGCGGCCGCGAGTGCAAGCTTCAGCACATCACGAATAGAAGTTATGGCGAGCCTCGGTTCGGGCAAAGGGAACGACTCCAGGCACATCGGTGCGAGTGTGCGCTGCCGATTTGCCGATATGATTGGGAGCTCAGGGTATGGAGTCTGTACCGCAGCGGTCCAAGGAACGGTTAAAACCGGCGACGCGGATTGACGCCGGGCCGGCAGCCTTTTACAACCCCGATTTGCCCGAGGGAGCACAAGAATGCAAAGGTAATTGAACAGCTTTCACACGAACGACCCGGGGACTCCTCGCCGATATGGCTGGGCACGAAGCCACCGCAGTCATTTACGCTGAGCTCAAGGAGATAAAATCCGCGGTGAGAGGATCTACGCCGTGGTTCCGCCATCTAACGGCACGCTTCCGCGCTGGGCGCAATAACCCTGGATCGGCCCGAGCGTTAGTTTGCCATGGCTTGCCGAACATCCGCTGGTGAGCGCCCGCCGCCGCGACCTTCCCGTCGTGCCTTCATGAGCAGCGTGCGGAGCCACCGGTGACCGATGTCCATATCGTTTCGTGAGTGCCAGAGTATGGACTCTTCGGGGCAGGGCACGGGAAGCAACACGGACCGATGGGTGAGGTTCAGGTTTCGGGGGATGTACGGCAGCATGGTGGCCGGAATCGTCGTTGCTAACGAAGTAGCAGCTACGAGTGTCGGCAGATCTACCATACTGGTGGTTGTGGCCACGATCTGGATGGGGACTCCTAACAGGCGCTCCCACAACGGCTCCACATTCTCAGCCACCAAGCTCGGTCTCGAAACCACTTGTTTGAGCGCCAGGAAGTGCGCGCCTCGGGCAGATCCAGCCAATCGCTGGCGGCGATACATATCCAGGGCGCGGGACCCAGGACTTTGCGACGCACGGTGTCGGGCAGCGCCTCCAGATGGAAGAGTCTGGGCTCATACGGCCAAAAGCACAGATCCACCTCACCGGCTGTTAGCCGCCGCACACTCGCGCCAGTGACCGGTTCGACATGCAGGAGGACCCCCGGCGCCGAAACTGCGATTTGCGTTAGGATGGACGGCAGGACTGCCGCGATGAGGAAATCGGCCATCACGATCCGAAACTCGCGCTTCAGTGCACGAGGACTGAATGCCGGTTGCGCCTCAAATACGCCATCCACGCGTTGCAAGGCCTCGCGCACCGGCTCGAGCAGAGCCACGCCCTGAGAGGAGAGCTCCAGCGAACGCCCGTTGGGTATCAGCAAGGGATCACCGAAATATTGCCGCAGCCTCTGAAGCGCGGCGCTCATGCCCGGTTGCGACAAACCGACACGCTCGGCCGCGCGAACGATGCTGCGTTCAGCCAGCAGAACATATAGGATCGGTAACAAATTGAGATCAAATCCTTTCAGACGCACCCTGCAGTCCTATTGTGGCCCCACTTCGCCGTGCGGCAACGGCGACGTCCGCGATTCATTATTGCTTGTGAGTCCGGCAAAACACTTGCCTGTTACCGTCGACACACTTGACTGTCCATCGCCTTCGCTAGCGACCATATCAAATCTGGACCTTTGGCGTCGTAGACATGTCTACTCCGCGCGCCTAGCGAGGCGTTCGTGTGAAGCAACGGTATGTACCTGGTAGATAGCTGATATCGCCACGGCGCATATAGGGGAACCCGGGGACAATGGTAGTGTCCGAACCCCCGTCAGCTCACAGTGCCTGCCATGAACGCAAGCGTTGATACCGACAGTAGACAAGAACCGTTGCCTCCGTCCCACCGAGATGCATCGAATGCATCGCCACCGTTCCGATTTTACGACAATCGTCAGAAGTACTTGGCGTTCGTTAACACCTGCAATGAAAAGTCCGCCGTAGCGCGGCGAGTCGCCCAAGAACTGAGCCACCTGAAGCCACAACCGCCGGCGTTGCGCATTTTCGATGCGGGTATGGGAGATGCGACCGTGCTATCGCGCCTTATGCGTAGCACGCACAGAGCATGGCCCACGACGCCCTTACTGGTAGTGGCCAAGGAGATAAGCCTCGAGGATGTTCGGTTGGGCCTTGAGAAGATGCCGGACCGGTTCTACGAACATCCCTCGACGGTGCTAGCGATTACTAACTTGAACTACGCCGAAGCGCCGCGTCTGATGCCGATTGACACACTACGTGCGGCGGCACTTCATTGGCAAGAGGTACGGCTGAGGGGCACCACGAGCCACGAGTACGCGGAGCAAATTGAGGGACTCGGATCGATGCTTGCCCATGGTTGGCAGACGCGCCCCAGCGCGAAATCTGGCAATCCCGTTTATGTGCGGCCGTCGGTTTTGGTGATGTTCCGGGAGGATCACAAATTTGCGCTTGATGCCGTAGTCCCCCAGCCGGGGCGTATCTTCGAGACCTACGATCTAGTTGTCGCCTCGCAGCCGTGGCGTGCACGCATGTCCGCAGGGTTCAAGGCGCAGAAAGTTCTAGCGCCGTTGGTGCGAAGTCTCGTGCCCGGTGGCAGATTGATCGGGATTCAGTCCGCGGGAAGGGATCCGGCTCTGGAAATTGTTCAACGGCTCTGGCCTGGCGAGAACCCGTTTCAGGTGGATAGACATCAGCTCCTGCTGGCGCTAAAGGCGGAACTGGGACGCCAGGCGCGGGAGTTCACACTCGCGGCGCTGCCGGATGAGAAGGCTGTGTTCCGTTACGACATGCACACCCTACCGTCTGAGATCGGGGATCGGATCGGTACGTCGACATTGTTCGCGGCTTGGAATGCGGCCATCTATGTCAACCAGATAGAGGATGAACGATTGGATGCGGTCATTCAGAAGGGCACCTATCTAGATGCGACCCAAGCGGTGCTGCAGAAACATGGGGGTCTGTGGTTCAACGACGAGACTTTCACAGTCACGCGGCGTCGAACTAGTGGCCCGCCGAGAACCTCACAGTTTAGAGGATGACCCCATGAGCAGTACCTATCTCTTCACCTCCGAGTCCGTTTCCGAAGGCCATCCGGATAAGGTGGCAGACCAGATCTCAGATGCCATTCTCGATTCCATCCTCGCTCAGGATCGGTATTCGCGCGTGGCGGCAGAAACTCTGTGCAACACCGGGCTTGTCGTGCTGGCGGGAGAAATTACGTCAAAGGCGGTCGTCGACTACCAGTCGGTGGCACGGGAGACAATCCGACGCATCGGCTATGACAACACCGACTACGGCATCGACTACCGAGGATGTGCTGTACTCGTCGCCTACGACAGACAGTCTCCGGATATCGCCCAGGGCGTTGATGAGGGGCATGGGTTGAACCTGGAGCAGGGCGCGGGTGACCAGGGTCTGATGTTCGGATATGCCTGTGATGAGACGGCGGAGCTGATGCCGTTGCCAATTCATCTCGCCCACCAACTAATGGCACGACAGGCTGAGGTCCGCCGCTCGGGGCAGTTACCCTGGCTTCGCCCAGATGCAAAATCTCAGGTGACTCTGCGCTATGTGGATGGACGCCCGAGTGAGATCGATACGGTAGTCCTCTCAACACAGCACGCGGCCGAAGTGAATCACGGGACTCTCTCGGAAGCGGTCATCGAGGAGATTATAAAACCCGTGCTGCCACCGGAGTATGTGCACCGCAAGATCCAGTACCTCGTGAACCCGACGGGAAGGTTTGTCGTCGGGGGGCCGCAAGGGGACTGCGGACTCACGGGCCGCAAGATCATTGTCGACACTTACGGGGGCGCGGCGCCCCATGGCGGCGGCGCCTTCTCCGGCAAGGACCCCTCCAAAGTAGATCGCTCGGCGGCGTACGCAGCGCGTTATGTGGCAAAGAATATCGTGGCAGCGGGTCTTGCGACCAAGGCTCAGGTCCAGATCTCTTACGCCATCGGTGTAGCGCGGCCGACCAGCATCATGGTTACGACGTTCGGTACCGGAAAGGTCTCCGATAATCGCTTGGAGCAGCTGGTTGCAACGCACTTTGACCTGCGACCGAAAGGCATCATCCAGATGCTCGACCTGTTGCGGCCGATTTATCAAAAGACCGCGGCTTATGGCCACTTTGGACGGCCGGAGGCAGAGTTCACCTGGGAGCGAACCGATCGGGCCGAGGCACTCCGCGCGGAGGCCGCTCGAGGGTGAGCGCAAGCGTTGATTGCGAGTCGGCCGCGCGTGCGGAAATCAATTTTCCCGATGGTGTACTGGCGCGCCTGCTCCTCATTTCGGTGTCCATTCTGCACCCTCCCATGGACTTACCAATCCGCGACGGGCCTGCTCGCACAAGCGTCCCCATTCGAAAGGTCCGGATAGTTCGTTCGGGCGGGAGTCGCCTGACACAGCACCGTGGCGAGCAGTGTATGCCTTCAAGCAGTGAAATCGCTGCTAGGAAGTTGCCGTACGTGCGTCCCGGAGGTGTCTGAGGCGTCTTCGCATTGCAGCCTGGAAGGCTGCCCGTGTACCGTTTTGACCGGTGCACGACGAGTCATATTTTCGTGATCTCTCAAGCAAGAGTTGCAGGCTGACCGCGCCGACAATACCCAAGGCAGGAGGGGGTGATTCGAGTTACCCGAACATCGGCCGGCGATGGACCGCTCTGGACAATTTACCAGTGCCTAGACACAGCGGCCCAAACGATCCTCTTCGGACCCAATATCGCTACGGCGCGGGCATGAAACCTCAACTTCTAATGGGGCACGAGAAGCACATATGAGAAAGAGCACGGATCGAATTCTGACTACCCACGTAGGGTCCCTACCGGCCCCGAAAGGGATCTGGGGTCCGCAGGGGGCAGATGAACCTCGCCTACTGGCGGCGGTTGCGGAAGTGGTACGCGCTCAGGCCGAGTGCGGAATTGACATTGTCAATGAAGGGGAGGTCACCAAGGGCGGTAGTTGGACGGCCTTCGTCAATGATCGGTTGACGGGATTTGAGCCCAAGACCAAGGGATCCGACTTATTCGCCTTGCTCACCTCCAGCTCGGATTGGTCCGAGTTTGGCGATTTCTACAAGGCGGCGATCGAAGGCGGCACACTATTCGAACAGACCCGGGCCGCGCCCGAAGTCATGGAGGAGCATCACGACTGGGCTTGCACCAGCGCAATCAAGTACAAGGGCCAGAATTCCGTGAGTCGAGAGATTGCTCTGCTGAAGGCTGCCCTTGGCAACAGGCCGCCGAGTGATGCATTCCTCACGTCAACTGCGCCCTCGAGCATCGAACCAGGACGCGATAACGTCTTCTACAAATCCGACGAGGAGTACGTGTACGCGCTCGCTGAGGCGATGCGCGTGGAGTACAACGCGATCGCCGCATCCGGTGTTCTTGTGCAGGTGGACGATGCGTGGCTGGCCGCCCTGTGGGATCGCATCGGCATCAGAATGGGCCTCGAGGCGTATAAGCGTTACTGTGCTCTGCGCGTGGAGGCGCTCAACCATGCGCTGCGCGACATACCCGCTGCCCAAGTCCGATACCACCTGTGTTGGGGGAGCTGGCACGGCCCGCATTCCAGCGATATCCCGCTGCAGGACATCGTGGGCACAATGCTCGCCGTGAAAGCGCAGACGTATCTCTTTGAAGCGGCCAACGTTCGACACGAGCATGAGTACGTCGTCTGGAAGTCTGTGAAGCTTCCGGACGATAAGATCCTAGCACCGGGTGTAGTCAGCCATGCAACGACGCTAATTGAGCACCCGGACCTGGTATCAGAGCGAATTCAGCGCTTTGCGAATATTGTGGGGCGGGATCGGGTCATCGCCTCTACAGACTGCGGCCTCGGGCTGCGGTGTCATCCGCAGATCGCTTGGGCCAAGCTCAAGGCACTCTCCCAAGGGGCGGAACGTGCAAGCCAGGTGCTTTGGAGGCGTCGCTCGGTCGCGTGAGCGCGACGTTGCACTCGGGCGTTGCCGCCGCCAGGGGTCCAGCCAGACCGCTCCCCCTTGCTTAGCGCGGGCGGCCGGTCGAGACCCAATTAGACGCCATCGCCATCCCGGTGGGGGCGTTCCACTTGGCTAAGCGTCCCCGGGCGTTGTTCCATGAGTGCATCGTAAATCCGGCAAGGGATTACCCGCGGCGGTATTATGAGTTGCGAGCGAAGAGCCGTGGGCGGCAGTCTGTTTGAACATGGCAACGCAGGATAACCTGTAAGCCTCTCGATGGTGTGCTGCACCAGGACCACCGCCCGGCCGGAATTAAGATCGAAGGCCTATAGATGGGGCTCGACGGCGACGCGTTTTAGGGACTGCTGATCGAGTCGTCGGATTAAAAACGGGGGGGGCGGGGAGATGGCTCAGTTTGCAACTGTTTCAACCTGGAATGTGCCGCGGCGTCGCAAACTCCAGATGTGGAACGAAGCGGTTTCGGCCGTAGTAGGACACTCAACCGCAGATCCTTTCGACGAGGGCACCTTTCAGGGCGAGCTGACTGCACTTGATCTCGGTGCGGTGCGCATTGCAGAGATACACGGCGGCGCTTCTCACGTGGAGCGCCACTCGAGGGAGTTCGGCAACGCATCCTTTATGCTGCACTTGGTGCTCGACGGAGTAATGACCTGCTCGACAGGTAGAGCGCGCTTTGAGATGCACACCGGGGATTTTTGTCTTGGTGCGTGCGCCGTGCGCACCGAGATTCTCCTCAAGCAGCCCGTGGTGCAGTTGGCCATGTGTGTCCAGCGCGATTACCTCAGTCGATTTATCAGCTGTCCGGAGGCCGCCACTGAATTCGCCATCCCAGGGAGCTCACCCGAAGGCGCACTCGTGGGTCGCTACTTGAAAGATTTATGGAGTAACCTGCGCACGCAAATGTCAGATTCGCTGCGGCAGCGATTTACCCAGATCGCGTTGCAGATGGTCGCCAGCGCCTACTCCGAACACCCGGCGGTGCACCCCATCGCCTCGATTGGAACGATCAAACACCGCGCCAATCTCCTTGCATACATTGAGGCACACCTCAAAGATCACGACCTCACGCCTCATTCGATCGCGGCCGCACTCGATTGCACGGCTGGATACGTCCATCGAATGTTCGCCGGGCAATCCGAGTCAATAGGTCGCTACGTCCTGAAGAGGCGACTAGAAGAATGCCAACGGGCTCTGTCTGACTCCATGCAAATAGCACGGAGCATCACTGAGATCGCGCTGGAGAACGGCTTCAACGACATGGCGCATTTCTCGCGGGTCTTTCGTCACCAATATGGCGTATCTCCTCGCGAATGGCGCAATCGCGCCCTTATGTCCTTGCGTCGAACCCTATTTGACCAATCCCGTGTACGTGGATAATGCGCAGATCTATGGCGCGGAGCCGGCAGTCGATCTGCCGGTGGCGGGTCTGAAACTCGAATTGAGCGGCTGAAGGGCTGAAGGTGCGGCAGCCATACTCAAACGTGTCGATGCATTGGTACCTTGTGATTTAGCCGGGCGCTCACAGCGTCAATCCGTGATCACCGTCAAATTAGCATCCACCCCCTATCCTAATTGCTTGGGGCCCTCACCCTCCCTGAGCATCAATAAATGGAACGCCCGTTACCGCCCGTACCGCTTCCAGCGTTTCACCGGGTGCAAGTTCTGTAAGCACCAGTGTCGCTGCTCGCTTCTTTACATCGAAACATGCTCTGTCAGTGATAATGCGATCAACGACACCCGCACCAGTAAGTGGCAGAGTACAAATCGGCAAAATTTTTGGCCCTCCGCTCTTGTCGGTGTGCTCCATCACGACGATAACCCGCCGCACGCCCGCAACCAGGTCCATCGCTCCACCCATGCCCTTGATCACCTTGCCTGGGACTGCCCAATTGGCAAGGTCGCCGTTCGAAGCCACCTGCATCGCGCCCAATATTGCGAGGTCGATATGACCACCACGAATCATTGCGAAGCTGTCCGCCGAAGAAAAGAAACTTGACGCCGGAAGTGCCGTAATTGTCTGCTTACCCGCATTGATAAGATCCGGGTCCTCTTCACCTTCAAATGGGAAGGGACCGATGCCAAGCATCCCGTTCTCCGACTGCAGTGTTACGTGCAGACCCTCCGGAACACAGTTGGCCACGAGAGTCGGAATGCCGATGCCAAGATTTACGTAATAGCCGTCTCGTAGCTCGCGCGCAGCTACCGCTGCCATTTCAGCGCGCGTCCAGGCCATTAGTCACGTCCTTGCGGGCGCGGCCGCACGGTCAATTGCTCAATATGTTCGTCGTAAAACGGACCTTCAATGACTCGGTCCACGTATATTCCCGGCGTATGCACATGATCGGGATCAATCGAACCAGCCGGAACGAGCTGTTCCACCTCAGCAACCGTCGTCTTCCCCGCCGTCGCAATGTTTGGATTGAAATTTCGCGCCGTCTTACGGTACACGAGGTTGCCTTCCGGATCTGCGCGCCAGGCTTTAACAATCGATAGGTCAGCTCTCAGCGCGCGCTCGCGCACGTACAGCTCCCCGTCGAATTCCTCTACCGGTTTACCGCGAGCCACCTCGGTTCCGACACCTGTTTTGGTATAAAAAGCCGGAATTCCCGCTCCCCCAGCGCGGATTCGCTCTGCCAGTGTACCTTGCGGAGTGAGTTCAAGTTCCAACTCACCACTCATATACAGCGAAGCGAACAGCTTATTCTCACCCACGTAGGAGGAGATCATCTTCTTGATCTGCCCACTATTGAGGAGCTTCCAAAGCCCGACTCCGTCGGCACCGCAATTGTTGGAAATCACCGTTAGATTTCTCACTCCTACCTCTTCAAGGGCTGCGATTAGATGCGCCGGATTTCCTGACAGGCCAAAACCGCCCGACATAATCGTCATCCCGTCGAAGACCAGGTCTGCGATGGCTTCTTTTGCAGTGCGATAAACCTTCGTCATGATGTGCTGCCGGCTCAATGGCAAGAGGTGCGCCCAACCCACAACTGCTGGCCGGCACGCGCCTTCTCGCCTTGTGATCCGCTCCAGCACCTTCGGCGAGTTGTGCACCGATGAGGGCATGTAAATGTCGGGCGGCTCATCTTCGGACCTCGGACCGCAAATAGAACCAACCTCCCTCCCTAGACAGTTGGCCCGAAACGCTCCGTTGACCAAGTCTCTTGACTGAAGCCCGCCACATACCCCATTTTTTGCAAGCGGCTCATAGCCCGCTCTACCAAATACTGCCCTGCACGGGCACCGCCTCACTCAGCAAGAAGAAGCTCTTGTCCCATTCAATTGAGGCACTCAGACGTGTTTCGACATCCCTGGCGTACTGACAAAAGGCCGGC
>Ga0302310_10001465_pt1 | contig 20028 bp, 16 predicted proteins | sample III_Palsa_N1_2_FD_200451 | JGI IMG/M metagenome (GOLD analysis project Ga0302310, IMG submission 200451) | Peat permafrost microbial communities from Stordalen Mire near Abisko, Sweden - III_Palsa_N1_2 | ecosystem: Environmental > Terrestrial > Soil > Palsa > Peat permafrost | place: Sweden...
GATCATGCCGGCCCGCAGCATCAATTGGTGGCTGATAACCTCCGCATCGGCGGGGACTTCTTTAAGTGTCGAAATGGGGTATTGGGATAAGCGCATAGCGGTCTATCTTACATGAGGCCCCCTGGTATTATGGTGGCTCATGAGCGACGACGAAGACCAACCTACACGGCCGCGGGGCGTTTACTGGCTGCCGAACCTACTGACCACGGCGGCGCTCTTTTCCGGATTCTATGCGGTGGTCGCGGCCATCGATGAGAGCTTCGATAAAGCGGGTATTGCTGTATTCGTGGCCATGATTTTCGACGGTTTGGACGGCAGAGTGGCCCGTTGGACCCGCACCGAGAGCGCCTTCGGCAAGGAATACGACAGCCTCTCTGACATGGTGTCTTTCGGGCTGGCCCCGGCCATCGTCACCTACCAATTCGGCGTTGCCCGCATCGCGGAATACGGCCCTCTGTGGCGCCGCCTGGGGTGGCTGGTGTGCTTTTTCTACGCGGCGGCAGCGGCCTTGCGCTTGGCCCGCTTCAATGCGAGAGCGGCGACCCAGGACAAGCATTACTTTGAAGGCCTGCCCAGCCCCTCGGCGGCGGCCATTGTCGCTGCGGCGATCTGGCTGTCCAGCGATCTGACCAATATCGGGCTGCCGGGACTGATTGTGGCGTTCGTGGTGACGGCTTGCGCGGGCGCCTTAATGATCAGCCGCTTTGCCTTCTATAGCTTCAAGGGCGTGGCCCCGGGATCACGGATTCGGTTTCCCTACGTCATCCTAGTGCCCTTGGCCTTTGTGGTGATCTTCTTGTACCCCTCCATTACGTTGCTGGTGCTATTTGGGGTTTACGCCCTGTCAGCGCCCACTGTATGGGTTTACCGGAAACTGCGCCGACGCTCGAGAGGTACACCGACGCATGCGTGAGTCGCGGGCATGACCAGCGCTCTCCGGCGAGAGTATCTGGCGGCGATGGGCTTGGAGAGCTGGGTGGTTCGCAAGCCCGGCGGTGGAGGCTCGGCGGAAGCTGGGGCGACGGCTGCGGTGCCGGGTGCGGCGGCAGCGCGGGCAGAGGTGGCGGGCGTAGAGGCGAAGGCTGGTGCGACGGCGGCGCGGGCGCGGCCGGTGGCGTCGGCAGTACCGATGCGGCCTGCGATGGCGCCGCCCGCTCCGCGGCCGGCGACTGGGCTCGAGGTCGCCGCGGAACCGATTGCCGCTCCCGGCGCTTTGCACCGCGAAGCAGGCTTCGATTGGAGCCAACTGCGCGAGCGAGTGGCGGCGTGTACGCGCTGCGGTCTTAGCGCGACCCGCACCCAGACGGTATTCGGGGTGGGTAATTTGCAGGCGCAGTGGCTGATTGTCGGCGAGGCTCCGGGTGCTGACGAGGATCGCGCGGGTGAGCCCTTCGTGGGGCGCGCAGGTCAGCTGCTGAATGCCATGCTGCGCGCGATCGGCCTTCCCCGCGAAGAGGTCTACATCGCGAACACCCTGAAATGCCGGCCTCCGCACAATCGGGACCCGCAGCCCAATGAGACGGGGGAATGCTTCCCGTTTCTCGAGCGGCAAATTGAATTGTTGAAGCCGAAGATCATGTTGGTGGTGGGTCGCATTGCTGCGCACAATTTGCTGCGCACCGATGTCTCGCTAAGCCGCTTGCGCCAACAAGTTCATCACTTTGGCGCGTCGCGCGTGCCCCTCGTCGTGACGTATCATCCGGCCTACCTGCTGCGCGCGCCTTCGGACAAGCGCAAGGCATGGGAGGATCTGAAATTCGCCCGCGAGGTATTGGCCCGTGGCTAGCGTCACCAAGGACGAGCAATTTCCTGAGCCCGAGATTAGGCCCATGCACGAATTGGACGTGCCGGTCATTGTCTCCATTGAACGCTCGGCGTACCAGTTTCCGTGGAGCGAGGGGATCTTCCGCGACTGTCTCCGGGTGGGCTATGTCTGCCGCGCCATCGAGGTCGGCGGCGACATTGCCGGCTACGGCATCATGTCCATCGGCGCGGGCGAAGCGCATATCTTGAATGTGTGCGTGCGCGAGGAATATCGAGGCCGTGGCCTTGCGCGCAAGGTGCTCCTCTACTTGATCGACCGCGCGCGCAACGCGGGCATGTACGAAGCCTTCCTCGAAGTCAGGCCGTCGAATCTCACCGCCGCGCGGTTGTATCACTCTTTGGGCTTCGAGCAGGTGGGTGTGCGCCGGGGCTACTACCAGGCCTTCAACGGTCGTGAGGATGCCGCAGTTCTGCGGCGACTGCTGTTTCCCGATAGCCATCAAAAATAGCGGCGCGAAGCGCCGAATAGCATCGCGAATTTCGAGGGCGTCCGTAATGCGGACAAGAAACGTTTCCGCGGAAACGTTGCGGACGTCGCGCGCCCACTCCGGCGCGTAGCTGGCTGGAAGTCATCTGCCTCGGATCAATGTGCGCCGGCCGAGCGAAGAGTTGCTGCTATAGCCGTTTGGTGGGTCGATACCGCTGCTTGCAACGGGGTGGTGCCGCTGCGGTCTGCTGTGTTGGCGTTCGCGTTATGCGCTAGCAAGAGCTCGACGACGTCCCTCCGACCGTTCAGAACCGCCAACAGTAACGCGCTGCGATCGTCGGCGTCGCGCGCGTTGACGTCGACTCCGAGATCGAACAGGGCACGCAGCCTCGGGATGTCGCCCTGTTCGGCGGCGCGCCGCAATGCGGCTCCCGAGACGGGGGAATCGGGAGCCGCGGGGAAAGCGAAACTTCGTGCTTGGGCAATAGCGTTCGAGGTCGCTGAAGTGTAGGCGGCCGAGGGGGCCGGAACGGCCGCTGGCGCTGGGGTGGTCGGTGGGACCGGAGCGGCCGCCGGGACCGGAGCAGCCGCCGGGGGTGCTGTGAAGGTTAGGTTCGCTTGCGTGGAAGCGGCGTGAAGGTCTACGTGGGCTTCCTTTCCGGCCTCGGCGCGGGCCCGGGCCGCAGCGGCCGCGCGTTCTTGGGGTCTGGAGATATAGGGTTGGATTCCTTCCGCCTTGGGAAGCGCTGCCTGCGGTGCGACTGCGGGGGCGGCGATGTAAGCGATTTCCGTTGGAGCGTCGGTAGAGAGGATCGGGTCACGGGTCAACAGGAATCGCGGTACGACTAACAGGCCAACAAGAACCGCGGCGGCCAAAGTTCCCACAATGGTCGAGAGGCGCTTCGGAACAAATCTAGAGGCTTTGTACCAAGGACGGCGTTGCGCCGCGGCTAAGGACGCTGCGCTTAAGGACGGTGCAGTTGGCGCTGGCGATGTGGTGTCTTGCCTCCTGCCGCTCGGGCGTTCGGCGGCGAGGTGGGCGGCGTGCGACAGCACGGCTGCTCGTACGCGCTCGCTGGGGCGGCTGGGATCGAGGGCGGCGGCGCGACGATAGAGGTCGTCGATGTCGTCGGACGGTTCGTGGTTGTGTGGTACGTCGTTCACGCGTACTCCTTCAGGGACTCGCGCAGCTTTGTCCGTGCATAGCGCAGTCGGCTCTTGGTGGTTTCGAAGCTGCTCTTCGTAATCGTCGCGATTTCCTCCACGCTGAGATCACCTTCGATTTGCAACAGAAACACTTCGCGTTGATCGTCGGGCAAACCTTCGACCGCTCGCGTGAGAGCAGTTGCCTGATCTCGTGCGACCGCCGCGGCGACCGGACCCGCGCTGGGTTCAGCCATGAGCTGGTCGATCACTACGTCAGCTTCATATCCCAATTCGTCCAAACTCGTCTGTCGGCGATTGGCGCGAAGCGAGTCGATCATGCGGTTGTGCGCGATGGTGAAGAGCCATGTGGAGAAGCGCGCCGTGGGTTGATAGTGCTGCGCGTCGCGCGCTACCGCGAACCACACTTCCTGCATCAGTTCGTCGGCGGTGGCTCGATTACGGATGTTACGCTCGAGATAACGCCAGACGCGCAGTTCGTGTCGTCGGTACAGCGCTTCGAACGACGGCACATCGCCGTTGGCATAGCGTGCCATCAACGCTTCGTCGGTCTCCGCCGTGTCGCTCATGTCCCTCATTATGCCAGGGGCTACCCCGGCGGATCCGGAACATAGGAGGGCGCGGATCCCGGGAAGGGATTGCTGTAGGGGGCGGGCGGCCGACCGCGGGGGATGATGCCCATGGCAATTAGATTGGCGCGACTGTCGTAGTGAATGCGTAGGACTTCGTTGGGCGTTGACTGCATTCGCACGAACTCGGTATGGGAGGCGAATGAGTATTCGCGGTCGCCGTGGCCTGTGCCGAGTTTGGGTTCGGGTGCGGGAGCGGCGAATCTGGGCGAGGCCAGAGATTGTGCGGCGGGCGCCGCGGCTTGTGACGGCTGCGCTGCTATAGATGATGCTCTCGGCAGAGGGGCCATTGGAGCTGCGGCGACGGGCGCGGCGGCTGCAGCGGCCTCAATTCGCGCAATCTCAGTCGGCGGAAGAGAGGAAGCCCTGGGGTCATATCCACCACGCATATCTGTCGGGGGAGCGAGCTGCGCTGGTATGGGCAACGGCGCGCGTTCGCGGAACAGGGCGACGCCGATGACGCCGACGTTGGCGGGCCTGCCGGTGCGCTCGGCGTAGGAGTTCGGCGATTCGGTGAAGGTGAAGGCGGCAATTTCCGTGTCGCTTTTGCGCCAGCCGGTGACTTGGTACTGGTCGCCGGGCGAGAAGACATAGCCGTTTTGATCCCACGCGGCGGTGGCGCCTGAGACGACGTTGACTCCGTCGACGGACATGACCACGAGTAAACGCTCTCCTAGATGATTGCGTATTTCGATGGCGTAGCGCGAGCCTGGTCTTCCGGCGATCCAGTATTCGCCGTGGTAGAGATAGGGGGTTAGTACGGCGCCGTTGTCGCGGTCGATGATGAGCATATCGGCGAGATTGCCGCGTACCGCTTCGGCTTTGCAGCCGCCGGTCAGGGTGATCATCGAGACAAGGCAGAGCAGGCGGGAATGTTTCATGGCGGCTCCGAGTGATGGGCTCACTTACTGAAACGGAGCTGGGGTGAGATTGGGGTTAAGTTTTTACCAGCGCACTCAGAAACTTTGCGAATGGCTTTATGTCCCGTTGGACGCCGGCGGATTCTAGAGCTGCCATGTAGGTATCACGACGATCGAGCGGTACGATCGTCCACGGATAGCCGCCGGATGCGGCCATAACGTTCATTAGAAATCGGCCCATTCGCCCGTTGCCGTCCATATAAGGATGGATGTAGACGAATACGAAGTGCCCGAGCACCATCCGCACAGCTGGTTCCGGCTCATTGGTGAGCAGCTCGAAAAAGGCCGGCATGAGGTCCCGCACGGCTTCGAATGAGGGCGGCACGTGCATCGAGCGTCGGATGAACACCGCCCCGTTCCGATAACCGGCCAGGTCGGCTGCGTTGAGTATGCCTGCTGTGACACTTGGGCCAAAGAGTTCGCGGTACCACGACCCATGGTCGTCGTCGGCCGTCTTGCCGGCGTTTTCCCGCTTGAGCACCTTTTCGACACTCAGCTTGACGTTCTGAAAGGCTTGCCAGTAGCCGCGCGCGGCGAGAGCGTTCCGGTTTTCGCGGTCATTCTCGTTGTTGTCCGGGTCCCAGTTTCCGGAGCGGACGCGTTCGATCAGCTGTGTGTTGACTCTATAGCCCTCAATGGACAGCGAGTTATATGCATCATTGACGTAGAGGCGGTCGATATCACGGAGATAGCCACGCTTGTTCCGAGGTGGGCCAGGGGGAAGCGGGAAGTGCTCCAGCACTGGACCCCGCATTGCTGCCCACATCATCCGCATGCGGTTGACGTATGGCGACGTCTCACGGGAGGCGAACGTGATCGCGGTCGCGTCTTCAAACGGGTCAGATTCCTGAACTGCGTAGCCGGCTGAGCGCATGGATGCCACGATGTCATCAGCTATTCGCGCGCGCCCAATATTGCGGAAGGCTCCGGCTAGCCGGCCGGCCACTTTGCTGTGGCCGCCCGCGAGCAGTCCACGCAGGACCTCCGAAGCGTTTGGGACCATCGCAAGGGCGGCTCGCGTCGTTGTCGGACGCGCCGCATACTCCCCTGGAGCGCACGCAATTAGCGCTGCGGGGAGCTTCATGACCAGTAAGCCCAGTTTCCGCTCGGTATCGCCGGGCGGCGGCAATTCTGAGCGGACATCAAAAACTGAGGTGTTATGGAGCAGACCAGTTGGCTTGTTTCCGCCTTTCGGAGCCCGGACTAGCAATTGTTTGGGCACAGTCCAGTCGCCTGCGTGGAGGCTGATGGATTGCTCCGGCGAGAGGCACCAGGCCGTGTCGAAGCGGCTGTTGAGGTAGTCGGCGCAGAAGCCCCAGAATGACGTGTACCAGGCTGTGCTTTCGCCCGACGGCTGATCCGGGCGCGTCGGAACATACCAGCCCTTCATGACTTCCTCCAGGAAGCCATTTTTGACCAGTCTTTCGCGGTGTATGCGTGTCAGGTCCGTGGCCCGGATTGCGACGCGGCCAGCATCCTGAAGAGCTTTCAGGATGACCAGCGATCCGGCGAGATTTTCTGCAGGTGAGGCCATGGGCCTATATCTCATTTTTAGGTTATGGCGTCAACCAATTATTAGGTTATTGCGTATTCCTAAAATTAGGTTATTATGTATTACAGTACTGGTCAGAGGCGGCGCTTCATCGCTTGGGGTGGGTTCAGCGCTCGCCGAGATAGGTATAGGGATCTAGCTGATTTGACAGATCCAGGATGACTCCGACGTTGGCATAGCCCTGCTGCATCATGGTTTGGATCTCAGCTGAGCCTTGGGCTGCCATGAACGGCCGGGGCATGATGTCACCCTGGACGCGAGTTCCCACGAGCAGGACATTTCCGTTGCCGTCGGCCGAGCCGGTCGCTGTGATGATGAATCCCTGCGCTGCCAGGCCGGCTGCGGCGGTGGGCGCATTGGTCGGAGATGCGGTGACGATTTCACTTTCGTAGATAGTCGAGGTGTCCGCCTGCCACCCGTACGATAAGTACGTGATTTGCCCGGCGTTGTAGGAGATCGCGGTGATGACACGACTGCCGGCACCCTCTTGGGTGGCTGCTGCTTGGAGGGCTGCCGGCGCTACCGTGTTCTGAGTCAGATTGAAGCCTGTTTGATCGGAGGATTGAACCCAGGACAGGGCGAACAAGACATCGGCCGGCTCGAGGTCCAGTGCGGTAATGACGGATTGAGCGGACGCTGGCGAGGCGCCATTACCCAAGGCCGGCCACGCTGGGTTCTGTAGATCCATCTGAAAATCTTCAAAAACATCACTGCCATAACCCGCCAGCAAGGTCGGACTGCTCGACGATACCGCTAGGGGCACTTCCGAGAATTCCCAGCTGCAGCCGGTGCCGTCGGTGACGGGTGTGGTACCGCAACTGCCATTCGACCCCACATAGAACGAGGTTCCGAGGCTGGGGTAGAAGTCTTGCGCGGCCCTTGCAGGTAGGTTGGTGGTGAGCGCGACGCCGGCCGTGCCCCAGCCGTTGACAGTCGAGAGCGCATCAACTTGTTGGAATCGAAGGTCTCCCGTCATCGGCGCACGAGCCGTCACGGTCAGGGTGGCACCGTTGCTGGTCACCATGCCGTTCGCATTACTCACGGTCACCGTATAGCTCGAACCGGTGTCGGCGTACGTCGTCGCGGGCGTGACGTAACTGCTGCTGGTGGCTCCGGCTATGGCGGCCCCGTCTTTCTGCCATTGGTATTGCAACGATGAGCCTGACGCGGTGACGGCAAATGTGACTGACAGTCCCATGGGAATAGTTTCATCGACGGGTTGATTGGAAATGGCGGCCGGCGTGTCCGAGGTGTACGGAACATTTCTGTGGCTCGGGCTGCAGCCCGACACAACGACTGCAGTCCAGGACAGCGCTATCATCAATAGGGCAAATCTGGCGCGAGAGGGCAACGTATTGGGTGTAGAACAATCCATTGTTTGCATCATCTCCGTATGATTGAGCGGAGTCTTCCTTGAACGTCAATGTGATGAGCATATAGTAAAAATTCAACGCGAGGTCGCCATGTTTACCTACATTTGTTTCGGTACCAATGACTTGGAACGCTCGAAGCGTTTCTACGATGCGACCATGGGCACCTTGGGGTTGGGGCGCTGTAACACCGGTGATACCGAATGGGATGTCATCGCGGCGGGGTGGGGCACGTACAGCAACGGCGGTGCGAGCGAACTGGCGTTGTGGGTGAACAAACCGTTCAACGATCAGCCGGCGAGCGTTGGGAATGGGACCATGGTTGCGTTGGGCGCGACCACATGGAAGCAGGTCGATAATTTTCACGCGGCGGCAGTGGGGCATGGCGGAACCTGCGAAGGGCCACCGGGATTGAGGCTGCAGTACAACCCGGATTTTTATGCGGCGTATGTGCGCGATCCGGATGGCAATAAGTTGGCGATTGTGTGCCGGGGGTTTACGGCGTCGCAGGAGTAGCGCGCGGCGAGCGTCGGCGTTACCCAGCCGTTTCGCGTTCAAGTGCTGGCGTAACATAGCGGCTGCGTGCATGCGTGGCCATCGTACTGCCCGCGCTCTAGACACGCTCGATTTCGTGTGCTGAAGATCGCAGCTGCCTGATTTGTCGTGCGGCGGCCATGTGCGTAATGATCTCCTCGTTAGGCGCGCTCTTGAGAAGATAGTCATCCGCACCCGCCGCGCGGCACAAATCCATGTCCTGCTGCCGGTCGCTCATGGTCAGTATCATCACGTACAGATCGCGAGTCAGGGTACCCATGCGCATCCTGCGGCAGAGTTCGAGACCGCTCATTCGGGGCATATTCCAGTCCGTAATCACGATTCGATAGTCACCGATGCGCAGCGCCCGCAAAGCTTCCTCGCCGGATGCCGCCTCCCCGACGCGGTACCCTGACCGCTCGAGAAGAGTTGCGACATGCGCCCTGACGATGTCGTCGTCATCGACCAGCAGCACGCGGCATCGCTTTTCGGAGTCAGCAGGCAGTGGCGACCCGCATCTGGGCTCGATCCACTGACGTTTGGCGACGGATTTCGGTTCAAGCAGGATATTGCTCGGTGCGGCCACCGGTGCTTCGCTGGGCCGTGCGTCTTCGAACGCCCTCGCCGCGCTCGATCGCAGCGCGTCCAAGTGGATGACAAGGTCGATCGAGTGCTCCGCGGCTCGGCACGCATCACCAGCCACGCAAGCCGCCTCTGCCTGTGCCGCAAGGTCATAAGTGGTCTTGGCTCCCAGCATGCACGCACCGCCTCTCAGCTTGTGCAAGCGAACAGCCTGGGTGGCAAGCTCCGAGGGAGAGCTCCGGGACGACGGGAGCGCAATGTCTGAAAACTCATCTAGACATGTCTCAAGCATAGAGCGGAACAATGCTAGGTCATCGCACCAGCGGCTGCGCGCGTTTTGCGTGTCGATTCCCTCGATCTCGGGCCACGCAACGGCCGCTTTCCGAGGCTCGAGTTCAGAGCAGCTTGGTCGGACAGCGACGCGCACGCTGGCTGTGTGGTGCATGACGCTCGATATCAGCGTAGCCGCGTCGAAGGGTTTGATTATGAAGTCATCCATACCCACCGCCGTTCCGCGTTGCCGTTCGCTCAAGAGTGCGCCTGCGGTGAGGGCGATGATGGGCAAATCCACCATACCGAGATCGGCGCGTATGCGCCGCGTGGCCTCGTATCCATCCATGATGGGCATCTGCACGTCCATCAATACGACGTCGAAGCATCCCGGCCGAAGCTTGAGTTTCTCGTAGGCATCCTGGCCGTTGTTCGCGATCCATACCTGCGCCCCGGCCTGTTCCAGAATACGCTGGGTTACCTCCAGATTGACGACGTAGTCATCAACCACGAGCATCCGCACGCCCGAGAGGGGGCGCTCGCCGAGGCATATCGGCGCCGGTTGCGTTGCTGCAAGCGATTCGGCGGTCGCGAGTGCGAACTCCAACACCACGCGGAACTCGCTTCCCACACCGACGGTACTCGTAAAGTCGACGGCCCCGCCCATCAGTTTCGCGAGGCTCTTGATGATTGACAAACCAAGTCCTGTGCCGCCATAGCGTCGCGTCATCGATTCGTCGGCCTGAATGAACGGGGCGAACAGCCGCGCCTGTGCCGCCGGATCGATGCCGATACCGGTGTCGCGCACCGTGAAAGACAATTTACTGGCTACTGACGTGCCTTCGATTAAGCGCACACACAGCGTCACGCCGCCGCGCTCTGTGAATTTGATCGCATTAGAAATCAGGTTGGTGAGGATCTGGTTGAGCCGCGCGGCATCGCCTTCCAATGCTGCGGGTAGGGTCTCTGGCACATCGAGTCCCAGGGTGATTCCTTTGAGATCCGCTTGTGCGCTCATGACGGTATGCAGCCCTTTCAACAGTTCTCGGAGACTGAATGCCACGCGCGAGACCATTAGTTCGCCGGCCTCTATTTTTGAAATATCCAGCACATCGGTAATCACTCCCAGAAGAGCTTTGCTCGCGACATTGATCTGGGCGATAAATCCCCTCTGTTCCGGGTTCAATGTGGTCTGCTCGAGAAGATAGGTCAACCCGATCACGGCATTCATCGGTGTGCGGATCTCGTGGCTCATATTGGCGAGAAACAAGCTCTTGGCCCCATTCGCTTGTTCTGCTTCCTGTGTCGCTCGGCGTAATGATTCTTCATATTGCTTGCGCTCCTTGAGAAGCGCCTCTTCCGCGCGCTTGCGTGCGGTGTTATCGGTGCCGATCAGGAGATAACCGATAATTGCAGCCTGGGCATCGCGCAACGCCGTGATGGACACGATCGCGGGGAAGCGGCTGCCGTCTTTGCGGATGTAAGTGAGCTCGTAGATGTCTTCGATTCCACGCGACGCCTTGAAGACCAATGCTTCAAAACCCGGGGAGATTGAGGTATTGAGCTCCTCGCTCAGCATTTTCGCCCGCGCAACGACTTCTAGAGAATCGGATATATCGGCGGGCGTTATTTTATTAATCACATCGGCCGCCGCATACCCCAGCATGCGCTCGGCACCCACATTGAAGATCTGGATGACGCCCTTCGCGTCGGTCGCAATGCGCGAGAAGTTTGCGCTATTGAGTATGGCGCTCTGCAAAGCAGCGTCTGCCTGAAGCAAAGTTCGCCGGCTTCGGAGCTTTTGAGCCTTGGTTTCCAAGGTGCTCGTACTCTTGGGCATGGGTGGACCTATGGTGTGCTTGGAGCGGCGAAAAAAATGCGCTAGGCAATTGAATGCGTACGCCGTACGTCACGGTGCGCTGTTGCGATAAATCAAAGTGTGACCGCGAAAGGGGTTATGGCTATACAAACCCTGCAACGGTGTGCGGCTAAACCACTAGCTAGGCTCCCCTCAGGCCTCCGGATAATGGATGCCACGCTCGTATACCGCAGTGGGCGGATCTGCCACGTAGTGCTCGTAATCAGTCCGGTTAATAAGAGCAGGACACGTACACTCTCATGGCGCAGGCGGAAAAGGTCTGGAAACCTCGATGAACTTGCAGCCACTTCCGTGATTTGCCGAATCCGCGGAGACGAAATATGAAATTAACCGACCATCCAGCAGAGTATCTCCGCGGCCGCGAGGCTTACGCCTGATGGGTCACGAGGATACCACTGTCATCCGGGAGCTCGCGGCGCCGACGAAATGTAATGTACTCGTCGTGGATGACGACGAATTGGTTCGCGCGCAACTTGCCTCACTACTGCGGCTTGCCGGTTACCAGGTGCACTGTGCGGCATCGGGTGCGCAGGCACTGCTGATCCTGGAGGGAGGGCCCTGTGAGATCGTTCTCACCGATTGGGAGATGCCGGATATGGACGGTCCGTCGCTGTGCAAGGAATTGAGGCTTCGGGACAACGAGCGTTATACCTATGTAATGATGCTGTCAATTCGCGACGCCCCAGCCGACATCTTGGGCGGACTTCACGCAGGCGTGGACGATTACGTCGTGAAGGGGGCACCCGCCGAAGAACTGCTGGCGCGGGTGGAAGTAGGTCGCCGGATCACACACTTGGAGCACGCGCTAAGGGTCAGCAGCGCAGAGAATCGACGATTGTCCGTGACGGATGCGCTGACTGGCGCGCACAACCGCCGATATCTAATGAAGTACTTGCCGCGCGAATTGGCGCGAGCGCGGCGCTACGGCCATCCCGTTGCAATAATGAGCTGCGATATCGACGAATTCAAAGCAGTGAACGACTGCTTCGGTCACGAGGCCGGTGACGCGGTGCTGCAGGCCTTCGTCGCCCGCGCGAGAGCCTGTATTCGCGACTCAATCGATTGGATTGCGCGTACCGGCGGTGAGGAATTCGTGGTGGTTCTACCGGAGACCGCGCTGAGTGGCGCGATCACGGTGGCGGAAAAGGTCCGGTTCGCGATGGCGGGTCACGGCATTCCCACATGCTCGGGCCTCATTACCGCGAAAGTGAGCATCGGCGTAACGGCGCTCGAGACTCCCGAGGAGCTGGCCAGCGTACCCATGGCGGAGTTATTGCGGGCAGCGGACCATTGCCTATACGCAAGCAAATCCCGTGGCCGAGATCGTTCCACCTGTCTCTCGTTGGCCTCCGCCGTTAGACTTATTCAGGCCGGTGTGCCTGGAGGTGTAATACGCTGCGACGTCGGATTGGCGCCGTGACTGACGATTCTTGACAGGCGGACGCTTCGGGACGACTATATCTGCGGACGTGCGAAAGTCACTGCCCGGTAGGTAGTCCGGGTGGCGTTTGCGTTCGTACAGGCTGCAGTCCGCATCAGGAGGATTGGTCAACCAGTACGTCCTTTTCCAAATCTATGGGAGAGGAACGTCCGATGCTTAAGCTCAATGTTGTTATTGTGGGTGCCGGGTTAGGCGGGCTGTGTCTTGCACAGGCTTTGCGCCGTCTGAATGTCGACGTTGCGGTCTTCGAAAGAGATCGAACGCCGTGGGATCGACCGCAGGGGTACCGCCTGCATCTCGATTCCGATGGAATCAACGCGATTCATCAATCGCTTCCGCCTGCGTTGTATGAACTTTTCGACGCGACTTCCATGAAGCCGCTGTCGTTCACCACCATTGTTGATACGGCACTCGCGGTGCAAAGACGAGTCCCCGACGATGAGCACGGTGGCACGCAGGAGAATTCTTTCCAGGGTGCGCCGGCGCATATGAATGTGAATCGAGCCACCTTGCGGCAATTACTATTGACGGGGCTCGATGATTGCGTGCATTTCGGCAAGAAGCTCACGCACTACGACGCAGACGAGAACGGCGTCACGGCATACTTCGAGGATGGGACGAAAGTCACGGGAGATGTGTTGGTCGGAGCCGATGGGATTCGTTCGGCGGTGCGAAAGCAACGGCTGCCTCAGGCAAAGACTCAAGATTCCGGCATTCGCGCAATTTACGGCCGGATCCCGATGGTCGATGCCGTCAACCTGGTGACGGAGCAGGTGTGTTCCGATACGTTCACGGTGGCATTGGATTCAAGAAAGCTCTTCTTGGGCCTTGGGCCGGTGGTGTTTCCGACGCGGCCTGAACTGGCTGCGTCGCAAATGTTTCCCTTGGTGAGGTTGCGCCCGCAAGACGATTATCTCGTTTGCATCATCGGCGGCAGGAAAGAGCTTTTTGGGCACGAAGACTCTCAGCTGTCGGCAATGAGCAGCGCTGAGTTGCAGATGCTGTCTTTGGGTGTCACGAAAGAATGGCCGGAAGCGACGCGGGCGATTCTTCGTGCAGCCGATGCGACTTCATTTTTCTTTGTAGAAATGCACACGAGTGTTCCTTGCGATTTGTCCAAGCCGGAAAACGTTACTTTGCTGGGAGATGCCATTCACGCAATGACGCCGACGCTGGGGCGGGGTGCCAATATCGCGATGCGTGATGGGGCGCTGCTGGCGGGATATCTTGGAGAGGTGGTCCATGGGCGGAAGATGCTGGCGCAGGCATTGAGCGAGTATGAGAGTGCCATGTCGGCGTATGGGTTTGATGTGGTTAGGCAGTCGGCCGCGATGGGTGCTCGGTTGGTGGGGCAGAATCCGTTGCCGGGATCTTAAGGTTGCCGACTGGCGGTGCGGGAGGCGGTCTGATAACTGAAAATATCAGTATAATAGACCCGTTATTTGGGGTTTAATGTACTGCATAATTGTAATAAATTGAAAAATAATACACATAAATCAATATGTTATGGAGAAATGTGCCATACCTAGATTTAGATCTAAGCGAAATAATAAAAAGTACAGTAGACCCTAAATAGAGGGTCTATTATACTGAATAAGTATCATGATTGAGTCCGCAAAATCGCTAGGATTTTCTGCCGAGGCAGAGGCCCGCGATCGCTGCCAAATGCAATTCTTGGCGCAACTTATGCGCCAAGGCGCTGCTCGCTACATTCTAAAAGGAGGCTTGGCAATGCGAGCACTTTACGGTAGTGCGCGTCTAACGAAGGATATCGACTTCGATTGTGAAAATAGCGTTTCTGCGGCTTCCATGAAAGCCCAGATGCCAAAGGCGTTGGAGCACGCCGCCCGCGCAACTGGACTTGTTAATCCTGCTGTTGTGCAAACGAAGAAGGGCGATCTTTCGAATAAGTGGCGACTTGATGGTTCGCTGGCAGAGGGAACTCGCGTGACTTTTGACGTGGAAATTTCCGGCCGCGGAGTTCCGGACAATGCGTACGTCAGAACCATGACCATGCAGCCTCCTTACGAGTACCGGATCGCGGCTTTTGTCGTACGAGTTTATACCGATGTGGCGATGGCAGCTGGAAAAGTCAATGCGCTTCTAAGCGAAAACAGAAACGTCCCGCGCGATGTCTACGATCTCTACGATCTTTCAAGGCGCGGAGCGGACCCATCGGGCCTTTGGTCGGCGCAATTGCCGAAAGAAGTTCTAGAACGTAAGCGCAATCTGGTGTGGGCGAAGGTCGATGGCATTCGATTTGATCAGGCCAACGCGGAACTTTTGCCTTACATACCGCCGGATCTTCGAGTGACCATTGATGAAGCCCGATGGGATGAGATGAGAACTGAGGTGGCTGAGCGGGTAGTAAAGTGGCTCGACGTTGCAATACCGCTCGCCAGGACAGCCGAGGAAATGAACCGTGACCCGAAATCTGACGCCGATCTTGCTGGGCGCTAAAGCGCCTCGCGTGCTGACCGTGCCAATGTGCATGGCCGCCTTGGCGGATAGTCGAGGATTACCCGACAAAAAGACCGTGACTCGGTGGATACAAGCACAACGAACCGCCGGCGTGTTGCGTCCAGTGACACGAGGATTGTATCTAAACAACCTTGCGCGGCCTCAACCTCAGGCGGCAGAAGCCGCTGCCTATATAAGATCGGGGGCTGTGGTGAGCCTGCAGACAGTGCTGGGAGATGCGGGCGTTTCGAATAACTATTCCGACATTATCACGAGCGTGCTACCGATTCGGGGGAGGGTGGCATCCTCCAGCCGGACCGTGCGCGCTCCCAGCCTTGAGTTTCGTTTTCACGCGATGCCAGAACGACTGCTCGATGAACGCGCGGGGTCTCTCGAGGACCGGTTTGATCTCGATGTGGCCTATGCCCGAGCTAGTCCAGAGAAAGCACTCATGGATTGGATCTATTTGGGTGCCTCGGTTCGAACGAAAATCTCCTCTCCTGCCCTCGATATGGATTTCTCGAAGCTCAATGTTCCCCGGCTGAAGCGCTTAGCGAAGTCGATGAACTTACAGGCATTACTGAAGAAATACCTCGATAGGAAGTTCCGCTACGACCATGACCCGGAAGTACAAGCAAACGCGGCGGCCTAGACCTAACCAGGCACGTGGCGCCATACAACGTGAGACGTTCCGCGGTAAGAACCCGCGACACTTTCTCCAAAGGGCAATCTACGGGTGGGTAGGCGGGTGAAGGGCATCGGTGCGATAATGATTGTTGGTCGGATGCTTTGCCGGGTAGCTCCATCTTCAGGCACGCTTAGTGCTCGGCCGGCAAGACTCGTCACTCCGGTCTACTTGCAGCTGGACGCCCGCTTCCCCAAATAGCCCGCTGGGCTTGAAACCGTTGGGCGCCGGTGGACGGCGACCGAAAGGTCTACCACGGCTAAGGTTTTGCTGCAGCGCATGAGAAATATTTGTTAATCAGAACATGTACTAAAACATGTACAAATTCGATACAGGATACGAAATTGAACGACGTAAGTGATTGGGAAATAAGGAGAAGGCGCACTTTTGCCATCATCTCCCACCCCGATGCCGGCAAGACCACCCTCACTGAAAAACTCCTGTTGTTCGGGGGTGCCATCCAGATGGCGGGTACCGTGAAGGGGCGTAAGGCCACGCGGCATGCCACCTCGGATTGGATGGCGTTGGAACAGCAGCGCGGAATCTCGGTCACCTCGTCCGTGATGCAGTTTCCCTTCGACGACTGCATCATCAACTTGCTCGATACGCCGGGTCACGAGGACTTCTCCGAAGACACCTACCGTACGTTGACGGCGGTGGACTCGGCGCTCATGGTCATCGACTGCGCCAAGGGCGTGGAAGAGCGCACCATCAAGCTCATGGACGTCACGCGGCTGCGCGATACGCCCATCATGACCTTCGTGAACAAGCTGGACCGCGACGGTCGCTCGCCCATCGAGTTGCTCGATGAAATCGAGAGCGTGCTCAAGATTCAGTGCTCACCCATCACCTGGCCCATTGGCATGGGGCGCGATCTCCTCGGGGTGTATCACCTGCTCGAGGACAAAATTTACGTGTATGTGCCGGCGGAGAAAGGCCGCGTCGGTGCGCACGAGACCATCGATGGTCTCGCGAGCGATGAGGCGAAGGAATACTTGGGCCCGCGCTATGCGCAGTTCCTGGACGAAGTCGATCTGGTGCGCGGCGCCAGTCCTGAGTTCGATCTGCAAAGATATCTCGCCGCGAAACAGACTCCAGTGTTCTTTGGCTCGGCCGTGAATAATTTCGGCGTGCGTGAACTGCTGAGTGCCTTCGCCAAGCATTCGCCGGGGCCGCTGGCGCGTCCTACCGTGCAGCGTACCGTGGAATCGAGCGAGCCCAAGCTCACGGGGTTTGTGTTCAAGATTCAAGCGAACATGGATCCGGGGCATCGCGACCGTATTGCGTTCATGCGTCTTTGCTCGGGGCGTTACGCGCGCGGGATGCGCATGCGTCACGTGCGATTGAACAAAGAGGTGCGCATCGCGGACGCGCTTACTTTTCTCGCGGCGGATCGCAGTCAAGCCGAGGAGGCCTTCGCGGGCGACATCATCGGTTTGCACAATCACGGCACGATCAACATCGGCGATACCTTCACGGAAGGGGAGAACCTGACGTTTACGGGCATTCCGAACTTTGCGCCGGAACTGTTTCGGCGCGCGGTGTTGAAGGATCCCTTGCGCATGAAGGCTTTGCAGAAGGGGTTGTCGCAGCTCTGCGAGGAGGGTGCGACCCAGTTGTTCAAGCCCTTGCGCAACAACGATTTGATTTTGGGAGCCATTGGGCAACTACAATTCGAGGTGGTGGCGTTTCGGCTGCAGGATGAATACAACGTGCAGTGTGTGTTCGAGCCCATCAACGTGGCGGTGGCGCGCTGGGTGCGGCTGGATGATGAGAAGCGACTACAGGAGTTTCGAACCAAGGCCTATGACAATCTTGCCATCGATCATGGTGGGGAATTGGTGTATCTCGCGCCGACCCGGGTGAACTTGGGGTTGATCGAGGAGCGGTGGCCGGAGATCGATTTCACCAAGACTCGCGAGAATCTGGCGGCATAAAAGCAGTGCGACCATCCGGTGTGCGCCGGATGGGACCCAACGGCTTTGCCGTGCTGTCCAGTCCCGTGAACGCGCCGACGTTTTGATTATTGACGGGGCGGTCTCGCGGGCCGAAACGCCCGGACGCCGGCGATAAAGGTGGCCGCGGCGTCTTCGGAGGGGGTATTCGCGTAGCGCAGCTGCGAATACCGGCGGCATAGGGCGCCCACGGTGGCGGCTAGATCCGGGCGCGCAGCGGCCACGCGAGCGGCGTACGCTTCCGCGCCCTCGTACGGGCTGCGCGGCAGACCGATGGCGGCTAAACGCCGGCATAAGCGCTCATAGGCGCGGCTCACGGGGTCACGGGTGCGGGGCGTCAGGTCCCGACGCACTTGCCAGGTGAGCCATACCATGGCGAGGATCAAGCACGCCGCCAGCACCAGCGCGACCTTCTGCCCGTCGGGCTCGGGGATGTGCATCCGGGCGAGCAGCTTTTCCTGCGAGGTTTGACTAAAGCGCAGTATGCGGTCGCGCCACATCACGCGCAGGGCATCGAGGCGTAGGCGCACATCCTTGAACCACGTCGAGCGCTGCTCCCAGCGGCTGGTGTCGGCCGCTCCTTGCGTGGCGAGGTCGTTCAGCCCGGCTTCCACCCGCTCCGCTGCGATGGAGCCTGTGGGATCGATTCGCAGCCAGCCGCTTCCTTCGATCCATACTTCGTCCCAGGCGTGGGCGTCGCTCTGGCGCAAAATCCAATAATTGGCGAAGCGGTTATAAGTGCCGCCCTGATAGCCCGTGACCACGCGGGTGGGAATGCCGGCGGCGCGCATGAGCACCGCAAATGCCGAGGCGTAGTGGCCGCAGTAGCCGCGCTTGGTGTCGAATAAAAATCCGTCCACCGAGTCGTCGGCGAGCCTGGGCGGGTTCAAGGTGTAGTAGAAAGGCTGCTCGTGGAACATGTCGAGCACCGCGTGGATGTAATCCAGATCGTCGGAATGCTCGCTGCGCATTTTCGCGGCGAGCTCCAGTGTTCGCGGATTGTGGTTGCGCGACAGCCGGGTGTCTCGCTGGCGCATGCCGATGGTGATGGGTTGCGCGGCCTCGCTATGAGTGTACGAGGTGGCGACGATGTCGGTGGGGGTCGACACCGGAGTGGCCTGCATCAACATGTAGTCGTTGGTGAGCACATCGCTCGCCGCGTCCCACTGCGAGGGCCAATCCAACGCGAACAACCAGCTGTGTTGATTGGGCTCGAGGCTCACCGTGTACTGGTAAGGTTTTCCCTTGAACACCAGTGGCGGGGCGGCCAATGCCCCGGCGTCGGTGCGGCTCCAGGTGTGTCCGTCGAAGTCATGGAGCACGGGTCCGCGATAATAACGTTCCGTTCGCGGCGGCGGATCACCGTTGAAGTGCACGCGGAAAGCGATGTCGTCGGAGAGGCCGAGATCGGTGATGTCGCCCGGGCTCATGGTATCACTCAAACCTGAGGTGGCTTGGTTGGCGGCGTTTGGCGTCTGCCAGAGGGGGCTACCCAGGCGAGGAAAAAATAGCCACAGCGCGAGGGCGAGCGGCAGAGCCTGTGCGAGGATGCGGCCCGCGTGGCGCACGCTGCCGCGCCATTCTCCGACGCGCGATACCCGGGACACCCGCATCAGCGCGGCGGTCGTCAGCCAACATACGCCGACCAGGTACGCCAGCAGCCAGAAAGACTCGCTTTGCAGAATGGCGGCGAGGCATAGAAAGTAAATAATCATGGGCACGACGTACAGATCGCGGCGCGTCCGAGTTTCCAGGACCTTCAGGCCCGCGATTAAACTCAATAGCGCGCTGCCCGCGGACAAGCCGTTGAAGGTGTGGAATTGCAGGAACAAGAGGCCGATGGCGACGGCGGCGATAATGAGGCGAATGGCGCGCGGCGGCGCATCGCTTCCCCGCGCGGCCAACACCAGCCGAATGCCGGCAACCATGCCCACGACGGCGACGATCCACAGAGGCAGAGTCGACATACTGGCCAGCAGCGCTAGACCCAAACAGGCGGTCACCCATAGCAATTGTTCGAACGTGACGCGCTCGGCCATGACGCTGGGCGCGTTGAGAGTGACGGAGCGCTTGGCGGCGAAGAGCGAGGCGCTCATGGAGCTTCGCTCTGCGGGTACTCGGCCAGGGCACGCAAGCAGGCCGTGCGATGCTGTGGGCCACGCGAGGGAGCGATTTCGACGCCGGGAAGTCGTAGACCGTAGCTGCGCTGCGCGGCCTCGCTGTCGAGCACCCAACGACAGAGCTGCGACAGGCGCGCTTCGGGGTCGAGTCGGTCGAGCGAGGACCAGTCCAGCCATTCCGGCTGACCCGCGAGTCCGGTGTAACTGCGCACCGCC
>Ga0302310_10001468_pt1 | contig 19984 bp, 10 predicted proteins | sample III_Palsa_N1_2_FD_200451 | JGI IMG/M metagenome (GOLD analysis project Ga0302310, IMG submission 200451) | Peat permafrost microbial communities from Stordalen Mire near Abisko, Sweden - III_Palsa_N1_2 | ecosystem: Environmental > Terrestrial > Soil > Palsa > Peat permafrost | place: Sweden...
CGGAGCGAATGCCGCAGTTCCAGGAGCCACCCTGGTGAACGAAAACTACTACCGCCCCTATCCCGGCTACACCTCCATCACCACCGGCCTGGCCATCGGCGGGGCAAACTACAACGCCCTCCAGACAGGCTTCATCTATCGGCTGGGCGATCTGCAGTTGAACGCTGGCTACACCTGGTCAAAATCCCTCAGCAATCAGAACCAGACCAACACCGGCAGCGTGGCCTACGGCTTCGACTCCAACATCGGCTTCCAGAACCCCCGCAATCCTCAGGGAGACTACGGCCGCCCCAGCTACGATCGGCCGGACGTCTTCACCGCTGCCTACGTCTACGAGCTGCCCTTCTTCCGTCACTCGAACTTCCTCGCTCGCGAGCTGCTCTCGCACTGGGGAACCTCGGGCCTGGTGACAGCCCAGAGCGGCTTTGCCAACACAGTAACCCTCAGCTCGTCGTATGCGGGTCTGGCAACCCGGCCAAACCAGGTTGGCTCGCTTCACCGCAACGCAGGCAGCGGCAAAAAAGCAATCGGACAGGCGCCGCTTTACAGCTACTCCTCCTTCGCGGTCCCTGGCTGGGGAGCCTTCGGCAACTCAGAGCCCGGCGTCCTTCGTGGCCCCAGAGAAGTTGCCTGGGCCACAGCCCTCAACAAAACCTTTCCTGTCACCGAGCGCGTCGGCGTGCAATTCCGCGCTGAAGCCTTCAACGTCTTCAACCATCCCAACATCAACTCCATCAACACCAGCTTCAGCTTCAGCCCGACGACCAATGCCAGCGCCTTCGGCTACGCCGCCGCAGCCGGAGACATGCGCCAACTGGAGTTCTCCGGCCGCGTCACCTTCTAACCGCCGCAAAGCAAGTCACCTTCTAACTGCAGCAAAGCAAATCGACAGGTCCTGGAACTCCTCCAGGACCTGTCGCCGCGATCCGGCACCTTTATCCATCGTCCCGCAATTAGCTTTTGTTGCCCTTGCCCTTGCTACTACGCAGTATCGCCATATAGCCTCAGCGTCAGTGATTGACTGATCTAGAAATAGCCTAAGCGTAAGTAATTGCTTGATATATAGAAAGTGTCTAAGCGTAGTGATTGCTTGCTATAGAAAGTGTCATCCTGAGCGGAGCCTCTTGCAGTTTCATCGCAAGAGGCGCAGTCGAAGGACCTGCGGTTAGCTCGGCGCGCCAATACTTTCTCCTTATCTTTCACCACATCCGCGACAGTTTTGCACCCTGCCATAGGTCGATACCGCCTGGGCAGTATCGACCTATAGCCTAAGCATCAGTGATTGCCTATAGCCTAAGCGTCAGTGCGCTTGCCTATAGCCTAAGTGTCGGTGATTGATTGATACAGAAAGTGTCATCCTGAGCGGAGCCTCTCGCAGTTTCATCGCGAGAGGCGCAGTCGAAGGACCTGCGGTTGGATCGGTGTGCCAATACTTTCTCCTTATCTTTCACCCCATCCGCGACAGTTCCGCATCGTGCCATATCTCGATACCACCCAGGCAATCATCATTGCCGTTGTTCTTGCCGTTGCTGTTGCTTGTTCCTTTGTTTGTCATCCCGTAGGGATCTGCTGTTGCTGTTGCTGTTGCGGTTGCCGTTGTTGTTGTTTGTTCTTGCGGTTGTTTTGTTTGCTTTTGCCTTTGCTTCTGGGTAGAGCGGGACTTCAGCCCCGCGTCAAAAAGCCGTCGCGCAGCGACCTCCGCTCTGCCGAAGGCTGGAGCGAAGGCGAAGCCGCAGCGACTGATATTGCCTTTGCTTTTGCCGTTGCCTGTTCCTCGCCTCATCTCCCTCAAAACCCAATCAACGGGAAACTCACCAAACTCCCACCCAAATCCACCACGTTTTTACCGCAATTTGTCCTCGAAGAACCACAAAAACACATCATCCCGCCCACCATTCCCGCCAAAAACCTGTCAAGCCCCCAAACCGCGAAAACCAGCGCCAATCAAGGGGAATCGCGTGGCGCAGTAGTTTCCCTCCATCCGCTATACTGGATACAGAGGAAAAAGAAAGCCCCGAACGAAGTCGGGGCTTTTTCAACTTAACAATCCGCTAACTCCTTTAGAAAGACGAATTTGCCTCTAACTTATCTGGAATGAATATTTTGCAGACAGCTAAAATCGCAAATAAAACAAAACAGGCGAGTTAGCCAGGGGTACCCCCCAGGGGGGGAGGGGGTCCCGAGACTAATCCTTCGGCACCCCCGACAGCGGCAGATGAATATATTTAATCGTCTTCCGCTGCCATGTATACGTCATCTCCAGGCCTCCATCCGGCCCCTGAATAATCGCCGGATACGAGTACTGCCCAACGCTATCCTCGAGCGTCGCAAACATGCGGAAGTGCTCGCCATCCGTGCTCACCGCGAGATTCAGCGGGCTGCGCCCAACGGTCGTGTCGTTATAGATCATCACCACGCGCCCATCCTTCAACCGCACCACATCGATCCCCGAATTATTGTTCGGCACATCGATAAAACGCGCCTGCGTCCACGTCACGCCGTCGTCCATCGAGTCTGCCACCGCAATCTTCGACGCCAGCGTTCGCGATCGCGCATACAGTCGCAGATGTTTCCCGCCAAGCGAGATGATCGACGGCTGAATGATGCCGACATGCTTCCTCGGCCCTTTATCCGGAGCCTTCCACCCTGGAGCATCGGCAGGCGGATCGGCCGCCGGAACCGCCGCTGCATCCACCTCGGGTGAGATCGTAATCGGCCCGATCTTCGCCCAGCTCCTGCCGTTATCCGTGCTTCGTTCCACCCACGCCGCCCACGTCTCATGCGCCTCGACCGAGCTGCCGCTCACAATCGTCCCATCGTCGAGCACCAGCGGCTTCGCCCGAATCGGCCCCAGCAGCCCTGCCGGAAGCCGCTCGTCCTTCGACCACGTCTTACCCTCATCGTCGCTGTACATCCGTCCCGCCGCCCAATCCCCCGGCGAAGGCCCGACCTTGTAATACAGCCACAACCGGCCATCCCTGGTATGAAACAGCACAGGATTCCACGATGGCACTCCCTTCTCCCGCTCCAGCTCCACCGGAGCCGTCCACTTACCCCCCACCCGCCGCGAACCCCAGATCGCCACATCCGGAGCCCGCTCCTTCGTCCCACCGAACCAGGCGGCCATTAGCTCACCATTCTTCAAAGCGACGATGGTCGAAGCATGGCTCTCAGGAAACGAGGTCGAACCCGGCTCAAAGATAAACTCCCCCTGTGGCCCCTGGGCAACCGCAAAGGAAGAAACAAAAGACAAAGCCAGCATCATCTTCAAAAGAAAGTTCAAGTCAGGTCCTTTATCAATCAGCAAACATTAGTTCACTGCGAAGTTTGAAAGCGTCAGAATCTCTCCAGGCTGAACAATCACCTCGGAAGGAATCACAGTCGAAACAGCATTTTCAAGCGTCTGACTCGTGCGCTCGATCTGCGTCCAGTGTTTGCCGGTCCATTCCACCTTCAGCCGCTGCGCTGTTGTAGAGCGATTCAGCACAATCAGGCTCGCGCGATTTGCATCCTCAAACGCAGCCGTCAGCAGGTCCGCATCGCTGCTGCTCGAGCCAACCCGAGTCATGCCCTTCAGCACATGCCGGCTGAACGCGCCCAGCACCCGAAGCTCAAAGCTCGACGCGACAGGCAAATTGCCACGCATTCGATCCGGTACAAGCAGCGATCGCGAACCGCCAAAATTAGGCTGCTCCACATCCAGCAGCAACCAGCAGTACATCAGCGCTTCAGCGTCGAGCTCTGTAAGGTTCTTTTGGTAAAGCTGCGCGACATTGAGCGCGATCCGATAGGAAAGCTCCTGATAATGCGGATCGTTGACGCAGATCTCCGTCGCCAGAAAGGGCTTTCCATCGCTCGCATCATGCATCGCGATCGCGCGAGCGTCATATATATCCGGATTAGCCAGAAACTCCTGATAATCGTACTCATGCGATGCGGTGTAGTCTATCGTGTTCCACCCAGCCGGATTCTGCTTCAATGCCCTGGCTCGCTCCACCCCGAGATACATATAACTCGCATCCGCCAAATGAATCTTCACCGACTGAAAGCCAGCCTTATCGAGTTCGCGCCGCAGCGTCAGCGCCATCGCGGTAAAGACCTCAGTCGGCTGTTCGACCTCATTCTGTATACCGACGATTGCCGGCGCCGAACCCGTCTGCTGCTTCATCATGCGGCAAAACCCCACAACAATCCGCGCATACTCTTCAGGCTTCGCAACCGTCTTCACCGGCTTTCCCCATGCATCGATCACCGGCTTACCTGCCGCACTGTAAGCCTGAGTCGCCCACGAAGGCAAAGCCCACATCTCGTAGATCACATCTCCTCCAAGCGCCAGCGCGTGACGACTGTAGTCGAAGCTCGACACTTCGCCATTCGGGAAGTTATCGCCGTAGTAGTGAGGAGTAGCATCGCGCAGATGATCCAGGTTGGAAAGATCCTGCTTCAGCTCAGAGCCCATCGGATATTCCCGATCGAGCAGCAGATTATAACGTCGCAGCAACTCCCAATACTGCTTCCTGCCCTCATCGCTCAACGCTGCGTAAGCAGGAATACTCGGACTTCCACCGAAGCCAAGCATCGTCTGATGCTTCTCAGAAGGTGCTACCTGAATGGAAGCGTCAGCAACTGTGTTCGAGAGCAGCGCGCCTGCAGTCGTCAGATGTTCGTTCCTCGGCGCGGAGAACACCAACTGATGCCGCGTAACGTCGAAGGCGCAGGACTGCTTCAGCAGAAGAACACCGTTCAGCAGCACCTGCACGGACAGATGCGAGTCCAAAACCACAGTAACTTCGCGAGCATCTCCTGTGTACTGTTGCTCATCGTCTCGCACGATCTTCTCCGGGTAGTTTCCCTGACCGTTATAGAGCGCGGACGAGTCGTAGAATCGCTGGACGAGACGCACCTTCGACGGCGTAAGCTCCACGGTAAAGCCGGCGTGTGGCCCGGTGAAGATCCACGAAAGTTTGCCATGCACGGGAACGTCCGCCGAGAGTGTGAGAGTGCGGCGAAACAGAGCCGGAAGCTCCTCATGGAAGTAAGTGCGGGCAATCTCATCCGGTCTGCTCCAGCCTGGCCCAATGGGCCCATCCGAGACAAAGGAGAATGGTTCAGAGGCTGCCTGAACCGCAGACGCAGGCGCTGGCAGCTTAACAGCCTCCTGGGCGCGAGCGCTCCAGGGCAGCGTGCCAAACAGAATCAGACAGACAGGGAAAGCCAGGCGGTTGTTTCGAACTACAGGCATTCTTCGACCTCGTTAATCTTTACCGGGCACTCTGCTCACTATTTCATCATTTGCCATTGATGGTCACGCCCGGTCCGCGGGTGATGGCTTCACCGGCAGAAGGCGTGATCGTGAGACCGTTGTCAACGATTTGCGCGTATTGAATCGTCATGCCTGTGGCGGCCGTAAGGTGAACGTTCCTGATGCTGAGGTTTTTGATGGGACTCTCCGGCAGGCCCATGATGACGCCGGCACGTTTTGCTCCGGTTGCGGTTACATTTTCGATGGTGATGTCGTGGAACCGCGGAGTGTGCTCGACCATAGGCTGGCCGGCATCGTCTTTGACCATGCCGGTGTAGTAGTTCGTGATCTCGATGGGAGTTTCGACATCCTGCATCGTGATGTCACGGTAAGTAAGATTGCCGATGTCGTTGCCACGTCCGCGAGCGGATTTGATGCGGATACCCTGACGAGTGCCGGTAAAACTTACGCGCTCGACGGTGACGTTGCGGACGCCGCCGGCGGTTTCGCTGCCGATGGAGAGGCCGTGGCCGGCACGGAAGGTGCAGTCGCGGATGACGATATCGGTGCTGGGCACATTTGGTTCACCACGTTCGACGAGGCCGGATTTGATAGCGACGTTGTCGTCTCCGGTGTCGATGGTGGTGTGCTCAATAAGAACGTGGCTGGTGGAGAAAGGGTCGATACCGTCGGTGTTCGGCGCGCCGCGACCGGGATTGAGAATGGTGACGTTGCGCACGGTGAGGCCATCGCACAGGAAGGTGGTGATGTTGTACATCGGGGAGTTCTGGATGGTGACGCCTTCAATGAGGATCTGCTTCGAGTTGGTGAGGTCAATGAGCAGAGGCCGCGGCGCTTCGGGGTCGCCCTTTTTGCGCTGTGCTTTGGCGTCCCACCAGATTTTTCCATTGCCATCGATGGTGCCCTGTCCGGTGATGGAGATATCAGTGGCTTTGTCGGCGTGGAGTAGCGCGACCTTACGCCATGTGGCGTCGGCGCGGATGGGATAGTCGTCCATATCAGGCGAGCCAAGGAGCGTAGCGTCTTTATCGAGCCTGAGATTGACGCGGCTTTTGAGGTCGAGCGGACCGGAGAGCCAGATGCCTGCAGTGAGGTGGACGATGCCTCCTCCATTTTGGGAGCAGGTATCGATGGCCTGCTGGAGCGCCACGGTGTCTTTGGTGTGGCCGTCCGCTTTTGCGCCCATAGTGCGCGGATCGCAGGTTTTAGTGGCTGCGTAAGCGGCGGATGGGACGAGGAGACCAATAAAGGCGATGGCGAAGAATCTCGTGAGGATACTGCCCTGTGCGCGGGCCGGAGGAAGGGCGTGGACGACCGGAGTCAATGACATGCTGGTGAGGTTCCTTCGAAACAGCTCGATAACTTTCAGTTCTGTGCATATACTGTGCCGTGGTGGGAGAGGAAGTCAATCTCATTGCGTAGATGTCAGCCGATTGGCTGATTTTGATCGTCGGTGTCGTGGAAGCGTCGGAAGGGCAGGGCGGACTTGTCGAGCAGAATGACGAAGTGGATTGCAGTGTGTGCCCTTCTGGCGTTGGGCATCTGCGGGGCGGCGGCACAGCAGCAGAGTGCGGCGCGCATTCCGATTGGCGGTCTCGATCCGGCGCGAAATGCGGCGTCCTTGTCGGTGCCGATCAGGAAAAAGCTGCCGGAAGAGTTCATCTGGACGCATGGGGATGCAGCTGCACTGGACCCGGCACTGCAGGCGAAGGTGCGTGGGCAGGACGACAAAATTGAGCCTCACTATTTTCGAAGGAGCTTTGTTGTGGACGCTGTGCCAAAGGAGGCGACCCTGTATATCGCAGGACCGCGCTCGGCGAAACTCTTTCTGAATGGCATACAGGTGCTGCAGTTTGCCGATGACGGCAGCAGAGCGAAGGGGCTGAGCGTAGTGAGCTGCGATGTGGCTCATGCGTTGCGCAAGGGACAAAATGTGCTCGCGGTTGAAGAGGTGCGCGGGCATAGTTCGCTGCATACAGGGGCGAGCCCGGTCATCAATCAGGTGACCTATGGCGAGGTGCTGGTGGTGAAGATTGTGCCGCGTGGCGTTGCAGTGGAGGCAACTCCGCTTGTGGTGTCGGATAAAGCGTGGCGAAGTACGTTGCATGCAACCGAGGGGTGGCGGAACGCAGACTTCGACGACTCGGCGTGGCCGATGGTGCAGAGTATCGGAGCAGTCGGAGGCAGGAGCGACTTTTTGCAGTGGAACGCCGACGCGGGGCTCTATGCGTGGCCGGGTTATGCCGGTATCGGCACCGCGATGAGGACGTTTCGATTGCCAGTGACAGCGGTGCGGGATGCGACAGAGGGATGGGCCGCGAAAGATCTGCGAGAAGAAATGAAAAATGGGTTTGCTGTACACAAAGGTGAGGATGAATCCGCAGTCACGCTGGACTTTGGCAGGGAAGTAAGTGGCCGGGTGCATCTGGTCTCGGCGTCGGATGCGGCGATGACGGTGGAGACGAGCTACGGAGAGTCGGCTGAGGAGGCGATGGGGCACGCTTATCTTGGCATCCGGAAAATTACGGTGCCTCCGCGCGGCGAAGCGTTCGGCCCGAAGAGTGCATTTCGCTACGTGCGGCTGACATTTCCAAAGAACGTAGAGTCGCGATGGCGCCAGGTCGATGTGGAAGGCATCGCTTATCCGGTGCAGTATCGCGGATCGTTTGTCTCGTCGGATGAGTTGCTGAACCGTATCTGGGAGACGGGCGCGTACACCGCTCATCTCTGTATGCAGGAGGGGATCTGGGATGCGCCGAAGAGGGATCGTGGGCGTTGGATGGGGGATCTGGATGTAACCGGACGCGTGATCAGCAGTGTCTTTGCAGAGCGCATCCTGATGGAAGCAACGATGGAGCAGGTGATCGGCGAATCGCCGGTGAAGCGCGATGTCAATACGATTGCAGGTTACTCGGCGTTGTGGGTCACAGGCCAGGCGGACTTCTATCGCCATAGCGGAGATATCGATTATCTGCGGAAGATGCACCCGCGGCTTTTGGAAATTCTGCAGGTGATGGATGCTGAGCAGGACGGCAGCGGGCTGTTTACCAACCCTGGGAAGCATAAGGTCTTCGTGGACTGGTCGAACGAATTCAGTGCGGATACGCCGGAGGCTCGAGCGGCAACGCAGTTTGAATTTTACCTGGCATATCAGCAGGCGGTTTACCTCTTCGCCGAGTTGGGTGACGAAGCACATGCGGAGGAGTATCGGGTAAAGGCGGAGCATCTGCGAAGCGCGGCGGAGACTCATCTGCGTGATAGCGGGACGGGCACGTTTGGCGAACGATGGCAGACAAATGCGATGGCTGTGGTGTCGGGTGCGGCTACGCCGGAGGAGCAGACAGCGATCTGGTCACGTGTGCTGGCACATGTCGGCGATGCGGATTCGGTGGACGTGGTCACCCCGTACTATGGGTTCTATGTCCTGACGGCGATGGCGGAGCTGGGGCACCGTGAAGAGGCGCTCGAATGGATGCGACGTTACTGGGGAGGCATGATCGACGAAGGAGCGACGAGCTTCTGGGAGGCATACGATCCGCACTGGCCAAAGCAGGACTTTCATCGCTATCTGGAGGCAGATAATAAGAAGGGTTATTACGTAAGCCTGGCGCATGGATGGTCCAGTGGGCCAACGGCATGGCTGATGCAGCAGGTGCTGGGGATTGAGGCGACCGGCGCAGGCTTTCGTCAGGTGAGAATTCGTCCGGATCTGGCAGGGTTGAAATGGGCAAACGGTGCCGAGCCGACTCCGCGAGGACTGGTTCGCGTAGAGGTGAAAGAGAATCAGGTGAAGATCGATCTTCCGGCTGGGACGACTGCAACGGTTGTGCTGCCGTTTCCATTTGCACAGGGAGACTTATTGCAAAACAGGCGGGTTGTCGCAGCCACGTCGGAGGAAGATGGAAGACGCTCGGGGATTACACTGCGACGGGCAGGCGAATATATCTTTACCAGGAAAGGAAGTGGGAGAGAGTGATCGTGTCAGGTGTTTTTCTTCGTTTATTTCGAGTGGTCATTGTCGGCGGCCTTTGTGCGACGACTGGTCTCGCGCAGCACATTCCTGGGTACAACTACGACGAAGGAAAGATTCTGCCGTATGTGTTACTCGACCCGTTGAAGTTCAGCGACGGCAGTGCGGTGACCACGAAGGCGGAGTGGTGGGATCGAAGGCGTCCGGAGATTGTCAGGCTGTTTGAAGAGAATGTGCTTGGGAGGACGCCGGAGAATGCGCGCGTGCCGCTGCGTGCGCATGTCGTGGAGATAGATCGTCATGCGTTGGGAGGGCGAGCGGTGCGAAAGCAGATCGATCTTTACTTCACGCCGCAGGGCGAGCGGGGCGCGAAGATGCGGCTGCTGGTATATCTTCCGGCCCATGCGCGTCGAAGGAGCGCGGTCGTGCTGGGACTGAACTTCGGAGGCAACCAGACAGTGCTGGAAGATCCGGCAATTCAGCCGACGCCGGTGTGGACGAAGCCGAAGGGCGCGACGGAGCTTTTGCATCAACTGCCTGAAGAAAAGACGCGGGGAACGCAGACCCAGGAGTGGCAGGTAGAAAAGATCATCAGCCGAGGCTACGGACTCGCCACGGCATACTACGGCGATCTCGAACCCGATTTTAAGGATGCGAGCCAGTACAGTGTGCGGCAGTTATTCGCGAAGCCTGGGCAGACGCCAAATGGAGATGATTGGGGCGCTATCGGAGCGTGGGCATGGGGGCTGAGCAGAGCTGTCGATTATCTGGCGAGCGATAAGGACGTCGATGCCAAACGAATTGTAGTGACCGGACACAGCCGCCTGGGAAAAGTTGCGGACTGGGCCGCGGCGCAGGATCTCAGAATCGCCGGAGTGCTTTCGACGGAGTCGGGCAAGGGGGGGCAATCAATCTCGCGGCGGGAGATTGGAGAAACGGTACTGCATCTGGAGCACTCGTTCCCTTACTGGTTCTGCCCCAACTACGAGAAGTGGGCAGGGCATGACCAGGAGATTCCAGCGGATGGAAATCTGTTGCTGTCGCTGATTGCTCCGCGTCCACTCTACGTTGCAAGCGCGGCTGGAGATGAGTGGTCCGATCCAAAGGGAGAGTTCATGTCGGCGGTGAGTGCGAGCCGTGTCTATGCTCTGCTGGGGAAGCGTGGGCTTGAGTCAACCACGATGCCGGCCGTGGATCAGCCTCTGCTAAAGGGTGATGTCGCTTATCACATACGTACCGGCAAACATGATGTAACTACGTTTGACTGGGAGCAGTACCTTAACTTTCTCGATCTCCAATTTGGAATGCAGGTGCGGCCATGATTCGTCGTGTCATCGTTGCGTTGTGTTTGTTGTGCGCTGTCGGTCAGGCGCAGGTGGCCAGCAGAAAGCAGATAAAACTGTGGCGGAAGCAGATGCGACAGGCTTTGTTCATCCCCGATCCGTTGCCAAAGCTCGAGCCGGAGAGCTATGGTAGCTTCACGCCGACACCAGGGGTTGTGGCGGAGCGTGTTTCATACCGGACGGAATATGGGCTGCGCGTACCGGCGATTGTCTACCGTCCCGCTGCCGCACCGAAGGGCAGGATGCCCGGCATGGTTCTCGTGAACGGCCATGGCGCCGATAAGACAAGCTGGTACACCTACTACACCGGGATTCTCTACGCACGCGCCGGAGCCGTGGTCGTAACCTATGACCCTATCGGCGAAGGAGAGTCGAACGACGAGCGCAAAGATGGCGTTGGTGAGCACGACCGCAAAATTGTCGACCCGCCGTCGATGCCTGCGCGGATGGGCGGCCGGATGATTACCGACATCATGCAGTCGATCTCGTACCTGACACAGCGCCGCGATGTCGATCCCCACCGTATCGCCGTGCTCGGATTTTCGATGGGCTCGTTCACATCGGTACTTGCGGGCGCAGCTGATCCGCGCATCCATGCTCTGCTCCTGACCGGAGGCGGCGACATCGATGGACCCGACGACTACTGGGATCGTTCAGCCATCATGTGCCAGGGCGGACCTTACCGAGCGCTGAGTTTTCTGGGTGATCGTCCGGCGGTTCTCTACACGATGAACGCGCGGCGAGGCACGACCTACATCATCAACGGGACCAACGACACCGTTGTCGATATACCGCACCACGAGCAGGATTTCTTCGACGCCATGCGGCAAAGGGTGATTGCTCTGAATGGAAGCCCCCGCGGAGTCTTCGAGACTTATTTCGATCCGGGGGCGAGCCATCGGCCGAACTGGATGACGCGAGTAGCCGCGGATTGGCTGGGAAAGAATCTTAACTTCCCGAACTGGCCGCAGTCGCCTGTCGATACCGTTGCATCGCTCCCTGTGGAGCCAATGCGTGACTGGGCGGCTCGTGTGGGATATCCGCTGGGCAAAAGCAGCGGCAGGGAAGACCGCGACGCCGGGCTACCCGTGCTCGTGACGGATGTTCCTCTGCTGACAAAGGATCAGCTCAGCATCTTCAGCCCCGCCGAATGGGAGCGGCGGAAGGCTGAATTCGTCTACTCGAGCTGGACGGCTCGCGCCCTCGCGGAAGCAGGAGCGGTCAAATAGCAGCAGTGTTGAAACTTCTCAGGCCGCTATTTCGTTTTCATAAGTGATCGTTTATTTTCAAATTGTGGTTGAGTTATGCGGATTCGCAACGGTATAGTGCTATTCGTTCGGTGAGGTTTATGACGACAGGGTTTCACGGATGGAGATGGCCGGTGGCGGTCATGATTTCGACGCTGATGGCAGGTTCTGCGTGGGCTCTGAATAGTGCTGCCCGAACCGGTTCCGAGAGCGAAAAAAGTGGGCAACAGGCTACGTCGGGCGCGGCGGTGCTGAAGCCCGACGAGTACCGGCACTACGTCGATCTGTTCCGCATACAGGAACAGGAGGCCACCGGAAAAATCTACGACGGAGAGAGTGGTGAGGACCCCTGGGCGTGGATGAAACGGGAGATCCCCTGGTTTGACTCCTCGGACAAAAAGTTCGAGGAGATGTACTACTTTCGCTGGTATGCGTGGAAGAAGCATCTCGTGCAAACCCCGCAGGGGTATGTCATCACGGAGTGGCTGCCGAAGCCGGAGTTCAAAGATGGTAGCTACGGCGCATTGCCCGATGCTGCTCCCTTCCATATCGGCGAAGCGCGCTGGCTGCGCGAGACGAAGATTGCAGAAGATGACGCCCGGTATTGGTTTTCGCAGGGCGTCGATGTGCGAAAGTACAGCGATGCCATGGCCGCGAGTGTCCGCGATCTGACCCTGGCCACCGGAGACAAGGCGTTAGGAGTCAGCCTGCTGCCTGCGATGAAGGAGAACTACAAAGCGTGGGAGACCACGCAGCAGGATGCGAACGGGCTGTTCTGGTCGATCGACACGCGCGATGCGATGGAGAAGTCGATCAGTGGAGACGGCTACCGGCCGACACTGAACAGTTACATGTACGCCGACGCGCGAGCGATTGCCGAGCTGAGCACGGACGCCGCCGTGAAAGCGGAGTTCAACAGCAAGGCCGATAAACTGCACGAACTGATCGAAACGAAGCTCTGGAACCCGAAGGATGAGTTTTACGAGGTCATGTCACCGGCGACGGATTCAGGGATTCGGAAGCAAAAGAGGTTCGTCGATCCGGGAACGACGATGCAGCTCTCCGGCGTGCGCGAGCTGATCGGATATGTGCCGTGGATGTACGGAATTCCCGCAACCAGTCACGCGGCAGCGTGGAAGCAGTTGTTCGACCCTCAGGGCTTCGACGGAAAATTTGGGGCGACAACGGCCGAAAGGCGCAACCCACGCTTTCGATTTGCCAGTTCAGACCAGTGCACATGGAACGGTCCCTCATGGCCGTTCGCAACCACCGAAACGCTGCTGGCGCTCGCAGCTTACGAAAACGAGCCGGGCGCTTCGGTGATGAGCCCCGAGGACTACTACAGGCTCTTCGAGCGCTACGTTTTGGCGCAGCACCAGACGCTGAAGAGCGGGCACGTAATCGACTGGATCGACGAAGACCTCGATGCGGATACCGATGAGTGGATTGCGAAGGACCTGCTGCTTGCGAAGAACAAGCAGGTGGGCCGCGGCAACTACTACAACCACTCCGGTTTTGCCGATCCTCTGATTACAGGCCTTATAGGCTTGCGTCCACGCGCAGATAACAGAGTGGTAATACATCCGCTGTTGCCCGCTGGTGCATGGAGCTACTTCGCCGTGGATGGTCTGCCATATCACGGACACCTGCTGACGGTGCTCTGGGATGCAACGGGCACGCGCTATGGCAAAGGAAAAGGGATGGTCCTGATGGTGGATGGAAAGCGGGTCGCAGGTCGTAAGGATCTCGGGCCATTGGAAGGCGAATTGTGATGACGGGTGGATGGTTCTGGATGAGACAGAGAGATGGGATGCGCGGGATGAACATGATTCGGATGTTTGGGATTTCGGCTCTTCTGCTTGCGGTTGCAGGCGCTGGTGTGGCGCAGAAGGATGGCGCACCGGCTGCGGTTGCGGGCGAACATGCGCCGGCAATGGCGAAGGACGGTGTGCCGGTAGTGGTGAAGGTGCCTGCGGGGAGCTTTGTGATGGGCGCCGACGCTCAGGTGCTTCCCGCATCGGTGACGAAGGGTTTTGGGGTGATGTCGACGCGCCCGGATCATGGAGACTTCGATGAGGTGCCCGCACATCCGGTGAAGATCTCAAAGAGCTTTGCAATCAGCGTGACAGAGGTATCGCCGGACGAATACCGGCAGTTCGATCCGAAGTTTGTCGCAGGCGAAGCAACGCCTGCATACGCGGCCGGAGTGAGCTGGACGCAGGCGATGGCGTACTGCGCGTGGCTGACGAAGAAGACCGGCAAGCCGTGGCGTCTGCCCACCGAAGCCGAGTGGGAGTACGTGGCGCGAGCCGGCGGCAAGGGCATCTTCGGCGCAGGCGATACGATGCCGAAGGTCGATGCACCCAATGCGTTCGGCGTAAAGAACATGGGCGTGGGCCGCCCGGAGTGGACGATGGACTGGTATGCCCCATACCAGCCGGGCGCGCAGACCGACCCGATGGGTGCGGTGGCCGGATACACCAGAGTGGTGCGCGGCGGCGGCCTCGACTTTCGCCACTCGGCGACCAAGACAACGCCGGATCTGAATGTGCCTGCAACCGCGCCGTATTTTTCACGCGCCGCAAACCGGGCGAGCATGGCCCCGGCGTATTCCTCGCCAACTGGCAACATCGGCTTTCGCGTCGTCCAGGCTGGCCCTCCAACCGGCAGGCCAGGACCGGAGCAGAAATTCTTCTTCGAAACAGCGGTGAAGCAGATGGGCCTTCTGGGCGATGCCACCGTCAGCGGTCCGGATACGTCGAAGCCCTGGTATCACGCGCATGAGCTGTTTCCGAACCTGCAGGGCAAAAGCATGCCGGGCGTCGGATGGAAGATAGGGCTCGCGCCTGGGCTCGGCATCAACTATCACAACTCAGCTATCCAGGTGCTGCCGAATGGCGATCTCCTCGCGGCTTACTACAACACCCCCGATCAGGAAGACGATCCCGACCAGACTGTTATGACGATGCGGCGTCGTGCAGGCACCGAAGACTGGGACATGCCGGAGCCTTACCCATACTTCGCCGATGCGGCGAATGCGGCTCCTGTCATCTGGCGCGACACAAAGGTAAAGAACAAAGTCTGGATGTTCTGGGGCTTCCCACGTCTCATCGGCGCACCGCCGTTCTGCTATGCGACCTCAACCGACAACGGAGTGACGTGGTCGCAGGTGATCTTCCCCTACTTCCCGGAGAAGATCGGGCGCTACGTCTCGCAGCCGATCAACAGCATCGTAAGAGCGGCAGATGGCACGATCTACATCCCGACCGATTCAACCGGCAAAGACTCGGACGGCAATGGCTCGGTAAGCGCCGTCTGGGCAACAAAGGATGAAGGCAAAACCTGGTATGACACCGGCGGCCGCACTGCGGGGCGGCATACAACGATCGTGCTTGCGAAGGATGGAAAGCTTCTGGGATTTGGCGGCAAGAACTCGGAGATCGGCGGGAAGATGCCTCTTGCGACCTCGAGCGATGGAGGAAAGACCTGGGTCAAGTCGAAGACACCCTTCGATGAGCTGCTCAGTGGAGAGCGGCCCAGCGTCATTCGTCTCGCCAGCGGTCGGCTGTTCTTTGTGGCCGACGATAACCCGACGAAGCAGAAGCACATTCACAAGGACGGAAGCTACGTCGCGCTCAGCGATGATGACGGCGCAACGTGGGTGATGAAGAAGCTGCCATCGAATATCCTGACCGTCGGCTATACCACTGCAACGCAGGGACCCGATGGAGTGATCCACGTTGTGACCTCGAAGAACAAGCCGGACTATGAGATCGAACTGAACGAGGCGTGGATACTGGATAAGAACGCTGGTGCAGAGGTCGATTCGGCCTCTGTCGAGGTGACGAGCGCGAAGTCGTTTACAGAGCGATATCCGAATGGAAAGACGGAGGCAACGTGGAGCGCGGGGCATACGGTGGATGGCCGTGTGCTTCTCGATGGCCCGGAGAAGTTCTTCTATCCGGATGGAAAGCTGATGTGGTCGCTGAACTTTCACGCCGGACAAAAGATCGGCGAAGAGCGCTATCTGCGGGCGAACGGAACACCTGTCTGGGTGAAGACCTACGCCGCCGATGGCAGTTGGACCTGGGACTCGTTCGACGGCGCAGGGAAGCGGGTAGCCGAGTCGAAGTGGAAGGGCAAGACGATGCTCAGCAGCGATGCGCCCGATGTTCCCGTGAAGAAGAAGACCGACAACCTGCCCGAACCGGAGGGTGAATGAAGCGCCTGCTGCTTTGGATCGTGCTCATCGGCTTTGCTTCCAGTGCCTGGGCACAGGGGCAGACCCACGACGGCGCTTATGTCTTCGCTTACTTCAAAGAGCCGGGCACGCAGGGAATCTATCTTGCGCTCAGCCGCGACGGCTACACCTTCACCCCTCTGAACGATGGCCAGCCATGGATAAAGCCGGATCAGCCCGGTGAGATCATGCGCGATGTCTTCATCACCCACAATCCGGAGGGCGATGGTTTTCGCATGGTGTGGACCTGGGGCTGGAAGGGAAGTTCGCTGGGAACGGCCTCTTCGAAGGACCTGATGACCTGGTCGCCCCAGCATGAAGTGCCGATTATGAAGGACTTCGCGACGGTGCGGCAGGTGTGGGCGCCGGAGACGTACTGGGATGCGAAGGCGAAGGAGTGGCTGGTTATCTGGTCGTCTTCGTTTTCGGATCGGCCGGAGGGGTTGCGCATCTGGGCCGCGAAAACAAAGGACTTTGTCACGTTTTCGAAGCCGGAGATGTTCTTCGATCGGGGCTTTCCGGTGATCGATGCGACGATGTTTCATGACCGGGAGAAGTGGTTTTTTGTGTTCAAGGATCAGACGGTCGATCCGCTGCGGTATACGATTCGCTGGACCTCGGGGCCAACCGTGGAAGGGCGGTGGGGCGAGCTGTCAGGGCCGATTGCGGAGAGCTGGTCGGAGGGGCCTTCGGTGGTGAAGGTGGGGGATAAGTTCATTGTTTACTATGACCACTATCGTGCTCCGCGAGCGCGGTATGAGGGGGTGGAGACGACGGACTGGGTGCACTGGACGAGTGTCAACGATACGATGCACTTTCCGGAGGCGGCCAAGCATGGGAGCTTCTTTCGGGTGAGCGAGGCCGAGGCGCAGAGGCTTCTGAGCCGGCATGACGGAGCGGTTTTGGGGCGTTGAATGGCGCGCTTTTTTTTCTGCGTGGTGGAGTGCTGTTTTTGCAGGGGTTTTTGCAGAAAACACGGTGCAGAACGTGGTGTTTTTGTGGTCAGTTTGTGGTGCATTCGTGGTAAAAACGTGGTGTTTAAATGACACGTTTTCGGTGACGAAAAGTACGCCACTTTTTCAGGATTTATTTTTAGGTTGTTAGGTTGATCGAGCTCATGGCCGAGTGTCCGTAGGTGGACACTCGGCCATGTGTGTTAATCCTCGAAGAGCCAGTCGAGGTTGGGGGGCTGGTTGTTGTCGCCGGTGGTGGAGAAGGTGATGTGCGGGGTGACGTGGGTGTCTTCGGGGATGAAGCCCAGGACGACGTAGGCTCCCTTGCCGAGGTCGAGGTCGTTGACGCCGGCGGGGAGGGGTTTGGTCCAGACGGAGATGGGCAGGCCCTTCGCGGGAGTGACGGCGCTGGGGAGAAGGAGGTTCCACTGCTCGGTGGCGGGAGAGACGTTGGTGGCCTTGCCGGAGTCGGATTTGAAGAAGCCGACGAGGATCTGCGCGGGCTTTGCGAGGGTGAAGTGGATGGGCTCGGATTGTTTGGTGGAGACGCGGATGCCGGTGAGGCCGGTGAGCTCGGGAATGACGGTTTTGATGGGGGTGGGGGCGTCGGTGTAGAGGGCTTCGCCGGGGGTGATGGGGAAGGTCTGTCCCGCGCCGGGGGCGAGGGTGAAGGCGACCTGAGGGAGTTGCCGGGGGGCGGCTTCCGCGGGAGATGAGGCTGCGCCGCTGCCTGCGCTGTTGAGGGTCTTCAGGCGCTGATCGAAGACGGCGAGTTCTTTCTGGTAGACGGGGAGGAGGTCGCGCCAGTGGTTGGTGGTGGGGCCGCCGCGGACGGGGATCTGGCGCTGCGAGGTCTCCATTCCGGCGGCGTTGCGGTAGGTTTTGTCGGTGAGGGCGGTGAGGTTTGCGAAGTCTGCGACGCTTTGCTTGAGGAGGGCGTCGGCCTGGGTGAGGTGGGTCCTGTCGTGGTCGTAGCCGAAGAGCATGACCTGGGCGGCGGCCTGGGTTTTGGCGTTGTAGAAGGCCATGAGGGCGGCGATGGAGCGCATGTCGTTGACGATGCGGTCGTACTCGGGGCGCATGGCGGGGGTGATGCCGGGTGCGGCGGCTTCGGCTTCTATGACGGCTTTTTGTGAGCTGGCGGCGACTTCGGCGGCGACTCCGAGGGGGGATTCGCCGTGGTGGGGCTTGTGGGCGATCTCGTTGGCGACCCATTCGTCGAGGCGTTCGCCGTCGGGGGCGTCGCCGGTCCAGAGGGTTTCGGCGGGGTTGAAGCGTTTGGCGTCGATGAGCTGGGGCATGGTCATGCCGAGGGAGAGGACTTCACGGTTGCCTTCGGTGATGCCGATGCGGGGTAATAGCTTTGGAGCGCAGATGCCGGAGAGCTCGTAGGCGGCGAGGAGGTGTTCGCCGGTCTGGAGTTGGAGGGGGGTTAGGTTTGTCGCCTGGGAAGAGAGAGCGGTCGGGCTGGGGCCCGATACCCCACCCTTCGACGATGAAACTGTCGAAGGATGGGGCACCCGATCTTGTGCCGCTTCATCGTTCGATGCGCCGGTGTAGAGCTGGGTCTGGAGGGTGTTGGTGTTGGGTGGGGCGTCGGTGGTGAAGCGCTCGGCGAACTGGGTGATCCAGTAGGTGTGCTCGCGTTCGGCGTCGCGGTTGGGGTTCCAGGCGTAGCGGGACCAGGACTGGTACCAGATCCAGTCGCGGTCGGTCTGGTTGAGGAGGGGCTGGGTGTTGTCGGCGGAGTTTGGCCAGTCCCAGTAGCGGAGCGGGTAGAGGTGAAGGCCGCCGATGCCGATGCGCTGGAAGTTGAGGATGGTCTGGCGGACGAAGTCGGGGTCGCCCCAGCGGAAGGGTTCGAGGTTGGAGAGGAGATGGATGTTGACGATGGTGACGTTGGAGCCTGCGACCATGGTCTCGAAGCGCTTGCGGACGGAGCCGCGGATGTTGGTCCAGGTGAGGGACTCGCCGTTCCACTTCCACATGGTGTCGATGTTGGAGTAGAGGGGTTTGGCGGCGGGCATGACGTCTTCAATATCCGTTGCGTGGGCGCGGACGACGATGGGGGGCTGAGGGATGGGATGGCCGGTCTGTTTTTCGAGTTCGGCGAGGCCGTCCTGGACGCCGGGGATGATGGTTTTGGTGAGCCACTCGACGCCGTAGTGGGGGCCCATGGCCTCGCCGAGGGTCATGAAGATGCCGACGGAGGGGTACTCGCGGATGAACTCGGAGATGCAGTAGCGGGTGTATTCGCTGGAGAGCTCGGAGGGTGCGGAGAGGTGGTTGGGAAGGTTGTGGGCTTTGGCGAAGGCGTGGGAGAGATGGATGTTGTAGAAGCCCTGGAGGACCCAGATGCCGCGCCTGTCGGCTTCGGCGGTGAGCCAGTGGAACATGGCGATGTTCTGTTCGAGCTGGGCGGTGGGGAGCTCCTGGGCTTCGGGGTATTTGGGCAGGCGGAGGAGCGAGGTGAAGGGATGGCCGTTCCAGAGGTAGAGGGTGTTGACGCGCTGGTCGGCGAGCTGGTCGAGGTATTTCGTCCAGGCGGCCTTGTCGTAGAACCAGGGGAACTCCTGGGGGGTGTATCGGTAGTCGTACTCGGCGTTGTCGTAGGTGAGCTCGGGCTTCTGGAGGCCGAGGGCGAAGCCGCGCAGCTTGAGTTGCGGGTGATCTTCGAAGTCGAGTTCGGCGGGGATGGCGTGGGCCTGGGCGATGCGGCTGGCCAGCTCCATTGCGCCGTAGAGCGTGCCGGAGGGATCGTAGCCGGTGACGATGACGGTGTTGCCGAGGCGGCGGAGGAGGAAGGCTTCTTTGGCGTCGGGCCAGAAGTCGGGGATCTTATTGTCGAAGGGTTTGAGGAGCGCGTCGTGGCGGGTGGCGAGGAGGATGCGCTCGTTGCCGGGGAGGTGGGCGACGGCCTGCTGGAGGCGGGCGGCGGCGTATTGCTCGCGGGGTGTGGGATGGGCGG
>Ga0302310_10001472_pt1 | contig 19966 bp, 15 predicted proteins | sample III_Palsa_N1_2_FD_200451 | JGI IMG/M metagenome (GOLD analysis project Ga0302310, IMG submission 200451) | Peat permafrost microbial communities from Stordalen Mire near Abisko, Sweden - III_Palsa_N1_2 | ecosystem: Environmental > Terrestrial > Soil > Palsa > Peat permafrost | place: Sweden...
GACTTCCATGGTGAGCACGAATATTTGCTCGTGCAAGGAGCGGATCTGTTTCAGTTGCCACACCAGTACCGGCGGGGTGTCCTTGTTCGCGCGGGTAAGGAACACCGCGGTACCTGGCACGCGGGGAATTTTGTCGGACTTGATCTCGGCGAGAAACTCCGGAATCGGCATCAGCGATTCGTTGATGCGGGCACGCACCGCCGCCGAGCCGCGATGCCAGATCCACATCAGGCCGTAAACGCAAACCGCCAGCAGCAGCGGCACATAGCCACCGTCCGCCACCTTGGCGAGATTGGCGGAGAAGAACGCGCCATCGATCACCAGGAAGCATCCCGCGACGCTTCCCGCGACGGCGACGTTCCATTTCCAGATCTCGCGCATCGCGATGAACAGAAGTACCGACGTCATCAGCATCGTCAGTGACACCGCGATGCCGTAGGCGGCCGCCAGATTGTCCGATTTGCGAAAACCGATGGTGAGACCGACGGTCACGATCATCAGCAGGAAGTTCACCACCCCCACGTAGATCTGGCCGTAGCCCTCCGACGAGGTTTGCTTGATGCGCAAGCGCGGCAGCCAGCCCAGCAGGATGGCCTGCCGCGTCATCGAGAACGCACCGGTGATGATCGATTGGCTGGCGATGATGGTCGCAAGAGTCGCGAGCACGACCAAAGGTATCAGCAGGAATGACGGACAAAGCCGAAAGAAGATATTGCCCGAAGCCGGCGCGCCACCCAGCACCAGGGCGGCTTGACCGGCATAATTCAGGATCAGGCTGGGGAACACGACCCCGAACCACGACAACCGGATCGGAGTTTTGCCAAACTGGCCCATGTCGGCGTAGAGCGCCTCGGCGCCAGTGACGCACAGAAATACCCCGCCGAGTACCAGAAAACCGGTGAGACCGTGGGAAACCAGGTATTTCAAACCATAATAGGGATTGATCGCCACCAGCACAGCGGGGTGCTGGTAGACCCCCCAGAGCCCGGAGACCGCCATGGTCAGGAACCAAACCAGCATGATCGGACCGAAGGCTCCACCGATCTTGGCGGTGCCTTGCGATTGCACCGCGAACAACGCGAGCAATATCGCCACCGCCATCGGCACCACGTAGGGCCGAAACGTTGGCGTTACCATGTCCAGACCCTCGAGCGCCGACAGCACCGAGATCGCCGGCGTGATCACGCCGTCGCCATAGATCAGCGCCGCGCCGAACAGCCCGAGCGCCACGATCACCGGCCGGTGCTGCTTCTTCACCAGCAGGGACATCAGCGACAGGATCCCGCCTTCGCCGTCGTTGTCGATGCGCATCGCGAACGACACGTACTTGACCGACGTGATGATGAACAGGGTCCATAACACCAGCGACAGCGCGCCCAGAGTGCTGGCGGGGTCGGGCGCCTGGTCCGTCATGTCGAGAATGGCCTTGAAGGTATAGAGCGGGCTGGTGCCGATGTCGCCGAAGACTATGCCGAGCGCCGCCAGACTCAAAAGCGGCAACGGTCCTTTCGGAGCGCCGCTCGGGGCGGTTTCAGTTTCTGCCATCCGGGTTCTCGCTCGTCTGCTCGTCGACGGTGTAGGAACATCAACGCATTAGTTAAGTGAAGTCGAAGAGTCTTCTTTTTTGAAAAAAAGAAGCAAAAAACTTTTGATCAATTGGTTCCCGACGTGTCCTGAGAAGCGTCGCAGTTGATTAAATTGATAAAGTTTTTTTGCTTCTTTTTGTTCACAAAAAGAAGATTCTTTTCTTTATTATTTCGAACCCTCGCGCAGGTCGAAAACCCGCCGCGCCTGGTCGATCGCCGGCCGGTTCTGGTGCGCCCACATCCCGAGCGCCTCGACCGGCTGCCACAGCGAGTGGCCGAGCGGGGTCAGTTCGTAATCGACCCGCGGCGGTATGGTCGGAAACATCGTGCGCGTCACCAGCCCGTCGCGTTCCAGCCCGCGCAGGGTCAGGGTCAGCATCCGCTGCGACACTCCGCCGACCGCCCGCTTGATCTCATTGAACCGGCGCGGGCCGCCACCCAGCGCCATCACGATAAGCACGCTCCATTTGTCGCCGACCCGCGACAGCACTTCGCTCACCGCCTGGCAGTTGCCCGGCAGCGGCGAGCCGTTCGGCCCGTTCGGCCCGACCGGCGGGGCGGTCACATGGCTGTTAGTGCGTATCAAAAATGTGCCTCCTTGGCGGGTTCGACATGGTCATCTATATTGCCTCAGTTACTGTTTTATACCTAACAACGAGGTTTGTCGATGAACTTGCTCCATCTCGATTCCAGTGTGCTCGGCGGCAATTCGGTCAGCCGCGCCTTGTCCGCCGCGGTGGTGGCAAGGCTCAGGGCGGCTCACCCGGGCCTTGCCGAGACCTATCGCGATCTGGCAGCGGAACCGTTGCCCCATCTCTCGGGCGCCTATCTTGCGGCGGCCCATGGTGCCTCCGGTGAGCATGAACCCGGTTTGCAGGCCGACCTCGCGCTCGGCAGCCAGGTGCTGGAAGAGTTCCTCGCCGCCGACATCGTGGTGATCGGCACAGCGCTCTATAATTTCACCGTCCCGACCCAGCTCAAGGCCTGGATCGACCGCATCGCCATTGCCGGCAAGACTTTCCGCTATACCGAAAAGGGGCCCGAGGGATTGGCGGGCGGCAAGCGGGTGATCCTCGCGATCTCACGCGGCGGGTTTTACGGGCCCGGCGCCCCGGCGGCATCCTTTGAACATGCCGAGACCTATCTGCGCGCGGTTTTCGCCTTCCTCGGGATTGCAAATCCCGAGGTGGTAGTTGCCGAAGGCATCGCCATCGGCGCAGAGCAGCGCGAGAAGTCGATCAGCGCAGCTCTGGCCCGGATCGCCGAACTTCCTGTCGCCGCCTGATCCACGTGGTCGCCGCAGGCCATTTGTACGAAATCGGACCGACTTTGATCCATCTCGGCAACTTCGGCCGCAACCGAACGTTACTGCTAACACAGTCCCGTCCTAGGACCGCATATGGCATCGACCGAACCCAAGCGCGCCGGCGCCGACTCGCAAGCGGAATGGCCTGACCGCGATAAAACCGCCGAGCAACGACGCAAGGATTCTGAGCCAAAAAACGAAAATCCTCACAGCCGATTACCCTTGATCATCGGCGGCGTGGTGGTGGTGGTCGCGATCATCGCCGGCCTGATCTATTGGTTGGCGAGTCGTGGCAAGGTCAGCACCGACGACGCCTATACCGATGGCCGAGCGATCTCGATCGCGTCGAACGTTTCGGGTTACGTCGTTGCGCTCAACGTCGACGACAACACATTGGTGCACGCCGGCGACCTGCTGCTGACGATCGATCCCCGCCAAGATGAGGCGGCGCTGCAACAAGCCCGCGCCAACGTCGCCCTGGCGCGATCGCAACTCGCCAGCGCCGAGGTCGACCTGGTGGAAACCCGGGTGAAGGCGCCGGCACAGCTGCAGGAGGCGGAGGCCCAGCTGGCGCAGGCGGAGGCGCAACGAACCCAGACCCTGCGCAATTATCTGCGCCAGCAAAGCGTCGACCAGCGCGCCACTCTAGCGACCGACGTCGATCAGGCGACGGAACAATTGCGCTCGGCGGCGGCGAGCGTGAAACAGGCGCGGGCGCAGGTGGCGGCGGCTTCGCTGGTGCCGCAGATGATCGCCTCGGCGCAGGACGCCGTGCAGCAACGGCGTGCCCAGCTCGAACAGGCGCAGGCGAATCTCGTCCAGGCCCAGGTCAGCCTGTCTTACAATCGGATCATTGCGCCGCAGGATGGCAGGATCACACTGCGCAACGTCGAACTCGGCACCTTCGTCCAGGCCGGGCAGCAGATCTTTTACATCGTGACTCCGCAAGTGTGGATCACGGCGAATTTCAAGGAAACCGAACTCACCGGCGTCCGCCCCGGCGATCGCGTGCGCATCTCGGTCGATGCCTACCCCGATCTGAAGCTTTACGGCCACGTCCAAAGCATTCAGGAAGGTAGCGGCGCGCGCTTCACCGAATTCCCGGCCGAGAACGCCACCGGCAATTTCGTCAAAATCGTCCGCCGGGTGCCGGTCAAAATTATCATCGACCGCGGTCTGCCGGCGGATTGGGACGGTCTGCCGCTCGGCATTTCAGTCGAGCCGACGGTATACCTTAAATGAACGGACAACCGACCAATCCGTATATCATCGCGGTCATCGTGACGCTGGGTGCTTTCATGGAAGTGCTCGACACCACGATCGTAAACGTGGCGCTGCCGCACATCGCCGGCAGCCTGTCAGTGAGCGACGACGACAGCACCTGGTCGCTCACTACCTATCTGGTCGCGAATGGTATCGTGCTGACGATTTCGGGCGGGCTGGCCCGTCGCTTCGGTCAGAAAAAATTCTTTCTGATCTGCATCAGCGTCTTCACTCTGGCCTCGCTCGGTTGCGGATTATCGACCGCATTTCCCGAGCTGCTGTTGTTTCGCACCATTCAGGGATTATTCGGCGGCGGGCTGCAGCCAACCCAGCAGGCGATCATTCTGGCGACGTTTCCGCCCGAGCGGCGGCAGCAGGCGTTCTCGATCACCGCCATCGCCACCATCATCGCGCCGGTGCTGGGTCCGCTGCTCGGCGGCTGGATCACCGATAATTATTCCTGGCATCTGATATTTCTGATCAACGTGCCGATCGGCATCATGACCCTGCTGGGAGTTATGCATTTCGTCCAGGAACCGCCCGACGCCGCGGAGCAAAAGCGGACAGCCCCGCCGTTCGATTTTGTCGGAACCATATTCATCGCTCTGGCGCTCGGCTGTCTCGAGCTCGGGATCGATCGCGGCGAGGATCTCGACTGGCTCGGATCCAGCTTCATCGTCATGATGTTCAGCATTTCGGCCGCGTCCTTCGTTCTCGGCATCGGCTATCTGCTGTGGACCAAGAATCCGGTGGTCGATTTGCGCGTCTTCAAGGATCATAACTTCGCGCTGGGTTTTACCCAGATCGGCATCATGGGATTCGTGCTCTACAGCAGCGCGGTGCTGATCCCGCAATTTGCCCAACAGCAACTCGGCTATACTGCCACCTGGGCCGGCCTGGTCCTGGCGCCTGGTGCCGTCGTGCTGATCATGCTGATCCCGATCGTGGGCAGGGTGATGAACTACGTGCCGACCAAATATGTCATCGCCGCCGGCGGCCTGGCTTTGGCCGGCGCTCTGTTCTATTCGATGACGCTCGTGCCCGATGAGGATTTCTTCCACCTCGTGGTCTTGCGCGCTGCCCAGACTTCGGGGTTAGCACTGCTGTTCGTGCCGATCAGTTCGATCGCGTACGCAACACTGCCGAAGGAAAGTGAGGGCTCCGCATCGGCGCTGTTCAGCATGTCGCGCAACGTGTTCGGCGGCCTGGGGATTTCGATCGCGATTGCGTTGGTCGAGCAGCATCAGCAGATCAACCAGCAATATCTGGTGCCGAATCTGACCCAGCTGTATCAGCCCTACAACGCAGCACTGGGGCAGGTACGACAAGCGATGCTCGGCTCCGGCCACTCGATAGCCGAGGCGATCGCGATCGCGCCAGGCGTGGTGATGAAAACGTTGCAAGCCCAGGTCGCGGTACTTTCCTACATCGATATCTTCTACCTCACCGGCCTGATGGCGCTGGTGATGATTCCGACCGCGCTGATCATGTCGCCGATCAAGACCAAGGGCGGCGGTGGCGAGTGATGCGAAACCTCGCGTTCCTGGCAGGCACTTTTTGCCTCGCCGCTTGCACGGTCGGCCCGAACTACAAGCCGCCGGCGCCACCTGTTACGCCCGCGTGGAACGATCTCTCCCAACGCCCCGACGCCGCCGTCAGCACCGCCAGCAATCCCGATCCGCTCTGGTGGAATCGTTTCGGCGATCCGGATCTCTCCACCCTCATCGATCGCGCGATCGCGGCGAATCCGAACCTCCAGGAAGCACTGCTGCGTGTGGTCGAGGCGCATCAAAGCGAAATCGCCGCGGCCGCCGCGGGTCTGCCGACGCTGAACGGCAATGCCAGCCTCATGCGCGAACAGCTCGGACTCAAAGGCCTCTTGGAATCGCATGGCGCTTACGCGGATCTCGACAAACTATCCGGCAGCCTCAATCAATATTCCTCCGGTCTAGGCACCAAGGTCGCGACCGCCGGGGCGGCCGAACTTAACGATTTTTCTGCGCCGATCAATCTCTATCAGTACGGGCTAAGCTCGTCGTGGGAGCTTGATCTGTTCGGACAGGTGCGGCGCTCGGTCGAACAGGCGAATGCCACCACTGAAGCGCAAAAGGAAGCTGCGAACGACGCCCTGGTGATGCTGGAAAGCGAAGTGGCTCAATCCTATTTCGAGCTTCGCGCGGCGCAGACGCTGGAGCAGCAACAACAGGAAAATATCAAGATCGCCCAGGAGCAGCTGCAACTTACGCAAAATCGCGAGCAGCAAGGGCTGTCCACCGACCTTGACGTCGCCCAGGCACGCACCCAACTCGACAGCGAACAATCGCAAATCGACGGCTACGACAAGCAAATCCAGCAAGCGATCGATCAGATCAACGCGCTGCTGGGGCAACAACCCGGCACGATGGACGCATTGCTGGCGACCTTCAAGCCGCTTCCCACCATTCCGAACCTGATCGGCGTCGGCGTGCCCACGACTCTCGCACGGCGCCGGCCCGACATCCGCGAGGCCGAAGCCCAGCTTCACGCCGCCACCGCCGGCGTCGGCGTCGCGGTGGCGCGGTTCTATCCCGATATCTCGCTCACCGGCAGCGCCGGCCTGCGCAATACCGACGCGAGCTACCTCACCAACTGGGCGAGCCTGTTCTATTCCGCCGGTCCCTCGATTTCCCTGCCGATTTTCGAAGGCGGCGCCCTGGTCGCCAATCTCCGCACCGCGCGCGCGGAACAGGCCTCGGCGGCGCTGAACTATCGCGCCACCGTGCTGAACGCGTTGCGCGAAGTCGAAGACGCGTTGGTCGCGCTGCGCACCGACCGGTCATCGCGCGATCAAGCCGCCGCCACCGAACAAGCGGCGCAATTCGATTACTATCTTTCCGACAACCGCTTCACCCACGGCCTGTCGGACTATTTGCAGGTGCTGGATGCGGAACGCTCGCTGGTGTCGGCGCGCCAGCAGTTGGCGCAAGCCAATGTCCAACTGGCGGGCGATGTGGTGACGCTCTATACCTCGCTCGGTGGCGGATGGATGGAGGCACCGGTAAATACGCCAAGTGTGACCGCAGTACCGCCACCCACTCCTGCGATGGTGGATACTCTTGCTGCTGGAGACTAAAGAAGGCAAGGCAAGTCTTCTTTTTGTGAACAAAAGGAAGCAAAAAAACTTTATCAATTATTATTCGCGCTTTTCGTGCTCTTATTGATAAAAGTGTTTTGCTTCTTTTTTTCAACAAGGAAGCCTTCCTTTCATGCCCCAGCGGTTCACGTTGCCGCGAGGCTGGAGGAGGAGCGAAATGGCTGTGGATGCAGCGAGGGCTCGAGAGTTGGCGCTTGCGTTGCCCTTGGCAAGCGAGGCGCCGCATTTTGACCGGGTTGCGTTCCGTACCCCGCGCAAGATGTTCGCCACGCTGAGCGCGAGCGCGGGCGATCTCAATCTGCTATTCGATCCCGACTTGCGCGACTTCTTTTGCGAGCAGGCGCCGGATGCATTCACGCCAGTTCCCGGCGGCTGGGGCCGCAAGGGGGCGACTCGCTGCGATCTTCAGCGCGTGGATGAGGAGACTTTGACTTCAGCTCTTCGTTTGGCGCATCAGCTGGCTAGGCCGGGGGTAAAACGGCGTTAACTTACTTCAACGCTCCGCCGACACCTGCCCCGCCGACACCTGCGGTGCCGCATTGCCCCAACTGTTGCGGATATAGGTTGACACGTCGGCGATCTCCTGGTCGGTCATCTGGCCACCAAACGCCGGCATCGCGCTGGCGGTCGGCGCCGGAGTCGTCGCCACGCTGCGCCCACCGTGCAGCACAATCCGCAGCAGCGTTGCCGGAGTTTCCGCTTGCACAATCGGGCTTGCCGCCAGCGTGGGGAAAATTCGCGGCAGGCCGGTGCCCGCGCCGGTGTGGCAGGCAGCGCATTCGTCGACATAGATCTGCCCGCCGGCAATCATTGCGGGATCGGTGCTCGCGATCGGCGCAAGCGCCGCGGCCGCAGAGCCCGCGAGCGATTTTAGATAAACGCCGATCGCCCGGTCATCCGCGTCGGTCAGGTGCGAGGTCGAATTGCTCACCACCTCCGCCATATCGCCCGACGCGTCGGCATATTGATTGTGCCCGGTCTTCAGATAGGTTTCGACGTCATCCACCGACCAGGCAGCAATCCCTGTATGCGGATCATTCACCAGCGACGGCGCATTCCAGCCATCCACCACCGCGCCCTGCAATTCGTGGCCGGTGCGATCACCCCCGAGGAAATTCTTGGCGGTATGGCAAGCCGCGCAATGGCCCAACCCCTGCACCAGATACGCGCCGCGATTCCATTCCGCCGACTGGCCAGGGTCTGCCTGGTAATCGCCGGTGTTCTTGAAAAACAGCAGATTCCAGCCGAACATCAGCCAACGGATCTTAAAGGGAAATGGCAGTTGGTCGGCATGGACCCGATTGCTCACCGCCGGCAGCGTGCCGAGGTATGCCCGTATTTTCAGAATATCGGCCCGCGGTACCTTGTTGAAATAGATATACGGCAAACCAGGATAGAGATAATGATCGCGACGGCTGATCCCGTACTTCACGGCGCGGACAAACTGATCATCAGTCCAGCCGCCGATGCCGGTGGCAACATCGGGCGTTAAATTCGGCCCCAGCAGCTTGCCGAACGGCGTGTTGATCACCGTGCCGCCGGCGAACGGCGCGCCCCCCGGGACGGTATGGCAGGCCACGCAATCGCCGGCATCGACCAGATATTTGCCGGCAGCGATGGTTTGCGGATCGGCGGGTTGGCTGGTGTTCGGAGCACTCGCGCCATGCGCCAGAAACAGCATGGCAGCCGCTGCCAGCACAGCACCGCCGCCAAGTGAGATGCGTGACATGATATGACGCATATCGGTGCCTCTCCTAAATCGCGACCAGCGGACCAGGATTTTTCAGATATTGCTGCTTGATCGCGTCCGCACCCCAACAGGCCAGCGCGCCGACCATTCCGGTCGGGTTGAATCCGACATTCTGCGGAAAAGCGCAGGCGCCGAACACGAACACATTCGGCACGTCCCAGCTCTGCATATATTTATTCACAACGCTATTGGACGGATTATCACCCGCCACCGCGCCACCGGTATTATGCGTGGTCTGATACGGGATCACGGTGTACGGCCCCGTCCGCGGATGAGGAATAACCTGGTCGGCGCCCATCGCCTTGCCGATTTCCGCCAACTTGCCGGTGATGTAGGCCGACATTTTCAGTTCGTTGTCGTGCCAGTCGAAGGTCATCCGCAGCAGCGGGCTGCCATATTTGTCCTTGTAGGTGGGATCGAGATCAAGACAGGCATCGCGATAGCTCTGCACCGCACCCTGCGTGCCGAGAGCATAGGTGGTCTGATAATTATTCTTCACCGCCCGCTTCCACCCGCTGCCCCAGGTGGGATCGCCCGGAAGCGAGGACAGTTGGCTCAGCGGTTTGCCGCCGGTCTGGCAGGCCTGCAGGACGCCGCCGCCGATAAATCCAAGACCGGTATGATCGAAATTATCGCCGTTATAGTCGAACAGCGCCATGCCGACGGCGCCGCCGGCGATGAACGGGTTCAATATTTTATCGGGAAAGTGAACCGTGACTCCCGAAGTGCATTGGTAAGCATAATTGCGGCCGACCACGCCGGTCCCGGCAACCGGATCGTAAGGCATGCCGATCCCCGAAATCAGCAGCAAATGGACGCAATTGAACGAAAACGCGCAGACCAGCACCAGATCCGCCGGCTGCTCCCATTCTTCGCCATTGTCATCCACGTAACTTACGCTGGTCGCCTTCTTCCCCGTGCTATCGAGATTGATTTTCGTGACATTGGCGTTCATCCGCGCTTCGAACGTCTTTTGCCGGATCAGCGCCGGAATCACGCAAGTCTGTGCGCTTGCCTTGGAATAATTACCACAGCCAAAGAAATCGCAAAAGCCGCAATAGCTGCACTGCCCCATCGTAACGCCGAGCGGATTGGTATAGCTCTGTGAGACATTCCCGGAGGGAATCGGGAAGGGATGATATCCCATGGTGGTCGCGGCTTCGGCGAACATGGTCGGCGTATAGGGTTGACGGTCCGGTGGCGTGGGATATTCCGACGATCGCGGCCCCTCGAACGGATTGCCGCCAGGCTTAATCTGCCCCTGAAGGTTGCCGGCCTGGCCCGAGATGCCGGCGAGCTTCTCGAATTGGTCGTAATATGGCTCCAACTCCTGAAAGCTCAACGGCCAGTCCTGGATCGTCATCTGGTCTGGGATCGCGCTTGCGCCGTAATGTTGCTCGTTGTGCGTGCGCCAATTGAAATCGGACTCCATCAGGCGATAGGTCATCCCATTCCAGTGCACGCCGGCGCCGCCCAGACCGTTACCGGGAGTAAAGGAACCGAACTTGCGCACCGGCAGCGCCGCCTGGTTCAGGTTGTTGCGCAGCGTGACCGTGCTTTGCGCCGGCTGCTGGAACAGCCCCAGACGGATCACGTTGCGCAACTCATCCGGCGCCGAACTCGGCGGGAAATCGGTTGCGGTATCGCGCCATGGGCCACGTTCGATCGCGACCACATCCAGTCCTGCGCTCGACAATTCATAGGCAAGAATGGCGCCGGTCCAGCCCAGACCAATAATCACGACGTCCTTGCGAGGAAGTTTGCGAGCCATTTTTTCTGCCCCAGCTAGTGTCCGTTCGTAGTCACGATGTGTAAGTCAATAGGCTTTAGCTAGGAGAAAAGTCTTCTTTTTGTGAACAAAAAGAAGCAAAACACTTTGTCAATTGGGATAAAAGTTTTTGCTTCTTTTTTCAAAAAGAAGACTTCCTCCTTCCTTCTATTTCAAGAACGCGACCAATCCGGATGATCGGCGAGGCCGACCGGCGGTAGCGTCACGGGCTGGTTGTGCTTATCGATCCAATCCCGGTAATCGTAACGGGCGCCAAGAAAGCCGATCATTTTCCAACCCACCATATCACGATTACCGCCATAGATCGGATCCGCGAAAAATCCCTCTTGCGTGTTCTGCCACAGCAAGCCGAAAAAGACCTTGCTGCTAATGCCCGGCAATTGCAGCGTGCCGGACTGCATCGCGGTGATGATCCTGTCCTGCTCGGGTGCTGCAATATCGGCAAATCCTTTGCCCACATAAGCGGATCGGCAATATTGATCAAGTGCCGCCAGGCTCTGGCGGTAGCGCTGCGCCGGCGTGAGCGGGCTCTGTGGGCCTTGCCCGGGCACGCCTTCGGCGAACGGAGGGTTAAGATATAGCCCCGCGCTCTTGCCGAAATCGCCGGATAGCTGCCGGTCGATATACACCGCAACCCCCGCATCCGTGCCACTCGGCGAAAGCTCATCGGCAGGAATAAGACGATCGACCAGAGCTTCGATCGCCGTCCCTTCCTCGGGCGTGAAGAAGGTCCACCCGCCCGGCTGCACCTGCGGCGGAATATCGTTGCGGTCCGGTTGCCAGGGAAGAGCCCCGCTGTATGTGGTGGCCACCGCGCGCGCAGCCAGCAGCGCCACGGTCGAAGCGGTGGAGATGAGCAAATGCCGCCGCTGGATAGGTCGTCCTACCATCGCTGCGCCTCATTTTTGACCGGCGTTTCCGAAAGGACGCGGCAAGGCGTCCATCCCGCGCACATGGTTAGCGAACACGCTGATTTTATGCAACGATGTCACTCCTGCCGCGGCAGCGGGGCTCGTCCCCACCACAGGTATGGCTTTAGCGCCGGCTGCTGATGAACGTATCAACTGTTCCCGTTGCGGGATCCACGAACACCACGTCCGTAGGATCGCGGCGCGGCGCGTCCACCGTCAAAAACACCACCGGATGTTCAAGCAAATCAGGGATCGCGTGCACCACGCCGCGCTTGAAGAACACCATTTGTCCTGCCCGCAGCTCGCGCTTCGTTCCATAGTCGACCTCGAACGTCGCGCGGCCCGACAGCAGATAGAGAAATTCGTCGCAAGTCGCGTGGTAGTGCCGCGGCACCGGATGATAGGCGCGAAAAACCCGTGAGCTGGCGCTGGGCTCGTCGACCAGCCGCGTATCGACCAGCATGGTGTCGGCGCTCTCCGGCAAACCCGCCGCGATCGCGGTTATGTCGAAGTAGGCACTCGTGCGAGCCGCCGCCGGCGGGTTTTGCTCGGAGGTCGAATCCATCGTTCACTCTCCCATTATGTTCAGGGTTTCGCCGGCCCATAGCCGGCGCCGCTGCGCTCGATTACGGCGCCGATTTCGTCCATTTCCGACGGCTTCAGCCGCAGCCGCGCGGCATCCAGCCAACCATCGACCTGCGCCGGGCTGCGAGCGCCCACAATCGCGGCGGTGACGCCGGGCCACGCCAGGGTCCAGGCGACCGCGACCGAGGCCGGCGATACACCATACCGCTCCGCGATGGTCTGGATCGCGGCGGCGACCTGCAGATTGCGCTCGAGCTTCGCGCCGGTGAATTCGCCGTCGCGCGCCCGCCAGTCGTTGGCCGGCAGCGACGCCGCGCGCTCCTTGCTGAAAGCGCCGCTCAACAACCCGGCCTGCATCGGGCTGTAAACAATCACCCCGGTATGATGCTCCTGGCACCAGATCAGTTCTTGCTTGCCGATCTCGCGCTTGATCGCGGAAAACGGCGGCTGCAGCGTGTCGACATGCCCAAGCGCCTCGGCCGCCTCCAGCTGGGCGACATTGTGGTTGGAAAGGCCAACCGCGCGAACCTTGCCCGCGGCTTTAAGGTCGAGCAGCGCCTGCCAATAAATCTCAAGCGGCGTTCCGTCCGTGGCCGGCCAATGCATCTGATAGAGATCGATGCGCTCGACCTTAAGCCGACGCAGCGACCCCTCGACTTCCTTGCGGATGCTATCGGGTGCGCCGACTTGCTTCGGTTGGGCGTTCGGATTGTTCGGGTCGCCGATCAAGCCACATTTGGTAAAGACATAAGGTCTTTCGGCGGCGGGAATCCCTTGCAGCGCTGCGCCCACCACTTCCTCGGAATGACCAAGGCCGTAGATCGCTGCGGTATCGATCCAGTTGACGCCGCGCGATACCGCGTGCCGGATTGCAGCGATGGAAGCTTTGTCGTCCTGGCTGCCCCAGCCCACCGCCCAATCGCCGCCGACTGCCCAGGATCCGAAGCCGACCCGGGTGATGTTCATGCCGGTGCGGCCGAACGGAACCGTCGGCAGTGCTTCAATAGTTTGCAATCGTTCGCTCATCTCGATGCTCCTTCTTCATAAAGGGAATTGAATGCGGAAATAGTCGGCGCCAGCTCAGAATTCCAATAGAATGTTCTGATCGGATTAAGCAGTGGTTGTGCTAAATCGCTTCTGGGAGGACAGATATGGACCTGCGGCAGCTCGAGCATTTCGTGGCGGTGGCCGAAGAGCGGCACTTTACGCGCGCTGCCTCCCGGCTGCATATCGTCCAGTCCGGGCTCTCCGCGTCGATCCACGCGCTCGAGGATGAAATGGGCGCGGCCTTGTTCCTGCGCACCACCAGGCGAGTGAGCCTGACCCAGGCGGGTCTCGCCCTGCTGGAGGAGGCGAGGCGGGTGCTGGCTGCCGCCAAGGTCGCGCGCAGCGTGGTGGTGGACATGCGTAGCCTGAAACGCGGCCGATTGATGGTCGGCGCGATCCAGGGCCTCTCGCCCTTCATCGACCTGCCGAAACTGCTGGGCGATTTCCACCGGGAATATCCCAACGTCGAAATCCGCCTGTCGTTCGATGAAACCGGGGGATTGATCGAAGGCGTGCTCGAAGGAGGCCTGGACATAGCTTTCACCCAATTTGTCGAAGCGCCGCCGCCAGAACTCACCGCCCGAATGCTCGCCTGCGATCCGCTGGTGCTGGCGTGTCCGGCCGATCACCGGCTCGCCGGCCAGCAGGACTTGCGGCTGGTGGACATTGCGCGCGAGGATTTCATTGATTTGCCGCTCGGGCACGGTACCCGCCAGCTGGTGGACCAGAGCTTCGCCGCGGCAGGATTGTCTCGCCGATCCGAGTTCGAGGTTAACGATCTCTCGATGCAGTTGGATATGGTGGCGCATGGCCTCGGGGTTGCCCTGGTACCCGAGTTGGTAGTGCAGAGCCATGCGCGCGAGACCAGCGCGCCGCTCGGCCACGCACTCCTGGCTGAACCGGAGCCCTGTTGGGAACTCGCGGTAGTGTTCAGAAAACAACTGGAGACCGACGCCCCGAGCAGTGCCGCCGCCGGTGCCTGTCTCGCACTACTGCCGCAGGCACCCTGATCGTGGTTCAGGCAAGGAGAAGAATCTTCTTTTTGTGAACAAAAAGAAGCAAAAAAACTTTATCAATTGATTCAATTGCGAGGTCTCGCAGGACAGATTGTGAACCAATCGAATAGAAGTTTTTTGCTTCTTTTTTTCAAAAAAGAAGACTTCTTTCCTCGCCTCGCCCCCCGCTTGAATCGCCGCCGCATCGCCGACTATTCTACCCGCGTGTAAGGGAGGACCAAAACTCTGGCGCCGCGACGTAATCTTCGATCGCGCTTCGTCTTCGCCGTTGCCGGAGAAGAACATGTCGCGGCCCTTCAAGTTCCGCTAGCTTTCCTGCGCGACGCCACGCGCGCCGAAATCATCATCGTGCAACGTCGCGGCGACCCCAAGGCGGTTCATGATCAATGTCTGGCGGTGAGCGTGCCGGCCGGGCTTTCCGATCATCAAGCTGCGATCTGGCTCAAGACCGGGCTGCACCGGTTGATTGGTCTAGATCGGCCGTTGTGCTACCTCGATTCCGACGTGATCGTGCTCAGCCCGGCGATCGAGCGGATTTTCGCCGAACCCCGTCGCGGGATCGCCTTTGCCTCGGACCACGCGACCATCGACGCCTTCAGCCGCTGGGCAGTCCATTGTTCCTGCTCGGGCCCATGCTCGCATTTGCGCGAGGCGCTGTTCTGCGATTTTCGCGCCGACGTCACCCGGCTCGATTTTCTGCTCTGGAACGGCGGCGTTTTCGTCGCCGATGGCGACGCGCAACCGCTGCTGGAGCGGTGGCACGGGATGGTGAATGCGAGCTTCCAGCTGCCCTATTGGCGCACCCGGGATCAGGGCCTGCTCGCCGGCGCGGCTTTTTTGTGCGGGCTCGAAAATGCGCCGCGTCTGCCCGCGACCTACAACACCATCATCGATTGCCACATTGGCATTCCCCGGGCGTTGCGAGCAGGCACACCGGCCACCACGCTCGCCACCGATCAGAACCATCTGCCGCTGCCGCGGGCGGTGGCAGCCCACTTCATCAACGGCGGGATCGGCCGCACCGGCTGGCCGCACTGGGACCATTTGGCAAACCGGATGGCGCTGCTCAAGGAACGCGTCGCTTGACTCCGGTTCACACGATGTGGATCGGCCGCTCGCTGTCGCGGCTCGAGCTGCTCACGCTCGCGTCCTTCAGCGCGCACGGCCATCCGGTGACGCTTTGGGCTTACGACGATCTGACAAACGCGCTGCCCGTCGGGGTAGAACTGCGCGACGCCGAGGCGATTTTGCCGCGCGCCCGGATCCGGCCGAAGCGCAACGCGGACCCCGCCATCGGCATCGGCAAAGGCAGCCTGGGCGGCGTGTTCTCCGATCTGTTTCGCTACCGGGTGCTCTACGAGCATGGCGGCATCTGGGCCGATATGGACGTGACCGCGCTGCGGGCGCTCGACTTCGCCGAGGATTACGTGTTCCGCCCCCACCGGCTCGGCATGGTCGGCAGCATCATGAAATGCCCGCGCGGCAGCGCGCTGATGCAGAGCGTGTTCGAGGCAACCGAAGCGATCGCAGACGAAGAAACGCCGTGGTTGCTGCCGATCCGCATTCTGAACCAGGAGGTGCGGGCCGCCGGGCTCGCCCATTGCATTCGCCCAAACCTCTCTAATCTCGATAGCTGGCACGAGCTGCGGCCCTTCGTCGACGACCGCCGCGAATTCCCCGCCGCCTGGTACGCGGTGCATTGGATGAACGAACTCTGGCGCACGTTGCGTGAAGAGGACGGCCATCTCAACGGCAGACGCATGCTCGATCGCGTGCCGGACAAGGACGCGCCGCCGCCGGGCTCCAGCCTGCACGAGCTCTACCGCGCCTACGGGCTGGTCGACCCCTACGCGCCGTACGACGTGCCAGAGCGCAAGTCCCAAATCCGGGCTGCCGAACCGGCACCGGCGCGCGGCCGGTTCGACGTGCTGCTGCCCGCCCTCGCGCGCGGCGGCGCGGAGCGGATCGTGGTCGATACCTTGACCGGTCTCGCGCCGCAGACGCCGTGCCGCCTGCACCTGCTGGGTTCGGCCAACCCGGAGTATCCGTTGCCGGCGCTCGCGGGTTTGACCCTGCATCGTCCGGGCGGCAGCCGTTCGGTGCGGCTGCGCATGACCGCGCTCGACCTGCTGGAGGCTGGCGTCCGCCGGCTCACCACCCATCTGATCCGCGCCGACGATCTGAAGATTTTATGGGAGTTCGGCATCGAGACCATTCCGGTGATCCACAACGCCAGGCCCGGCTGGCTCGACGCGCCGACGCGTTACAACGTGCCGCAGGTGCCGCTGGTGATCGCCTGTGCCGATTTCGTCGCCCGCCAGCTGCGGGAGAGCGGGCTCGACCGACCGATTACGGTGATCCGCCACGAGGTCCGAGCGCGCCGCGCCCCCGCTGCCTTGGCGGCCGAGCGCGCGGCGATCCGCGCGCGGCACGGGATCGGCGAGGGGACGGTTCTGATCGGCATGGTGGGGGCGTTCAAGCTGCAGAAATCCTATCACCGCGCGGTCGCGGTGCTGGCTGAGCTGCGGGCCCGTGGCGTTGCCGCACGGCTGATGGTGCTCGGCGGCTGGGATCACGAATGGGGCTCGGGCCGGAGCGCCTTCGAGGGCTTCATGCGAACAGCACTCGAAGCCGGCGTGATCGCCGATGTCATGGCACTCGGGCCGGTCGACCCGGCAGCGCCCTATTACGCGGCGTTCGATGTCTATCTCAACACCTCGAGCTACGAAGGTCTCAGCGTCGCCATGCTCGAGGCGATCGCCACCGGCTGCCCGGTGGTCGCCAGCGACGTCGGCGGCGCGCGCGAAATCATGCCCGATAACGCCGCGCTGCCCGATAACGCCGCGCTGCCCGATAACGCCGCGCTGCCCGATAACGCCGCGCTGCCCGATAACGCCGCGCTGATCGAAGACCCCGACGATACCGCTGGCTACGTGGAAGCGATCCTGAACCGGCTCGCCACAACCCGGACGGTGCCCGCGCCACCCACTGAGGCGGACCTGATCCCGAAACTCTGGGGCATGATCTGCGCCGAACCACAGGCCGACGCAGTGCTCGCCACCGGCGCACTGGTGCTGACCCAAAACCTTGAGCTGGGCGGGCCGCAATCCTCGCTGGTGCGGCTGGCGGCAAATCTGCCGGAGCATCGTAAGCTGCTGGTCGGCGTGTTTGGCGGCGCGAAGCCGCACCATTTTTCCGCCCTCGAGGCCGCCGGCGCAAAACTGCTCTCGGCCGCCGGCCTGCCCACCGGTGAGCAAGCGGCGCGAGTGCTGGATTGGATCGCGCGGTTTGCGCCCCGTACGCTGTGCTTCTGGAACCTGCGGCCGGAGCTGAAGCTCCTGCTGGTGAAGCTGCTCGAACATTCCCGCATGCGCATCGTCGATGTGAGCCCCGGACCGATGCTGTTCGACGAGCTCGCCGCAGCGGCGCCGTTCCAGCGCCGGATCGCCTTCACCACGGCGGCCTATTTCGCCCGTCTCGACCGGTTTGTCTCGCTCTACAGCGGCGGCGAGGCGCCCGGCGCGCGCAACCTGGTGCTGCCGCTGGCCGCGCCCGATCCGCCCTCGTTCGTGCCGATGCCAGCGCCGCATCTGCTGCCGCCGCGCGATCAGAATCCCGATCTGGTGGTGGGCACGATCTGCCGCCTGGTGCCCGACAAGCGGGCGGAGCAGCTGGTCGGCGTGGCGCGCCGGCTGCGCCAGCGGCTGCCAGGCGCGCGGCTGATCGTGGTGGGCGGCCCAGACGCCGGCTCGGTCGGCTATTTCCAGTCGCTGCTCGAGGCAGCCGAGCAGGAACCCGCGATCGAGTTCGTCGGCCCCTGCGACGACCCCTACCCATTTCTGCGCTTGTTCCGCGTTTTCCTGCTTACCGGTACCCGCCAAGGCTGTCCGAACGGCTTGCTCGAAGCGATGTCGATGGGGCTACCGGTGGTGGCCGAGCCCAGCGGCGGGATCAAGGAGCAAGTCCGGCATGGCGTCACCGGCTATCTCGCCGTGGGCGAAGAGGCGATGGCCCGCCGGGTCGTGGCCCTGCTGCGCGATCCGGCGTTGCGGCAGCGGATGGGCGAGGCGGGGCGTGCGCATGGACGAGCCAGCTTTTCGCTCGCAGGGATGGCGATCGGGTATGATCAGGTGTTGTTTTCTGAAGAATAGGGAAGGGAAGGTCTTCTTTTTGTGAACAAAAAGAAGCAAAAAAACTTTGTCACCTGGTTGTGGCGCGGACGGTGCCCTTTGTGCCGCAGGCCCAAATTGACAAAAGTTTTTTGCTTCTTTTTTTCAAAAAAGAAGACTTACTTCTCTTACGCTATTGCTACGAAGGAGAGGGCCGATGAGCAGCAAATTCATTGCCGCGATTCTCTGTTCCGCCACGCTTTCCGCCCACGCGCAGCAGCCGTTCAGCGGCATGCTGCCCGAAGGCTTCCGCGGCGTGTGGGTCGGCACGATCGTGAATGAACAAGTAACCCGGCAATACCCCAGTCTGCTTGGACCGGGCTCGTGGGAACCGGACACTCGCAGGCTCGATATTTCGCTGGTCGCCGGCGGCTACATCGTGCGGTGGGACAGTCTTGCCGCGTCCGATCCGAGCGCCGCGCTGGGGCTGCGGGAGTCGGTGATCGCACTCAACGATACGCGGGGATTGTGCCGCTCGGTCGCGTCCCAACTGCCGCGAGGTTCGATCGATCCCCGGGGCCTCTATCTGCGCAGCCGTGGCGCGTATCTCAACGTCGGCGAGCAGGCGAATTTCACTTACGATATCTGCTGCTACCTCACGCCCAACCCGCGGGCGATGAACTGCTACGGGTTCGGCGCCAACTACCTCGCCGGCGCCCGCTGGTTCGACGACCGGTGGAACGTGGTGATGAGCCGGCAGTAGGGTGACGGCCCGTGGCGGTAGGGGCGGTGCGGGAGACGTTGCCGGTCTCGGCGAACGCACGTGCGCGCGTTCTTTTTTTAGTTGTGCCGACTGTGCGAAATGCGGGCATGGGACCTGGGGTTGGGGCGGGGGAAACGGCCGATTATAACATATATTAGTTGCAAATACTAACATTGTTTGCCAGGTGGAGGAGAGTTGGGGCTCAGGTCATCCCGGATTGAGTTCATCGAGCGTAGGGCGGATAGGCGCTCGCGCCATCCGCCAATTCTTTGGGCGGAAAGATGGCGGATGGCGCAAGAGCTTATCCGCCCTACGCTCGCTGCTCGAACTCGGGAGCTATCAGAATATAAAAATTCTCAACGCAGCCGAGGCAATCAACATCTTTTAAATGACACAGCAACAAAGACGAGGTGATAAGTAAGGCGCCACCGTAACTCCCGTCGATATCAGCGGTTCCGTCGCTTAAGATTGCGATTCTCTCAATAGCAGCTTGGAATGTGCCGGTTCTTCAAAATGCACTAAGGCACCTCTGCCCGTTAAAATCATTATCCCTGTTTTCAGGTGGGACCATTCCTCTGCCGGATATTCAGGACTGAACTCATTCGTATCCATCGAGGCTACGATGATTCCAGTGTCGCCATTCACCAGTCGGACGTGATCACCAAGGCGTGCTTCGCTTCCATCAGGGTATTTCATCGTCTTGAGTCC
>Ga0302310_10001474_pt1 | contig 19960 bp, 3 predicted proteins | sample III_Palsa_N1_2_FD_200451 | JGI IMG/M metagenome (GOLD analysis project Ga0302310, IMG submission 200451) | Peat permafrost microbial communities from Stordalen Mire near Abisko, Sweden - III_Palsa_N1_2 | ecosystem: Environmental > Terrestrial > Soil > Palsa > Peat permafrost | place: Sweden...
TGACCGCTCTTGGCTACATTCCAGAAAACACGTGGAACCAGGGTTTGGCCGGCACGGTCAACGGCGCCACCATCCCTGGCGCTGCCGGCTACTACGCTAGTGGCGGCGGTGTCAGTGCTTACAATCAATTACCCAACTGGCAGAGCTATCCTGCCAACACGAGCCTCGGCATCCCTGGAATCAGCTTGACGACGGATCCCGCGGTGCCGACGGGCTTCGGCGCGTATCCGACTGGATATCTGGCTACTACGCTGGGACCTCACAGGCTTTTGCCGGACGTCTCCATGGCCTCGGGCGATGGGCATGATGGGACGATCATCTGCTATGAAGGCAGCTGTACGCTGACCTCGGCGGGGCTGCTCAACGGGTTCGGGCTGGTGTCCGGTACGACGGCCTCTACGGCGAGCATGGCGGGCATCCAGGCGCTGATCAACCAAGCCGAAGGCGGCCGCCAGGGTAATCCGAACTTCTATTACTACTTGATCGCGAAGATGCAGGAGCCGTCCGCGGCGATCTGTAACGCGTCCACCTACCCGCAAGCCAATACTGGAAACACAGCAGTGTGCGGCTTCCACGACATCACGGTGGGCACCAACCAGATTTCGACGGCCAAGACTGGTACCGCCAGTCAGATCGGATGGACAGCCACGCCCGGTTATGACCTGACCACCGGGCTCGGTTCGCCGGATGCGGCCAACCTTGTGGCACTCTGGCCCGCGGCAGTGGCCACGTTCCAGCCCACCACGGTCGGCTTCAATATTATCGACTACAACAACCCCTACTCGCAGTACCCCATCGTCATTTCGCACACCGACGATATCCAGATGAACGTCAACGTCTATCCCGTCGACAGTACGGGATACCCGACGCAGAACCCTAGCCTGCCGACCCCTTCGGGGGATGTGGGCCTGATCGCGGTGACGACCACCCAGGGCGGTGTCGGCTTCTACAACATTTCCGCGGGGGGTTGCGCGAACTATGGCGGCGCGACTGTGCCGATCACGGGGTACACCGTGACTCAGACCGGCAGCGCGTCGCTAGGCTATCTGGAGACCATTACCTTTACGGGCAATGTCGGGCTGGGGGTGGTGGACGAGATCGGCGCCGGTGGATACGTACTCATAACCGGGCTTACCGGACAGCTTTCACAGTTGAACAATACCTATCAGTACGTCACTGCTTCCACCGCGACGACCTTCCAGATCCAGGTAGGCAACCCTCCGGTAGCTGTAACTCTGCCCCTGGCCGTGACACCGGTAACCGCGACGGTTACAGCGTTCTCCGTTACCTCGAATGTGGTCACCTTTACCGCGGCAAACACTTTTACGGCGGGTGAGACCGTGACGTTTACCGGATTGACGGCGTTCCTGAATGGAACGACGGCCGTCGTGCTGAGCAGCGGGCTGTCCGCGACCCAGTTCCAGGTGGCGCTGACAACTCCGAACATCACGATTAACGGGATCGCCGGGGCAAGCGCGTCTGCTGTTATCGGGACAGGTATTCCTTATATTGCGAACTTCGGAACGCCTCTGCCTTCTCCCGCTTCTTGCGGCGGCTATGCAGGTGACGGCAACGTCTACGATGCCCTGAACAATGGCGGGTTTACGCAGAGCGGAAACTTCCCCGGATTGCCCGGCGGCAGCTACAACATCTACGCGCACTACACGGGCGACACCATCTATGCGGGCAGTAACTCGCAGCCCATTGCGGTGCTGGTCTCGCCGGAGCAGACGACCCTGGAGACAGATGCCTACTCGGTGACGGCCGCCGACACAGTTCTCGGCCCGGGAGTCGGGACGGCGTCGATACCGATAACTTACGGGCAGAACCTCTTCCTCGACACCTTTGTGCTCAACGATTCGGGCCTGGGTGTGCCGACCGGCACTGTGACCTATACCCTGAAGAACGGCGGCACTACCTTGCCAACGTTTACAACGGCCCTCGATACGAGCGACCATGCGAGTTTCATCGCCGGCCCGGGAGTTGAGGACTTCGACTTCTTCTTCGATACCCCGTCGAACTACCCTGTACTGTCTGCGGGCACGTACACGATCAACGTCGCCTACTCCGGCGATCCGGGCTTCCTCGCCTCGTCGTCGGATCCGTTTACGGTGGTTGTGTCGCCGTTCGCGCTCACTACCGGCAGTTTCACATTGACCAATGAGACGGCTGACATCGCGCCTACCGGTTCAGCGACGCTGCTGGTATCGATCAAGAACGCTCAGGCTGCTATCTACGCAAACGTGCCTGGCACCACGCTGGCCAGCGGCACCATGACGTTTGTCGATACCACCGTTGCCCCGAACGTCACTGTCGGGACCTGCACGGTGGTCGCCGGAACCTGCACCGTCACCACGACTCCTGGGGCGATCAGCACCGTAGGGGCGCACACCATCACGGCGAACTTTACGGACACAGACGGCAACTACACTTCGCTGGCCGCCGCTAAGACCGCAACGGTCACGGTGGATGCCGCTACAGCTACGGCGACGACAGTTTCGCTCGGGACACCGACTCCGACCGGCACCGCCTCCCAGGTAGGGGCCACGTCTACGGTTGTAGCCACTGTCCCAACGGCCACTAGCGGAACCGTCGCCCTCTATGCCAACGGTTCTGAGGTTGCGACAGGGACCGTTGGTACGGCCCATACCGTTTCGATCACTATCCCAGCGACCTGGCCTGCCGGAACGTATGCCTTGACGGCAACGTATGGCGGCACAGCAACGCTCGATGCCAGCACGACTACGACAAGCGTGCCATTTGTCCAGGGACAGAACACGCCTATCGTGACTGTGTCGGCGGCCCCATCCGGCGACATTGGTACGGGTTACCCGATGCAGGCCAAGGTGACGATGAGTCCGAACAATCAAGGGAAGTCAGCCCTGGCGCTTCCATACCCCAATATGGCCATGACCTTCTCCGAGGTGACGACCGCAGGTAACATAACGAACCCGAGCAAGACAATCGCCCTGGGTGGCGCAACCGCAGGGGTCGTACCGAACGGCTTTGCCATCATCGCCAATGCAACGTCGTCGTTGCTGGTCCCTGGACCAGCAACGATCGTTGCAACCTATCTGGGCGACGCCAACTATGCGACGACAACGGGTTCGGAGAGTGTCTTCATCGGGCAGACTGGGACTGTTGTGAACGTTGCCACGGCATCGCCTACGAGCGGCGCGGGGCAGATCACGCTTCAGGCGGTGGTCACGCCTACGGTTCCAACAACAACCGCAGTGGGCGGAACGGTCTCCTTCTACGACAATGGGACACTCCTTGGGAGCGCCACCGCGGTGAAGTCCACCACGACGCCGCTAACCATAACCGGTGTGGCCACGCTGACCGTGACGCTCACGTCTTCGTCCACGCATTCGATCACTGCTGTGTACTCGGGCGACACCCACTTCTATACCTCCACGGCAACGGCGCTAACGCTCACGGCGCCGGGCTTCACCCTTGCGACAAACCCGACCAGCCTGTCCATCGCACAAGGCAGTTCCGGTTCGGTGAGCGTGACGGCGACGGTCTTCGGCAACTGGAGCGGCCAGGCGCCACTGGTCTGCACTGGTCTGCCGGCGAACTCGTACTGCACGTTCAGCTACAACCCCAACAGCCCGCCCTCTGCCGGTGTACCGCTGTCCTACTTCACGTTCCCGGGCGCCAATGGAAACTACACCGGTACGCTGACCATCACTACCCTGCAACCGCACGCGATCAAGGGCGTGGGAGCTTCCGGCCTGCTGTGGCTGCCGGCGCTGATGCTCGCCGGGTGGCTTGGCATCCGCCGCAAACAGCTCCCGGTGCGGGGACGACAGATGTTGATTCTGGCCATCCTGCTCTGCGGGTCGCTGGCGACCACTGCCTGCAGTTCGCTGGGTATGGCTACTCCCGCCGGGAGCTCGACGGTCACGGTTACGGCCAATGGCGTCGGGACTACAAGTACTCAGCCAACCACAACCTTTACCCTGACGGTGACCCAGTAACCGCCAGGCAACGAGCACCAATCGACCAGAAGGACCGGAGAGGATTCTACGGTGCTTCTTTTGGAGGAAGTTTTGATGAGACGCTTTGGTGCAACCGCACTTTTGTTGCTGAGTTCGTTGTTGGCAACAACCGCCTTCGCCCAGAACGCAACGACCTCGCTGCGCGGCGTGGTGAAGGACCCGAGCGGCGCCGTTGTGCCGGGCGCGACCATCACGCTGGTCAATACAGCCGCGGGGCAGACGCTCACCACCAAGTCCAAGGGGGATGGCGAGTATCAACTATTGCAGATCGCTCCTGCCAAATACACCATCAAGATCACGGCGCCGGGCTTCGGCGAACTGACCAAGAGCGCGGAGTTGCTGGTCAATACGCCGGCCACGATCAATTTTTCGTTGGCCGTGACGGCGTCTGTCGAGGCGGTCGATGTCTCGGCGGCGGCGCAGACGATCAATACTACCGATGCCTCTCTGGGAGGATCGAAGGACAACGCCGAGATCCAGGCGCTGCCCAGCGAATTTCGTAACGTTGCCGATCTGCTCTCGCTGCAACCGGGCGTGTTCTATCTGCCGCCTCCGGACGGCGATCCGACGGAAGCGGACAGCCGCAGCGGCTCGGTGAACGGCGGGCGCTCCGACCAGGGCAACATTACGGTGGACGGCATCGATGATAACGACCAGGTCAATGGATACGCCTTCTTTGGGGTGCTGCGCGAGACGATGGACTCGACCGAGGAGTTCAACGTAACGACCGGCAACGGCAACGCGGACGAAGGCCGTTCCTCCGGCGCGCAGGTCTCGATGGTGACCAAGTCAGGCACAAATAAATTCCATGGCGCGGCGTATGAGTACTTCCGCCCTACCAACACTGTTGCCAACGACTTCTTCAACAAGCAATCGGAGGCATCCCTCGGTTGGGCCAACCGGCCTCCCAAGGAGGTCCGCAATATCTTCGGTGTCGATGTTGGCGGCCCCATTGTCAAGGACAAACTCTTCTTCTTCGCCAACTATGAAGGGGAGCGGATTGCGGAAGACTCTGAGATCACGCAAACTACCGCATACCCCTCCTATCAGGCAGGCGTCATTAGCTATACGGGGGACACTCTATCTGGAGGCACCAATACAACGACGCTTTCCAAAGCGAATCTAGCGGTGTTGGATGCCAATAACGGCGTAGCAAATGGCTATCCAAGTGGGTGCGCCGTATGCAACACCACGGCCTACCCTAACGGTCCCGGCGCAGATCCGAATTTCCTGACTTACATCAATTCCATGCCGGCGGCGACCCTTGCAACCACGGGCGACCTACTGAATACCGGTTCGTATGTCTTCGCTTCGCCCTTTCCCAGATCGCAGAACACGACCATCGCGCGTATCGACTACACGCCGTCCGCCAAGCACCGCATCTTCGCCCGCGGCAACCTACAGAAGGACGTCACCCAAGGCACGATAAACTTCCCCGCGTTTACCAACTCCGCCGGCAAATTATTCTCCAAGCAGCCACCCTCGTACACCTTTGAAGACAACACCAAGGGCATGACCTTTGGCGATACCTGGACCATCTCTGCGAATGTGGTCAACGATATCCGTTACGGATATATTCGCCAGGGCAATGGCACGTATGGGATTGGGTCTGGGGATTATGTCGACTTCCGCGCCAGCGACCTCTCCAACTTGGCCACGCCTACTGCGGAGACGCGCAATTTCATAGCCAGTGTGCCTGTCAACAACATCGTCGACAACCTGAATATCACCAAAGGCAAACACGATATCGAGATCGGTGTGAACTGGCGGCTTGTCCACCAGAACCGCACTGCAAATACGAGTTCCTTCAGCGATGCAAATTCCAACCCCGAATGGTTGGGATACACATCTAACACCAGCACTCTTGCTCCCGATCCGACGCAATCCAACGCATCGGCGGAACCGGTCGATAGCTCATTTCAGGAAGGCTACTTGTTCGCGTATTCCAATATGGTTGGCTCTCTACCCGAGGTCGACGACCAATACAACTACAAACTCACGAGCGCAACCTCAGCCTCGCTGCTCGCCGATGGTGCCTCTCTCAGCCGAAATTTCAAGGCCAACGAGTATGAGGGCTACATCCAGGATGCATGGCATATCAAGCCGAACCTTACGATGACCGTCGGACTGCGCTACTCCCTCCTGCAGACGCCATGGGAGACCAACGGGCAGGAAGTTACGCCGACTATCAATACCGACGCCTGGTACAAGAACCGTGAAGCCTGTGCGCTACAGGGCGAGTATCAGGGAAATTGTGAGTCGAGTCTTACCTTCGCCCCGGCCGGAAAGTACTATGGCAAGCCAGGCCTGTATCCCGAGAATAAGAAGAACATCGCTCCCCGTTTTGCCATTGTCTACGCGCCGAACAACAAGACCTCGATCCGCGCCGGCGTCGGCCTCTACTACGACCACTTCGGCGAAGGCCTTATCAACGACTACGATACGAACGGCGAGGCAGGTCTATCCACGCTGGTGACCAATCCTGCTTCGACCTATTCCGTCGTCACGGCCCCGCGCTTTACTGGGCGGAACGCGCTTCCTTTCAACAACGGCACGCCATCGTCAACGCAGGCCTATCCGTACACTCCATTCACTTCTTCGAATTCGAACTTCTCGATCTCTTCCGGTGTCGACAGCAGGATCAAGACGCCGTATACCGAAGCCTTCGATTTTTCGATAGAACGGGAGTTGCCGGGCGGCTTCACGCTTGAGACCAACTACGTAGGCCGGGTGGCCAAGCATGTTATCCAGAGCCTTGATATCGCCGAACCGGTGGACTACGTCGATCCTCAAGGTGGCGGCGATTATTTTTCAGCCGGTGCACAGTTGTCTAAGATAACTGACCAGAATGGCGATGTGTTTCCGGCCAAAGTTGGCACAATTCCTTACTTTGAAGACATCTTTCCCTTTATGAAGAATTACGACTACAACGGGGAGAGCGCGACCCAGGCAATCTATAACAATGAGTGGGCACTCAATCGTCAGGGCCTGGGTGAAACTCAAAGCATTGCCGACATCGATTTCTTCTGCTACTACGGGTGCCCTGCCGGCTATCAATCGAAGTTCTGGCAGCCGCAGTACTCGTCTCTCTATGCTCTGTCGAGCATTGGCCAAAGCTACTACAACGCGCTCCAGGTGACGCTGCACCATCCCACCAGTCATGGCCTACAGTTCGATGTCGATTACACCTTCTCCAAGTCGATCGACTGGGGTTCGGGTGTGGAGAGGTACGGTTCCAATGGAGACTTTGGCGGCGCTATCCTCAGCACCTGGAAACCTCAGCTCAACCGTGCCGTCTCAGACTTCGATACTAAGCAATTACTGACGACGAACGTTGTCGACCAGCTACCCTTTGGAAGAGGCAGAGCGCTCTTCGCGAATACGAAACCACTTGTTGACGCGGTTATCGGTGGGTGGCAGCTCTCCGGCATCTTCCGCATGAGCAGCGGCCTGCCTTTCTCGCTCGTCGAGCAAGGCTGGAATACCAACTATGACGACAATGGGCTGGGGGTCGTAACAAGCAACTTCAAGGCGAAAAAGTTCTATACCGCAAACGGCTTTGAACCGGATTTCTTACCCAACGCTGCTGCTATCAATAGCGGTCTTCCCTATGGCAATCCTGAGCGTCTTACCTACCCTGGCGAGGCTGGTCAGCGCAATAAGTTCCGCGGAGATGGCTACATCGGCCTAGACACTGGAGTTTCCAAGTCGTGGAAGGTACGTGAGATCGGGGCCGTGAAGTTCACCTGGGAGGTCTATAACGCCACCAATACGGTGCGCTTCGATCCCTACTACCTCAACGATGCACTCACTAGCGGCTCCCTCGGGGTGGACAGTACTGAATTGACTGTACCTCGTCGCATGCAGTTCGCTCTACGCTACGACTTCTAGTGCGGTTCGTGAACTCTGGGCCTGCGGCGGGACGGCTTCAAGCGTGCCGCCGCAAGTCCTCTTATAGACCGGCAGAGATATCTGCCCACAACACCTTTCAGGAGACTTTTCCTCTAATGTCCCCAATCCTCATGAATCGCCTTCGTGCCGCCTCTGCGCTCGCTGCAATTGCTATGGCCAGTACGCTGCCCATGGCCGCACAATCGGCCGGCAGCGGTTCTATTGCCGGAACGCTGACGGACAAAGGCGGAGCGCTCGTCCCCAAGGCCACAGTTGTCGTGACCGACACCGACACCGGCGCCGTGCGCACCGTGACCACCAACTCGGCAGGCTACTTCATCGTGCCGTTCCTTCAGCCCGGCCACTATGAGGTGGTGCTCGGCGGCGGGTCCTTCGCTAAGGTCGACCGCAAGGGCCTGGTGGTGACCGTAGGCGATACGCTTGGGCTCGACACAGTTCTGCCGCTTGCCGCGGTCAGCTCCGAGGTTGTCGTCAATGCGAACGATGAGCCGGTGCTCGACACGGCGAAGACCTCCGTCTCGCAGACGATCGATCAGGCAGCTATCTCGAACCTGCCGGTAAACGGACGACGTTTCGACAACTTCGTATTGCTGACGCCTAACGTTGTTCCAGACGGCGCCAGCGGCATTCTTTCGTTCCGCGGTATCTCCGGTCTTTATAACGAAAACCTGGTTGACGGCACCAACAACAATCAAGCCATGTTCTCCGAGGCCCGTGGCCGAGCCACCGGGGCGCCGTATGTCTACTCCGAGGACTCTATCAAGGAGTTCGCGTCTTCGGCGGCGGGTTATTCGGCTGAGTTCGGGCAGGCCGCTGGCGGTCAGATCAATGCCATCACCAAATCCGGCGGCAACGAGTTGCACGGAGATCTCTTCTATTACCTGCGCTATCCCGCATTGAACGCACTTGACCCATTCGCGAAATTCACCGGCCGTCTCAACAGCAATCCCTTTCTCCTGACCCCGACGATTCATCAGCAGCAACAGTTCGGCGGTTCCGTGGGCGGTCCCATCATCAAGGACAAGCTGTTCTACTTCTTTACCTATGACGGCTTCCGCGAGGTCAAGCCGGCGCTCTATACCTCGGCCGTCCCTAACGCCTCAATCCTTGCTTATGCGACAGCTACCCCCAGCACCACCTGCCCCTTGGGCGTCACCCAAGCGCAATGCGCCGCCGCCGCGAACTATATTGTCAGCAACCTGGGCGCCTATCCGCGCAACGAGAAGCAGGACATCTTCTTCCCCAAACTCGATTACCAGCTGAACGAGAAGAACCACCTCAGCGCGGAGTTCCTGTGGGACGACTTTTCGCAACCCAACGGCTATAGCCCGGGCAATACGTTCTCCAACACATCGGTCACGCAGAACGGCAAAGCCAACTACCATGAACGTATCCTGATTGCGAGTTGGGAGTCCGTCGTGAAGTCCAATGCGGCGAATTCTCTGCGCGGACAATGGTCTCGCGATCTGGAGACCGATACAACCAACTCGCCTGGCCCGGCCTTTAGCCTCAACGGGCTCTTCGCCTACGGCGAAACGCTAGCCCTGCCTCGTCCCAAGTTCCCTGACGAGCACCGCATTGAAGCCTTCGACGTGTACACCTTTACCCATGGCAAGCACACGGTGAAGGCCGGCGTGGATCTGAACTTCATCCATGAACAGTTGCAGAATCTCTTTCAAGGCGACGGCAGCTACTCCTACAGCGGGGCGACGGCAGCGGCCAGCTTCGGATCATGGGTCCAGGACGTATACGGCCTGAATGGGGCAGACCACTACTCGAGCTTTACCCAGGTGCATGATGCGATCAACACCAATGCGCCGGGCCTGGATGACTTCTGGAACAAGAACCTCGCCGGTTTTGCGGAGGATTCCTGGAAGGTCACACCAAAACTGCTGCTCAATGTCGGTCTCCGCTACGACGTTCAACTGGTGCCACAGCCGCCGCACCCCTATACCACCAGCTACAACGGCTTGAGCAGTACATTCCCGGGCACGAACGTCTCCTACGGCAACTACTACACCAGCACAATCCATATCAACTACAAGATGTATCAACCGCGCTTCGGCTTCGCGTGGAACGCGCAGCCGGGTACGGTCATTCGCGGGAGCTATGGCATTTTTTACGGGCTGATTTCGAACTCACAGTACTACAACGCGCGCGTCGAGAACGGCGTGTATCAGCAAAAGTACATCATCAGCGCCCCCACGCCATCCTTCCAGTCGCCCAACGTATTGTTCGTGCCGCCGGGGCCGGCGTTGGCTGCGCCCTTCGCGGGTGCAGTCACGCCTCAGGTGGTCGCTGGTGGCGGCAAACTGCCGCTCTCTCTCAACGGCGTCGATCCCCACTACACCAACCCTTACACTCACTCCTTCGATCTGGCTGTCGAGCAGCAACTCCCGCTACAGGCGACATTGACCGTGGGTTATGTGGGTACGCGCGGTATGCGTCTGCCGTATAGCATCGACGTCAACCAGCCCCACGCTACTACCACCCGCACCTACGAGATATTGGGCGCCACCAATACTGCGCCCACGAGCTCCGTCACTGTTCCGTTCACTCCGGTCAATACCCTTCGCCCGTCGCTGTATGACGGCTCGATTCTGGCGGCCTTCAGCGGCATCAACAGCTGGTACCACTCGGGCGTCGCCACGATCCGAAAGCCCTTCAACCATGGGCTTGAAGTCCTGGCAAACTATACCTGGGCGAAGGCGCTGGATATGTCGCAGCAAACCGGCGGACCTTCGGTGCAGAACTCCGGCGGCGGTACCTTCAATGGGACCAACGTTATCCTTGATCCGTTCAACCTGAAAGGCATTTACGGCAACGGGATCAACATGACGCGGGAGTACGGACGCTCCGATCTGGATATCCGTGGCCGTTTTGTGGCCAGTGCGGTCTACACCCCCACCTTCCATACCAGTCTGTCCAAGCCGATCGACTACACCATCAATGGTTGGGAGGTGTCGGGCACCTATACTGCGACGAGCGGAACACCTTTGACCTCGTTGCTGTCAAGCACACTCCCCTCCGGCAATTACGCCGGTCTTGACGGAGGTGCGACCGGTATGGCCGTGGGTGAAACCGGTTCGGCTGGCGCGGGACGCGTTCCGTTTCTTCCCCGTAACAACACTGTCTACGCAGGCGTCCACAATCTGGATGCGCGGGTGGGACGCAGCTTTCCCATACGCGACCAAATCAAGTTTGACTTCTTTGCAGAGGCTTTCAACGTAGCCAACCGCAAAGAGGAGCTGGGCGTAGTGGCCACGGCGTACCAGTATGTACTGCCGGGCGCGACGGCTCCGGCGTTGCCGAACTCTTTGCTTGCCCCCGCGGTATGCCCGGCGACAAACACGGTTCCCTGCATCGCTCCGTTCCAATCGGCCACTGCGCCGTTCGGTTCGGCAAACTCGACTTCGGGCGTTCTGTTTGGCCCGCGCCAACTACAGTTCGCCGCGAAACTCACCTTCTAACAGTACCGGAAGAGGAAAGAACGCACGCCCAAAAAGGGCATCGGCTTAGGATCGAAAGATCGAAGCCGATGCCGTTTTTTGCGTGCCGTTGTTCGATTCGCGCCGTTGTCAGTGCCTCCTATACTGCTGACCAGTCTGTAGGCGTGATCTGCCTGAACGATCTCCCGTCCCAAAGTTGAATGGCGGGTACAGCCGCTTTTCCAACTACGAACATAGCGGAATGCCGGCGAATATCTCTCCTTCTAGAGGCGTCGATCTGTCTGACAGATCACCCTCCCGGCGATGTGCTTGTCCCAGCATTCAAGAGCCAGCCGATCGGCAAATGTCACCAATACGACAGATTGGGTAGTCTTGCGGCGGCCATGTTGCTCATAAAAGGGGTTGAATAACAACCATTAAAACCTGTCTGACATTCGTGTAGACGAAAGACCACTTGTATAGCTATATTGTTGCGCGAAGTGGTTGCCGCGGTTTGACCTGTTCGAGAGGCTGCAAGATCGCCTCGAGGGTGTGCCGCACGCTTCATACGGTCCGAACACCTCTGTTTCAGGAAAGAAGTCCCGTCTCATGGTTTCCAAGCTTGCGTGCGCCGCCGGTATTTTCCGCTCGAAGATCAGTTCCTGCACAGCATCCTGCAAAGGCCGCCGCTACGCGGCCCTGCCGCTGCGGCTCCACTGCGGCATTGCGTTGGGTGTTATGGCCTGCGCCAGCCTACTGGGCCTGCCGGCGCGCGGGCAGGCGAATCCGACAGCGAACGTATTCAGCACCCTCGCCGGTGGGTACAGCGGTACTTATGCGGTGGGCGGAGTTTGCGGCGGAGCCGCCAGTGGCAGCAAGTACACCGCGCTCGATACCTTTGGCAACGGCTGCCCCCTTACGCAGGCAATCCTCGGCCCCAGTATCTCCGGCCTCGGCGTCGACGGCGCGGGCAACATCTTCCTCGAGGACTACAGCAACGGCCAGGTCCGCAAGATCGACGCCAAGAGCGGCATCGTCACCAGGCTCACAGCAACCGCCAACACCAACTGCTCCACAACCGCCGGCGCTAACGGCCAGGAGCAGGACAGCATCGGTTCGGGCTGCACCTACGGCACCGCAAAAGGCCCTGCCACGGCGCGCGGCATGAACGTCGATGCCTGGGGCAATGTCATCTATGGCAGCTACAACTCGAACATGATCAACATTCTTTGCCTGGCGACGTCGCCGCTCTGCCCTGGCACCACGGGCCGCAAGCAGGTCGGTTACTTCTACCGAATCGCCGGTTGCATTGCGTCACAGGGCAGCGGTGCGACTGGCGAAACCAGCACCACGGCTTATGCGGGCGGCGATAACTCGCTGGCTTCGCCCTACCAGAATCTCGCCGGTGACGTAACCGCCTGGGGCCTGACCGGTGCCGCTGCCACCGCTGCCACCGTCGGTACAGCCGGCACATGCAGTGGCACCACCTCCGGCAGCGTCAACAGCGCCCGCAATGCGCAAGCCGACAAGTACGGTAATGTGTACATTGCCGATACCAGTGGCGAGCGCTACCGCGTCGTTCTCGGCCCAGCCACCTACAACAGCGTGACCAACCCGCTCTTCGCGATCATCAACATGGATCCGAGCTACACCGCGCACGAGGGGTACATCTATACCATCCTCGGCTCCTTCACTGCCGTCACCTCGGGCGGTACAACCTACAACGTTCCCACGGCGGCAGGCGGAGCCTGCAACAGTTTGGGCGCGACTCCTGCCGCAACTGACTCCTCCGGCGACGGTTGCCTCTTCTTCGAGACCGGCAAGCCCGCCGCCTCGACCACAATCGCCGGCCTCGGTGTCGACAAGGATGGCAATCCCATCTTCAGCGACAACGTGGATAGTCTTATCCGCGTTATGTACGTCGGTGGCACCACGATGGCGAACATCATCTCCAAGACCAACGGCGGCCTCACGCCCGTCGTTGGCACGGTCTACGCCATTGAGGGCACGGGCTCTGCCACCAAGGGAGCGACGCCCGAACTCAACGTCAGCTCCGGCAGCGTCAGTTCCGGCAACACCAAGGTCGCCGTCGATGGCCAGGGCAACATTTATACCAATGACGGCACGGGCGTGAACATCATCGACGCTGTGACGGGATACCTGCGCCGCCCCATCAGCACCGGCGGCACGGCGTGTACCGTGTTCGGCGTCACCAGTACGAACGGCGATGGTTGCCCCCCGGGCCAGGGAACCTCCTGGACCTCGCTGAGCAGCGTCGGCACGGCTATTGCCGTCGACAATCTCGGCAACCTCCTCCTCGCTGACAGCAGTACCGGTCGCGTGCGCAAGCTCCTTGCCGGAACCATCTACCCAACGCCCGTGGGAAGCACCTTCACGCAGAATATCGTGCTGCACGAACCCGCCGGAACCACCGGCATCACGGCCACACTCCTGAATGCAGCCTCCGGCTTCACCATCCCGTCCACTGCGCCCACCTGCACGCTCTATAACACCAGTTCCGACAACACGGCCGACTGCACCATCGTCGTCACCTTCTCTCCCTCGACTCCGGGCAAGATCGGCGCCACACTCTCCGTCACCAACATCGGCGGCGGCGGAGCGACGACTCTCTATCCCCTCGTCGGCCAGGCTACAGGAGCGTCGCTGGTGGCTGACACGGCAGCTCCCGTTACTCAAACGACCGTAACCTTCGGCGCCGGCGCCCTTCCAACCTCGGTGGCCATGGATACAGGCAGCAATGGCTACACCGTCGACAATCACTCTCACATGGTCGAAGCGAGCGGCAGCAGTTCAGTCGGCACCGCCCCATCGGGTGCCAACCAGGTCGCCGTGGACACCGGCGGCAATGTGTATGTCACAGCCGTTGGCGCATCCAGCGTCAGCAAGTACACGCTGGTAAGCGCCGGTACCTACACTTCCAGCACCGTCACGGTGGCGGGCGTCGCCTTGCCACAGGGCATCGCCTTCGATCTACAAGGCAATATGTACCTCTCGGATGCGACTACCAAGGACGTGTACGAGGTCCCGAACAATACCGGCTACGCTGGCCTCCAGTCGCCGGCTACCATTGCCACAGGGCTCGCCAATCCCACTTTGCTCGCCTTCGATGGCTTCGGCAACCTGCTCATCGCCGACACCGGCGTCGTCTATCGCGTCAATGCTGAGACGCAGGTGCTCACAACAGTAGCTTCCTCATCGGCAGGTGGAGTCGCTATCAGCGGCCTCACGCCAGTCGGTATCGCCGGCGATGCAGGCGGCAACGTCTACATCCAGGACGGCGCGAGCAAGAGCATCTTTGAAATCCCCTACCAGACATTTACTCCAGGCTACGTCACCGTTCTCACCGGTGAAACAACGCCCAGCGGTCTCGGCGTCGACGACAACGGCAATGTCTACGCCGCGGACTCCGGCCTCGCAAATCCTGCGATCATCAAGGTCAAGCGCTCCAGTGAGACGTATACCTTCCCAACCGCCAGCACCACTTACAGCGGAACATTCACCAACACAGGCAACGCCAATTCTACCGGCTACTCACAGACCGACGCCGCTGAATTCCCCTATGTCGGCACTGGCTCGGGCGGTTGCGGCAGTATCTCCGGCACCAGCGCGCTGGTCACCGGCACGGCCTGCACCTTCACCGTAACGCCGAACCTTGGCAACAACGGCCAGCTCGTCACCAATACGACATCGCTATTGCCCACGACCTCGACTGGCTCGCTGGCGCTCACGGCACAGGAGCCCTCCGGCGTTACCTATACCACCATGACTACAGTCACCGGCCCCTCGACGGCCGTCTATCTTACCCCCGGCACAGAGGCGACCTTCAACGTCGCCGAAATCGCCTCCGACAGCAGCTCGCAGAATGGTGAATTGGTCAAGGTTTCTATCGACTCCGGCGCCACTGTCAACTACACGCTTGCCAGCGGATCGGTCAACGTTCCAGTCGCCGGCCTGATCGTCGGCTCGCACACCATCGTGGCTACCTACCCGGGCGATGGCACCTATCTCACATCAACCAGCAACACACTCACCTTCAGCATCACCCAGGCTTCCACCGCCGTCAGTTGGACTCCCGGCGCCACCACGCAGCAGTACAGCGCCGCTGTTGGAACCAGTGTGCTGAACGCAACCGCCAACGCTCCGGGCGTCTTCGTCTATACCGCTACGCCCAGCGGCGGCTCGGCGCAGAACATCCACTCCGCCAGCTACCTCCCCATCGGCACCTACGCGCTGGGCGTCACCTTCGTCCCCAATGACTCTGTCGACTACGCTCAGTCCACCGGCTCGGTCAGCAGCTACACGGTAACGAAGGCCACCACCACCGCTCCGGTCGGCGTAACGCAGATGTTGGTCGCCGCGGACGGCACCGGCAACTACACCACCGTGCAAGCCGGCGTGAACGCATTACCCTCGGGAGGTTCGGTCTATATCAAGCCCGGAACTTATCCCGGCTTTATTACCGTCGTGCAGCCCAATGTTGCGTTGCGTGGCCTGGGCGGCGATCCCACCAAGGTCATCCTCACCCACGAGGCCGGCGCTTTCGGTTCCACCTACCCCTACACCGGCGAGTTCCAGCAGACCGGCATCAACGCCGGCAACGGCGGCAGCAACGGCTATCAACTGCCTGCCAGCAGCACGATCTATACCGGAGACGTAGGTTCCGCAACCCTCAACGTCACCAAAGGTGTGAACACAACGTTTAGTTCGTCGACTACGATTCCGAACGGTTTCTACAGCGAAAATCTCAGTATTATCAATGGCTACGACACGGACACCACCACAACAACGACAACTTACGAGACCTCGGCCAACGGAACCTGCGCCACCGGTCAAAGTCCGGCGATGACCTACTCCGCGCTCTTCAACGCCCAGCTGCTTTGCGGTTCGCAGGCCCTGGCCGTTGCGATTACCGGTGATCTCGCTGTCTTCAACAACGTCTACACGACCAGCCTGCAGGACACCATCTACGCCGCCAGCCAGGGCTCCGGCTCCAACGGCTACGTACCCTCGCGCGAGTACTGGTTCCGCGGCAAGGTCACCGGCAATGTCGACTACATCTTTGGCGATGCTGCGGCTGTCTTCGACGGCACCAGTATCTATACCGCCTACCACTCCACTGCCACCGGCACCAACACCATCCACGCGCAGGAGAAGTTCGTTCAGACCGGCACCTCCGGCGACTATCTCAGTGGCTACATCATGAACAGCAATATCTTCACGTCGCAGAGCTCGGGCATGACCGCTCTGTACTTCGGGCGTCCGTATGGCACCTATTCCACCTGGGTCATGTTGAACTCCTACATCGACCAGGTGGTCGCCGCCGGCTACACCACCGGTCTTGGGCCGACGCTCGCAGACGTCACCTTCCTGGAGTACAACGACATCTCCTACCCCGATCCAGCTACCAACGCCAACGACCTCAATGGCGTAGCGTATCTCGGCACTGGCGGCAGTTCAGGCTCGGGCGTCGCAGGTACTCGCGAAACTACATCCACCAATCCCGGAACGCCTGAGGCCGGCAACAGCCCGCCGACTTCGATGACCCAGGCGCAGGCGCAGGCCTATTTCCCGACCAACTGGCTGAGCCAGACGGTCTCCAGCCTGGTCTCCACTACGCAGAACTGGATTCCGACAACGGCACTCGCCACCGCCGTCAACGCGTTCATTCCTTCCGGCACCTCATCCTCCGTAACTTCCGGCTCCAGTGTCACCGTCCTGATGCGCCCGCAGACGCCCGGCCTCGGGGCCATCACCAACGGCACCTATACGATCCCCACCGGCACCTATACCCTCACCGACTCCTTCAACAGCGGCACGGCCTACACGCTCGCCTCCGGCACGCTCGACGCTTCCGGCGAAGCCTACTTCACCTCCAGTACTCTCAGCGCCGGCACCCACAGCCTCAACTGGACCTACGGCGGCGACTCCAACTTCACGGCCTCCTCGACCTCCGCGGCATACACCCTCACCGTTACGTCCAGCACCATCGCCACCACAACGGGACTTAATGTCAACGCTTCTCCCATTCTCTATGGCCAGTCGGGCAGCGTCACCGCAACCGTCTCGTCGGGCTCCGGAACGCCCACCGGTTCCGTCACCCTCTTCGTCGACGGTGTCTCCAACCAGATTCAGTCGCTCACCAGCGGTACGGTGACCTTCAGCGTCACGGGGCTCACCGCCGGCACTCATGCCTTCACCGCTACCTACGCCGGAAACTCCACCTACGCCGCATCGTCCACGACCGCGAATACGTCGATCGTCGTCAACAAGGCGTCGCTTATCATCACCGCGTCCTGCTCCAACCGCATCTTCGACCAGGCCAACTCCTGTAACGCAAACGTCAGCGGCGGTTACAAGTACAGCGATTCCGTGGCGACTGTCTTTACGGCCACGCCCAGCGCAACCACTACCGCCGTGCGTTCTTCGCCGGCCGGCAACTACGGCGCAACTGCGGTCTACACACTGACGGCCTATGGCAGCACCAACTATGCCGTCAGTACGTCAGGCAGCTTGTTCACCGTTAGCGGTAATGCCCCGCAGAGCATCGTTTTCGCCGCCCTGCCTAACTTCATCCACGGCGCCAGCTATCAACTGACCGCGCGCGCCACCTCTGGCCTGGCCGTCACCTATACGGTCACAGCAGGAAACACCAGCGCCAGCGTTAGTGGCTCCACGCTCACCGTCACCGGGACCGGCCTCATTACCATTCAAGCTTCGCAGGCCGGTAACGGGAACTATGCAGCGGCAACCGCGGTATCAAAGAGTTTTACAGCCCAATGACAAATTTTTATCAACTTCTACTTGACGCCAGCAGGATCGGACATCCTCACCGCACCAAGCTCTACTACGCCATGGAGTCGAACATGAAGCAGCAACAACTCAATCGGACCCTTCGCACCAATCGAAAGCACAACGCCAAGATCGCCTTTGCGATCCCGGTCACCGCGCTCGGCCTTGCCGTGCTGCTCAGCGGCTGCTCGAGCGGCCTTTCCTCCGGCACCGGGACGGTAGCCCCCATCGCCGCGACGGGACACGTCACCGGCCGCGTCTTTGGTGGACAGAACCCGGTCTCGGGCGCCACCATCCAGCTCTACACCGTAGGCACCTCCGGCCTCAAGTCGGCCTCCACCGGGTTGATTGGTTCCACTGTCCTCACCGACAGCAACGGGAACTTCAACCTCGGCGGCACATACTCCTGCACCGGCAGCACTGCCGGCACACAGGTCTACCTTGTAGCCAGCGGCGGCAATCCGGGCGGAGGCACGAATGCCAATCTCAGCCTGGTTGCCGGGCTCGGGTCCTGCGCCAACCTGCTGGCCAACGCGGCCACCACCTTCATCACGATGAATGAGGTCACCACCGTCGCAGCAGCCTATGCCCTCGCGCCCTTTGCTGCCGACCTCACCCACATTGGAGCCACGGGGTCGAACCCGACGGGCCTGGTGAACGCCTTCGCCAACGCCGCTTCACTTGCGAACACGTCGTATGGTTTTGCGGGCGGTGCGAGCCTGCCCGCAGGAGCTGTCGCTCCGATTTCCGAACTCAACACTCTCGGCAATATCATCGCTTCCTGCGTCAACACCACCGGCGCCGCCAGCAGTGCCTGCACCACGCTCTTCGCAGCGACCGGCGCGACGGACACCTTCGGGGCCGCGCTCGCCATCGCCAAGAATCCCGGCGGCACTGCGATCACCTCCCTCTACAGCCTGTCCTCGGGCGTCGCACCGTTCCAGCCCTCGATGACGACAGCACCGAATGACTTCACTGTTTCTCTGAGCTACAACGGCGGCGGTACGTTCTCCGCGCCATATGCGATAGCTATCGACGCAACCGGGGACGCCTGGGTCACTAACTCGAGTGGGAGCACCGTGACGGAGCTGTCGCCCACCGGAAGCGTTCTGGCCTCACCCACGGCCAGCGGCCTGTTCGGCGCGGAGGGCATCGCCGTCGACAAGAGCGGCAACGTCTGGGTCGCCAACACCGCCGGCAACTCGGTCATCAAGTTCACCTTGACCTCAGGGTCCGTTACTTCCACCAACAGCTTCACTGCCGGCAGCATCACCGCGCCCACGGCGCTCGCTCTCGACTCCAATAGCAATGCCTTCATCGCCAACTTCAACGGCAACTCGGTCACCGAGCTCAACTCCAGCGGCGTGAATCAGAACAGCTCGCCGTTCACGGGATCGAGCAACAACATTACTGTGCCCACCGGAATTGCCGTCGGCTCGTCTACCGACTCGGGCGCAGTCTACGTCACCAGCGGCAACGGCTACGTGGTCAAGCTAAGCAACACCGGCGCCTATGTGAGCAATGTCTCCGACTCCGCTCTACAGGGCCCCTCTGCGGTTGTGCTCAACTCCTCCGGCCAGATCGGTGTCACCGGCTTCACTACCGGCTCGGCCGTCGCCGGCGCGCTGGGCGAGTTCACCGACAGCGGCTCTGCTATCACCGTCGCCTCGGCCAGCCCCGTTGTCTCCGGTCTGTCGAGTCCGGCAGGAGTCGCCTCGGATGGAACGTCCTTCTGGATTGCCAACAGTGCCACGAGCGGCAGCCTGGCGCAGTTCGTCTACAACTCGGCCACGCCCACATCGCCCACTG
>Ga0302310_10001476_pt1 | contig 19945 bp, 9 predicted proteins | sample III_Palsa_N1_2_FD_200451 | JGI IMG/M metagenome (GOLD analysis project Ga0302310, IMG submission 200451) | Peat permafrost microbial communities from Stordalen Mire near Abisko, Sweden - III_Palsa_N1_2 | ecosystem: Environmental > Terrestrial > Soil > Palsa > Peat permafrost | place: Sweden...
GTCTATGAGCACACCTACTACATGGCGATGCGCGGTTTTTACGGCCAGCGCTGCGGCACGGTCGTGGACATGGGCTCGGAGTTCCCGGGCTTCAGCCATCCCGCCTGCCACCTGCACGGCGAGTTTGGTCCCTCGTCTGGCGCCAAGGGAGAGCGCGACAATATCGGCGGCTGGCACGATGCGGGCGACTATGGCCGCTACATGGTCAACTCCGGCATCAGCACTGGCACGCTGCTCACGGCATGGGAGATCTTTGGCGCCAAACTCAAAGGCATCCAACTCAAGATTCCCGAGACCGGCAACGGGACTCCGGACATTTTGAATGAGGCGCGATGGAACCTGGAGTGGATGCTAAAAATGCAGGACGGCGACGGAGGCGTCTGGCACAAGCAGACCAGCGACCACTTCTCCGGCTTCGTTGCGCCGCAGGCCGATACGCTGTCCAGCGAAGTGATCGGCACTGGCTCTGCGCCGTACAAGAGCACCTGTGCCACTGCCGATCTTGCTGCCGTGGCCGCCATAGCAGCGCGCGTTTATCAGCCGTTTGACGCGCAGTTCGCGGCGCGGAATCTTGAAGCCGCACGGCGCGCCTGGGCGTGGGCCGAGAAGAATCCCAATGTTACGTTTCGCAATCCTCCCGGCGTTTCCACAGGCGAGTACGGCGACCGCAACTGCAGCGACGAGCGCCTTTGGGCCGGGGCCGAACTCGCTCGCACCACAGGCGAGGCGGCGTTCAACGACTACTTCTTGCAGAACTACGCGCAGTTTCTGTCCACGCTGGATTCTCCCCCGGGTGAGAGTTGGAGCCAGGTGGCTCCCATGGGTCTGTGGAGCTACGCGCTCTCCAGGCAGAAGGTTGCGGACGCCAAAGCCGTGGATGCAATTCGCCAGCGAACATTGGCCGCCGCGCACGAAGTCGTCAAACGGACCCGCGTCAACCCATACCACATCAGCATGAAGACGGCGGACTATGTGTGGGGCTCGAATGGAGTGGCCGCGGGCTATGGCATGTATCTGCTAATCGCGAACCAGTTCTCGCCCGATTTGAGTTTCGCTGATGCGGCGCGCGATAACCTTCACTATCTGCTGGGACGAAATACTTTTTCTCTGTCGTGGGTTACGCAGGTCGGAGAAAATCCGTTTCAGCATCCGCATCACCGTCCCAGCGGCGCAAAAGGCGCCGCGTGGCCGGGCTTGTTATCCGGCGGCCCGAATGCCGGGCGGAACGATGCAGTGCTGGCAAAACTGCCGAGAGATCTGCCGCCGGCGAAGGTCTATGCCGATCAGTTAGCTTCGTATGCGAGTAATGAGATTTGCATCAACTGGCAGGCGGCGCTGGTGTTTTTGCTGGCCGGCGAACTACCGTAGCCGGACTGCATTTGAGAGTTCAAGAAAGCGCAGGCCGGAATCGAGGGATTCAATGCACCTTCACGCAATCGACATCGCCATCATTGTAGCGTATCTCATCAGCACGGTGTTGATCGGCTACTGGGTTTCGCACCGCGCTTCGCAGAGCATGCAGAACTACTTTCTCGGCGGCAACACCATGCCCTGGTACATGCTTGGCATCTCCAATGCATCCGGTATGTTCGACATCAGCGGCACCATGCTGCTGGTCTCGTGGATGTTTGTCTACGGGCTGAAGAGCGTTTGGATTCCGTGGCTCTGGCCGACGTTCAACCAGATATTTCTCATGGTGTATCTGTCGGCGTGGCTGCGCCGCTCAAACGTGATGACCGGAGCGGAGTGGATCAAGACACGCTTCGGCACCGGGACCGGGGCGCAGTTGTCGCATCTCATCGTGGTCATTTACGCGTTCGTCAGCATCATCGGCTTCTTCAGTTACGCGTTCAAAGGCATCGGCAAGTTTGCTCAAACGTTTCTGCCGTGGCATCTTTCGGCCAATGAATACGCGCTGATTCTCATCGCCATCACGGCCATCTACGTGATCAAGGGCGGCATGATCAGCGTGGTGATTACTGAGGTTGTGCAGTTCTTCATTCTGTCCATAGCGTCGTTTTCTGTAGGCATTATCGCCATGAGCAAAGTGGCGCCGGAGATGTTCCACAGGGTGGTGCCAGCGGGCTGGGACAACATCTTCTTCGGCTGGCATTTGAATCTCGATTGGAATACGCTGCTGCCCGCGGCCAACGACAAGGTCGCACAGGACGGCTATGGGCTGTTCGGTTTTTTTGTCGTCATGCTGTTGTTCAAGGGGATTCCCATCTCCGCCGCAGGACCGGCGCCTAACTACGATATGCAGCGCGTGCTCTCGGCCAAGACCCCGCGCGAGGCGTCCATGATGTCTGCCTGGGTGAATATTGTGCTCACGCCACCGCGGTATTTTCTTGTCATCGGGCTTACGGTGCTCGCCGCTGCCTTCTATGGGCCTAACCTGCGCGCCATGGGAACCAACATGGACTTCGAACTGGTGCTGCCATATGCACTCGGCCGCTTTGTTCCGATGGGACTGTTGGGCTTCTTGATCGCCGGGCTGCTGGCAGCCTTCATGTCGAACTTTGCCGCCACGGTGAACGCCGCGCCGCCGTACTTCGTCAACGACATTTACAAGCGCTTTATCAATCCGAATGCGTCGCCCAAAACCTATGTGCGCCTCAGCTACCTGGCCTCGTTCGCCGTGGTGGTAATCGGCGTTGCCATCGGCTGGAAGGTTACATCGGTGAATGCAGTTGTGGTGTGGATTGTCTCAGGGTTGTGGGGCGGCTACACGGCGTCAAATGTCTTGAAGTGGTATTGGTGGCGCTTCAACGGTTACGGCTACTTCTGGGGAATGATTACGGGTATCGCATCCGCTCTCGGCATGCCTTCGATAGTCTCGCAGTTGCCGGTCGTAAAGCACCTGCTGGCGACTTACTCCATCAATATGGACGTGGTTATCATCTTCCCCATCGTGGTGGGAATTTCGCTGATCGGATGCCTGCTCGGCACGCTGCTGACCAAGCCGGAAGATGACGCAATCCTCATGGATTTTTACCGCCGGGTTCGTCCATGGGGTTTCTGGGGGCCTGTCCTCAAGAAGGTTCTCGCTGAGGATCCCGGTTTCAAACGCAACAAGGACTTTTTCCGCGACATGTTCAACATTGCGGTGGGCATAGTTTGGCAGATTGCGCTTGTGGCGTTGCCGCTCTACATCGTGATTCATGAATACAATCGCGCGGGGCTGGCGCTGGCCACCATCCTGGTTACGTCGGCGATTCTCAAGTTCACCTGGTACGATCATCTGGCGGTGCGTGAGGTGGAAACCGACAAGGCCGCTGCCGGCGATGCGAAACCGCTTCGGCTCGTCAAATGAGCGCTCAAGAAGGAAAGGGAGCCGGGCTCACAGCGCCACGTGCTCTCATAGCAAGCAACGGCGACGAAAGGCGCCCAAGCCGGGGACCGGGCGTAGATTCTGATCGCTCTCTGCATGCTGGCTCAGCGCCTCTCGCCCGTATCTCCCGCTTACTCGGTCAGTTCCTCGGTCATCACGGCTCCGCCCATGGCGGCAATTACCGCCGAGACCTTCACCACTTTATGTGAGTCCTTCGCCACCCACAGTGTCTTTTTGTCCGCGCTCCCATCGGGCGAGGTAATTTCCACGCGAAACGCGTCGAAACTTCCCGCGGGCACGGTTACGTTTTCGGTGGCGGGCACATTCAACTGCTGCAGTTTGACTTTCTGCGTCTGAACGTCGAAGTTGCGAAACGTGGTGGCATAACCCACCGCAAGCGGCAGCGTCGCGATCACCTGGTCCGCGCCGGCCGCATCCGCAAAGACGGGTCCGCCAAGGTCGGCAGCGATCGGCTTCTCCTGCCCGTTCATGCTCATGGTGCCGGTTGCCTTGTCGCCGGCATAAGCCAGCTCGATGTCGACAGTCCCTTGCTTCAGGCTGCGCTTTTGGAGCAACAGGGTTGACTTGGCGATCGACGCCGTGTCGGTCGCAGAGCCTTGCGGCGTGTCCATTGTGTCCACCGCTGTCCATGAAGATCCGCCGTCGGTAATGGCAGTGGAAACCTTCATGCTGATTTTTTGACCGCCCATCTCGATCGTCACCTGGTAGTTGTACGTGCCCGCCTGTAGATCGCCGGCCGGCTTGGGCACTCCCACTGCATTCGCATCGACAGCTTTCGCCAGGACCACCGTCTTCGGATCCACGGTGATTTCCTTGAGGCGCGCCACGGATTCCGCCGAGCCGCCCTCCTGGAATCGGCCGCCGAGATACTGCGCGAGAAACTTCTCCGACTCCATGAACAACGCCAGGTTGTTCACCGGCCGCGCAAACCCGTGACCCTCATCCGGAGCCAGCACATAGTCCACCGGGAATCCGCGGTCACGGAGCGCAATCACAATCTGCTCAGCCTCGCGACGGTTCACGCGCGGGTCGTTGGCTCCCTGCGCCACCAGCAAAGGCGTCTTGATCTTGTCCGTCGAATTCAGCGGCGATGCAGCTTGCAGCACCTTCTTCCCATCCGGCGTGCTCACGTCGCCCATGCGCACCGCGAACGTCTTCCGCGCCGCCTCCCAATAGGGTGGAATCGACTCCATCAACGTGATCAGGTTCGATGGCCCGCAGATATCAACTGCCGCCGCGTAAACATCCGGTGTAAACGCAACACCCGCCAGCGTCGCGTACCCTCCATACGACCCGCCTAGAATGCCCACGTGTTTAGGATCGGCAATACCTTCAGCAATCAGGTATTTCACGCCCCAGGTAATGTCGTCCTGCATGGTGAGTCCCCATTGCAGGTTTCCCGCGTCCAGAAACTTTCTTCCGTAGCCCGTCGAACCTCGGAAGTTCGGCTCCAACACGGCGTAGCCGCGGTTGGCGAAAAACTGCGCCAGCGTGTTATATCCCCAGTCGTCGCGGGCCCACGGGCCTCCATGGGGAACGATCAACGTAGGCAGGTTCTTCGCCGGTACGCCCCTGGGCAGCGTAAGATACGCCGGAATCTCCAGCCCATCTGAAGATTTGTAAGTGATGGGCTTCATCTCCGCCAGGTCCGCGCGGGGCAGTTTTTCTCGTATTGAGTATTGCGGCGTAAGTGCGCGGGTCTTGCGGTCGAACAGCACCGTCTCTCCTGGCTCCGTATCGCTGGCCGCGGTGAAGAGCCAGTATCTTTCGTCCCGCGTGCGCGAAACCACGCTGATCTCTTTGCCCTTGTAATGCTCTTCGAGCCAGTGATTGTCCGCTCCGTAAGCCTTGTCTTTGAAGTAAGTCTTGGCACGGGCGTCGATATACCACGTCTCCACCAGCTCATCGGTCGCTTCTGAAAACAGCGCGCCGCCAAGGTCCACCTTGCCCAGCGGATCGGACTCCACCTTTTCTGTCTTGCCAGTCGCTGGATCGAGCAGCGCCAGCGAAATCAGGTCCGCGCCCTTGTTCGTCTCCATGTACACGTGACTGCCATCGGTCGAGAAGTGTAGCGTGTTGCAAGTCTCAAACACCGTGCAGGAATAGATCGGTGCAAGCTTGTCCGCATCCACGCGCAGAATCTCCGTGTCGCCGTTTTCCGCATTGCGCGTAGCCAGCCGCAACTGGCCCTTCAGATCAAAGCTCCAATCGGTCACGCGATCGGTATTCTTGCGCAGCAGCGTCTTTTCCCCGGTGGAAATCTTCAGCTTGTAAAGGTCGTGCCACGCCTTGTCGCGATCGTTCAATCCGATATACACAACATCGGGATCGCTCTTCGGAAGCTCAAAGGGAATCACGCGCACGCCCTTCAATCCGGTCAAATCGCGGGAAGGCGGCGCATCTGCACCCGCCGCCGGCGTCGCCGAAGGATCGACCGCATACACATTGAAGTTCTCGTCACCATCGTTATCCTTTACGTAGAGAATGTACTTGCTGTCCCGCGTCCAGAAGTAGCCGGCCACCGGGCGCTTGCTCTCCGTGGTCATCAGCCGCGCCGCGCTGAATGGCTCCGCAACTGCCTTCACGTACACGTTGCGCGTATCCTTCCACGGCTTCAGGAACGCAATGAACTGACCGTTGGGAGAGATCTGTGCCCCAGCAATCTCGGGATTGCCGAAGATCAGTTCGCGGTCGATCAGCGGCGGCAAGCCGTTCGTCTTTTTGTCCTGTGCGCGAACCGCCGTTGCAAGCAGCAACAGGCAAATGAAACCGCAAATGGATCTTTTCATGAATGACAAATCCCTTCTCATTGGGTGGATGGCTTCGATGGATTCAGACGTTCCGCATTGGAAAACTGAATTCCGCGTAAGTCTACTCCATCGGCATCCGTGCTTCAAAACTGTCCCGGATTCCGGGCGACCCCAGGCGGTGATTTAGTCTGTCGATTTCGAGATTTCCATCCACCCCGTACCTTTATGATTCCCCCATGCGGTTTGGGGCAGTTCGCAATTCCAAGAGGAATGAATGACGAATTCATCGCCGGCCTCGCTCGACACCAAATCACAACTGCGCAAAACCATGGGCTTTTGGGATGTATTGCTGTTCAACATCGCCACGGTTTTGGGGCCTCGATGGATCGCCGCGGCAGGCCACAATGGCACTTCCTCCATCAGCCTCTGGGTCATTGCCGCAGTTTTTTTCTTTGTCCCCGGCGCATTTGTCATCAACGAGCTCTCGTCGCGATTCCCTGAAGAAGGCGGCCTCTACGTCTGGTCCCGCGAGGCCTTCGGGCCCTTCCATGGATTTGTGGCCGGATGGACTTACTGGATTTACACGTTTTTCTATTTTCCCGGCTTGCTCCTTGCCAGTGCTTCCATGTCTGCGTACGTCATCGGCGGACGCGGCTCCATTCTGGCGGCGGACAGGACGTATCAACTGGCGGTTTCTCTCGCCATTCTTCTGGTTGCCGTGGTCCTGAACATCGTCGGCCTCAACATTGGCAAGTGGCTGCAGAATGCGGGCGGGGTAGGGACGTATCTGCCACTGCTGATGCTGGTGGGGATCGCCGCCGTTGTCTGCTGGCGCAACGGCTCCGCGACACATTTCACCGTCGCCAACATGATGCCGGCATGGAACTGGGGCACTGTGAATTTCTGGTCGCAGATCGCCTTTGCGTTTACGGGCCTTGAACTTGTGTCGGCCATGAGCGAGGAAGTGCGCGATCCGCGGCGCACTTTGCCGCGGGCGGTCTTCGGCGCGGGCGCGCTCATCGCGCTGATGTACATCGCCGGTACCTTTGCAATTTTGGTGCTGGTGCCCGCTGCCGGCCTCGATCCACAGAGCGGCGTCTTTCACGCCATCACCATCGGTTCGGTTGCTCTGCGCGTCGGATTCCTCGGAATCCTGGCCGCCATTCTCGTAACCGCGGGCAATGCAGGCGGCGTGGGCAGCACGGTGGCCGGAATCGCTCGCGTGCCCTTTGTTGTCGGAGTCGACCGCTACCTGCCCGCGGCGTTCGGAAAGATTCATCCGCGTTGGAAGACCCCTTATGTCTCCATTCTGATTCAAGCGTCAATCTCTGCCGCGATCCTGCTTGGCAGCCAGATCAATGAGACGACTCAAGGCGCCTATCAGAAGCTGATCGACGCCGCGATCATTCTCTACTTCATTCCATTCCTCTACATGTTCGCGGCGGTTATCAAGCTCGCCTACCGCAATGACCGGAAGGATAATCCCCATGCAATCCTGGTACCCGGCGGAATCCCAGGCGTCTGGATCGCTGGCGGCCTCGGCTTCCTGGTAGTCCTGATTGGCATTGTTGTTTCCCTGTTTCCGCCAGACGACGCTGCGAGCAAGCTCGGATTTGGACTTGAGCTGGCTGCCGGGACATCCGTATCAATCCTGATCGGCCTTGCACTGTATTGGCGGGGGAAGCGCAGCAAGCAGACATCCTTGTGACGTCCAATGGACGCAGTGTGCTCTTGATGGATTGTGGAAATAATTCCACTGTAAATGGTTGATTTTATGGTGCCGGGAGGGGGGGTCGAACCCCCACGACCTTGCGATCGGCGGATTTTGAGTCCGCTGCGTCTGCCAGTTCCGCCATCCCGGCTGGGTTGGGGCTGCTCTAGAAAAGTATCGCACAGGCATTGCTTCATCCGCCACCATGCTCGCGCGGGTGCCGGCGCCAAGGCTCAGGGTCGAACGGTTGATTTTCTCACGGTGAACCGGCTGAAGGCGTTTGACCCACAGCGCGTGGCTTTTCTGGATACAAGGCCGCCAAATGCGTCTGCCGCGCAGCAGTTGCCGTGCGACAATGGAGGCATCCGTGATGAACCCCGTCCCCTCCGCAGTTGTTCCTTCACCGGTTGCGGTTACGCCGCAGTTGCTGGCTCAGCACAGCATTACTGCGGAGGAATACGACCGCATTCTGGCAGCGCTTGGCCGCGTCCCTTCGCTCACCGAATTAGGCATTTACTCGGTCATGTGGAGCGAACATTGCTCGTACAAGTCGAGCCGCGTGCATCTCAAGCGCCTGCCCACCAAGAGCGACCGCGTGGTGCAGGGGCCCGGTGAAAACGCCGGGATCATCGACGTAGGCGACGGCTGGGCCTGCGCTTTCAAGATTGAGTCGCACAACCACCCCAGTTACATTGAGCCGTTCCAGGGCGCGGCCACCGGCGTCGGCGGCATTTTGCGCGACATTTTCACCATGGGCGCGCGGCCCCTGGCAGTGATGGATTCTCTGCGCTTCGGGCCCATTGAGCCCGGGAGCGCTGAGCCGGAGCTCGTCGCTAGGAACCACTCCATCGTCGAAGGCGTGGTCAGCGGCATCGCCGGTTACGGCAACTGCTTTGGAGTTCCCAACCTGGGTGGTGAAACCAAATTCGAGCCCTGCTACAGCGGCAATCCACTGGTCAACGCCTTCGCGCTCGGCCTGGTGCGCAAAGACGAAATCTTCTACGGCAAAGCCTCGGGCACCGGCAATCCGGTGATCTACGTCGGCGCAAAAACCGGCCGGGACGGCATCCACGGCGCCACCATGGCCAGCGAAGAGTTTAAAGAGGGCTCCGAGCAGAAACGTCCCAACGTGCAGGTTGGCGACCCGTTCATGGAGAAGCTGCTTCTCGAAGCCTGCCTGGAAGCCATGCAAACAGGGGCAATCGTCGGAATTCAGGATATGGGAGCCGCTGGCCTGACTTGCTCAACCTGCGAGATGGGCGCGCGCGGTGGAGTGGGTCTCGATGTCGAACTGGACCTTGTACCGCAGCGTGAAACCGGCATGTCGGCCTACGAGATCATGCTTTCCGAGAGCCAGGAGCGAATGTTGCTGGTGGCCACCAAAGGCCGCGAAGGCGAGGTGCTCAGCGTGTTCGACAAGTGGGGATTGGACGCGGTGATTGTTGGCACAGTACAGCCCGAGCCGCGCCTTCGCATTCACCACCATGGCGAGCTGGTGGCCGACATTCCTAATCGATCTCTCACCGACGATGCTCCTCTTTATCGCCGTCCGGTGGGTGAATGGAAATGCCCGCTGCCGGTCGATCCGCCCGAAGAGATGCTCGTTGAGCTGGCCAAGGATCGCGACTACACGGCCGATCTCAAGAAGCTGCTCGCCTCGGCCAATGTCTGCTCCAAACGCTGGGTTCACGAGCAGTACGACACCATGGTGCAGACCAACACCGTGCAGGGGCCGGGCGGCGAAGCAGGCGTGATGCGGATCAAGGGTACCGGCACCGCTGGCCACGAGCGGGGACTGGCGATGGCGCTCGATGGCAATGGACGCTGGGCTTATCTCGATCCCAAGCTCGGCGCCATGCATGCGGTTGCCGAGGCTGCTCGCAAGGTAGCCTGCACCGGCGCGGTGCCCGTGGCCGCCACCAACTGCCTCAACTTCGGCAACCCGGAGAAGCCTGAAATCATGGCCCAGCTTTCCAATGCCATTGACGGCATCGCGGAAGCTTGCACCGCTCTTTCGACGCCTGTCACCGGCGGCAACGTCTCGCTTTACAACGAGACGCGAGGCGAGGGAATCTATCCCACGCCGGTGCTTGGCATCGTAGGAATTCTGGACGATGTAACTAAGGCTGTTCCCGCCCACTTTCAGCACCAGGGTGATGCTATTGTGCTGCTCTGGCCTATCCCGCGCGGCGAGACGCCCGATCCAAATCTCCCTGTCCCGTTGGACAATCGCAACTTGCATTGGCAGGTTCCGATTCGCGAAATTACGCCGGAAGATGCGATCGTTGTTCAGGAAGATGAGACAGCAACATCGGCCTCGACCGCCGCGGAGCTTTCCGTCCTTGGTTCTTCTGAATATGCAAAAGCGGTCCTGGGCGGCGTCTGGGGACAACCTCCTCCGCTCGATCTCGAAGCCGAAGCTGACCTGCACACCCTTCTGGCGGCGCTTGCGTACAGCAAGCTGATTTATTCCGCGCGCGACATCTCCGACGGCGGCATCGCTGTAGCGCTCGCTCAGGCCGCGTTTCCCCTCTCCATCGGCGCAGCAGTCGATCAGGAGCAGTCACTCATGGTCCATCCACTCTTCGGCCTGTTCGCCGAGCAAGCGTCCACGGTTGTGGTTACTGCGCATCCTGGGAGTGTTTCTGATATTGAAACCCTGGCCAATGAATACGACTTCTTCGCCGCCCGCATCGGGACCACCGGTGGATCGAAGCTCGAAATCTCCGTTGATCGACAACCCTTCATCGCCGCTTCATTAGCCGCCCTGCGCAAGCCCTGGGCCGAATCCCTTCAAGCCACTCTCCACAACGAGGTAACGGCATGACCAGGGTTCTTTTTCAGGGCGTCGAAGGCGAGATCGATCGTTCTGATTTTCTAAAAATTGATCCCCTCATCCTGAGCGAAGCGCACCTCAGCGGAGTCGAAGGACCCGCTTCTCGTGTGCTCTCGGCTCGCCGCAATTCCGAAGATCCAAAACTCCGTGAGGAGTGTGGCGTCGTTGCGGTGCACGGGCATCCCGACGCGGCGCGGCAGGTCTATCTAGGCCTGTACGCTTTGCAGCACCGCGGCCAGGAGTCGGCCGGCATTGCATCGGCAGACGGACAGCGTCTGGCCAACATCAAAGGCATGGGCCTGGTGAGCGAGATCTTCACCGACGACGTTTTGCAAAAACTCCCCGGCTCCATGGCCATCGGGCACACGAGATACTCCACCACCGGCGATTCTGCGCTGCTCAATGCGCAGCCCATTCGTGTCGACTCCACCAAAGGCCTCATCGCCATCGCCCACAACGGCAATCTCGTCAACCTCGGGAATCTGCGCGCGCGACTGGAGCGGGATGGCGCCTACTTCCAAACCACCTGCGACTCCGAAATCATCGTCCAGTTGATCGCTCATTCGAAGGCCGGTACCCTCGTCGACTGCATTGCCGACTCGCTGGGCCGCGTCGAAGGCGCTTTCTCGATTGTGATGATGACCCGCGACCGAATCTTCGCCGCCCGCGATCCACGTGGCTTTCGGCCCCTTTCTATCGGCCGCATCGCAAATCCCGAAGGGCCTGACACGATCGTGTTCGCCAGCGAAACCTGCGCCTTCGACCTGCTGCGTGCTGAATACATTCGCGACGTGCTCCCCGGCGAACTGGTCATGGTCACCGACGACGGCCTCACCAGCCGCCAGTATTCGACTGGCGTGCCGCAGACCAGTTGCATCTTCGAGCACGTTTACTTTGCGCGCCCCGACAGCAAGATCTACGGCCGCTGGGTGCAGGAGAGCCGCGACCAGATGGGCCGCCAGCTTGCGCGCGAGTCCGGCGTGGCCGCGGATGTGGTGGTGCCTGTGCCCGATTCCGGAGTGACAGCGGCATTGGGCTACGCGGAAGAGGCGCGCCTGCCGTTCCGCATGGGCCTCATCCGCAACCATTACGTGGGCCGCACCTTCATTGAGCCGGAGCAGCGCGTCCGCGATTTTGGCGTGCGCCTCAAACTCAACCCTGTTCACAATCTGCTCGATGGCAAGCGAGTTATCCTGATCGATGACTCCATCATTCGCGGCACAACGAGCAGAAAGATTGTGCGCATGGTGCGCGGAGCAGGTGCAAAGGAAGTTCACCTTCGCATAAGTTGTCCGCCGACTATTTCGCCTTGCTTCTATGGCGTGGATACTCCCAGCAAGCGCGACTTGATAGCTGCCAATAAGTCAGTCGAGGAAATTCGCCAATTCATCGAGGCGGACTCATTGGCTTACTTATCGCTCGACGGCCTTCTGAAAAGCTGCGAAACCAAGGAGAAAACGGGTTATTGCACAGCCTGTTACACCGGCAACTACCCCACGCAATGGGTTGATGTGGACGAGATTCTTCCCGCCGCGGCGGGCGTCTGACAAAGCGGCTCAGCCGGCTTGTGTCGAAGCAGAATTAATGTTTGTCCCGCCTGATATGCCTAAACAACGTGCCGGGACGTTACAGCGGATTTTGAATTGCGGTTTCGGGGAACGTTTGGCCTAATGTGGCTTTTTCCTCAAGAAAAAGCTACCTTTTGATGCTTCAATAAGGCCACGCAAATTCGAAATCCGCTCTAAAGGCTGCGCATGACTCGCTTACGATTCCTCTTCGGCGGCGCTGTATTCCTCGGCTCTTTCTTGCTCTTCCTCGTTGAGCCTATCGCCGCCAAGCAACTGCTGCCCGTATTCGGCGGTTCGGCAGCGGTCTGGATTACCTGCCTCGTCTTCTTCCAGACAGCGCTGCTCGTTGCCTATCTCTATGCGCATTTGCTGGCGCGGAGTTCAAGCTGGAATCTGCACTTTGCTTTGCTCCTGCTGGCAACAGCGGCCGCAACTTTCTGGGCGACGCGAACCATCGACCTGAGCCGCGCATCGCAGCATCCGGTTGCTTCCATCTTTGCCGCGCTCGGGCTCTCGATCGGCATGCCATTTCTCATGCTCGGCGCGACCAGCCCGTTGCTGCAGGTTTGGCTTGCGCGCGTCGAGACCAGCGGCATTCCTTATCGCCTCTTTGCCCTCTCCAACCTCGCTTCGCTGCTGGCCCTGGCATTCTACCCAACGCTGATCGAGCCCCACTTCACATTGCGGGCACAGCGGTTCGCCTGGTGTTGCGGGTTCATTGCATTTGCAGTGATCTCGGCAGTACTCACCTGGCGTACTCGCTCTGCAACTCACACATCTGTACAGTTAGTTATCGAGAGTGAAGCCGCTATAGCTCCTGCACTGCTAAGTCACAAGGTGCTTTGGGTTCTGTTACCCATGGGTGCAGCCATGCAGCTAGCCGCAGTTACAAGCTATCTCACGCAAAATATAGCTGCCATCCCGCTGCTCTGGATCGTTCCGCTCGCTGTCTATCTCATTACTCTGATTCTTACTTTCCAATTTCCCCGGTTCCTGCCTCGCGGAATCATCGTGCGATTTCTTGTGGTAATGCTTGCGGGGCTTGGTTACATGCTCTCGCAGGTCGACGTATCAGTGCCCTTCGGCATGAGTCTCTCCTTCTTTCTCATTGAGGTTTTCTTCGCGTGTCTCTTCTGCCATACCCAGGCCTATGCGCTGCGCCCTCAGCGACCGTCCGAGTCGACCCTTTTCTACCTCCTCTTTGCTGCGGGCGGAGCGCTGGGGTCGTTCCTCATCGGCATTGCATCGCCGCTCATCTTTTCCTTCAATTACGATCTGGCCATAACGTTCCTAGTCACCGCGCTTCTTGCGCTCGCAGTCACATGGTCCAGCGGTTGGGCGCAGCGCCTGTTGTGGACCACCGCCAGCGTCCTCCTTCTCGTGCTGGTCTTCATGCTGCATGCGGCATACCACCGGAATACGACCGTCGCCGTGCGCAACTTCTATGGCAGTCTGCGCGTTCGGCAATCGTCGTCGGCTTATCCCAGCGCAATTATGCGCACGCTCGCCAACGGCACCATTCAGCATGGCACACAGATTTTCTCGCCGGAGTTACGCAGGACGCCAACCACTTACTACGCTGAAGACTCGGGTGTAGGCCTGGCATTGCGTTTCTGCTGTTACGGTCGCGCGCGCAACATCGGCGTCATCGGTCTTGGTGTGGGCACCATCGCCGCTTACGGCCAGCCCGACGATCGGATTCGTTTTTATGAGATCAATCCCGCCGTGCCGCCGATTGCGCAAAATGTCTTTTCGTATATTCGCGAATCGGGAGCACAGATCAGTATCGTGGAAGGCGATGCGCGCTCATCCCTGGCGCATGAACCGCCGCAGAATTTCGATGTCCTCGTGGTCGACGCGTTCTCGGGCGACGCGATTCCACTGCATCTTCTCACGACGCAGGCCGTCGATCTCTACAAGCGCAACCTGGCGCCGGGCGGTATTCTCGCCTTCCACATTTCAAATCAGCATGTCGATCTTGAGCCGGAGATTGCGCTCCTTGCCCAGGCCGCCGGGATGGACGTCCGCCGCGTATCGACCTTCGCGAATCACGATCGCGGCGAGTTCAGCGCAACATGGATGCTGCTCACAACCAACGCGAGCTTCTTTATGCAGCCTGAGGTTACAGCCAAGGTGCGGCAGTCTGTCGTCGACCCCAGAACTCGCCTATGGACCGACGATTACTCCAGCCTCTTGCCTTACATTCGCTGGTAGGCGATCCCCCGTGCTGCTTGAATCCCACTGTCATCGGCTTTTCTGCGCAAGCGTCGGGGAGACAAGCTCGATTGAGAAAAGACGGATGTTGAGATAAGTAAGTGTGCGCGCGCCCTGCACCGCGATTCTAACCGGCCACCTCACTCGCCTTGATAAGTGGGACGTTGACTCGCTTCTTCAAACCGCGCGTCAACGCGAACATTACCGCAGCCGCTCCAAGAGCGGGTAGAGCAAGCCCTCTTAGTCCTAGTTGATAACTGCCGGTATGAACCTTTACCCATCCCATCCAGTTTGGACCTACAAATCCACTGAACATGGTAATGGTATTCATGGCTGCGATCCCCGCCGCGGCGGCCCGGCCAGCAAGGAACTGCGTCGGAAGCGCGAGCGCGGGCCCCTGCATGGACATAAAGGAGACGAAACTCGCGCCGAGTGCGGCAACGATCACCCAACCCACGGATGAATAACTCGCTGTCACAAAGCCCACAACCATCACCATGCAGGGCACAATGCAGTGCATTCCCCGTTCACCGGATCGGTCTGAATGCGCTCCGTTTAACAGCATGCTCGCGGCGCCGGCGAGCCCAAAACATGCGATCAGGAAGCCTACCTGGGTGACGCTCCAACCGGTCGCCCCTTGCAGAATGGCGGGCGCGGAGAATCCATAAGCATAGCTTGTGGTCAGTGCGCAAAAAAAGTATGCGCCAATCAGCCACACCTTAGGCGAAAATAGCGCCTGCAAAATGCCCGCTTCATGTCCCAGATGCGCCTGTTCGCCGTCTGTCTTGAGTTGATCCACCAGCCAGGCCTTCTCTTCAGGCGCGAGCCAGGCGGCTTTCTCTGGACCGTCGGGCAGCAGCTTGAGTATGGCCAAACTGAACAAGACTGCCGGCAGTCCTTCGATCAGGAACAGCCACTGCCATCCCGCCAATCCCAGCCGGCCATTCAGCCCCAGCAGCCATCCTGCCAGCGACCCCATCACTACCGAACTGAGCGGCAATGCGATATAAAACCGGCTCACCGCGCGTGCGCGCATGCGGGCGGGAAACCAGAGCGTCAGGTAATAAATAACTCCGGGAAAGAAACCCGCCTCGGCCACGCCTAACAAAAACCGAATCACGTTGAACTCCAGGGGGGTCCGCACAAACATCATGGCCGCGGCCAGCAATCCCCAGGTAAACATGATCCTGGCCAGCCAGCGCTTCGCGCCAAAGCGCAGCAGCAACAGGTTCGACGGGACTTCGCACACCGCATAGCCAATAAAGAAAAGGCCCGCGCCAAAGCCGTAAACCGAAGCGCTGAAGCGCAGATCATGATTCATCTGCAGGGAGGCGAAGCTGAGGTTGAGGCGGTCAATGTACGCCAGCCCATAGCCGATGCCGATCACCGGAATCAGCCGCAAGCCCGCCTTGCGCTGGGCCGAACGCCCGATCGCCGCAAGCTCGGCTTCAGTGTGTTGCGGCATATCGGCTGTTCCGCTCCGATGGGGCATTGGCAATAACTCCAGTGTCATTGATTCTCTTCGAGAAGACGGGGGGAACGGCGGTCCACTGGGGTAAGCAGAATCTATCACAACGAGCCGCGCGTCCTCGATGGCTAATTAATCGAAATCGCGGGAAACGTTCGGAAGCGCAGGCATTAGTGGGCCTATCGCCTCGTTGCCGCATAATAGCCAGACCGCGTCAGCACCTCGCATCGCTTCACCGCGCAGACCAGCTTGATGCGATGGAAAGCGCCGTCGCGTTTGAGCTCAGGAACCTTGTACACCATGCTGTACTGGCTGCGCATGTCGCCAACCATCATGCCCAAATCTCTCTCCATCTGCTCGTCATTCGGCTGATAGAAGATCCGCCCGCCGCTTTTTGTCACAAGTTCTTCCAGCGTTTCCTGCCCATGCGAGCCCCTGGTCTTCCATTCATTCAGAAAAACATAAATTGCGGTTCGCGAACGTTGGCACCTGTCGATCACATCGGCGATGCGCGCGTGACTCGCGTTATCCATGCCATCCGTGAAGAGCAGAATGAAGTTTCCGGTTGCGGCGCCGGAATCGGCCGTCCACTGGTCCCGGCAGGCCTTGTAAATTGAGTCGAAGATTGCGGTCCCATCCGCGCCCCGCCCGGTTTCATACGCGGCTGCCTGCAGGCCGTCCGCGAGGATGCCGGGATTGCCGCTCCAGTCTCTTTCCAGGTGAGTTTCGACATCGAACCGCATCACGAAGGCGCGATCAGTCTGCCTGCGGAAAAAGCGCTCCAGGTACTCGGTTGCGATATCCACGTTGTACCGCATACCGCTCTCCATGGAGATGCTGGTGTCCATCAGGATGCCCGCCCGAAGAGGGAGATCATGGTAGGCCTCGAAGTTCACAATTCGGCCCTCCGGCTTTCCGTCGTCGAAAAGCCTCACGTCTTCCTGCGACAGATTCTGGATCGGCGCGCCTTGCGGGTCCGACACATGGAAGGTCAGGCTCACTTCATTCACCGGGAGGGACAGCGTGAATCCTTCGTCGAGATTGGTTGATTTGTCCGGGACCTGTGCCGCGCAACGCAGGAAAAGAGCTGCGAGCACAGCAAGTTCAATGCCGGTTCTGGAAGCAAGTCTGAACATAGCTGGGATCAAGCATATTGGACTCCGCCGGGCTGGCTTTGTCGCCTTCGGCTCGCCGCCGGTCGCTTTCAGTTGGACTCTGTGGCCTGTCTTCCGACCAACGCCCCCGAGCCTTTCAATCCTCTTGTGCGTCGAGTCACAGGACGTTCACACTCCGCGTGTGATAGCATCCGCTTCTTAGCGATAGACGCTTGGCGGAGACCACTTCAGTTTCCAGCCGGCGCCGGTCCGAACCTCCTTATGGATGAGGTAGACGGCAGACCGGGACACGTGGCCCTCCAATTCGGCCACTTGGACGCCCCTCAGGACGCCCCCAATCGTTCCCTGTGCCCGCGCCTCCAATTGACTTTCATCCTGAGCGCAGCGTACTTCAGCGGAGTTGAAGGACCTGCTTCTCCGCTCATTTCACCAACTCAACTCCCCGCGCCTTTCTTCTGGCGCGGGCCAGCCGAAGGCCGCAAGTCCCACCGGAGGTGGAGAAACTCATGAAAACGTACCAGGGAAGTGAGATCCGCAACGTAGCTGTAGTGGGGCATGCGCATAGCGGCAAGACCACCTTTATTGCCGCTCTGCTGCATGCCGCGAAGATGACCCCGACCCAGGGCCGCGTGGCTGAGGGAACCGCCGTTACCGCCTATGACGAGGAAGAAATTGCCCGCGGCGCAACCATGCAGAACGCCGTGGCCTTTGCCGAGTGGCAAGGCGTGAAAATCAATCTCATCGACACTCCCGGCTTCCATATGTTCTCCCATGAAGCCCGCGCGGCACTGCTTCCGGTTGAGGCTGCGGTGGTGCTGGTGAATGCGCAGAATGGCGTCGAGGCCGTTACCGAGCGGGTTTGGAGATATGCCGAAGAAGCCAATGTTCCCCGCGTGGTCGTCGTCAACCAGATGGATCATCCCAAGGCCGGCGGCGGAGGCGGGTTAAGCGCCCTGGTCGATGACCTGGTGGATCGCTGGGGCCGCAATTGTGTGCCGGTCCAGTTGCCGATCTCGGATTCGCAGGGATTCCACGGCGTGGTGGACCTGGTGACCATGGAGGCTTTCTACTACACGCCCGGCGGTGATGGCCGCGGCAAGGTGACGGGCGAGATTCCAGCCAGCCTGGCTGCCGATGCCAAGGCGCGGCATGAGGCGCTGGTGGAGCTGGTGGCCGAGGGCAAGGACGAGCTGATGGAGGAGTACTTCGAGAAGGGCACCATCCCCGAGGACCACCTGATAGCCGCGCTGCACGAAGCTATTCGCGAAGACCGCATCTTCCCAGTCTTGTTTTCGAGCGGCCTGGCCAACATGGCCCTCGATCACCTGCTGGACTTCATCAAGGTTTACTGTCCCTCGCCAGTCGAGCGCGCCCCGTTCAGCGTGCGGACTGCGGCGGCCGTGGCTGCCGGAGCCAATGGAGGCGCCGGAGAGACAGGCGACGCGGCACTCGCCCTGCGCAAGGTCGCAGACAGCGAGCCGGCGGCGATGGTGGTGTTCAAGACCATGACCGATCCGTTCTCAGGCCGCATCACCTTCTTCAAGGTCATCAGCGGCGTCATCAAGAATGATGCGACGGTGGAGAATTACACGCGCCGCGGCCAGGAGCGGCTTTCGCACCTCTCCGTGATGCAGGGGCGCAAAGCGGTTGAAGTGGCCGAGCTGCACGCCGGTGACCTCGGTGCTGTGGCCAAGCTGCGCGAAACATTGACTGGCGATACGCTTGGCGCAAAGGGCGCTGAGATTCAGGTCGATCTGGCGCCGCTGCCGGAGCCGGCCATGACCTACGCCATCGAGCCCAAGAGCCGCGCCGACGAGGATAAGCTGGCGCCCGCCATTCACAAGCTGATGGAAGAGGACTTGCTGATCAAATTCTTTCGCGACCCCATGACCAACGAGTTTCTCATTGGCGGCGCGGGCCAGCCGCACATAGAAGCCATCGTGAGCCGGCTTAAAAAGCGTTACCACGCCGAAGTCACGCTTAAATCGCCCAAGGTGCCATATCGTGAGACCATCCGCAGCAAGGCCGAGGCGCAGGGGCGGCACAAAAAGCAGACCGGCGGGCACGGCCAGTTCGGCGATTGCAAGATTCGCATGGAACCGCTCCCGCGCGGCGGCGGGTTCGAGTTCGGCAACGAAGTTTTCGGTGGTGCTGTGCCGCGGAATTTCATTCCCGCAATCGAGAAGGGTATCGTAGAGTCGGCCGCGCGCGGCTATCTCGCCGGTTTCCCGGTGGTCGACTTCAAGGCCACGGTTTACGACGGCAGCTACCACGACGTGGACTCGAACGAAATGAGTTTCAAAATGGCCGGCCGCCTGGCATTCCGGAAGGCCATGGAATCGTGCAAGCCCTGCCTGCTTGAACCCATCATGAAAGTCGAGATCGAAGCGCCCGACGAGTTTGCCGGAGCGTTGATGGGCGACCTGAACTCGCGGCGCGGACGCGTAGCCGGCATGGAGTCCAAGGGCCGGACCACCGTAATCAACGCCCAGGTGCCGATGGCCGAGATGCTGACCTATGGAACGATTCTGACCTCGATGACGCAGGGCAAGGGCAGCTACCGCATGGAGATGGATCACTACGATATCGTTCCGCAGTTGGTGGCCGAGAAAATCCTGGCCAATGCGAAACGGCCAGTGGAAGAAGAGGAAGAATAACCACCTGCGGCGCGGCAGACGCCCGCTTCCCGCTCGCACCGGGTTCGAGGTTTCCCAGGTCCCGAAAACGGGACCTGGGAAACCCACCTTATCTGGCCGGAGCTGTGGCCAATGGAGCTGGATCTTTGTGCATTTCGTCGCTGAAGAACTTGCCCGCGTCGGTAAGCTCAAATGGCTCCCAAGCGGAGATCAAGGTCGGCCCCCACTCGGGATCGAAGCACCATGCAACCCAACTGATGCCCTTGGACTCGAGGTAACTTGTGATCAGGGCGCC
>Ga0302310_10001479_pt1 | contig 19928 bp, 28 predicted proteins | sample III_Palsa_N1_2_FD_200451 | JGI IMG/M metagenome (GOLD analysis project Ga0302310, IMG submission 200451) | Peat permafrost microbial communities from Stordalen Mire near Abisko, Sweden - III_Palsa_N1_2 | ecosystem: Environmental > Terrestrial > Soil > Palsa > Peat permafrost | place: Sweden...
GGTGTCCGGTGAGTACTTCTATCACATGAACAGAAAGCATCCGCTGCCTGCTACGCGCGATGTCAGTCTTCAGGATCGCCTGCTGGACTTCTGTTCCCGTGTCACAGGCGTGGAACTTCCAGGCTGACACCACTGCTCCACCAACCACCTCGCCTCAACAAACGACATTGGGAGAAATGAAGGAGAAATCGATCATTCTGCGTTTGGCGAGCGCTTTGCTTTTTTGTTGTCGCTTGGCAGAACGCCAAGGTAGTGGAATTGCAATGCTAGGGATCATGATTAACCAAGCTATCAACAGGCCGGAAGTCATTGTAGGCCTGAAGGTTAGAGAAAGAGCTCCGCAAATGACATGGGATATCTCTTACGCGACGTATGTGTCGCGCGTAGTCAGGATGCTACAAGGAAAGTGGACAATTCCAATCCTCTGTGCAGTCCGCACACAACGAGTGCGCCTCAGTGAACTCCGACGTGCGATCCCAACTGCGTCCAAGAAGGCTCTCACGGCCAGTCTGCGATCCCTTAAGGCAGCGAACGTCGTTGTCCGAAGAGACCTAAGCGGTTCTGTTTTACATGTCGAATACGAACTCGTAGACACAATGCGAAAGCCACTCGTTACTCTTCTAGATCATCTCGCAGAATGGGGCGAACTCTACGAGTTAGAAGCGCAACCCACAGTTGCGCCTGATATCGACTCACTCATACCATCTCGCCGGATACAACGGCGTTGAACCCCAAAAGGAGGCCCAATCATGTATGCGATCACTGGTATTACCGGCGGCGCGCTCGCGCGGACACTGCTTGCGGCGAGCCCACCCGTTCGTTCCCTTGTGCGCGACACTACGCGGGGACAGCCGTGGGCCGAGTGCGGATGGGAAGAGACTCGATGGATTCAACGAAGGCTGGATTGACTTCGAAGGAGAGAAAGCAACTGTGCTCAACGGTCAGGTGAATCTGGAAACGTTACTTGGAGCGTTGGTCTTGGAAGCTGGCTGATATGCCTTGATCCGCCATACACGCATCGGTGCTCTGTCCAGCCCTGAACGTACCAAGCAAACCGTTTTTCAGTTTGCATATCCATTTTGAGGGAGGCTAATGGCTCATCCCATGCAATCTCGACACAATCGATGGAAATCTGAGGTGGTACTTATGGCAACTTCCTTAACTTTCAGATCCGCTGACTCGGGTACCGCTGTTGCAGCCCGATACCGAACGCATTACCCCCGTTGAGCACAAACCCACCCATGACCGAGCTCCAGAAGAGCTTGCCCTTGGCAGTCCGCTATGGCTTCGTGACGACCTCGTGGATCTCATCGGCGAGGAGCAGGTACATTCACGCCTCATCGCGCATCTCCTTGTCGGGGAGAGGGCCGCGCAGAGCAGCCATGTTTTCTGTAAGGTGATCAGGATTTGTCGTCGCGGGAAGAGCCACCGTAACGACGGGATTGGAGATGGCTGGGGATTTGCCGATACAGGTGCGCGAATTCTGACGGCAATTTGAGCGTTCTGTCGGATTATCCGTCTCGTGGTTCGTGGCTCTGCACGTAGCTTTCCTCGCCAATGTGCCATTGGACACTTTTATACTTGACGAAAGGTGTCCAATGGAGTACAAGATAAAGATGCAGACGGTTGTCGAAACGCCCTCCTACCTCAAAGCGGCGGAAGCGATTTTCACCCCGGCTGAGCGTGAAGACATTGTGGCCATGATCGCAGCCGATCCAGAATGTGGTGAGGTGATGCATGGTGCGGGTGGGTTCCGCAAAGTGCGTGTCGGTCGTGGCGGCATGGGAAAGCGGGGAGGTGCGCGAGTCGTGTACATCGTGCGCAATGAAGGGTTTCCGATCTTCCTCATTACCGCATATCCGAAGAATGAGAAGGACAACTTGACGAAGAAAGAGCGCAATGAACTGGCGAAACGTGCGGACGAAATCTTCACCCGATATGGAGGCAGGGCGTGAGCAAAATGTTTGAAGACTTGATGGCTGGCCTGGACGAGGTTGAAACGTTTCTGGCTGGAGAGAAGACCGGCTATAAGGTAAGTGTACCCTCGGATGTCGATGTCAAAGCCATACGCAAGCGCCTGAGCATGACGCAGTCCCGGTTTTCGGATACATTCGGCTTCAGTCTTGATGCGGTCAAGCATTGGGAAGGAGGACGGCGTACGCCTGAATCTTCCGCACGTGCCTTCCTGACAGTCATTGCAAAAAACCCCTCGGCGGTCATTGCCGCTCTCCACCCTGTGGAGGAGGGCCGTGTCGCCAAGAAGCGGCGCAACGGTCGTTAGTCAGATAAGGCCTAACCGAATGTGATCGATCCGGGGCGCTCTTCAGAGCGCCCTTTGTTTTTGCGACAGGCATATCCAAAAAACCTACCAATCCTTGGGAGGTATCTCATGGAGACCACCTTCGACTATCTGCGCGCACATGCCGCAGAGTTGGGCGCACGCATTCTTGAAACCTATCCGCCGCTCCAGAGCACCAAAGACCCCGTAGCGCTTGCGGTTGCAACATTGCTGCGAAAGGCGCTGCCTGACTGGCCATTACCGGCACGGCGAAATATCTCCGCCAGGCAAAGGCAGCCCGCATCGTCGCTGAGTGCGGAGCAGGCAAGACCTGCGATGTGGTCGAAGACCAGAAGGCGCTCGCGGAAGATGGCTGCATAATCCTTGAAGCGATGTGGGACTTCACGGCGGTCGCGGCGGTATGGTGAGCATGCTCTGGACCGTGGGAATTGTCTGAGCTATCGGCACGGTCGGGTTGTTGAACAGCCAGTTGCTCTGAATCCTATTGGTAAGGAGATCAGCAGCCTCCTTATCACCGAACGAGGGCCGCTCCGGGATTCCTTTCAAGCACACTGAATCACCATTCGTTTGCCTTGCCAACGCCAATCTAAAGCGAGTCTTCAACGATTATGGCCGCTCAGAGTTTTCAGTCACGGCCGCTTAGCCGCAGTCGTGTCTCCGCTGGAATGCTGCGCGGTGAGCGGCGACGCACTCGGCCTGAGGAGCTACTCAAATGACAAAATCGTTCGCATCTTCACGGATGGCTCGGCGATCGGCAATCCCGGTCCCGGCGGATGGGGCGCAGTCCTGATCCAAGAGAATAAGCGACGGGAGATGTCCGGCGCGTGTTCCTGGGCCACGATTTCTGAGATGGAAACTTCTCGCGGCGGTAGAAGCTCTTCGCGCGATTCCATGCGGAACACGGGTTGAACTGCACTCCGATTCCGAACTCCTGATCCACGGGATGCAAGGTTTCGTCTTTCAGTAGCGTAGTCAAGGGTGGAGAAACAGCCACGGTTTGCCACTCCACCATCGAGACCTCTGGACGTAACTCGTCGACTTGGATGTGTAGCTTCGCATTCGTTGGAAGTGGCTCCGAGGCCACAATGGACATCCTCTGCAAACCCATTTTGAGGCGTGCTACATTGCGCATCGGTTCACCTGTATTGGAAATTGGACGGAGGAGGAGGGAAGCGCTCCTGATCGGATCACCCGTCTTCACCCCCCTTATCGTCGTCATATCAATCGTTGTGGCGATTTGGGTTTACCGCAGGATTCGCCTTCCGAAGCTAGGCTGAGGCCGACTCCGCCCAGTCGCCTCTTACCCGATTGCAAGATAGGTTGAGTCGCACTCTAGGGCAAGCTGAAGGCGATGTAAGCGGCACCTTGCGCCCCTTTTGGATCACGCGCGCCGCTGGTAGCGATGACAACGTACTGTTTTCCGTCGATCATATAAGTGCTCGGGGTTGCCGTGCCCGCAAATGGTAGGTTGCCCTCCCAGAGCAGCTTACCGGTTGCAGCTTCAAAAGCGCGCAACTTGCGATCGTAGACAGTCGCGCCAATGAATAAAACGCCGCCTGCAGTGACAACCGGGCCCCCGTAGTTCTCGCTTCCAGTGTTGTTCATCCCTTTAGCTGCGAGTTCGGGGTAGACGCCGAGCGGTATCTTCCAGAGGAACTTGCCGGTGTTGAGGTCAATCGCGTTGAGAGTGCCCCAGGGGGGCGCAACGGCAGGATAGCCATCAGGATCCAGGAACTTGCGGTAGCCAGTGAAGCGGTACTTCGGGACTGTGGAAGAGCTTGCGCCGGCAAGTTCGCGTTTGTCGGACGGTGCGAGGGGGACCTCCATCGGCGGCCCGAGGTAGCGCAGGATCGCGGCGGTCTCGTCGGCCGTTAGCTTTGGAAAGGCGGGCATGCGGCCTTTGCCTTGGTGGATGTTTGTAAGGATCTGGGTATCGGCTAGGCGGGCGCGAACTCCGAGCAGCGCAGGGTAGTTGGAAGGGGCGCCGAGACGGTCGTCGCCGTGGCAGATGGCGCAGTTTTGAGCGTAAACCTTGCCGCCGAGAGGGTCGGTGCCACCCAAGGCTGGGGCTAAGTTCGTGCCTGGGCCGGCCGGCATCGGGTGATCCAGGTAGTCGATGAGTTGTTCGAGACGCGCGTCCTGTACCACCAGAAAGCCCGGCATGCGGCCCTTGCCATTGTGGATGGTAGCGACGATCTGGTTCGTGGTGAGGCGCTTATCAATGTTGACAAGCGTTGGGAAGGTGGGTGGACTGCCTTGGCGGTCGCCACCGTGGCAAATAGCACACTGCGTCTGGTAGAGCACCTGACCGGGGCTGCCAGGTTTGTTTTCGGTCAGCCCGCCGGTCCAGGGCAGGTCGTTGGCATTGATGTAGATGACGCCCGAGCGCGGGTCGATGGCGGGTCCGCCCCACTCCGCGCCACCGTCAAATCCTGGGAAATTGACGGTCTGTTTGTCGATCGAGAATGGAACGAACAGACCGTCGCTGCGAAGAGTTCTAAACTCTTTTTCGGCCCATGCGTGCGCCTCAGGGGTACGCGTCGTCAGCATGTCAGCGGTGAGACGCTGGCGCGCGAACGGCTCGGGCGCAGTGGGAATCGGCTGCGTCGGTGAGGCGACTTCGCCGGGTACGTCAGACGCGGGGAACGGCCGTTCTTCAATGGGAAACAGCGGCTTGCCCGTGGTGCGGTCGAAGACGAAGACGAGGCCGTGTTTGGTGGTTTGGGCGACTGCGTCCACCGCTTTGCCGTCACGTTGGACCGTGACGAGCGCAGGCGGAGACGGAAAATCGCGATCCCACATATCGTGGTGTACGCCCTGAAAGTGCCACAGCTTCTTGCCCGTCTTCGCATCCAGCGCGAGCAGCGTATTGGCGAAGAGATCGTTGCCCACGCGGTCAGCGCTGTAGAAGTCAGAAACAGCCGAGCCGGTGGGGACGAAGACAATGCCGCGTTTCGTGTCGACCGCCATGCCGGCCCAGTTGTTTGCCGCGCCGGCTGTTCGCCATGCGCCGTCGGGCCAAGTGGTGTAACCCTCCTCGCCCGGATGCGGGATTGTGTGAAAGCTCCAGGCAATCCTTCCGGTGCGGACGTTGTACGCGCGAATATCGCCGCGGGGTGCGGGGTTGGTTTCGGGTGCGCGGAAGCCAAGGATAAGGAGATCTTTGAAGAGGACGCCGGGAGTCGTAAGGGCGACAGTGTTCTGGGTGTAGTCGGAGTCGAGATCCTTGCGTAGATCAAGCCGGCCGCTTTCTCCAAAGCTACGGATGGGGCGGCCGGTAGTGGGGTCGAGCGCGTAGAGGAAGTTCATGATGTACGCGAATAGGACGGAGTCTTTGCCGTTGCTCCAGTAGCTGAAGCCGCGGCTGGGCTGACCGGCCCTCAACCTTCGAATCGAAGGTCCAGAGTTCTTTGCCGGTCGCGCCGTCCATCGCGATAACCTGCAGCGTGGGGGTGTATCCGTAGAGGATTCGACCGACCACAAGCGGATTGACCTGCACGCCGCCGTCGCTCCCCACGTCAACGCGCCAGACTTGCTTGAGCAGGTGTGCGTTGGCGACGTTGATCTGCTTCAGTTCAGAGTAGTGATCGCCGTTGACACCACCGTTATAAGCCGACCAGCCGACGTCTGTAGGATTGCCCGCGAGAACAGTTTGAGCAGCTCGTTGAAAGCTGAGCAATGCACCGAGCGACAGACTGGTGAGCAGGGTCGCCAGGGCAACGCGTTCCGATCTCGCAAGGAAGTTCAAGATATTCATCAGCGGCGGTACTTCACAATCTGCATAAAGCCGTAATCCATATGGAGTTGCTGATGGCAGTGCAGCAGCGCATCGCCAGGGTTATCAGCGATGAAATCGACAGCCACCGATTGGAGCGGCATGACGTTAATGACATCCTTCATCAGTCCGCTCATGGGCTTATCGCCGATCTTCGTCACCTCGAAGCTGTGGCGGTGCAGGTGCATGGGATGCTGGTCTCCGCTGGCGTTACGGAAGAGCATGCGATAGCGCTTGCCCGCGTCGATCATCATCGGTTTGATTTTCGGCCACGCGTCGCCGTTGATGGTCCAGGTGTCGAACTTCGAGCCGTCGAGCGTGCCCGCGTCGCGGAAGGTGAGGACGAAGGTCTCGGCTGGCTCGGGTACCGGTCTGTTCACAGCGAAAAGCGAGTAGTCCCACTCAGCAGGCTGAGGGTCGCGCCAGACAGGCTGGCCGGAGCTCCCACCGTACTCGACGACCACACCGAGCCCTTTCGTACGCTCGGCTGCCAGGGTCGATCCGAACACCCAGACGCCGGGGTTGTTCATTTCAACGATTGCGTCGACCCGCTCCGCGACAGCAAGCGAGAGAACCTCCACCGAGTGCGGATGCAGAACCGGGTTGCCGTCCATCGCGATGACGCGGAAGCTGTGGCCAGGTAGCGCGAGCGCTACATTTTCAGTTGCGCTCGCGTTCAGCAGGCGCATCAGCACGCGCTCTCCCTGCCGCACCCGAAGCGGTTCGCCTGCGCCAAGCATGTGGCCGTTGAAGGTGGCGTACTTGTAGCCGACATCCGAACCTGTGGTTTGGGGCATGTTGGCTGATTCCGCGCGCATGGTCTCGACCATGGGAACGAAGGTAGGCTCCCAGTGGTGTACCGCGAGGTTCATTTCCCGGTCGTAGTGCGGCTTCGGCTCACGGCCCTCGACCAGGAGAAAGCCAAACTGCCCGGTGTATGCGGCGAGCTTCAGGTCTTCCATCGCCATGGCATGGGTGTGATACCAGCGGGTGCCTGCGGGCCTGGGCGTAAAGCTGTAGCGAAGCGTCTTGCCTGCGCCGATCATCGGCGACCCTTCTTCGTTGGCACCATCTGGGATTGTGCCAACGGTAAGGCCATGCCAGTGGACGATGTCATCGGACTTCGTCGGGTTGGTCACGTCGATGACGACTGGCAAACCTTCCTTCATGCGAAGCAGCGGTCCCGGAACCTCGCCGTTATAGGCGACGGTGCGGATCGAAACACCGGGTCCGATGTCGAGAGTGGTCGGCTCAATGCGAAGTGTGTAGTCAGGCCTGATGGCTGATGCAAAGATGCGCGACTTCGTCTGCTATTCATAAGATCACCGCCATGGCCGAGAAGCGTTCCTAGAGAAACATGAGGGAAATTAGAAAGTCAAACAGGTATGGGGATGACCAGCAATTAAGTCGAGCACGCGCCACAGTCGATAGACGAGGCCCAGCCGCTATCGGAGAGGGGACATGGCACCGGGATCTTCTCGTGCGGCGCAACTACAACTATCAGTTGGCCTCGTGGTATCCCGGCAAGTATCGTCGATTTTGCGGCATTCGCGGAGTCAAAGCAGCTCATGCGGAAGAATTATTGAGCGAAGCGTCTCTCAGAGACGCAGGAACGACGATCGCACGGATAATGCGCCTTAGATGCCTTGGAATATATATCCGGCACATCGGATCAAAGTGCCCTAGGGGACGGGGTCGGATTGGACACGAGCCAAACGCCAACATATAAGGGTCAAATCGATTTAGGTGAAGATGGCTACGTGAAGACAGAACATCATGTCTTAACGACTAGACAAGGCCTGCACCTCCACGGTGTCTATGCTACGGTGATCTCCAGGTGAGGCGTTATCGGTAGGCAATTACCGCTGCCGGTATGGGTTGCATGGCCGCCCTGGAGGTCAAGAAGTACCTTGAAGAGCTCGGCCGTTAGTGTTTCTCAACGCCTTCTTAATTTGCGTCAGACTTGGGAGGTTCAATGGTTTTCACGCGACGCAGTTTTTCTAAGACGCTCTGTTGTCATCTCCCGTTGGTAATCGGCTCTCTCTCGTTCAAGCCTAACTTGCTCGAAGCACAGCCATTGAACAAGCCAACTTCGGGCTCGGAACTCGGACTGAATACTTGGAGTTTGCGGTCATTGAAGAAAGATCGCGCCATTCCTACGATCGTAAAGGTGATGAAAGAAACGGGGATGCGGAATTGCCAATTGCTTTTCAGCCATGCGGAGCCCGAAGAATTTGATCCAGATTTCGCTGCCATGTTCAGCGCTAACGGCACAGCCCCGACCCAGCAAGAGCGCGACGCGCAGAAACGCAAGTCCGAAGCCCGCACCGCGTGGCGGCTCTCGGTTCCCATGACCTACTTTGAGGCGATACGTACTCGCTTTGTGCGGCAAGGTTTGCGGATTCGTTCCTACGGATCGTCCTTTGGGGCGACTTTACAGGAAGTTGACCGCGTCTTCCTGATGGCAAAGACGTTGGGCGCTACCGTAGTCAACGGGCGCCTACCGGAGACTCAGACGGATATGGTCGCAGCCGCTGCGCAACGGCACGGCCTCTTTGCGGGGATACAGGTATCCGATCCGCAAATCTTGAAACTACAACTGCGCGCGTCTCCAAATCTCAGTGCTGATCCAGATCTAGGCGACCTCACAAAGGCGGGAGTGTCCGCCCTTGAATTCGTCAAGGAACACCTGGGCCGCATCTCTTCAATCGACTTGAAGGACGCCATGATTAAAGGAGGAAGCGTCCCGTTCGGGACAGGTGATGCGCACATGCGGGAGGTGCTTGAGTTCCTCTCTCGCAACAGCAGCCCAGTTGAGATATATATCGACTGCGATTATCCAGGAACTGGAAACTCAACAAGCGAGGTCAAGCGGTGTGTGTGTTACATCCGTGAGCTCATCAGCGCATCATGTCGTGGTCATTGACTCTTTGCCGCCGCGATTTCCCGTTAAATTGGGAAATCCGGGTCCGCAAGGTCGTGCCAACGTCACTCAAGTTGTCGTCGCGCCACATCGAAGCGGTACGCCGTCTTGGCAATGTTGACGTCATCGGCCTCGTTGGCTCGAGCCTCGACTCCGCCCGGCGCAAAGCCGCCGAGTTCAGGGTCCCGAGGCCTTCGCCTCCTACGAAACTCTCGTGAATGACCCGCGAATCCAAGTCGTCCACAACACCACGCCGAGTTATCTGCACGTCCCGGTGACGCTCGCCGCCATCAAGGCTGGAAAGCACGTAATCTCTGACAAACCGCTTGCAATGACGCCGTGGACTGCGCCCTCCTCCGGGATGCCGCAACAGCCGCGGGGGTCATCAATGCGGTTACGTACAACTACCGGGGTAACCCGCTGGTTCAGGAGGCACGTACCCGGATTGCACGGGGCGACCTCGGTCCAGTCGTCAACATTGAAGGTCAGTATCTGCAGGACTGGATGACGGACGAGAACGTTTACTCCTGGCGCATGGATCCGGTCAAAGGCGGAGTCAGCTCAGCCCTCGCGGACATTGGCTCGCACTGGTGTGACCTGGCTGAGCACATCTCCGGCGCACGCATCACGAGCGTGCTCGCCGACATGCACAATGTCGTGGCTACTCGTTATTTCTCCGGCCACTCGTCCGAAGCCTTCGGCAAGTCCAGCAGTGGTAATCGCATTCCTGTTGCCATCATGGTGAAGATCTCGCAAATATTCTCCTGCGCTTCGATAATGGCCCACGTGGCTCGCTGCGCGTGGGCCAAGTGCTCCCAGGCCACAAGAACGATCTTCAAATCGAATTCAACGGCCGTCAAGGATCCTTCCGTTGGGAGCAGGAGCGCCAAAACGAGCTCTGGCTTGGTTTCCACGATCGGGCTAACGGCATCCTTCCTAAAGATCCATCGCTCCTTACCCCTGAAGCCGCCGCCTATGCCCATCTTCCCGCCGGCCACGGGAAAGTTGGGCGGATGCCTTCCACAATGTCATCGCGGACATATACGATTGCGTCCGCGACCGCAGCACGAAACCCGCGACACTGTGCACCTTCGCCGATGCGTACCGCTTCTCGACCATCATCGACGCTATGCTGCAGAGCGCCAGAGCAGGCAGTCGCTGGACCGAAATCGACTCGTAGCACGGAGCCTCACACATGACCCTACAGATCAAAGTCCGACTTGGCGCCATGATGTTCCTCGAGTACTTCATCTGGGGTGCCTGGTACGTCACCGTCGGCACGTGGCTCTCAACCACCTTCCACTTCAGCGGCCAGCAGGTCGGCCTTGTCGCCGGGTCAACGGCCGTCGGCGCTATCGTCGCCCCATCTCAAGCCTGTTTCCCAAGGAAGCCATCCAGCTGCTTAGAGAGCGCTCGATGGCTACTTTTGCCATCGCATCGTTCCTGATCTGCATTCCACTGCAGTTCTACTACGCCTTTACCAACCTCTTCCTGAACAACACCGGCATCCACAACGCTGCCGGTAAGATGACCGGTGGCCAGATGTCAGAGCTCTTTTGCATGCTGCTCATCCCCTGGTTCTTTCGCCGCCTCGGGGTCAAGTACATGCTGGCCGCGGGCATGGCCGCATGGGTGCTGCGTTATCTGCTCTTCGCCTTCGGCAACCCTTCCACCGGCGTCTGGATGTTCTGGGTCGGTATTTTGCTCCATGGCATTTGCTACGACTTCTTCTTTGTCACTGGACAGATCTATATCGACCGTAAGTCTTCACTCGCGCTGCGCTCCGCCGCTCAGGGCATGATCACCTTCATCACCTACGGTCTCGGCATGTTCGTGGGCTCCTGGCTCTCAGGCGCAGTCGTCGACCACTACACAACACGCGCAGCTGACGGAGTTCGCTCTACGACTGGCGCAGCATCTGGATCTTTGCCGCGTCAGCATCCGCTTTGGTCCTCTTCGCCTTTCTCTTCGCCTTCAACGAACGTGAGCCCGGGACAAGCTCGAGCGATCTCCTCGGTGAACTTGAAGGTGCGCCCCTCTAGCGTTCGTTTTCTACCATAGTGCAGCGAGGGAATCTGTCTTCCTTCGCTCCAAACAAGGAGCATTCCATTGACCCTCACTCGCCGCCATTTCATAGCTACTTCCGCCGCCGCTCTTGTCATCCGTCCTGCCTTTGGTGAGCCCCTGGGGCTTCCGGCCGGCATCCAGCTTTACGCCGTCCGCGATGAGCTCGTGAAGGACACCCCCACAACGCTGAAGGCTCTGCATGACATCGGCTTCCGCGAGGTTGAGTACTTCAGCCCTGGCAAGTACACCGTGGCCGAATACCACGGGCTTATCGCCGACGCCGGCCTCACCTGTCCCAGCGCGCACTTGCCCTTCGCGGGGGCAACCGACCTTGCTCCCATCTTCGCGAGCGCCAATTCGCTAGGCGCCCACTTCGCCGTTAGCTCCGTCTTCATCGATCTCTTCCCCAACGGGCGGCCCAAGTCCATGGACCACATGGATTCCTTGCCGGTACTCGGCCTCGACACGTTCAAGAAGATGGCCGCCCGCATGAACGACGTCGGCAAGCAGGCCAAAGTTGCCGGTCTGCAATACGCTTATCACAACCACAACTTCGAGTTCGAGAAGATGCCCGACGGCACGTATGGCTACGATGTTCTACTTAACGAAACCGACCCCGACCTAGTCAAATTTGAGATCGACTGCGGCTGGATGACGGTCGCCGGTGCCAGCCCGCAGACCTACTTCAAACGCCACCCCGGTCGCTTCCGCATGCTCCACGTCAAAGACTTCCGGCCCATCAAGCCCACCATCGATCTCCTCGGCCCCGGACACCCCGCTGGCGTTGAACTCGGCCATGGCTTCATCAACTACAAGTCAATCTTCGCCGCTGCGAAGGGAGCGGGGATCGTTCACATCTTCGCCGAACAGGAGGCCCCTTATGTGCGCGGCCAACTCGAATCCGCTAAGGTCAGCTACGACTACCTGCACTCCTTCTCCTAAGGCAACCATCCCGCGACCACTTGCGAACGAAGTCCGCAGGTAATCACGAATGCCTCTCATGCAAGGTTCATCTCAAGCCCACCAGGCATCCACCGACCCTACCTTAGAGAGGAGGCTGCCTTGCGCCAGGGCTGGACTGTGTAGGCAACTTCGCACAGTTTTTCGAGAAAGAGAGGAGAGTCCGGATCGGGGGCAAGAGTAAACGGAGCTTTCATAGACTCATACTGTGTACACCGAGCGCAGGGGACTGGTCTCAGCCGATAGTCGTACTCCTTGAAATAAATCCGTTTCCAGGAATCAGGAAGATCACAGCAACTTCCTGAAGGATCACTTTACTCGCTCCACCTTCAAAATTGCACCGGAGTTGTGTCTGTGTACCGGCGTATGCTCGACGAGCTTCCCTGACAAGGGATTCGATCCATACCCTGCTGCCGACTCGCAAATCTTGTTGCGATACGGAACATTGCCTCCGCCCGACCTTGACGTAGTTCCTAGGTAAGCTCCGCACCGAGTCGCTGAAGCCGGTCCGTGCCGCTGATATCCACCAGAGATCAAAAGAAATCGGCGGTGCTCTCCAGCATTCGACCCTCACCTGGTTGGCTCAAAGGAGGATATATTTACTTCGTAAAGCCAGCGTGATGTTGAGACGATTCGTGCGCAATTGATTTCCTCCTCGGGTCGCCAGACGCCAATCATGATTGGGGGTCGTGCCCTACCCGAAAGGGTCGTGTTCAAATCTGAATAAGTCCGTACCTTTAGCATAGCAACGATATCGAGGGGAGCATGTGAAGGCTTCCTCTATTGCGTATCTCAAGGCTCTCCCCGCCGGTCGTCCTGACCGTCGAGCAGTATTACCTCATCTTCGCTCTGTCGCCGGAGCCCTACCGGACGATGGTAGTGGTGGCGCAGTGCACCGGCCTCCGGGCCGAAGATGTGCTGGCGCTCGAATGAGAGGACATCGACTTCGAGAACCTCAGTATGAGGGTCGTCCGAGCCGTTCGTTCACGGTCGAGTCAAGATGGTGAAGGCGGAGTATTCGGAGGACGAGCTTCCGCTCGATCCAGAGTTCGCGACAGATCTTCTGGACTGGAAGAGGCAGACCGAGAAAGATGCGGTGGCGGAAAACTCAACCCCATCCGTGGGGTTGGAGTTAGTCTTCCGCAGCTACGTCACCGCTCGCCACTACCACATGGCTCCCATCTAGCAGGACTACATCCGTCCCGCCGGGTGCTGTCTCGTGGAGTGTCCGACGTGGCGCTTACCCTAGAGACGGGAGACGGCCGGAGGAGCCAAGCAGAAAAACACATCCGATGACGAAACTGTAGACCGCAGTCAAACCGACGAAGACTCGCATGGCTCGCGGATGGGGCGCGGCACTGCGGAACAGGCCGCAGGCAGAGGCAGTCGTGAGCGTGTTCATGACGAGGAGACCAGCAAGAAACATGGCCATGCCTCCGATTCCTTTTGCAAGGCCGCTTAGGTTGGCTGCGAGCAGGAAGAGCGCAAGTTGGCTTGGTGTTTCAGCGCCCAGCCCGTGGATGACGCCTACTCCAAAGGCAACCGGTCCGGTGTAGTTCAGATTCTCATCGTGATCTGAAGTCATCGGGGCGTCTGAAGCCGCTGAAGAAAATTTCCTGCGGAGCTTGCGGAAGCCGCGAATGATGAGAGCTGCGCGCGAGGGCGGGATGGCTTTAGGATTTCCCCACACAAGGCTGCCCAACACGTAGATCGCCAAAACGATGAGTGTCAACCCGACCAACCGCTCGGCCCATGAATCCAGCCTGGGCGGAAGAGAGAGTTGAAACAGGATGACGATCCCACCCAGCAGGGCGATCATTGTGGCGTGGCCGAGCGCATAGAGCAGGCCAAGCCGCATGGCGGTCGACGCCTTCTGCTGGACGCTGGTTATGTCCGAGATCGCAGCGATGTGATCGTAATCGAAGCCGTGGCGGAAGCCGAGCACGGCGCAGGAGATCAGCGTTATTTCGAGTGGAGCGTTCATTGGGTCGTCTCGATCTGCAATGCCGGACGGGTCTCGCGAGAATGGGCGAGTTGATCGCGCAGGAGTTGGAAGACGTCCTGCATGCCGGATCCGGTCTTGGCGGAAACCTCGAAGATTTGCATCCCAGGGCGCACGCTTTCGATGTTTCGGCGAGCGGTGGCCACATCAAACTCGGCAGCCTCGGCCATATCCATCTTGGTGATGATCGCCACATCGGAGCTGTTGAAGATGGTGGGATACTTCAGAGGTTTGTCTTCACCTTCGGTGGCCGAGAGCATGACGAAGCGGAGCTCTTCGCCGAGGTCGTAGCTGGAGGGGCAGACGAGATTGCCGACGTTCTCAATAAACAGAAAGTCGAGGGCGTCGAGCTGCCATCCTTCCAGTGCTTTTTCGATCATTAGGGCGTCGAGATGGCAGATGGTTCCAGTAGTGATTTGGCGGACGTTGGGTGTGGCACGCTTGAGACGCGCGGCGTCGTTTTCGGTGGCGAGATCTCCGACCAATGCAGCGACGCGGAAATCGCGTACGAGGCCGCTGAGGAGCTTTTCGAGGAACGCGGTCTTACCTGAGCCGGGGCTTGAGACCAGGCCGACGACGCTGACGCCAGAGGTCTCGAATCGCTCGCGGAGCACATGGGCGAGAAGATCGTTTTGCTTCATGACTTTGGCGCGTATTTCTACGATGCGTGTGCTCATGCGGCGACCTCCAGAGAGACGACTTCGAGTTCGCGGCCGGTGACGATGGTCTCGCTCGGCGTCTCGCACTTTGGACAGCAAAGTTGATAGAGCGACGGCGGTGTACGGTTTTGGCGGCAGACAGCACAGTAGATGACGAGCGGAACGGTTTCGATATCAAGGTGCGAACGTTCGAGCGGCGTGCCCTCGCAGGCGAGTTCCCATGCGAAGAGGAGCGCGTCGCGGTCTACACCCGAGAAGACACCGACTTTCAGGTGTACGACCTCGACGTCGTGAAGGCCGCGCGCTTCGGATTCGTCACCGATCTCATCGATGATGCTGAGAACGATCGATAGCTCGTGCATGAGCTGCCTTTCATACTTGTTGCGTCAGGTTACGAGCGGCTACATCGTGCTGATTTTGATGTAGCGCTTGATGTCGGGCGCAGCCATAATTCCTATGACGATAACGGCAAGACCCAGTACTCCAAGGATAATTTTTCCTGTCATGATGTCACCTCTCTATTACCCGTAACCAGGACGGGTGTCTGCAACGGCATCGGCTGATCCTTGATTTCAGCGAGGATTCTTCCGACCAACTCTTCGATCATGTTCGACGCTTCGTCGACTGCGGCTTGCACCTGCGGCGACAGCCCCATTCGACCTTCGAGTTCGTCGCCGAAGTCCCTGGGTTCGCAGCCAACGACAAGAATTCGGGCGCCGATGGGGCCGAGCGCAGCGGCGAGATTGAGGACCCTCATTGGGTCCATGCCATGAGGGTTCAGGTCCATGCCTACTGCACCGGGATCGTCGAGTCCGGTGAGATCGGGTTCGAGGACAAACAGCGTGCCGGGCGCTTCCTTGCGGGGCAGTGCGTCGACGAGGATGACTGTGTGCCACGGGGCGAGCAGCGTGTAAGCGAGGTCGAAGCCGCGGATGCCAAAGTCTTTCACCTGGATTTCATCAGGAAGTGTGCGGTGCGAGAGCGAACGGGCGACCTCGACGCCAAATGCGTCATCTCCGAGGAAGATGTTACCGATGCCGGCGATGAGGATCGTCTTCGTCATGCCGAGGCATCCTCTCTCAATGCATCGCGGCCCTTGTCTATATATGGCTCGACCTCTTCAGTGCCGAAGAAGAAGCGATGGCCGGCCTGGCGCATCATGCCAAACTCGCGGCCGGGGTCGTCGTCGAGTACCACGGCGAACTGGATCTGATCTTCAAAGTCCTGCTCGATGGCCTCGATTACGCCGACCTTACCGGTGAGGGCAATGTCCATGATGTCGGCGGTCTTCTGCGGCCAGATGCGGACGCGATCGCCGACGCGGAGAGCAATCCCGAAGACGGTAACCGACTCAGGCGGTGCTTTATCTTCGGCGAAGGGATTCCATTCGGCTATGAAGCCATTGGGCGCGTCGGGATTCATGAGGCATCTCCTCGTATTTCACGTGTCGGGCGGACGATGCCATGGGCTTTCAGCATCTCTTCGCCGGTGAGAGCTTCAGTTCGCTCCAGGATGCGGCGGGCGCGAGGATCGCCTGTGCGCACCTGCTGCTTTTCATCGTCGGTGAGGGTAAGGACCCGGAGGGTGAGCATCTCGTCCATCTCTGTACCGTCGAAGAAGTCGCCGGTGCTCTCGGGCGAGGTTTTGGGATAGTCGTACATGATGATGGGCGAGAGAAGCAGGATGGAGCGGTCGGGCTCGCCGCCGGCCAGGACAGGGAAAACTCCGATGTTAGCGCAGGCTTTGGCATCGGCGCTGTAGAGGTCGGAGGGTTCGAGGAGTGAGATGAACTCTCCGCCGGTCAGGCCGAACAGGAGGTGCGCGGAGACCAGCGACTGGGGCAATGCTTCGTCGCGGCGGGCTTCGGCGCCGCTAGAAAGGGGGCTAATGTTTTCAAGTTCGAGATGCAGCTTGCAGGTGCCGCTGGGCAACATCTCGGCACGGACGGTGAGGCTCGCAGCGAGTTCTGCCGTAGGGTTGATGTGCAGCCTCAGAGGTTCGGTGAGGAGCGCCCTAAGGCTCAGGTCGCAGTGGTCCGACGTACGTTCGATGGCTTCATCCCAATCGAGCGACGGATCGGCGAGGTCTGAGCCTGTTTGCGGCTGCGGCAACAGTTGGAGGAAGCTGACTTTGATATCGAGCGAGGCGTTGGGGCCGGGTATAAGAAGGCATTCGGAGACAAGACTGAACGGTTCCTGGGGCCGCTGGACCTCGGCGTAGACGCGAGGGTAGAGCGTGCCGAAATGCCACCGTTGGCGATTTTTGATGGCTGTGGACCGGTATGGATAAAGAATGTATCCCTCGTAAAGTACAGCTGCGGCAATTTTTTCGACGGAGGTGAAGTTCATGCTTCAACCTCCTCTGCGATTTTTGCTGAGGCGCTTTCGCCGGCCAGGGCCTTGGCGATGGCTTGTTCCCAGGTTGGGAGGCCGTGGCGGACCTTGTAGTTGTAGAGTTGCTCGAAGCTATCGCGACGCAGGCAGAGCCAGGCAGAGTTGGGGTGGTGCATCTCCATCATGTCTTTCCAGACGGAGACAGGGAGACGATAGATGCACTCACGGTCCCATGGGACTTGCGAGATCTGCAGAGCACCATTGGAGCCTTCATAGAAAAGCGTGCCGCTGAACATGACGGCGACCGGGATGTCGCCTGAATTGAGGGCGTGGAAGTACTTTGTGGCGGCGACGTTGAAGTCTAAGGTACAAGGAAGTTCAAGGTCGACAAGTAGTTCGCCGGTGAAGCGCGAGACGGAGATACTGGTGTTCATCCACAGCAGCGGTTTGACGGTACGTGCCCAGCGCTCGGGTGTGCCAAACAGGTCGAGCAGCTTCTCTTGTTCGTTGGGGACGTAGCGGCGCTTGGCGGGTTCGATCTGAACCTGGCAGCGAAGAGTGATGGCGTGAATGGTCTCGGTGGCGGGAAAGTTGGCGATACGCAGCTTGAGTGCAATCAATGGTGTGGCCGCATGAGGCACCGCTTCAGCGCTTTCGATCTGGAAGTGGAGCTCAGGCATGGATGGGCTCCGGCTGCTGATTCGCAACGGACTCTCTCACTTCGGTGCTGCGGGCTTGTAGACGCGCGAAGAACTCGTTGATGTGCTTCCAGACTTCGGCCCCACCGGAGAGGCCGCGCCAGTGCATGCGAATAAGTCCAACGAGGTGGAAGCACTCGTCGATCGGAACGATATAGTACTCGTGGGCGCCGCCGCCGCGATTGACGAGGAAGGTCTCTACATCGGGTTCCATTTTCTGGAGGGAAACATGCTGAGCGGCAATCTCGGCCCAGGATTCGAGGCTTAGAAGCGATTCGATGGCACCGGCGGGGCTGGGATACATCGCCATCATCCTGCCACCTGCGGTGTCGTAGTAGAAGAAAGCCAGGTTGATGGGGATCATGAGAGATTCCCATTGCAGATTCGGCATCTGGAAGTTGGGGAGAGCGCGAATGCGGCGCGGAATACGCAGGTAATGAGCTCCGGGCTGGCCGCTGAAGAGCACTGCGCAACCATCGCAGGAGCAGGCGATCTCGCGCTTGCGCGGGTCGAGCAGATGCTGGTGGACCGATGCAAGTTCGGCACCGCAGAGCTCACAGCGTTCTGCGCCCTCGGAGATCGGACGGCGGCGTGCAACCTGCCTCAGGAATGACGGAACCGGGGTTCGTTCTTGCTCTACTTCAGGCAGTTCGTTCATGCTGGGCTCCCAGGGTTAGGCGGGCGGCAACTGAGGCATCTTGACATTGATTGGGCCGCGCTGTTCAAGGTTAATGCCGGTGGCGTCCTTCGCGGTGCGGGTAGGACGTTGGATCAGCGGCTGGCCGCGGCTTTCGCCTTTGCGGATTCCGATGGCGTGAGCTGGAGTATCTGGATATGCATCCTGTTTGGCCATGACGGTTCTCCTTATTTGATGGTTACGAGCTGGGGTCCGCTCTGCGCGGTTGCAGCCGCGTTCTCGGAGACGATCTCGACGATGTCCGGGGCCACCTCGAAGAGTGCTTCTTCGACAGCACTCTTGAGGGTGACGGAGGAGCTTGGGCAACTGCCGCAGGTTCCGTGGAGGCGCAGGTGAACGATGCCGTCGCGGACGCCGGCGAGTTCGACGTCGCCACCGTGGGATTTGAGATAAGGGCGAGCTTTTTCGATGCCGCGAAGCACGCGGGTCTCGATGTCGTCCGGATGGAGATTATGCAGCAGGAGCATGCTGGAGACCAGGTCATTCTCCAGCGCTTCGCTCAGGGCCTGTTCGCCCGCCGGCGTCCGTAGAAGCGAGTCGACGAGACGCTGCAGAGCAGCACCGTGCAGTTCGACGACGGATTGCACGAGGTCGAGCGCGGTGGCCCGTATCTCCGGATCACCCGCGCTTTCAAGGCGGCCGGCGAGTTTTTCAACTCGCTCCGTCTGCAAGCGAAACTCGCCGCGCTGTGGAGGCGCGATGCTACCGACAACTTCCGGCTGGGTATCTGACTGGGGCGCAGCCGCCATTATTCGTGCCCCGCTACGCCGAACATAGGAGAGTGGCGAGTTTCGAGGATCTTGCCGTCACCGAGATACATGTGAACGCCGCAGGGCAGGCAGGGATCGAAGCTGCGGACGGTGCGCATGATGTCGATACCTTTGAACTTGTCGGGACCGTTCTCCTCGAAGAGCGGCGTATTCTGCACCGCGTCTTCATAGGGTCCGGGAGTTCCGTACATGTCGCGGGGATTAGCGTTCCAGGGAGTCGGCGGATAGGGATGGTAATTGGCGATCTTACCCTCGCGGATCACGACATGGTGCGAGAGAACGCCACGAACGGCCTCGTGAAAGCCGCAGCCGATAGCTTCCTCCGGAACCTTGAATTCGGTCCAGGTGGCGGTGCGACCGGCATTCAATTCGGCGAGTGCTTTCTCGACGAAGTGCAGAGCGGTAGCAGCGGCGTAGGCCTGAAAGTAGGTGCGGGCACGGTCGCGCTCGAGTGTGTTCGACCACTTCGGGATGTGCCACTCAAATTCAGTCTCTGGCAGCATTGCGGTTTTGGGAAGATTGATCTTGACGCTGTGCCCGGTGGCCTTAACGTAGCCGATGTCTACCAGTCCGGAGAGTGCAGTTGACCAGAGGCGCGCGATGGGGCCGCCACCGGTATCGAGGGCGAGGTGGTCTCCAGTTCGCTTATCGAGCCAGCGCGGCGACATAACCCAGGTGTAGTTGCCCTTGAAGTCGCGCTTCTGCGGGCGCGGGATGGTGGTCTGGTTCCAGGGATGACGCTTAT
>Ga0302310_10001480_pt1 | contig 19923 bp, 21 predicted proteins | sample III_Palsa_N1_2_FD_200451 | JGI IMG/M metagenome (GOLD analysis project Ga0302310, IMG submission 200451) | Peat permafrost microbial communities from Stordalen Mire near Abisko, Sweden - III_Palsa_N1_2 | ecosystem: Environmental > Terrestrial > Soil > Palsa > Peat permafrost | place: Sweden...
CGGCCATCAACGGCAACGTCCGCTACGGCATGGAGGAACTCTTCCATGAAGACCTCCGCTACATCCCCTGCCACGGCTGCAACATCAAGCACAAGATCGAAAACGCCCTGCTCGCCGAGATCACCGCACGCCACGACGCCGACGGCCACCGCTTCTTCACCCTCACTCCAACCGTCGCCGACTTCTCCGGCCCAATCATCGCGCACAGCCTCTGGTATCCCGATGGCTTCGACCCTTTCGCCGGCGTCGTCGCCACCCGCACTGTCTTTGCGACGCGCGTCGGTCTCCACCTCTTCCGCGAGTTCGTCCTCGAACGCCGTCACAAGGACCCCAAAGAAGCCGGCTATTGAACCAACTTGCGCATTCATCCCGCAGGACTATAATTCCTCGCAGCACGATTCGTTCCGGAGGTCGCACGTGAAGAAGCTCGCAGCACTCACCGTACTCACTCTCTCTTTGACCAGCGTTGGCGCGTTCGCCGAGTCCTTCACCGGCGTCGTCTCCGACGCGATGTGCTCCAAGAATGTCGCCAAGGCCTCCAGCCCGGAACACGCTGGCTGCGCCGCCAAGTGCATCAAGGGCGGCTCGCCGGCGGTGCTCATCGTCGGCGACAAGGTCTACCCCGTCTCTAACCCTGACAAGATCGCCTCCTTCGCCGGCAAGACCATCACCGTCGATGGTTCGGTCGCCGACGGCACCATCACCGTTAAATCCGTCAAAGAATAGCCGGGCATGAGTCGTGGCCGCTCCTCGTGCGGCTGTGCCCGTGTGCAACTAAGCCGTCTCAGGCCCAATCCGCTTCCCAGGCCCTGGGCGCGGTATGCTTTATTACCCCGCAATCTCTCTTCCTCAGATATCCTTGAAGGAATCATCCCAGGAATCGCCAAGGAGAAAGATTGAGACCCGGCATCCGCACCGCAACACTGCTGCTCTTCGCACTCGTCACGATCTCCACTGCTCACGCTCAGGCCCACACAACTGATAGCCGTCCCTTGCAACTCTCCGTTTTTGGCGGTCCCACCGGCGTGTTTACCGGTCTCGCTGGGGGCAGAAACCTGTCCTTCACCGCCGGCGTCGATCTCGGCTTCGGCACCTACCGCGGACTCCTGCCGATGGCGGAAATCCGCGGCACCGAGCCCTTTGACGACGGCAATGTAGACGCTCAGAAGAACGCCCTCGGCGGGTTGAGGGTCGTAAAGCGCTTCCGGATCGTCCATCCCTATGGCGATATCCTCTATGGCCGCGGCGAGATCGAATACCAGGGCGTCGGTTACCTGAATCCAGCCGGCAACATCTACTACCAGAAGACGAACTCCAACATCTTCTCCTTCGGTGGGGGCATCGATCTCGATATCTCCCCCGCTCTCTCCATCAAGTTCGACGGGCAAGTCCAGAGCTACAAAGTGCCCGTTACCGTCTCCGGAGAGCTCTATGCGAAGCCCATCACTCTTGGCGTCGTCTACAGCTTCGGATTCGGCCAGCGCCATGCTTTCTAGGTACCACATTCAGTAGCGGCAGGTCCTTGCGCATAATATGTCTACTTCGTGCGCCATCCAACCGCGTTCCATGATGGACACAGGTAAACTTACATAGTGATCAAGTCTGTTCTCAGCCTCACGGCCATCTTTATTTTTCCTCTCAGTCTCACGGCGCAACAGTTCGCTGCCGGCAATCCGTTCGCGGACAGTCCGGCAGCGGCCGTGTCAATGCTGCCAGACGCCCCACAGCCGCAGCCTGGTGTTCCAACCTCGCAAGTCGAACTCGCCGGACTTGCCGAAATATCAAGTTCGCTCCAAACCGCGCCCGTACCCCAGACTTCTGCCTCCCAGACGGGAGCCACGCAGGTCCCCGCGTCCCCGGCTACGACGCCCCAGGCCGATACCCCACAAGACCGCCACGCCGAAGCCGAGAAGGAACTCTCCGCTGAGGAGAAGCAGCGCATGTTGGGTGTGATCCCCAACTTCAACACCGTCATGAGCGGCGAGGCCGCGCCCATCGACGCCAAAGAGAAGTTCCGCCTCTTCTTCAAGTCCTCGGTCGACCCATTCCAGTTCGTGGCGGCTGGCGTCGACGCCGGCATCGAGCAGGGCGAAGACTCCTATCCCGAGTACCACCAGGGCATCGAAGGCTATGCCAAGCGTTATGGCGCCGCCTTTGCCGACGGTTTCGACGGCAACTTCTTCGGCAACGCCGTGCTGCCCTCCCTGCTCCATCAGGACCCACGCTACTTCCGTCTCGGCCATGGCACATTCAAGCGCCGTCTCTGGTATGCGATCATCGCCAACGTCCGTGCCAAGAGCGACAAGGGCCAGTGGCAGCCCAACTACTCCAACATCTTTGGCAACCTCATCGGCGGCGCCATCTCCAACGTCTACTACCCGGAAGAGGACCGCGGCCTCGGTCTCACCTTTGAGCGCGGTTTCACTGTAACGGCTGAGGGCGCCATCGGCTCGGCGGCCGTAGAGTTCTACCCCGACGTCATCACCTGGTGGCGCAAGAAGCACAACAAGAACGCCGGCGTCGCACCCATTACTGCTCCCGCTCCTGCCGCAACTCCCACGCAGCCCTAGTCTTCTCTATAGATTGAACAACTCCCGCAGCCGTTTGGTCTGCGAGCGGCTGACCGGAATCTCGGTCTGCTTGCGGTCGTCCATGCGCAGTTGGTAGCTCGACTTGAACCACGGGACAACTTCCCGGATGTGTTGGATATTCACGACGAATGAGCGGTGAGCACGCCAAAACTGTTCCGGATCGAGCTGCTCCATCAACTCCTCCAGCGTGCGGCAGTTCGAGTCGCCCTCTACAGTTCTTGTGACCACCGAGATGCGACCGTCTTCGATCGAGGCGAAGCACACATCCTTCTGATCGGCCAGCAGCAGCCGGCTCTGCGCCCGCACTACCACCTTGCCTGATTTGGGCGCGGCCGCTGCCGCGACCGCGTGCGAGCCTGAACCATGCGCCGCTTGTTCCTCCAGCATCCGCAGCAGCGCATCGAGCTTGGCCGCGGCATCAAGACCTAACTCGCCGGCAGCGCTGCCGGCGCCAGCAACAGATTCGCCCTCCACCGTGCCGGTCGCCATACGCGACCGCACCTTTTCCAGTGTTTTCACCAGGCGCTTCTGATCGAAGGGTTTCAGCAGGTAATCGACGGCATTGACCTCAAACGCGCGCACCGCATACTGGTCGAACGCCGTCGCAAAGACGATCTGCGGCATGCGAAACCTGCGCTCCAGCGTCAGCACCTTACGGAGCACCGCAAAGCCGTCGAGTCCAGGCATACGGACATCGAGGAAGACGACATCGGGTCTGTGGGAACGGATCAGGCTCACAGCTTCGATGCCGTTGCTGCCCTGTGCGAGCACCGTCACATCGCCCGCAGCGTCGAGCAGGTACTGCAACTCCTGGCGTGCTAGTTGCTCGTCGTCGATGATCAGCGCTGTCAGCGGTGTTGCCATGCAGTTGCTAGTCTAGCGCGATGGGCCGGAACTAGTCGCTGTAAACGCGCAGCCGGGCGGGCGCGCCGTCGGCGGCAAGATCATGTCCGCACTGCGTGCAGAAGGCGTCGGTGATCTTTACCCCGCGATGGCAGGTCCCGCACACAGGAGCCATCTGGAACTGGCACTGCGGGCAGAAGTGATAGGTCGCATCCACGGCTGTGGTGCAGTTGGGGCAGCGAGACAGCACCGGTTGGCGCAGCATGAAGTACACCACCGCGCCGATGCCGCCGGGCAGCACCACGCATACCAGCATCCATAGGCCGGCTGACATGCCACGCCGCTTGACATCGCGGCTTACATAGCCGAGCAGCAGGGCATAGCTGGCCACCAGCGTGCCCCAGGCATAGCCCATCATCAGGCGCATGGGCAGCAGTTCGTGCTTGTGGTGCGGCATGACGACGTGGAAGACGTATTGCATCGCCACGAACAGTACGACGGCCAGCCCCATCGACCAGCGCGGAATCATCCGCAGCTCGTCGTCGCCACTGGGGGAAGGATCGATCTGCCGAGAGGACCACCATTGCGTCATCGACGCACCTCACCATTGAAACGGTTGCGTTTGAACCATACCAGGCCAAGCAGCAGGGCAGTGACCGGCAGAGACCACAGCATCAACACGAAAAGCTGATCGGAGGCATCGGGAATGCCGTTCGGCGTGAGGTCGTAGCCATCCATCATGAACCAGACGGCGTAGCAGATGATCGGCAGCAGGATGGAGAAGATTCCCAGCGGGACCCAAAGGCTGCGGCTGCGCTCGCGCTGCTCCCGCATCTCCAGCGCCTGCTCATGCACAACGCGATGGGTACGGTTCACCACGGACGCACGAGCTGCGAACGGCATCTCGCGCTCTGCCTGCTTGGGATTCAGCGGTGAGTTCATGCCTTCACCTCGCGGGCGGCTGCTTCTTTGAGACGGCGCTCGGCGCGAAGGTTCAGAAGCTGTGGCTTGAGCGCAGCGAGTCCGCGATAGAGCCGCGACTTCACCGTCGAGAGCGGCGCACGGGTCACGCCGGCAATCTCTTCCAGCGACATCTCCTCGTGAAAGCGCAGCGTGAGCACCTCGCGATAGCTGGGTTCAAGGTTCAGCATCACAGTGGCGAGTTCGGCTGCGTTCTCGCGATACTGAAACTGTTGCAGGGGCGATGGCCCGTCTTCGACAATCTCGAAGGGGCGTGAGTCGGAGTCCTCGCCGCCCTCACGCATCTCGTCGAGCGAGGCCATGGTGCGTTTGCGGGAGAGATCGATGACCAGGTTGCGGGCGATGGTGAAGATCCAGGTGTCGAAACGGGCCTGGCCGTTGTACTGCGAGCCGCGCCGCAGCACGCGAATCCAGACCTCCTGAAACAGGTCTTCGGCGACCTCACGCTTGCTGGTGAGGAACATCAGGTAGCGCATCAGACGATGCTGATAGGTCTCGATGAGCCGGTCGAGCAGCTCGGGGTCCTGGCGTTTCAGCCCGCGCGCGATCTCAGCGTTTTCGCGCTCAATCTGGCGGGCGGCTTCGGCAGTCAGAACCATTGCGGCTTTCATCTTCATATTGACGCTAGTTTGCAGGGAAAAGTCTCTGTATGCAAGCAATTTTGCTTTTCGGCGCCGATGCCATTCTACGCCCAAGGCAGTGCGGCGGGTAAACTGGAAAGATGGACGTCCTATACGGCCTGCATCCGGTGGAAGAGGCCATTCGCGCGGGGTCGCGGCAGATCGAAGCTGTAAGCGTGGCGCGGGAGCGCGAGATGCGCCGCGACGCGCGTATGGACGCGGTGATCGAGCTATGCCGCAGCGCCGGAATCCGCGTCAATGCCGAGCCACGCGAGCAGTTGACGCGTCTTGCCAAGACCGACGCGCACCAGGGAATCGTCGCGTTTCTGCGGGAGCGCAAGTTTTTGGCGCTGGAAGACCTGCTACAGGCGCCTGCCGGGCCTTCGGGTTACCGGTTCTTCCTGGCGCTGGACGGCGTCGAAGACCCGCACAACTTCGGTGCGCTGTTACGGTCGGCGGATGGCGCCGGCGTGGACGGCGTAGTCGTTCCGGAGCGGCGGTCGGCGCCGTTGAGCGCGATTGCGGCGAAGACGTCGGCTGGAGCGAGCGAGCATGTGCGGCTGGCGCAGGTGGTGAACGTGACGCGGGCGCTGGAGGCGATGAAGAAGCGCAATGTCTGGATCGTCGGGCTGGATGAGCGCGGAACGCCGGATTACACGGACTTCGACTTTCGGCAGGACTGCTGTTTGGTGCTGGGCAGCGAGGGTTCGGGGCTGCATGAACTGGTGAAACGGACGTGCGACCATTTGCTGAGGATTCCGATGGCAGGCAGCGTGTCGTCGCTGAATGTGTCGGTTGCAGGAGCGGTGGTGATGTATGAGGCGATGCGGCAGCGACGCGGCGGCACTGTTCCGGCGGCGGCAGCGTCCAAACTAGAGAAGCCTCGCAAAGGCCTGGGTTCGTGAAGGAGTTCGTGAAGGTATTGCCTCTGAAAGTGTTTCTGGCGTTGTGTGCCCTTCTGTCGTGTGGTTTTGCCAGCGCGCAAACTGCCGCTCCGGCGGCTCCCGCACAGCAGGACGCAGCCGAACCGCAACAGGCTGGGCCGGAACAGGTTACTCCGCCAAAAGGCGAGGTACTGTTCCAGAGCCACGGCGAGCCGCCGCTGCCTGGATCGAGCCCTGCGTCAGTGGTTAGCGCGACGCCGGTTGGGCCGGAGCTCACTGACCAGGAACGCTCGGCGAGCGTCTTTACGGCCTACGATCTGGATGCACGGATCATGCCGGCGACGTCGCACCTGGCGATGCGGGCGCGGTTGACGGTGCGGAACGATGGCGCCGAACCGCTGGGGCGCATTGCGCTGCAAATCTCCTCGACGCTGACTTGGGAGAGTGCAACGTTGCTTTCCGTTGCGGGGAGCAAGAGGCTGGAGTTGGCGCAGCATCTGCTCGATACGGACGCCGACCACACGGGGAAGGCGAACGAGGCCGTCGTTAGCTTGCCGGAGCCTTTGGCACCGGGGAAATCTGTGCAGCTCGATACGTTTTACTCGGGCACGATTGCGTCCAGCGCAGGCAGGCTGGAACGCATTGGCGCGACCCACGATCAGGCGCTGACGACCGACTGGGACGAGATCGGCGTCGACAAGGACGGCGAGGAGACGACAGCGCTGCGCGGGTTCGGCGACGTGCTGTGGTATCCGGTGGCTTCGCGTCAGCTTTTTCTGGGCGAAGGCGCGCAGCTCTTTGATGCCGTCGGCGCGACCAAGCTGCGTGAGTCCACGGCGGCGATCCGGTTGCGGCTGACGGTCGTCTACCAGGGCGATCCACCGGTTGCGGCTTATTTCTGCGGGCGGCGGCTGCCTTTGATTGCGATCAGCGATGACAACAATGTGCCCATCGCGAGTGGCGCTGGCGTGGCGACGGCGGATTTCGCCGCCGAGCCGCTCGGATTTCGTGTGCCCAGCCTGTTCCTGGTGCCGCGGCAGGAGAGCCTGATTTCGCCCTCCGATGCAGCCGGTGGGAGTTCGCTGCTGGCTGTCGAGACCGGTGACGACGGCTCGCTTCCGGCACTGGCGACGGCTGCGCAGAATGTCGCGCCGCTGTTGCAGGAGTGGCTGGGAGCGCAGCCGCTGACTGCGCTGACCATTCTCGACCACAGCGGCCAGCCGTTTGAGGACGGGCCGCTGCTGGTGGCTCCGGCGGCTGCTCTGGCGGTTTCCAGTGCCAGTCCGGCGCTGATCCACAGCCTGACCCATGCGTGGGTCCAGACTGGACGGCCGTGGATGGATGAAGGCCTGGCGCAGTTCTTTGCGCTGCTTTGGACCGAGCGCGAACATGGCCGCGAGGCGGCGATGGCGCAGTTGGCGGAGCTGATTCAACCTCTCTCGATTGCCGAGCCGGAGATTGAGCCAGCCAAGGCCGGTGAGCAGCCAGCAGCCCGGGGCGAGCTGGTTGGCCAGGCTACCGGGCAGCCGCTGATTGCGGCGACTTCCGAGCTTTACTACCGGCGCAAGGCGGCGGCGGTGTGGTGGATGCTGCGCGGCATCGTCGGCGATGAAGCGTTGCAGGATGCTCTGCAGACTTGGCGCGCGCGCGAGCTGGCGAAGCTGACAGCGGAGCAGGATGCGCTGGTCTTCGAGGCGCTGCTGGAGCGGTCGGGGCCGAAGAATGCGCAGAACCCGATCGATCTGCACTGGTTCTTCGATGCCTGGGTGCTGCATGACCGGGGGCTGCCCGATCTTTCGATCGTCGATGTAACGCCGCGCGAGTTGCCGGCGGGTAAGGGCCACAATACCGGCTGGCTGGTGGCGGTGACCGTGCGCAACGATGGAGCGGCGTCGGCTGAGGTTCCGGTGACGATCCGGTCGGATACGTTCAGTACGACTTCGCGGCTGCGGGTTGCGGGTTTTGCGAGCGCGACGGCGAGGGTGATCGTGGAAGCACAGCCTTCGGAGGTGCTGGTGAATGACGGCAGCACGCCGGAGGTGAGGACGTCGCTGCATAAGGTGGCGGTGAACGTGAGGCAGCAGTAGACGCCCTTCTGTGGCATCCAATATCTCTACCCCCCTCCCCCCGGGGGGTTTAAGATTCAAAGGTATAAACATACATGGCTTACCCTCGAAGTGCCGCGTGATGAATGGGCCACCCGGGGTTGTTGGCTGACGCTATAGGCTCTAGGGCTTGCGGTGGGGTTTGGGTGCGGGAACTGGCGGGGCGGTGGTGTTGGTGCAGGGGTGGGCTTGGTCGGCGGGGAGGGAACATTGCAGGTTCAGCGTGAGGGCTGTTGCGGGTGCGGAGGCGGGGAGTGCGGCAGTGGCGTTGCCGCCTAGTGGGGGGATGATGGCGTCGCCTATGGCGGCTAGTTGGGATTTGGTGGCTTTGGCTTTGAGAGTGAAGATTGTGCCGTCGCTCGATAGGAGGATGCCAATGTCGATTGGAGTGCCGGTAGAGGGCTGGGTAGTGGCGAGTTCAATGGTTGCGAGCGTGGAGGATGTGTTGAAGGCGATGGTGGTGTCCCAGCCGTTCTTGATGGGAGCGGCGGTGAAGTCGTAGGTATTTTCGCCGGTGGTTGCGGAGGCGAATGTGGAGTGGAGCGTGCCTTGCCAGGCTGAGGCTGGTGTGGCCTGCAGGTCTCTCCGCTGCGCCAGCGGCTCCGGTCGAGATGACAAATTAGGGGAAAGCTCCGGGTGAGCGGGCAAATTGGCGGAGGTCCAGGCGATGTCGCCGTCAAGGGAGCCGTTGGGTTGGGTGGATTCGGGGATGTGCTGGGAGAAGAGGCGGGCCCAGTCTAGTGCCCATGCGAGGGGCATTTGGTGGAGAGAGATGGTTGCGGGGGCGGTGCGCGGCTGTTTCAGATCGAGCGTGGGGGCGCTTACGACGATGGGGTCGGCGGCACCGTCGGGGATGGCGCAGGCGGCTTGAGAGAGGGTGACGATGGCCAGGTCGGCGGCGGCGGTGCAGTGGGCGGAGACGTCGAGGAGCTTGGCGGGGACGAAGTCGGCGCGGCGAAGGTCGGTGAGGTGGAGATCGGCGGTGAGTTGCGCGGCGCTGAGCTGGCCGGTGAGACGGGCGCCGGCTTCGACGGTGCCGCGCCAGCCGGCGTCGTTGCCGGTGAGCAGCTTGGTGGCTTCGCCCATCTGGGCGTGGGCCCAGCTGGCGGTGAGGTCGAGGGGGACATCGGGGAGCCTGGATGCGCGGCCGAGGGTCCCTTCGAGGCGGACGACGCCGGTGTCGTTGGCGTTGGTGTCGGTGCGGGCGGGTTTGCCTTGCAGGCGGATGTGCCATTGCTGGGGCGAGGGCAGCCAGAGGGCGAAGTCGGCTTCGGTGAGCGAGAAGGGCATCTTCTCGTCGCCGAGCTTGAGGTTGATGCGGGCGCCGGTGGCCTCGATGTAAGGGAAGCGGGGAAGGGGGCCGGCTTTGCGCTGGGCGGTTGGTGCTGTTGCGGTATGGGCAGCTTGAGTAAGGATGTCTTCGAGGTTCCAGCGGCCCTGGGCGTTGCGGACGATGTTGACGCTGGGGGCGGAGCCCTTGGCGTCGACGACGAAGCGGATGGTGGAGAACTCGACGTGACGACGCCAGAGAGAGCTGACGCGGATAGTGGCTTCGACCTGGTTGGCGCGGATGACGGGCTCGTAGCCGAAGGCGGGGTCTTCGCTGACGACGAGGTTTTCGAGGGTGAAGCCGGGCATGGGAAGGAGGTGGATGGAGACGCGGTCGAGATGGACGGGGCGGCCCAGGCTCTGGCTCATGTCGGAGGCGGAGGCGGCTGACGTTGATGAGCGGGGGGGTGAGGGCGAGGGCCAGCAGGATGAGCAGGGCGATGGCGATCTGCACGGGCCGACGCCGAAGGACGGGAGGTGTCGGCAGGGTTTGCTCGTGCGTGGGCATCTTCAAGATAGTAGCGGGTCGAAGGGATGAGGTGATGCCTGCGCAACTTTAAGGCGGGTCATTATGAGCTCAGAGCGATGAGCGCGTGAGCTTAGAGCAAAAGCAGTCCCTACGGGATGACAAACAAATGAAAGTAGAGCTCGACTAGCGGATGATGTGGAAGGTTCGGGTCCAGCGGGTTTGGGTGAACATGTGGGTCAGGACGTGGAAGACGAAGGCGATGCGGTCGGAGATGCTGTTCTTGTTCTCCTGGTCGGCAGGGGTTTGGAAGGACCAGTAGACGAAGAGCGGGCGGCCCATGATGTTCTCCTGGGGGACGAAGCCCCAGAAGCGGCCGTCGGCGCTGTGGGTGCGGTTGTCTCCCATGGCGAAGACCTTGCCGGGGGGGACGACGATGTCGTCGCCGACGATGTGGGAGGGCAGCTCCTGGGTCCATATCTCGGTGGTCAGTTCGGAGGGAGGAGCGCCAAAGCTGGGAAAGTCGTCGCGCGGGCCGTCATAGGCATCTGCGGGGTCATCGTCAACCTGGGGCATTCGTGCGTAGGGTTCGTTCTGGGCTATGCCATTGAGGTAGACGACGCCGTTGCGGAGGTGGATGCGGTCGCCGGGGACGCCGATGCAGCGCTTGACCAGGATGAGGTCGGGGGTTTCGGGGTTGGGCTTCAGGAAGACGATGATGTCGCCGCGCTGGACGGGGCGGTAGTGGACGAAGGGCGCCCAGCTGGTCGGGGGCGCGATGGTGATGCGATCGACGACGACATGGTCGCCGATGAGCAGGGTCTTCTCCATGGAGGCGGAGGGGATCTCGAAGTTCTGGAAGATGAAGGCCATGGCGAAGAGGCCGATGACCAGCACCGTGCAGATGGAGGCGAGGGCCTCGAGCGGGGTCTCGGTGACTTCTTCTTTGGGGGTGGACTCGAGGATGGGGGCGACGGTGCTCATGTGCTTGGTTAGTGTAACGGAAGAGCAGGTTAGCGAGACAGCAAGTCAGCGAGTTAGTGGAGGATGCGGATTTGGTGGAGGGCGGATTTAAGGCGGGACCGGAGGGTGGGAGTTGGGGTTGGGGCGATGGAGAAGTAGACCAGGAGGGGACGGCCGACGATGGCGTCGCGGGAGACGAAGCCCCAGTAACGGCTGTCTTCGCTGTTGTTGCGGTTGTCTCCCATGACGAAGTAACGGTTGGGTGGGACGACGATCTCGCCGTTGACGATGCTGCGGCGGAGCTGGGCCCACCAGCGGGGGTCGACGTTGGGGTCGGCGCTGCGCAGGGAGGGGAAGTCGTCGCGAAAGCTGTCGGGCGGCGCTGGGGAGTAGACGGCGTAAGGCTCGGAGAGTGGAGTTCCGTTGAGGATGACGAGGCCGTCGCGCAGATGGAGGCGGTCGCCGGGCAGGCCGATGACGCGTTTGACCAGGTGGATGGTTGGGTCTACGGGGAAGTGAAAGACGACGAGATCGCCGCGTTTGACGATTGTGGGCGGGAGGATTTTGTCGAACGAGCTACCGAAACCGGGCACCGCGCCGGTGGGGGCGAAGGCTTGTTTGTCGCCGAGGAGGAAGTCACCGACCAGCAGGGTGGGCTGCATGGACGAGGACGGAATGCGGAAGGGTTGCACGATGAAGCCGGCGATGAAGAGCGCGACGACGACGATCTCCAGCAGGGCCTGGGCGTGGATGAGGAGGCCGTCGCGGGATGGTGGCTGGGTGGCGCTCAAGCTTCGCTCCAGTTGGCGAGGGCGAGTTCGGCGGCGCGCTGCTGGGCTTCCTTCTTGCTGGGGCCCTCGGCCGCGGCGAGAGTGCGAGTGCCGGTTGCATCTTCGAGCTGGGCTTCTACGGCGAAGAGACGTTGGTGGGCCGGGCCGCTCTGCGCGATGTCTACGTAGCGCAGCCGGGCAGGGGCGCCGGTCTGGGCGCGGGCCTGGACTTTTTCCTGGAGCAGGGTCTTGTGGTCGCGGAGGGCGCCGCGCCCGGTGGCGGCGGCCAGCGCAGAGCGCATGGCGTCGAGTTCGGGGGCGATGAGGTGGCGATGGACGAGAGTGCGGACGGTTTCGAGGCCGGCGTGGCCTGAATCGAGATATGCGGCGGCGATGATGGCTTCGGCGGTGTTGGCGAGCAGGGCGGGCTTGCTGCGGCCACCGTTCTGCTCGGCGCTCTTGCCCAGGAGGAGATGATCGGCGAGGCCGAGGGCTTCGCCGAAGCCGGCCATGCGCTTGCGGCTGACCAGGGAGGAGCGCATGCGGGTGAGGTCGCCTTCGGAACTGTGCGGGAACTCGCGGTAGAGGGCCTCGGTGACGACGAGGCCGAGGATGGCGTCGCCGAGGACCTCGAGCTGTTCGTTGTCGGTGCCGGGAGGATTTTTGTGTTTGGGGAAGAGGGTGTCTTCGGGCGGGCCGCCGCGGGCCTCGTAGGCGAAGGAGCGGTGGGTGAGGGCAAGGCGGAGCAGAGCGGGGTCAGCAAAGGTGTGGCCGAGGAGCTTCTGGAGAGCCTTGGTCGCCGCGTCGAGCGGTCCGGATTTTTTGACGCGGCGCGTGGTCATTGCCTCTACTTTACGCGCGGCGGAAGAGGTGGGGGATGCGCAGAAAGATTCCCTCCGCGGCTGAAGCCGTACATTCTTGGCTCACTTATGGCGGGACTGAAGTCCCGCCCCTACAAAGCCAGGAATTAGCCTTCAGAGCGGGGAGGTACTACAAGGCTGGTGCTTGCTTGAACCTAGTTCGGCGCGGGCGGCTTGTAGGAGTCCTTCTGGGACTTTCCGGTGGGGTCGAAGTCTTTGTCGTCGCCAGTGGGGGGCGGCTTGTTTTCGCGCAGAGGGAGGGCGAAGGGCTTCTTGATGCCGCTTTCGGCGGCCTTTTTGGTGTCGGGGAGGCTGTCGCGGACGGCGAGGGCCTGGTTGTACTCGGAGACAGCGTGATCGCGGTCGGGGGGATTCATGGAGTCGTAGAGACGTCCGAGGTAGATGTGGCTCCAGGCGAGGGTGCGGGGGTCTTTGCTGAGAGCGAGGGTCTGCTGGAAGCCGTGCATCGCCTTTTCTGGGTCGCCCTGCATGAGGTCGATGCGGGCGATGACGTACTGGGCGCGGGCATGGTCGCCTTTGGGGTCGGCCATGGCCTGCTCGGCGATGTCCAGGGCGTCGACAGGGTTACCCTTCATCAGATCGAGTTCGGCGAGGTCCATGCCGGCGATCCTGCGCGGCGGGGCCGATGGCCGCAGTGGGTCGGGCGTGACCTCCTTGACGAAGACGATCTCTTCGGCGTGCCTGCGCTCGCGTTCGACGTCCATGCCGTAGATCATGGGGGCGATCTCGTCGCGGAGGCCGTCGCCGTTATGTTCCATGACCTGGAGGGTCTGGTAGAAGTAGCCGGTCAGCACCCAGCCCTGGCGCTCGTCGAGATCGACGAGCTTCTGACGGGCGAGGGCGGTTTCACGGTCATAGAGGTCCTTTTGGGCGGCGTACTGGTCGGTGTCGACGCGTTCTTTGGATTTGGGTTTTTCGGGCGCGGGGGAGTCGACGAGGTACATGCGGGCCTCGATGGCCTTGATGAGGCACTCGGTCAGGAGCGCGGGGGCGTCGGACTTGTAGAAGAACTCGAGCGGGGCGTCCTGCACACCGCGGAGGATGGGCTGGATGCGCTCCATGGCGGTGCCGCGGCTGTAGACCATGGGCTCGACGACGTAGTGGAGATAGATGTGGCGGATCTGCGCTATGGGGACGGGCACGCCTGGCGAGTTGTCTGGTGACATGACGATGATGTAGTCGGTGCCGTAGATGCGGGCGTTGGTGAGGGCGGGCGAGAGCATGGGTTCGAGCAGGACGAGGAAGCGGCGGCCGTCGTAGCTGCTGACCGGTTGGTGGAGGTAGATGTTGGTGGAGAGGATGGCCTGCGTCATGGGGTCGTGGACGCGGGCGAGCAGGGCTTCGTACTCGGGACGGTGATGGACCCAGAGGAAGTGCAGCTCGACGTCGGCGGCGAAGGCGCGGAGGAGCGGCAGGACGTTGACTACCTGGGTGGCCTGCGGAGGGAGTTCGGTCTCGTCGACGTTGGGGGTGAGTTCGGGCGGGGGCGAGAGGTAGAGCGAGAGCGAGACGTACTGGCCGACGTTGAGGGCGGAGTCGTTGAGGTGGTGGGCGGCGATGTAGGCGCAGAGGGCGTCGCGGCTTTCGCGGGCGGGCTCGGAGGCGGCGAGGGCGGCGTTGAGCTCGGTGCGGACTTCGAGGCGGACGGGCGCGGACTTGTCGAGGTCGGCGTCGTAGCCGCAGGCGTTGAGGGCTGCGGCCATCTCGAAGAGAGGCTCGCTGGATTCGAGGGTGACGGCTGCGCCACCTTGTTCGATCTGCGCGGCGCGGGGCCGGGTTGCGGGGTTGGATTGGTCAGGCTGGCTGGAGGGTGCGTCGGGGGTTGAAGAAGAGGAGGATGATGAGACGGTCTGCGCGGAGCTGGCGGTGCGGAGCGAGAGCAGGAGGGCTGCGCTCAGAAGCGCGGCACGCAGCGATAGTGGGGAGGGTTTACGGGGCACGATAGGTGTTCGACTCACGTTGCCAGTGTATGGGAAGCGCACAGGGAAGGTGTGCGATTTCAGGGTTCTGGCTGGCAGATCATTCGGCGAGGTGTGATTTGGGGACGCGGAACACACCTTTGATACAGTCGAAATTTCTTACTGCAATCTGGATATGATTTTTGGAGCCAAATGCTGAGCCGAAGTAGAGTTCCGGCGCCTCGATGAAGATGCCCTTGACGGTGTCGAAAGGCGGCCTTCCATTTTCTGCCTCAATGCGATGCAGATAGTTGATGACGGCGCAGTCAAGATCATGGCGGAGGCCGTCTAGACGGTTTCGAGGCATTGGCAATCCCGCTTGATCGGATACCCGTTTCAGTTCGTCATAAGACGTTTTCAACTTATTGAGACCGACGGTCGTTGTGAGATCCAAGCAATAGCCCAGATCAATGACGGCACCCAGGACAGCAGGTTTCGTAATAGCTGTGTTGCTGCGTCTGGAAGTTTCGACGGCGAAATCGAGTCCGCGAAGCGGATTGGCCTCCCAGAAGTACACGCCTTCCCCGAGCCAGTCGTAATCGTTGTGAGATGGCTTGAACGCCTGGTTTTTGAGGAGACGCTGGGCAACCGCTGCGTCACAACCGTGATAGCCCAGAACGAAGGATGCAGAGAGCCTATGCAACCGACCGGTACTGCTTAGTCAGCTTTCCATTTTTCCCATAGATACCAGCGTCGATAAGCTCCTGAATCGCGGCTTCGCGGGTGCGGGTGACCTTATCCACATGGTTTTTTGCTGCCTCCGCGAAAGCTTTCAATTCGGCGCGGTCCTCCTTAGTAAGCAGCGTAGTGGTTCCGGTCGAGGCTATGCGCTTCGTCATCATTGTTCGATTGTAAACAATCCTATCCGTGGACGGAGACGCCCATGTAGGTCATGACCACGTGTCCACGGACGGGGGCGCCGAAGAGGGTGGCCGGGGTGAAGACGCTGGCGAGGAGGTTCTCCTCCACGCGCAACCGCACCGCGGGATCGTTGGGGCCGGCGACGATGGCGTAGTCGTAGACGCGGCCCTGAGTGTCGACCTTGGCTTCGACGAGGACCGGGACGTCGCGGTCCATGGGGATGGGCAGCGGCGCGACCTCCGAGTAGAGATAGTGCGGGGCGACCATGTGGGCGAGGTTGTCGTCGTTGGCCTGGACGGCGATGGGGGCGCCGAACATCCATCCGAGGCCCGCGAGCAGGACGATGGCCGCCGCCAGGCCGCCCGAGACTCGCAGCGCCGCGGGCGCGAGCCATGTCTGCCAGGCCATGCTGAAGCGGCGCGTAATCTGTCGTGCAGGGGAGAGATGGGTGCCGTGTTCGCGCTCGACGGCGATGGCTGTGAGCAGATGAGAGTGCAGTTCTGCTGGCGGCATGGCCGGGCCAAGTCCGGTTAACGATTGCTGCACGGCGCGCCAGTCTTCGAACTCTTGTGAGCACGGGTTGCAGGCTTCGAGGTGCGCGGCGATGGCGGCCATTGCGATGCCGCTGACGGCGCCGTCGAGGTAGGCGGAGAACTCTGCGCGTATGGGCTCGCAGGCGGAGAGGGGAATCGTCGGGCTGGAGGCTTCGGAGTTGATGTAGTTCATCATGCAACTGCTTTCAAGAGTTCAACTGTCGCGGTGCGCGCGGCGTCGCGGGTGGCGGAGTGGCGTACCAGCGCCTCGCGGAGGGCGGAGCGGCCGCGGGTGAGGCGGCTCTTTACTGTGCCGAGGTTGACGTTCAGGATTTCGGCGATCTCCTCGTAGCCGAAGCCTTCGATCTCGCGCAGGACGACGACCTCGCGAAAGGGTTCGGGGAGGGTACGGAGGGCGGCTTCGACGTGTTCGCGGAGTTCGGCGCGGACGGCGCAGTCGAAGGGCGAAGCGTCGCTGGCGGCGAGGGCGTCGGCGAGGCAGAAGGTCTCGGCGTCGTCGCCGGACTGAGAGATGAGGGGTGCGTCGATGGTGAGTTCCTGGCGTTTGTGGCGGGACCACCAGCGGCGCTGGTTGCTGGCCTCGTGCAGGGCGATGCGATAGATCCAGGTGCGCAGGCTGGCGTCGCCGTGGAAGGTGGAGATGTTGCGGAAGACCTTGACGAAGACCTCCTGGGTGACGTCGGCGGCGTCGGCTGGGTCGCGCAGGCTGCGGGCGATGAGGGAGTAGATGGGGTGGCTGTACTGGGCGATGAGCAAGGCAAAGGCCTGCTCAGAGCCGGCTTTCAGGTCCGCGACGAAGCCCTGCTCGTCTGCCCGGATGCCGATAGCGCTCGCCAGATCGCCCATTGCCGTCCTCGCTTCTACTTCGCCACTGCGTAGCGTTAAGGTAGGCCCGCAGGGATGCATCTGTAAAGCAGGGACTAGGGATTAGAAAGACAGCCCCATACTCCGTATTTTCCTGGCCCGACTGCTGCGAGAAGAGTGCGCCGCCGGTGGCCGAGTGCTCGCTCACTCTGTAACCGTTAGACACCAATAAGATGCGGTTTGTTCCATGCGGTGTTGGCCGTTGGGCGGGTTGCTGGTTTGACTTGCTCGTCTGCATCCGGTTTGACTTGCTCCCGCGCATCCGCGAGAATGAAGAAGTCCCTCCAAAGAGTGGGCCTGTGGCGCAGCTGGGAGCGCGCTTCCATGGCATGGAAGAGGTCATCGGTTCGATCCCGATCAGGTCCACCAAAACACCTTCAAAAATTAGGATCAGGGCTGCTTGTACTCGAGCAGAGCTGCGCGTTTGCCGCGGCGGCGGTTCCATTTGTACTGGAGCTGGCCGCAGTAGATGGGAACCTGCTGCAGGTGGGAGTGGATGCCGTAGAGCAGGAGCGTGAGTTTGTCGGTGGACTTCCAGCGGGCCTTCCAGGCGGAGCGAAGGGCGATGGCGAGGAAGAAGAGCACGACGAGCGCCGTGGGGAGCAGGCTGCGGAAGAAGAAGGATGCGGCGAGGCCTGCAATGGCAAGAGCGATGAGGGTGAGGGCGCGGTTGCGGTTGCGGAGGGTTTCGTCGAGCCAAAAGGTTTCGCCGCGGAGGGCGAGCTGTGCGGAGACTTCGGCGTAGGCGTGGCCGGCGCGGGTGTTGCGACGCCAGTATTGGCTGAAGCGGGTGATGGCGAGATCGTGGCCGGTCATGGGGCGGTCTACATGTTGAATGGCGTAACCCAGGGCGGCAATGCGGCGGCAGAGCTCGGGCTCTTCGCCGGCGATGAGGGCTTCGTCGAAGCCGTTGGTGGCGGTGAGGACGCTGCGGCGGAAGAGCGCGTCGCCACCGCAGAAGAGCGTGGGGCCGGGGGCGTAGATCCAGTCGAGATCGAGGACGCGGTTGTAGATGGAGGCTTCGGGATGGAGTTCGCGGCGATGGCCCCAGATTACGGCGACGTCTGGGGTGAGATCGGGAAGAGATGCGGCGACGAAGCCGGGGTGGAGGAGGGTGTCGCCATCGAGGAAGAGGATGGTGGCACCGCGAGCGGCTCGCCAACCGGCGTTGCGGCCGAGGGCAGCGGAGGGGCGGTCGGGTTGAAGCGCGATGATGTGTGCGCCTTCGGCTTGCGCGAGTTCAATGCTGTTGTCGGAGGAGTTGGAGTCTACGTAGATGACTTCGAGATCGAAGGTGGGGTGGGACATTTCGCTGATGGACCGCAAGCAGCTGCGGAGGCGTTCGCCTTCGTTGCGTCCGATAACGACGACGGAGATGAGGTTGGGGATGTCCGCGGCGTCGGTCATGGCGTGGGTGTTTGCGGCGGGGTCTTTTGGGGAAGGATTCGGGCCGGGATGCCAACGGCGATGGAGTTGGCGGGGACGTCGCAGAGGACGACCGCGTTGGCTCCGATGGCGGAGTCGTTGCCGATGCGGATGGGGCCCAGGAGCTTGGCGCCGGCGCCGACGTCGACGCGGTCGCCGACGATGGGCGAACCGCGGACGCCCTTGTGGCGGAGGCCGACGGTGACTCCGTTGCGGATGATGCAATCGTCGCCGAAGACGGCGTCGCCCGAGATCACGATGGCGCCTACGTGCTCGATGATGAAGCGGCGGCCGATGACGACCTCCGCGGGAAGTTCGGTGCCGAGGCAGGAGACGGAGAAGAATTTGCCGAGTTCGTAAAGGAACGAGAACGGCATGCGAAGCAGGCGGGGACGGAGGGTGTAGCGCCAGCGGCCGAAGCGGTAGATGACAAGCACCCAGAAGCCGTGGCGGTTCCAACTGCGGTCGTGCGCGCGCCAGTCCTCACGGATGTTTTCAAACACGATGACTCCTGGGCGTTCGCAGCGTGCCGATGGTGGAAGACTACGCTTGGTTTACGCTTGGTTTATTCCTGGTCCAACACCGCGGCGACGGTAAAGAGGTTGATGAGTGGTGCGATCTTTTCCAGCGTGTAGGCGGCGCCGTTGAAGCCGCTCTCCTTGACGAAGATAATGTCGCCCGACTGGAGGGACAGGTCGAACGAATTCCGCGCCAGGAGAGTGTTGAACGGGACTGTCTGTGTCCTGGTTGAGCCGTGTGTCCCGGCGCGATGGATGATCTGGATATCAGGGTTGCGGCCGGCCTTTTCCGTAGGCCCACCCACTTGCGCAAGCAGATCGGCGAGGGTGGATGTGTTCTCCAGTTGCAGGTTTCCGGGATGGGTGACCTGTCCCAGCACCGAAACGTACTTGGTCCTTCCCGTCACGTAGACGACGTCGTCGCGCTTCAATCGCATGTTGGCGAGGGGACTGCCTTCGTCGAGGAGGGCCTTAAGTTCTACGGTGACCATGGTCTCGCTGCCGCGATAGATCAAGCACTCTTCGGGAACGCCGGCAGGCTTGGGGCCTGCACCGCCGGTGGACGGAGTATCGGGCTGCACGCCGCCACGCGAGACGACCTCGAGCAGGGTCGGGGTCTTGTCGAAGGTCATGACGCCGGGGTGCTGGACCGCACCCAGCAGCAGGATCTGGTTGGAGGTATAGCGGTCCACTGCGATCGCGATCGTAACACCCGAGTAGTAGGCGCTCAGCGCGGTCTGTATCTGGGCCGCGGCCTCCTCGCGGGTCTTGTCGGCAATCTTGATTGAGCCGACGAGGGGGAGCGTGATCTCTCCATCGGGACCGATGACGTGCTTGGCTGTGAGTTCGGGTCTGCCGATGGCTTCAACGGTAATCTCGTCCCCGCGGCCAAGCTCGTAGGGCTGGTTCGCGGGCGGCTCAAACGCCGAAAGTGTAGCTAGAGGGTTGGGCTTCAAGTCGATCGGCGGAGGGGGCGCGGCTGGATTGGTTAGGGCTTGGGAGTGGCAGGTGAAGACCGGCAGCAGAAATATCGCAGCTAAGAAGAGGCTGCTCTGGATATTCACCGCATTGGATCGCCTAGTCCTAGTTACTAATCCCATAGTCCCGAACACCTCATAACTCCAGACACTATTGCAGCGCTGCATCTATAGACATCATAAGCCAATGGGTTATCGCGCCTAGCTTGTCGGGGAGTTATCCAAGGGGGGGAACCTTAGTAGCTTCATGCTGTGGTGCGGCGTGTCGCAGGCGACGGCCCCAGTTAGTTGGTTGCCGAGCGGCAGATCGCTCACATAAAAGAGTTTGTCGTC
>Ga0302310_10001489_pt1 | contig 19864 bp, 16 predicted proteins | sample III_Palsa_N1_2_FD_200451 | JGI IMG/M metagenome (GOLD analysis project Ga0302310, IMG submission 200451) | Peat permafrost microbial communities from Stordalen Mire near Abisko, Sweden - III_Palsa_N1_2 | ecosystem: Environmental > Terrestrial > Soil > Palsa > Peat permafrost | place: Sweden...
GGGCGCTTACGATTACCGATAATGCGGCGAGTGCGACGCAGAGTGTTTCGTTGACTGGGGTGGGAGTTGATTTTTCGCTGAGCGCGAATGGAGCGACTACGGCTACGTTGCCGAGTGGCGGGAGTGCGAGCTATCCGCTGCTGCTTAGTTCGTTGGCGAGTGTGAGTGGGAACGTGGCGTTTAGTTGCAGCGGCGCGCCGACGAATAGTCGCTGCACGGTTTCGCCTGCTGCGCCGGTGTTGGGGTCAACTGTGACGCTTACGGCGACTGTGCAGACGGGGGTGCAGGCGAAGTTGGAGCCGGGTGGGGTTGCGCCTTGGCAGCGTGGGAGTGAGGTCTTTCTTGCGATGCTGATACCGATGGCGTTTGGCTGGCGACGGCGTTGGGGCAGGGGTGTGGCGGTGTTGGCGGCCGGAGTGTTGGTGCTGCTGGGTGGGTGTGGGGCTGGGCGGGAGATTCCGATGACGGGGACGCAGCCCGTGACGTATACGACGCCAGCGGGGACGTATAACCTGATGGTGAGTGCGACCTCGGCGGGGATTACGCGGTCGGTGCCGTTGACGTTGATCGTGCAGTAGGAGTCTTGAGACCACCAGCAACAGCAGACTTGTGGTTGAAAGGGTCGCGCGGTGTGCGTGTGCGAACGGTATGGCAGGTCCTTCGACTTCGCTGCGCTCCGCTCAGGATGACAACTATAATGTAAATAACTATAAATAAACAAGATAATTTTCTGCTATTATCTATACAAATCCTGCACAGATACGAGGATTCAAGGACTTACAGAAGAATTCTACACGGAATCTGCACAGAACGAGTCAAACGATGGAGGCCAATTATGGCATTCGTCACCGAAAAAGAGGAACTGAAACCCGGCCTCATTCTCTTCCGGCGCGGCGACGTGGATCATCGCATGTGGTATTGCCGCATGAAGATGCCGAAGGCCGACCGCTATAAGACGGTTTCGCTCAAAACAACTGATAGAGAAGCGGCGCGGGAACGCGCCTTCGATCAGGACGCGGACGTGCGGTTCCGCATCAAGCATGACGTTCCTGTATTCAACCGCCCCTTCCGTGACGTAGCACGAGAGTATCTGTTGACGCAGGAGGCGCGAGCGAAGCGCGGAGAGATCAGCGCCGCACGTCCTAAGAAACTCCGTGCCGTCATCGAAGGCACGTTAGACAGGTACGCCGGTTCCACGCAGGTCCACCTTATCGGTGACGAGCGTTGGGGCGGCTATCCGGCATGGCGGCGGGAGAACGGTGCAGGCCGCCACCGGCGCAATGGCGTTCGGGAAATCACAGCCACAGCAGCTCAAACCTTTGCTGACCATGAAGCGGGGCGCCGCACTAAGGTTCAACAAACCCTGGGCATTAGGGTTTTGAAACCGATTGAAGTCAAACCTTCCGAAGAACGGGTGGTTCCCTTTATCAGCGATTCCACCATCCGCTTCGAGATGTCGATTTTCGGGGCGATTATGAACTATGCGGTGAAGAAACGTTATGTTCCCGCAAGCCAGCGTTTCGACGAGCGCCCGAAGCTCAAGACGATGCGGCGTGATGAGTTCACGCTGGAAGAGTACCGCAAGCTCCACACCGTAGGCCGCAAGTGGATTGCGGAGGCCGATAAGCCTGCGAGCATCTGGTATCGCACCGTCACCTACAACCTGATTCTGATTGCCTGCAACACCGGCATGAGGCCAGTGGAGATGAAAAATCTCCGCTGGCGCGACATCATGCCCGCAAAAGACCGCGAGGGCCGTGAGATTGTTGTCCTGTTCGTGCAGGGCAAGGACAAATCGCGTCAACTGGTCGCGCCCAAGAGTGTCGGAGATTATTTAGAACGCATCCGTGCCATCTCCAAAGCCACGGAACAGGACGACAGAGTATTTACCAACATCACGGGCAAGCCTGCGAAGACACTTTATAGTTCCTTGATTGCCGATCTTCTAAGAGAAGCAAATTTGCGCGAAGGCACGCAGGGCGTTCCGCGCTCTACATATTGCTTCCGGCACACCTACGCCACGCTTCGCTTGCAGGAAGGCGTAGACGTGTATTTCCTTGCCGAGCAGATGGGAACCTCCGTCCACATGATTGAAAGCCACTATGGGCATGTGAACACCATCAAGCACGCCGACCGCGTGTTGCAGGGCATGGCGGGATGGGAACTACCGCAGCCCGACGACGGCAGAGCCAAGGCATCGAAAGCGGCAGAGACGCATGATAAAGGCAAACGAGGCCAGCGCTACAAGCCGCGCTGACAATGAACCTCCCGAAGCCGTCTTTGGCCGGAGCCGCTGGCGGAGGCTGGCGCAGGGAGTTCGATATCCAAATCCATCTCTCCGGATACTGGTTCTGATTTGCCGCTGCCCCGCCGGGGCGTTCTTAGCGGCAAATCCCCTTTGCACGAGCCGCCGCTGGCGGCGTTCTTCGTGCAGTTTCAGCCTCTTAGTATTGAGGAAGGGGTGGGATAAGGAAACACTATCTTGCCACTCCCCCCGATAATAGCGGACATGGACAATTCCAAGTCATCCGGCTTCAAGCCGTGTGGGAGCCGCGAGCGAACGGAACCGGTAGCATCGGTGTATCCGCTTGACGCTGCCCGTATCTTCTGCTTGGGGCGAGAGAATCCTTTCGTTTTTGGGTTTAGAGCTACACATTTTCTTACACATCTTGGGTCATGCTTGAGCTAACCGGCAGAAAAGAATTGGAGAAATTGACAGACACAGCGGACTTAAAATCCGCAGGCCGCAAGGCCGTGAGGGTTCAATTCCCTCCGCCCGCACCACACTGCAATCTAGGGAGCCAGGATGGAACCATCCTGGCATGTTTTGGGGACAGAACCGGCCCGATGCGCCCGGAACCGGGCCAGCAAGTAAATCGCTTGCATACGAACGTATGCAAGCACTCCTCGTGCTTCTCCTTCATAATTGTGATCGTGCGACACCGCGCCGGAACCTGCGAGTGGCGACTAGAGGAAGGCATCGAACCATAGTCAGAAGTTTGTTCCATTTTCTGACATAGGCCAGCCTCTCGCGTCTAGCATTTCAGCCGCAATCCGGGACCGCATATCCGTCCCGCCGCAGCTGCCTCTTTGGACCTCGGAGGACTTAGACCACCGTGGACCCTGACCGTTTCTCACGAGAAATTCGTTAGTGTAGCGCAGCGATTCTCTGTGCGGCATCAGCGCATGGTTGCGCTTTGGCCAACCGCGCGTCCCATTGTGCAGGTCAATTTATAGGTGGATCTAATAACTCTGATACGTGCTATTGTCCGTGGTAATATCTTTGCCATGCGTAGCCGGTTGAGTCTCACAGGCATTTGCGGTTGTCTTTTCTACGTGGCCGTATCGATGTTCCTTGGGGGCTGTGGCACAAACAGTTCGATAAGTACTGGCAAGGGCCCTTCAACCTATCCGTTTACGTCCGCTCCATCATATCTTTGGTTGCAGCAGTTCGGCGCGAGTGATCTCTACGTACCTAGTGGGGTTTCTACCTTTCCCACCGAGATCATCACTGCATTAGCCACGGACCCGACCGGGGACGTCGTTGCATCCGGCTATGATCTCGGCTCTCTCAATGGGGCATCCAATCCTGGTCAAATAGCCGAGAATTTCGTTATCAAATTCAATACAACCGGGGCAAAGGATTGGGCACAACAGTTTGGCACCGGTTCAGGTGATTTTCTGCAGAGCGTTGGCGTTGATACGTCAGGCAATATCTATGCGGTCGGGGTCACGCGAGGCGCGTTGCCAGGCTATTCTAATCCGACAGCAATTCCTGAAGGCGCACTTTACAAACTCAGTTCGAGCGGTTCTCTGATATGGGAACAGCAGTTTACAATCCAAGGTCAATACACTTCGCCCTTTAGCTTGACCGTTGATCCAACCGGAGCAGTCATCATCGGTGGCGTCTTTTCTCCTGCAACCGACGCCAGTGCGACAAATCTGTTCTTTCAGAAGATCGATGGAACTTCCGGCTCCCTCATTTGGCAGACTACGTTCGGCACAAATGCTACTGATTCCTTCCAGAAACTTACCTGCGATGCTGATGGAGAGATCTACGCAATTGGTCAGACGACCGGTGCTTTCCCTGGTCAGTCGACAGGCATGACCTCTCCATTTCTGATTAAGCTCGCTGGCTCCACCGGGGCTCAAGTATGGGTTTCCCCGATCCCAGTTACTGGGATGTCAATTGTTTTTCCCTTCAGCGTAGTGGTGATGCAGAATGCTGTAATCATCGGGGGCGCAGCGTCAAATTCGTCTGTAACGATTGGCTCTTCTGCCTATGTTGGAGAGGAAGGATTCCTTACTGAATTCTCTTCTACCAATGGCTCCAGTACATGGAACAAGGTCCTATCAACCGGGGCAGGTGATGCAATAACTGGAGTTTCCGCATCTTCCGGAAATATATACGCAACAGGCGAAACAAACGGCCTTTTCGCTGCCGGCTTTAGCCAGCCGGAGCAAGACATGATGCTGCTGACATTTGCGTTAGATGGGACAGACCTGACTGCAGTCCAGTTTGGAACAGGACCGATCATCAATCAAACAGCCCAAATAGGTCCGCAAATAGTAGCTTCAGCTACAGGTCAGGTCTATGTTGCAGGCCCAGTCCAGACCCCATTTCCGGGCTTCTCCAACCCGTCAAATTCGCTCCAACTGTTCGTCACCAGATTCCAATAATCATTCTGTGCTCAAGACGAAAGCTGTAAGCGAGGGATGCGAGGCGTCCTGCTCTGTCCAGTTCAGCAACTGATTGCTGCGCGATGTAGACAGTGGTTCAGAGAACCAAGGAACCTATCGCAACTGCCGTTCATTAGGCAGGGACAATCGTTCAACGAGCTGAAACATCTGGCTAATGCACATTCGTCGCGAAGAGTGCCGCGCGGCCACTCTATTACCTCGCCGAAAACTTCGTTAGAAAGCCTCTGAACCCTCAACGCCCACTTATTTTGACATTTCGCTTGACAGTGGCCAGATTATTCCGTAACGTTCACACTGAACTTCCGTAACCGACAATTCAAATGAGGTAACACCATGCTGCGCACCACGCGTATTATCCTCTTCTGCCTTTATTTCCTCGCGGGCTTTTCTTTGCAATCCCAAGCCCCCTCGCGTCTGTCGACGCTGGATTCCGCGTATACCAGCCAACCCACATTAGACATCGACCCAGTGATTGCAACCGCGTATACGCCTGAGTTGCAAGCGGCTTCTAGTCCATCGCTCGTATCTGCCTTGAAATTGCATGCGTCTTTGATAGACGCTAATTCCAGTACCGCGAAAACACCTATCACAAGTTTGAGTATTGCCGAAGCGTTCAATGCTTGGGTTGGTATGATCGGTGCCTCTGCAGCTTCGTACGCGACACCTTCCGATGTTTCAGCGGAACGAATATTCCTCAGCCACTTTGCACATCATTTGTTTCCGCGCGCTACCAACAGCGCGGTGCATCATGACCTATCGCCCGCAGAAGCAGTTTATCTTCTGGATCGCATGATCGCTCAAGGTGGTTGCCCTCATCGCACTTCAAAAGATATTGCGTCTGGCGGGTACAGCTACGATCCAAGTACAGATAAGAACCTCGCCGCCTACCGCGTCAGCGTTCAGGCTTACTATGATTCGAAAACAGACGCTGCCAGATTGGCAAACTTCCTTCAGGTGCTACAGCGCGCACACCTGATGTAGTCGCAATCCCTTTCCATGACCTTCCTGCGGAGAATATATGCGGATACTAAACACGACATATCGGAAGACATTTACAGCACTAGTTGCAGCTTCATTAACTGCGACGCTTACGGGATGCGGAAATTTTTGGCAGCCACCGTCAACAACCCCTCCTCCTTCCGGAACGCCCTTAACGATATTCACAAATAATGTTGAATATTCGCTATCCGGGGTAAAGCTCGCAACCACTGGAGTACCATACCAGAAGGTTGCCGGCAACTACGCTGGCCCTTCTCTTAACGCAGGGGAAACCGCCACCGGTGGGACTCTGGAATTCGGAGTTAATCTTAGTACACTTGCCATCACACCTATTTCGACAAGCGGTAACGGATATCTGTATCTAACTGGCCTAGATCTTGGCGCGACCTGGCAAATCTATAATGAGTGGACGCCAGTCGGTTGTAATACGTTTTATGAAAGTCAAACAGCGAACGTTCTGTATGACACCACTGCTGACGTTACTGCAAATGAGACTTACTCAATATCATGCCCCTACGAAATAGGCGAGTCACCTGTTCCCTACATTAGTCAGTTTGCAATTGCAGGTTCAACTACGCCAACCTTCACAGAAGTTGCGAGCATTCCACTAACCACCGCTTACGGAAGTCCACAACTCGAGGTGCTTGACCAAAATGCCAACGTCGTTTCGACGATGACAGCCACTTCAGTTGCTCCCGATGGCGTTACCGCGACTTTCCCTTATCCGGTCAACAGTTCCGGCAATCCTCTACCGGCAGAGCTATATTCCACGGCCCTTCTCAATGAAAACAGCGATAGCAGCATGTCGTATGCCGGGGGAATGGGAGGGTTTTTCAGTATAGGCAGCATCTCCACGAATTATCCAGGCGCATTTGGTGTGGCAGCTGTCAATACCTCGACCGAGGCGAGCGTCTGCGTCACTCTCCACATTGGCGTCCACGGGGCCGTTATTACAACCTGTAACAACTCCGAGTCACAAGCATCCTATCCTATAGTAACGCTAGCGTCTCAGAACGAAGTGTCAGTGAATGGATATCTCCTATCAGTTGGCGCCAACCCGACAGCAATTGTGGCCTATGGTTCGAACACCATTGACAGCTATACTATTACCGGGTCTGGTCACGACAGTACGACGACAACTGGGACAGGGTACGCTTTGGTGACAAATACTGGCGGTAGCACGGTAAGTATTATTGACATCCTAAACAAGGTTGTCCTGGCGACAATTAATGTCGGAAATGCTCCCGCCGCAGCAGTAGTGTCTCCGAATGGGTCAACAGCGTATGTTGCCAACTATGTAGATGGGACCGTCTCCCAAATCAACTTGGCTTCAAATACCGTGACCGCTACGCAAACTGTGGGAGCGTCACCGGCAGCTTTGGATCTAGACGCAAGCGGTAACGTATGGGTCGGGGGCGCTGGCTACCTCACTGAACTTAATCCGAGCAGTTTGGCTATCATGAACACAACCAGCCAATCTGGAAATATCACGACGATGGCGATCAGCAAAGCTCTCAACACAGCTGTGACTACTCTAGTAGCCAACTCGGGTGGAGCGCCATCGGGATTGATCGATTATGGTTCAGCAACGTCGCGCGTGAGCAACTTAGCGTTGTCTTCGGGTTCTTCGACTTCTTCATCACCTCTCGCCTCTGCTCATGCCTACTACATTTCCGGAGCCAGCAGTACTATTGCTACCCCCGGGCAAATGGCGAATGGTATTTTAGTAAGCGCCAACTACGGTAACGAATTTGCAGTTTCACTTGTGCCTAGCGGCTTTACCGTTCAGGATTTGTCTGGAAATTACACCTTCATGGAGGGCTCACTGCCTTCCGCCGGCCGGGGTTTAGCAGTTGATCCGGATTACGGATATGTCTACATTACATTGCCGGACTCGAATGCCGTGGTTACTGTTCCTCTCCCTAATGAACCGACTGATTAGACAATTGAGCGGAGAATGAATATATTCATTCTCCGCTCGTCTTCACGCTTCTCCTTATAATGGTTTCCATACGGGAGCTCACGAGGTAATTTGCGTAAGCCGACCAAATGTTTCAAAGGCGTTCTCGTTGGTGTTCTTTTATGTTCGGGTGCTAACCGGCAAGGACAAGCGACCAGCAAAAAGAAACCCACGTACGCGTGTCCCGTCGTCGTCGAACATCTCCATGTGGCTACTTATAGCGGAGATATGCCTGTAGATCATTATCAATTTGCTGGTATACATTCAAGAGGAACTGTTTTTGCATTGCACAGCGCTGCTGGGATCCTTACGACACCAACAGAAGTTTTCGACGATATAGGCCAGTTCGCACTTGCTTGTGCTGGCTTCGATGTCTACTTGCCTCATTATCTTGCGACGTCTGGGGTTGCCTCGGTCCCTAACGTCAAATTTGCTCAGGAGCACGCGGCAGAATGGTTGAGGGATCTCCGTCAAGTATTTGCTTCGGTGGTCTCGGATCAACGACCGAGCTTTCTTGTCGGTGATTCGTTGGGTGGGTATTTGGCGTTAGCTTTACAACCTACGATCAAGGGAGTCCGGGGAATCAGTTTAATTGCTGTCGGCTACACTGGGCTTGAGCCGTACGAACTGCCAACACGCCTTCCCGTTCTAGATCAACTTGGAACACAAGATGAATTAGTCTCTTTGCAACAAGGGCGCTTGCTAGTTTCGGCACTCAGAAAAAAACAGTGCCTGGTGAAATCTATCGAGTATCAGGGAGTGGGTCACAACCTTCTTCTTGAACGTCGGCAATCGGTTATTAATGCGATGCTCTCGTCGATGATCTCACTGCTGCCCAAAAGGTAAAAATTATGCTGATGATATTTTTGTTGTTGAAATGGAATGGCTACACACGATTTCTGTCAAGGGTTTCGTTCGTCGCCGTTCCCCTGCTATTGTTCGCAACGCATTCTGCGGCTTCGCAGGAGCGTCAGCGTTGGCCCGCCGTCGAGCTGGATTCGCGAGCACTTAGAGGAGTTGACCACGCACAGATCCTGAAAATTACAAAGGATGTTTATCATGTAGCTGGCGTTAACGGTCAAATCGAAGATGTTGCAGGATCATTCATCCGACTTACAGCCGATGCGCAGGTGCGCTTTCTTGAGGGGCAGACTGAAGCTGTTAGAGAATCGGACATAGTGACTGTAATAAATAACATAGGCGATACTTTACGACTTCCGGCATATACCAGAACCGATATAGCAGAGGTTCACAGGCTCCGGGTAAGCTTAGCTAAGGACGAACCATCTTTTATAGGACGTTTGTCAGCAGACAGGGGCGATATAACAGATTCCGTTGAGAAGCTGCCTGTTCTTACTGGGGTCATGAGTCCGCTAGAAGCGATACATGTAGCATCCTTATTGGCCATTCAAAAGACTTGCAATTCCTCTTATCAAATGAGTCCCCATGAATGGGATGAACAGTTCAAGTCTAACCCGTTGGTCAAACCTTCTGTATCTCCTGAAATTTCGAAGAGTCGTCAGAAAGAGGTTGTCGATCTTGTAATTGGAATTCAAAGCAGAGTGAGTCTTTCGGATCTATTTCAATTGCTCGATTCTTCGTTTACTGTCCTAGGTCTCAATACCGATAACAAACCGAAGATGGTTGGCAACCTTGGGGGAAACAACGCAGAGAGGCACTGACCAACAACTACTTGCACCCTTCTATGTAAGTAGTTGTTGGGTTTTGGGTCATGGGGGGCTGCCATACAAAAGCTCTCATTAGAGGGAGGGAGTTCCTTTTCTAGTTTCAGTCGGCTTTGCCATCTTGCACAACCCATCCCAGCGGTCGGGTATCATCGTCGATTCCACCGTTCCCTTCGACGACATCTTGACGGCGCTGAACGGCTCCGGCAAGAACCAGATCGACCGGATGCAGCTCCAGCTGGAACTTTTGCATACGTTCCTTCAGCTCCGACCAGAACCGTTCGGCCTCGTCTTTGAACTCGAACCCGACCACGATGTCGTCGGCGTAACGCACCACGATTACGTCGCCATGCGCACGCTTTTGACGCCATGCCTGAACCCAGAGATCGAAGACGTAATGGAGGTAGATATTCGCCAGCAGAGGCGATGCACTTCCACCCTGCGGCGAGCCTGCCTCCACCTGTGTTCGCTTGCCCTCTTCCAGCACGCCCGCGTTCAGCCATTTCTGGATGAGCCGCACGACGCGCCGGTCCGCTATCCGGTGCTGGAGGAACCGGACCCGCCATGCGTGCGACAGCCTGTCGAAGAAGCTGCGCACGTCCAGGTCCAGCACCCAGTTCACACGTCTCCCATCGAGTGCATACCACAGAGCGTCCAGCGCTTGATGCTGGCTGCGTCCGGGCCGGAACCCGTGGGAGAAGCCGAGGAAATCGGTTTCGTAGATTTGGTTCAGTACCTCCACCGTCGCTCTCTGGAAAAGCTTGTCTTCGAGCGCCGTGACGCCGAGCGGTCGCTGCCGCCCGTCTGCCTTCGGGATGTACACCCTACGCACCGGCTTCGCCCGGTATGCTCCGCGCTTCAGTCTATGGGAGAGGTTCTGGAGCTTGTCATCAAGAGCCTCGCCGTAGTGCCGCCACGTCTCACCGTCCACACCGGCCCGCAGCCTGCCTCTTTAACTCTTTAACTGCGAGTAGGCGAACCGCAGAGTGTCGATCCGGTAGATGTGATGAAGCAGAGTTGTGAACTTCACATCCTTGTTCGATTTTGCTGTCTGTCGTATCTGTTCCAACGCACTTGGCGCGTCTTCCCGGTGCTGAGTCCGGAACGCGTTTTGCTGGCCCAGATTTCCCTTGGTCAGACCCCTTCCCTCCATCTCCTCCGCCACTGGTTGCCCAGCTTTGTTCGGTGACTTCTTCGGTACTACGAGTCTGTCCGACTTCCCGTGTTTGTTCATCATCGGCTCCAGTCCTTGAACTTCCCGACGCGTCCCGCGAGCACGGGCTGCTCTCGGGTGAACCCGGGATCTCCCAACTTCCGTGCAAGATGTGTCCCTACGTGCCAGGGCCAAAGACCGCGCAGGACTCCTTTGGGGCTTGCGAAAGCGCTCCTTGGGATGTTGCCTTCCGCACCGTGTCAGAGCGTCGGCGTCCTGAAGTTCGGGGTATTTCGCGGCTCAATTCCTGGCCCATAGTTCCTCCTGTCAACGCTTCGTATCTGGCCTCGCGGCCATGCCCGCATGACTCGGAGCCGGTGTGGCTCGCTACGCCTTCACCGTACGGCTCTTGCATCCGCTACATCATGCCGGCTTGATGCGTCTGCATCATGTCCTCCAGTCTGGTTGCTACTGCATTTGAAGAGCACGATGCTTACGCATCGGGTTGGCGCTACGACACGTCATCCCCACTGGGGTATACGTTGGTATACGTTTGTTTGCGATAGTTAACATATTTATTTTCAGCAACTTGCTGGTTCTTGTTTCCGCCTGTGAACATGCGGGTAGCGAATGCTACCGATGAAGTTACCGGGTGCGAACTTGATGATGCAAAAGCCCTTACGAAAACCACGCTCAACAACCCGGCATCCAAGTGAGTGACGGATGTAAGTTCTGCCGGGGGTCATATTCGCAGTGTCTGCCACCGACTCGAAGCCGCCTTCACTGATTCCGCCAGCGGTTCCCGCTGCCCGGACCTCCGAGAAGTACCGCACCAATTCCATCGGCACCCGATTGTCCGAGGCGGAGCTTTCCGAAGTCGAAGCCGCAGCGGCAAGCGCCGGGAAGAAGGTTGGCGAGTGGCTGCGTGAAGCGGCACTCGCGCAGGCCCGTTCCGTCCCGGCTGATACCGACCCGATCCTGCTGGCCGAGCTGATGGCGATGCGCACCCTTATCCTTAACCTGTTCTCGGCAGCTTCCAAAGGCCCGTTGACGGACGAATCGCTCCGCAAGATGCTGGCATACGCCGATTCCGTTAAGCAGCAAAAGGCCGACGAGTTTCTGGTTAAATTGAGGGCCAAGAACGGCAGCAAGCCGTCCGAGGAAGCGCCATGAAACCGATGCGATTTCCGCGCCGGTTTCCGTGGCTGATCGTGTTTCTCATCGCGGTCGGGCCGGTGCTGTTCAGCGTCCCGTTGACCATCTGGTATTCGTTCACAATGCCGCCCCTGGAGCGGTACTACTACGACGCATACTTTAGCAGTACGGCCCTCAAGAACTCTCCGGGCGCAACGACAGACGTTCAGTGGATATTCAAGACCGCTCCCGGACGGGCCGAAGAACTCGCCGGCCCGACTGATATTGTGTCCGGTTCTTCGGCGGATCAAAAGCGTCTTGCGGTTGCAATGAAGCTCTCCTCTGCTGCTCGGAATGCGGGCTGGAAGAGTCTCGAACAGGGATCAAAAGAGCGGGTCAACGCCGCTGAGTTGCAGCGGTATTTTCAGGCGTCATTTTATGACGGAGAGGGCTTCTGGCACCTTCTACTGCAACCTGCTTTGTGGGGAGTAGCTTTCATCCTCGCTCTGCTCGCCTTACGGATATGGTTTCACGACCAGTCCAAACAGGAAGAGCGTCACGGACGCCGCACGAAAGGGCCGGAGTTGCTGTCCGCTCTGCACTGGAATCGCCAGACAAAGGCCGATGGTATTCAACTGCACTTGCGGTGGGACAATCCACGGCTTGACCGGTTCAACAAGTTGCTTCCCGGATGGGCGAGTCCATCGTTCCGCATTCCTCGCAATCTTGAAGCCAGCCACTTCCTTTTGATGGGCGACACCGGCAGCGGTAAGTCTTCGGCGATCCGGCAGATTCTTCGCCAAGTTGCGGAGCGAGGAGAGACTGCCATCGTCTACGATCCGGCAGTGGAGTTTACGCCGGAGTTCTACTCGCCAGCGCGGGGCGACTTGATCCTCAATCCTCTCGATACACGGTGTCCCTATTGGGGGCTTGGCGATGAGATTACCCGCGATGAAACCGCGATGACCATCGCGGCGGCCTTTCTTCCCGAGAAAGAGTACGAAAAGGAGTTCTTTACGGATGGCCCGCGCCGGATATTGGCCCATCTATTAAAAGATAAGCCGCAGCCCAGGGACATCTTGCGGATGATGTCCAATCCATCAAATATCGAGTCGGCAATCAAGGGAACTCCGCTTGCGCCGCTGCTCGACCCCGCCGCGCCTGCACAGCGGGCCGGTGTCCTTTCGAGTCTGAACATGGTTGCCGACAGTTTTGAGTTGCTGCCGGAGTGGGAGCACACGCGACCGACGTTTGCCACTACCGAGTGGTACGACGAGCGGAAGCGATGGGTCTTTCTGACTTCACAGCCGTCTTATCGGGAGAAGATTTTACCTCTGCATTCCGTGTGGCTTGACCTGTTTATCCTGCGCATGATGGGCTACTGCGATATTCCCAACGTCAAGCCCGTCTGGTTTGTCCTCGACGAACTCGCCAGCCTGAATAAATTGCCGCAGCTTCATGCTGCCGTTACGGAGAATCGCAAGTATGGCAATCCCGTCGTGATGGGCTTTCAGGGACGGAGCCAGTTGGAGAAGCGATACGGCCAGGACGCCGAGACGATGCTCTCGCAGCCGGCAACGAAAATCTTCTTCAAGACCTCCGAGCCGCGCGCGGCGAAATGGATCTCGGATGCCATCGGAGAGATCGAAGTGGAACGGCTGAAAGAGTCGCGTTCGATGGGATTGTTGCGGAGTAAGAAATCGTTCGCGATGGAGATTGCGACCAAGCCGCTCGTCATGCCTTCCGAGATTGCGGGGCTTGAGCCGTTGCATGGCTACATCAAGCAGGGGAACCGGGTTGTGCCCGCGCATCTTCCTTATCTAAAACCCAAAGCAAAGCAACTCGGATTCATCGAGCGGAAGATGCCGGTGCTTGTTCCAAGACCTGCGCCGCCAGTTGTCCCAATCGAAGCCTCTACAACTCCTGTCAGCAATCCGAACGCAGTCGCCAAGAAGCCCGTGAAGAGGCAGGCTGTTTTCGCTCCCTTCTCAAAGCAGAGAGCGGTGAATGAAGAGGCTTCGGATTGGGATGAATCCCAGTGGATCGAATAGAAAAACGACCATATCATCAAATGTTTTTTTGCTCCGATAAGCCGACTCGTCGCTAATCTGGCGAGTCGGCTCTTAGGCTAGGCTGCACGCCAGTGATCGGGAATCCTCTTGTTATTCAAGTGCCGGACGCGGGCGACAAGAGGGTAGTGTCCTTGAGCTTTCGCCCAATCGATTGCTTGCTTCTGGGTTACGAATGTACCGAGAACGTGATCGGTATGATCCTCAACTACATAGTCGAGGATAGCCGAGTGTTCAGGGCGGCCTTTGGGACGAGCTTCAACATATACGTTTGCCATGTGTTTTTCTCCTTAAGATTGAATCTGCAACAATGAAGCGAAGCAGGTTTATTACTTTCAGTCTTTCCGCCTAGCTTTGAACGAGACGTGAACAGGTACTTTGGTTGGCTTTTCTGCAGTAAATCGAACCTTCTCGCCGCTCTTGGTCGTGAACGCCACCTTTGTCGGCTTCTCAACCACTTTATGTGCATCGAATTCAACGCGTTTCTTCATTGGATCTCCAAAGTTCTACCGCCATCGTATTTCTCTTATAAGAGAAAGTTATAGCTTAAGAGGTATCGCATCTGGCAGCACACGTCAAGAGAAAATTCTCATCTGCGGGAAATATTCGAGTATGCTGACCGCAGGAGGTACGATGGCAGCAGACTTTGACCTCGTCCGATTCGGAGAGCGCCTAAGGGAAGTTCGTGTGAAGCGTGAGCTAACCCTAAAAGATGTATCGCAACAGATAGATATCAGCATCCCAACCCTATCGAGGGTGGAGCGGGGAGATGCTAAAGAAATTGAGAGCAAGACACTTTTCGCCCTCTGTGACTGGGCCAAGCTACCGTTAGAGCTATTTCAGGAGCAGGCCGTGCCGACCAAACGTGTAGGTTCCGTACGAAAGGACATCGCCACACCAGACGCAGTGGAACTGCATTTGCGGGCGGACAAGAACCTCAATCCGAAGACAGCTGAGTTGCTCGTAAAAATGTTCCGTGCGGCATACCAGCAAGCTGCATCGAAGTCCGATGAATGAGTCCGTTCGTTCCTTTTAGCGATGCATCAAAGTTGTGGGAGCCGCGAGCTGAGGAATTGCGGAGGCTGATTCCTCAGCCGTCACGCGACATCCTGCCTTTCGATCCTTGGCTACTTGCACCCAAGGTCGGCTTGCGAGTGGCAGAGTGCAACTTCGCTGGGCTAACAGAAGTTGAAAAGGCATACATGCACAGTCTCCGTGGCGGCCATTGGTCTGGGGGATTTGTTCCGAATATTCTCCCTGATGGAACCAAGTTATGTATGCTCAACCCCGATCAGTCTTACCGCAGACAGAAGATCACCCTTATGGAAGAGATCGCCCATTCGTTTTTGGGGCATAGCCCCACGATCCTGAGTATGAGCGGAGAGTCCCGCTATCGAGACTTCAACAAGAGGCAGGAACAGGAAGCATACGGTGTTGGAGCAGCTGTGCTCTTGCCTTGGCGTTTATTTTTCCCGATGCTGAATGGAGGAGACAACTTAGACTGTCTTTCTGACGCCTTCGATGTCACGCGCGAGCTTGTGCAGTATCGGATCAAAGTTTGTGGTGCGTCATCTCTTTACAGCAAACGCCAGAGAAATAGTTCGCGAGGAGCCGTTGCCTAGATATCGAGAAGCGCGCTTGGGTTGGCCCAACGAAGCCTTATAGCCAAAGGCTGAGGCGATGAAAAGCGAACGGCCTGATGACCTTTTTCTTTCTCACGCCTAAAATCTATACAAGTGGCGGTTGTTCTGCTGCGATTTCGGGCCACGTGCATGTTGACCATCTCCAAGTCGTTGTCAGCGGGACAGGCACGGACGTACCACTCGCGCGAGTTTACGTCTGAAAAACAGAACTACTGGAGCCGCGACCAGCAGGCGCATAGTGAGTGGCAGGGCAGGCTTGCGCACAAGTGGGGTCTGCGTGGGGAAGTTGGCTCCGAACACTTCGCCCGGTTGAGTGAAGGCCAACATCCCGAGAGCGTTGTGCAACTGGTCAAGCACCAGCCCGCGAGAACCTACGAAAACGAATACGGCAAAGAAATCACCAGTGTCGAGCATCGTGCCGGTTGGGATGCCACGTTCTCCGCTCCGAAGTCTGTCTCTCTTACCGCCCTTGTGGGCGGTGATGAGCGTGTGCGCGAGGCACATCGCGAAAGCGTCCGCGTCGCGTTGGGTGAATTGGAGCGTTACACGCAGGCGCGCATTGGCAACGTCCATGCACCGGAGACAACAGGCAAGTTCATCGTGGCCACCTTCGAGCATGACACTGCCCGTCCGGTCGATGGCTATGCCGCGCCGCAGCTTCACACCCACGCCGTCATCTTCAATGTGACCGAACGCGAGAACGGCCAGACCCGCGCCTTGCAAGAGCGAAGCCTGTTTCAGTCGCAACAGTATGCGACCAGCGTGTACCGCTCAGAGCTTGCCATGCGGCTGCATGGCCTGGGCTACGAGATTGAACGCGGCAAGCATGGTCAGCCGGAGGTCAAGGGCTACACGCAGGAGTACCTCGACGCATCGAGTCCGCGCCGGGAGCAAATAAAAGAACACTTGCAGGAGATTGGCAGGGACGGTGCGGGCGCGGCACAGGTCGCCGCCCACAGAACGAGAGACAGTAAAGAGCTGCTATCGCCGGAAGAAGTGTTACAGCGGCACCGCGAACTGGCCGCACAGTTCGGCCATCAGGCGGATCGTGTTGTCGCGCAAGCGCGCGAACAGGCTCAACAGCATACTCAGCAACCGGAGAAGACGGTGCAGCAATCCGTGACCTACTCGCGCAACCATGTCTTCGAGCGTGCGGCTGTGCAGGACGAACGAGCCATCCTACAGGCGGCGATGGATCGCAGCATGGGGCAGGCGACCTACAGCCAGGTGAGGCAGGAGTTTGAGCAGCGGGTGATGCGAGGCGAGTTTCGCGCAGTCGAACAAATAGATGGCCGCGCTGCGCCGCAGTACACGACCGCCGAGATGATTCGCATGGAGAAGGAGATCGTCGGCCAGATGCAGCGAGGCAATGAGCGCGGCTATGGCGATCCGATGCTGGTATCGTCTTACCTGCGGATTGCGACGGAAGACCGGCACCCGGAGTTGAGTCCGGCGCAACGCAGCGCTGTGAATGACATATTTTTGAGCCGCGAGAAGATTGTTGGATTGGATGGAGTCGCCGGCGGCGGCAAAACGACAACGCTGGCTGTGGTTCGTGAAGGTGCTGAGGCGCAGGGGTACACGGTCGAAGGATTCGCACCGACATCCCGCGCGGCTTATAAGCTCGGCGAAGCCGGTATCGAGACTTCAACGCTTCAGCGGCATCTTGCCAGAGGCGAACAACCAGATACCGGCGAGAAGCGATTGTATGTACTCGATGAGTCGTCGCTGGCGTCTACGCGCCAGATGCACGACTTTGTAACTCGGCTTCATCCTAACGACCGCGTTTTGCTGGTGGGCGACACGCGCCAGCACGAGGCCGTCGAGGCGGGCCGTCCCTTCGCGCAGCTTCAAGAAGCGGGAATGCGCACGGTGAAACTAGAGGAGATTGTGCGGCAGCGCGACCCGGAGTTGAAGCAAGCCGTCGAGCAGTTGGCTCATGGTCAAGTTGGAGCCGCAGTTGAGAGCTTGGATCGACAGGGCCGTGTGCATGAGGTGAAAGGCCATGAGGAGCGTATCTCCGCCATCGCACAGGAGTACGCCAAGTCTCCCGACAGCACGCTGGTCGTTTCGCCGGACAACCGTTCGCGCACGGAGATCAATGATCGAATCCACCATGAGTTGCAATCGCGCGGCGTTGTAAGTCGCGAAGAACACTCCGTGCAGACGCTTGTGCCGCGCCAAGAGTTGACCGGCGCAGACCGTGGTTGGGCGCAGCAGTACCAAGTGAATGACATCGTGCGCTACTCGCGTAGCTCTCAGGAGACTGGCATTCAGAAAGGCGAGTACAGTCGCGTTGTGAATGTGAATGCCCAGGAAAACACGCTGACGGTTCTGCGGACGAACGGGGAACAGACAACCTACGATCCGCGCCGCCAGATGGGTGTCTCTGTCTACCGAGAACAGGAGAAGGCATTTTCTGTAGGCGACCGCATCCAGTTCACCGCGCCCAACAATGAGATGAAGATTGCGAACCGTGAACTTGGAACGGTGGAAGGCATCGCGCAGGATGGCACGATGCGATTGAAGCTCGACAACGAGCGCAGCATAAGCTTCGATCCGCAGCGGCACCCTCATCTGGATCACGGCTATGCCGTGACCAGCTACTCCAGTCAGGGGCAGACCGCAGACCGTGTGCTCATTAATATAGATACGGAGCTTGGCGCGAAAGACTTGCTCAATAATCGCATGGCCTATGTCTCCGTCTCGCGTGGTGCTCACGATGCGCAGATTTTCACAAACGACCGTGAGAAGTTGCCGATTGCTCTCGGGCATGATGTGTCACAACAAAGCGCCCATGTACCACAGGTAGGCGTCGAGAAGGGTGTGACGCCACAACAAGACCTTGGTGAAAAGATAAAGCCCCAGTCCGTGCAGGAGCAGGACATTTCGTATGGCTTCTCTATCGGCTAAATAATTAAGTAGAGAGTGCAGGTGTTTTTCGGAGGAGGTCTCCTCCGCGCTTCGACCGCTGGCGCGTTCTCCACTGCCACCTCTGCGGGAGTTTCCCTCCCGCAACGCCCACCCTGAAAAGCCGGTGCGCCCACGCGCACCCGACCTCTGAAAAGCAGCAACAACCGCAAAGCAAAGACCGCTAAGGGGTCTCCCCTCGCGCTCTGCAAGGCCATTCGCCCTTCGGGTTTTGGCTCCCCCACGCTACGCGCGGTCCCCCCAAAAAGCTCCGCTCGAAGACCTTTCCGTTTGCTACCCCCGCCTTCGCCAGGAGGCGTTCGGCATGTACATGCCGCGTTTCAACGCGGACGTGCAAATGCAAAAGGAGATAACACCATGAACAGCACAGCCAACATAAACAATGTCGCCACCATCAGCAAGAAGCCCTCCACCAAGCAGGAAATCGTCACCGCCAACATTAAGCTCTTGATTGAGCAACTGGAGGCTGGGCGCTCCGAAGCCCTCACCAACTATCTCACCGCGATGAGCCGCTTTCACCAGTACAGTTTTGGGAACGTGATGGAGATTGCGCGGCAGATGCCGACTGCCATGCGCGTAGCCGGATTCTGGACGTGGAAGAACTTAGGCCGTTCCGTGAAGGCCGGACAGAAAGGCATTCGCATCCTTGCCCCTATCGTGGGAGTTCGCCGCAAGAAGGACGCGGAAGCCAACAAGGACATTACCAAACAGAACGAGCGGGTATTGCTCGGATTCCGTAACGCTTACGTCTTTGATATTTCGCAGACCGATGGCGTAGAGCTTCCCAAGCTTCACGAAGTGAGTGGCGATCCAGGGGAGAACATCGACCGACTGGCAGCATTCCTCAACAGCAAAGGCATTCAGCTTGTCTACACCGAGAAGATCGCCCCTGCGCTTGGCATGAGCTACGGCGGACGCATCGCCATCCTTCCCGGTCAGTCGAAGGCCGAAACCTTCGCAACGCTTGTCCATGAGGCGGGGCATGAACTTTTGCGGCATAGCGAACGGCGCACCGTGACAACCAAGACCGTGCGCGAAACAGAAGCCGAAGCCGTGGCCTTCGTTGTCGGCAAAGCCATCGGTTTAGTCAACGAAGATGCCAGCGCCTCGTACATCCAGCTTTACAACGGCAACGCCTCACTCTTGGCCGAGTCGCTGGAAGTGGTTCAACAAACCGCCAGCATCATCCTTGCCGCACTGGAGCCGCATATCGCAGAAGAGGTGTCTAACGAGGAACTCGCCGAGACAGCGGCATGAGAATCCTGCCCGCAGTCATGTAACAATCAGACCGACACAGAAAACAGGACAGACGGGACGCATACGATCCCGTCTGCCATTTTCAGCGGCGCGGGAGACACCCTGCGGGTTTCTCCCGACCCTCTTCCGGCACGAGAAAGCTGTCATTCAGACTGAATTCTGCACAAGTACCTGCACAGTTCCTACACAGCCAAAATGTGGCGATTTAAGTCGAGATAGATCAGATATTTGTGGAAGTTTTCTCACTCGCTCAGGATGACAAATTTGCGGGGGGTGGAGGAGAGCGGTCGTTTGCTGCCGCAAACGATACCCCACCCTTTGGCAAAGAACGC
>Ga0302310_10001495_pt1 | contig 19800 bp, 16 predicted proteins | sample III_Palsa_N1_2_FD_200451 | JGI IMG/M metagenome (GOLD analysis project Ga0302310, IMG submission 200451) | Peat permafrost microbial communities from Stordalen Mire near Abisko, Sweden - III_Palsa_N1_2 | ecosystem: Environmental > Terrestrial > Soil > Palsa > Peat permafrost | place: Sweden...
AATCCCGGCGACGATCGGCGCAACGCATGTGTGAAAAGCGAACGGCGGCGGGATCCATGAATCCCGCTAATAGTAGAGAGCCACGATAGCTACTAATAGGGGTGATACATGAGAGTTTCTAATATATGTAAATCGACAGTCCGCCAGCGCAGCTTGACAATTCTCACCAGAGCGCGACGCAAGTGTGTCTGCGGAGGCAATCGGAAAAGGGGGAGAAAGAATCTTCTTTTTTTGAACAAGAAGAAGCAAAACAACTTTATCAATTAGGAATTGGGAAATCCAGGACTCCGGACTGAGTGCGCCGACTCTAGTTTAGCAAAAGTTTTTTTGCTTTTTTTTCAAAAAAGATGCTTTCCTTCTCTACCTAAGTCCATCAATTTGTAGTGTTTCCTGCTGACGCGCGTTTGCTGATGAGTTTTTTGCTTTGCGCATCATGATGCAGCGCGCTCGCCGACTCTGGCCGGCGCCGTCGATCCAGTGGATCGCCTCCCACGCTAGCCAAGCACGCTCGCTGCCGGCGGCATATCCCGCCAGAATAGACGCTGGCCGCGGCGGGGGTCATCGATCACCTCGGTCTGCCCGCCCAGGATCAGCGTGGCGCGCTTGATGGGATCGAAGGCCCGCCAGGGCGGCAACAAAGCATTGTTGGGATTGCCGGTTCGGGCCAGGCCCGCGAAAGCTGCTGAGAGCGACGCACACAGTTCGCGACCGCGCTGCGTGCCGGCGCCGATCAGCGGATCGCGCCAATTGCCCAGGCTCGCAGAAACATCCATCGCATGGGTAGCGCCGTATCTGCCGTCCCACGCCGGACTGGGCCATTCCCATTGATAGAGATAAACCGGCGCAGCATGGGCGGATGCGAGTTCGGCCTGGGCGTGGGCGAAGCGGCGGAAGCCTGCATCAGTAATAATTTGTGCGTGAGTCAAATAGCAGGATCGGTTGCTGCCGCGATAAAGCTCAATCAGTTTTTTTGCTGCTTCGCCATATTGCCGGGCCAGCAGGTCGCCGAGGCCGGTTTCATCGAGATCGAAAAGATTGAAGAACAGCCCGGCATCGTGAAGCGCCGTGGAGATCACCAGCGGCACATCCCAGGAAAGGGCCTGCGCCTCCGGTGTATTCGGGTGGTACGGCAGATAATACGGGGTAATCACCGGGCTGAAAGCCAGCGCCCCTACACTCTGCTGCGCGAGCAGGATGTCGGACCAATCGAGTTCCGCCAGTCGGTTGATCTTTTCTATGCCTAGCCCAAGTTGCGCGAGCAGCGCTCGCGCCAGCCCGGCACCCTGGTCGCGATCAAGAAAGCGCAGCCATGAACCGCTCTGCACCGCTGCGCTATGGAACAAGCCGCGCGCCGAGGGAACGGCCAGCATCGAGCTCGTCTTCCAGCCGCCGCCCGATTGACCAAAAATCATCACCCGTGCAGGATCTCCGCCAAACTCGGCGGCATGGTCGTGCACCCAGCGCAGTGCCAGCTCGATATCCATCAGCCCGGCAACGCCGGCATGCTGGTAGCGACCGTCCGCTGCCAGATCGCCCAGGTTGAGAAAACCGAAACTGGCGAGGCGGTGGCTGAGGCTTACCACAACGACATCCTGCGAAAGCGCCAACCTCGCCCCATCGTACATGGCGGCATTGCCCGAGCCGATGGCGAAGCCGCCGCCGTGCAGGCTGACCATGATCGGCCGCCGGCCGCCATCGGCGAGACCCGGCGTCCACAAATTGAGTCGCAAGCAATCCTCGCTCATCCCGCCTTCGGTGGGGGCGAGATCGAAGTAGATCAGTTGGGCGTAAATGTGGGACAGCGGTGTTGCCACCTGCGGCGCTACTGGGCCGGGGCCGAAGCAATCTCGCACCCCGGTCCAGGGGATGGGTGGTGTAGGCGGCTGAAACCGCCGCGCACCGCCGGTATCGGCGCCATAGGGGATCCCGCGGAACTGCCGCACTCCATCATTGATTAGACCGCGCACTTTGCCGCTGGCGGTCTCGGCCACAGCAAATACTGCGGCGGCAGCATCGCTCATTTTGTTAGCTCCCCGGAGGTTGAAGTGAAGGAGGAAGCATCTTTTTTGAGAAAAAGAAGCAAAAAACTTTTATTCAATTGGATCGGAGGCCCCAATTCTAGATTACCAAAAGTTTTTGCTTCCTTTTCTCAAAAAAGATGCTTCCTCCTTCACTTATCACTAGTCGTTGAACGTATATTTGAACTCCAATCCGATGGTCCGCGGCTGCGTAATCGCCACCGGCACCGGCGCATTCGCGAAAAACGCATTGTTGAGTGTATTGGCCGAGAGCTGACCTTCGCTATCGAACAGATTTTTCACATACAGATCGACCTCGATATTATCGGGCGCATAGAGCGCGAAATTGAGGTTCGTCGTATTATACGAAGGCATACGATACATAACATCGGTAGCGCTGCCGTAATAGCCCGAAGTGCGCGCCCCCACCCACACATCGTTGATATTGGCGCTGGCGCTAAACTCATTACCAAATACTATATTATAAGTCGCATTCACCGAGAAATTAAACTTCGGGGAAAGCGGCAGGCGCGCGCCGGTATAGTAGACGCCAAGCACTGGTGCCTTGGTGATCAGATGTGCATCGGTCCAGGCAGCGGCGGCGGAAATCGTGAGCGGCTCGGTCACGCGATAGGAGAAATTCGCCTCGGCGCCGCGGACCCGCGCGTTGCCGGCATTCACCAGTTGGTTGATGCCATTTACGTTTTGCGTAGTCTGAATGTGGTACCACTCGATATCATAGAGATCGGCATCAAGCAGGACGCGGTTGTCGAACAATTGCGATTTCTCGCCGATTTCGTAGTTCCATATCTTGTCGGGCTGAAACTGCGCGGGCGCGGGCGAGTCGTACGACGGAGGCAGCACAAAATTCGGCCCGCCGGGACGGAACCCGCTCGCGATCCGCGCATACAGCATCGAATCCTCGGTCAGGTGATAGCGCGGGTTAAACAGATAGGTGGTCACACCCTGATTGGACCTGGAGCTGTAAGAATAGATCTCGCCGTAGGGAGGGCCGAATCCGAGCCATCCCAGGTTCGATCCGTAATACTGGTGCTGGTGGCTGTAACGGAACCCGCCGGTGATATCGAACGATGGAGTGATATAATAGGTTGCATCGCCGAATGCCGCCTCCTCGGTGTAGGTGCTGGGCAGATAGCCATAGAACGGATAGCTCGAATAGGGCGCGGGCAGATCGCCGGTGGGATAGGCGTTGTCGAGCAGATTTACCTGTTCGTCGGTTGCTTCGTGAGTGAAATAGCCGCCTACCACCCATTCGAGGAATTTATTGTCGGGTGACGCAATGCGCACCTCCTGGGTGAATTTCCGCGTGTCGGTATCAACGTAAAGCGCGTTTGGCGAGGTTTCAGATTCAGGAAGATACGGGCCAATTCCGTATTGCGAGAATTCGTAAGTGTAATAGGGCAGCAGGAAACCGTAGAACACGCTGTCGTCGGACTGGTAATAACCGTTGATTGCGCTGATAGGCGCTGATCGAAGTCACCTTGGCCCAATCGAGATTCCAGTTGATCGTACCCGAATAAACTTGCACCGTATTATCTTCGGGCTGTTCCAGTGCGAACGATTGATTATAGGCACCGGCCGCCGGCGCCCCGGTCTTCGGATTGCGGAAAGAAAGATTCTGGCCGCTGGCGGCAATATTCTGATCGAAAGCGGTAATGCGCACATCAAGGTCCGGGGTGATACGATACGCAAGCGATGCACGCCCGCCCAGATCGCGCGCACTGCCCACATTCGTCCGGCCATGCGTAGGATCTTTCGTCCAGCCGGCATCATAGGATTTCAGCCCATCCAAGCGCAGCGCTCCCTGATCGCCCAGCGGAATGTTCACCATCGCCCGCAGCGCCCCATTATCTGAACCGTTCGCGGTGTTCGATCCTTCGGCCTCGATGGTCGCCTGGTAATGGCCAAGCTTCGGCGGAGTAGTTTCATACTTGATCGCGCCCCCCAGCGCATTGGCGCCATATAGCGTGCCCTGCGGCCCGTTCAGCACCTCGACCCGGTCCATGTCGAACAGGTTGAAATTGAACGATTGCGAGCCCAAGCCAAACTGAGTGCTGGCGCCCAGCGGGACATCGTCGAGATAGATGCTGACGGCGCTGCCGAGTTCGGCGGTGCTCGAAGCCACGCCACGGATGGCGATCAGATTGTTGGTGGGGCTGTTGGACTGAAAACTGAGCCCCGGCACCGAGGCGGCGAAATCGTTGAAGTTCACCGCATGCTGGCGGGCCAACTGGGTGCCGGTGAGAGCGGTGATCTCGCCGGCCACATTTTGCACCGTTTCCGAACGCCGCGAGGCGGTGACCACGACCTCCTGCACCTGGGTCTGGGCTCCCGTGCCGGTGGTCTGCGCCCGCGCATGGGGGGCGGCCAAACAGGTAATGACTGCCGCGCCGGCGAGTAAGCTCGCCCTGCGTGAAATAGCCATGGTCGTTTCTCCCGATGGTGTTTGTTGTGACCTTGCTGTAAGTTAACCATCGATTGCCCGACTTAGGCAGGACAGAAGCGCGAATTTCATACCGGCTGTTTTCGCTCAACGGACGTTCAATGCTCAGTGTGTCCTTTCCGCAACAAACCAGGCTAGCGCCCGCCGCGACCGGCCGGCGCGTGGTCGATACCGAGTATTTCGCAACGTTGGTGGGCGAAGCCGTGGCTGATCGGCTGATCCGTCACGCCGGGCTCGCGGCCGAAGGAGCGCCCCTCCCCCAGACGCTGGATATGGTGACGTTCTGGCGGCTGTGCGCCGAGAATATCCGGACCTGCAACGATGAAAGCCATGGCGTGGCGGCGGAGCCGGTGCCGTGTGGCAGTCTGTCGTTGCTGTTCATGGCAGCCAATCAGTCGGAAAACCTGGGTGAGGCGCTGCGACGCCTCAGCGAGGCGGTCGGGCTGATCCGCAAGGAATGCCGGGCGCGGTTGGTGGTGGGCGCCGATACGGTCCGCTTTACCCTGGCGCCGCTGGCGGGCGGCGATCCGCGCGCCGAGATCTATGTCGAATGCATGATGATCGTTACCCATTGCGCGCTGCGCTGGATGACTGGCCGCCCTCTGTTGCCGCTTCGGGTGCGCGGCGCGGCGGCGCTCGCAGCGATGGGTGGGGAAATTCTGGACGCACTGCGGGCGCCCGTGGCGCGGCGGGGCGAAGGTGTGACTTTGATTTATCGTAGCAAGGATATGGACGCGCCGATCCTGCCGCAGAAATACACCCAATGGGGCGAGGCGGAATTCAGCAATTTCGTAGCCATGCTGGAGCCGCACCAGGAAGCGGCGGACGAGCGGCCGATCGACCGCGGCACAGTGTGGCAAGCACTGCACGCCGGACTGCATTCGCAGCAGGAGGTCGCGGAAATGCTCGGGGTGAGCGTGCCGACGCTGCGCCGGCGCCTGGGTGAGGCAGGATTGTGCTTCCGTCAGCTTTCGGCGGAATTCCGCGAGCAGGAACTGCGCGATTTGCTGGCGACGCCGCTGCCAATGGCCGAAATCGCCGATCGGCTGGGGCTGTCGGACGATCGGAGTTTGCGTCGGTTTTGCCACGAACATTTGGGGGTTTCGCCGCGGCGGTATAGGCAGGCTCGGGAATTGAGGTAAGGAAGTAGAAGCCTTCTTTTTGTGAACAAAAAGAAGCAAAAAAACTTTGTCAATTAGGAATTCGAGGACTGCCCCGCGGACCGTGTCCCCGAATCCTAACGAATAAAAGTTTTTGCTTCTTTTTTCAAAAAGAAGACTTACTTCTTCGCTTCAACCTTAAGTCCACTGAAGGATACACGATGACCATCGCGCCGGCTAAAGATACCAATGTCCTGTGGTTTCTCCCCACCCACGGCGATGGCCGGCACCTCGGCACCCATGTCGGTGGACGCGCGGTCGATCTGGCCTACCTGGCCGAGATCGCGCAGGCCGCGGATCGGTTGGGGTATTATGGCGTGCTGATCCCAACCGGACGGAGCTGCGAGGATAGTTGGGTGGTGGCCTCGGCTATGGTGCCATTGACCAAACAATTGCGTTACCTGATCGCGTTCCGGCCCGGACTGCTGGCGCCGTCGCTCGCGGCACGAATGGCGGCTACGTTCGACCGGATTTCAGGCGGACGGCTGCTAATCAATATCGTGACCGGGGGTGATCCGACCGAGAATACCGGCGATGGGATTTTTCTGGCGCATGACGAACGGTACGAAATCACCCGCGAGTTCCTGCATGTGTGGAAATCGCTGCTGGCGGGGGAGAATCTGACGTTTCAGGGTAAACATGTGCGGATCGAAAAAGGCGCGCTGCTGTTCCCGCCGGTGCAGCATCCGCATCCGCCATTGTTTTTTGGCGGCTCGTCGGACGCCGGCATCGAGGTCGCGGCGGAGGCTTGCGATACGTATCTTACCTGGGGCGAGCCGCCCGCACTGGTTGCGGAGAAGTTGAACCGCGCGGCGGCGGCGGCGGAAGGGCGGGGACGCAAACTGACGTTTGGGATCCGGCTGCACGTGATCGTGCGCGAGACCGCGAAGCAGGCCTGGGAGGCGGCGGAGGATCTGATCCGGTATTTGGACGACGAGACGATTGCCAAGGCGCAGAAGACGTTTGCGAAGATGGATAGCGTCGGACAGCAACGAATGGCGGCGCTGCACGGCGGATCACGCGATAAGCTGGAGATCAGTCCGAATCTTTGGGCGGGCGTGGGGTTGGTGCGTGGTGGGGCCGGCACGGCACTGGTGGGGGATCCCGATCAGGTGGCGACTCGGATGCGGGAGTACATGGAAATCGGCATCGATAATTTTATTCTGTCGGGTTACCCGCACCTTGAGGAAGCTTATCGGTTTGCTGAATTGGTGTTCCCTAAGCTGCCGATCCGGCACCAGGTGACGCACTTCGGGACACATGTGAATAGCGGACCGTTTGGCGAGACGGTGGCGAATTTGTACCGGCCGGGAGAGGCTCGGGCGTCGAGTTAGCAGCCAAGTAAGGAAGTGTTCTTTTTTGAAAAAAAGAACCAAAAAACTTTTGTCAATTAGGGGGTAATCACACTTAGAGCCCACCGCACCAACTTGCGCACATCGGGGTCGGGATCGTCCTGGTGAGCCAACAAAAATGGCCGCGCGGCGGAATCGCCGATGGTTCCTAACGCACTTGCTGCCTCCCTGCGCAGATTGCTGAGCGGGTGGTTTAGCGCCGCACCCAGAACCGGCACCGCGTCGCGGGCGCCGATCCGGCCTAGCGCGCGGGCGGCTTGAACCCGCACCTGCCAATAATCGTCGGCCATCGCTGCGATCAGCGCATCGCTTCCGGCCACCTGGCCGATCTTGCCCAACGCCTCGGCGGCCGTTTCGCGGACTTGCCAGATTGGGTCGGCGGTGGTGATAATAATCGAATTAATCGCGGCGGAATTGGCCCGGTCGAATACCAACGCACCCACGGCGATACGACGTAGTTCGGCGTCAGGGTCACGGCCGGCTTCGATCAAACCGGGGGCGGCAGCCGGATCGTGAAGCCAGCCGAGCACGGTCGCGGCAACACGGCGGACCTCGACGACTGGATCGTGAAGCGCTGCCAATGCGGGCTGCAATGCCTCGGGAACGCGGCGTTCGACCAGGGCGCGCAGCACGGCGGCGCGGACCTCGGGGGACGAATGGCCGACCCGGGCGACCAGGAGATCATTGCCCTCGGGAGGTTTCTGGACCGCAAGGGACTCGGCAGCAGCGGTGCGGACGGCGGGGGTTAGGTCCTCGAGCGCATCCACCAGAGCGGCTACCACCGGGCGTCCGCTGTAGGCCTCGAGCGCGAGCGCGGCGGCTTCGCGCACGCCGGCGTCGGGGTCGGTGAGCGCGCTGATGGCGTAGGGTTCGCCCTCTGGAATGCCGGTGTCGGCAAGGGATAGTAACGCCACGCGGCGGGCGCCGGCATCGGGCGCGGTGAGTTGGCCGATGGTGGCTTCGAAGTCGGAATCGTCGCCATCGAACAGGTTCACGCTGTTCTCCTCAACGCAGGAGGTAGGGGATGCTGACGGTGACGGCGCCGGTCGGGCAATCCGTTTCGCAGGGCATACAGTACCAGCACTCGTCATATTTCATGAACGCGACGCCGTCTTCGATGTTGATCGCCAGCACGTCGAGCGGGCAGACATCGACGCACACGCGGCAGCCTTTGTCGGCGATACATTTATCGGCGTCGACTGTGACGGGGACGCTGGTAGCCTGGTGTGCAAGCGGCATTTAATTTCCTTCGAGGTTAGTAAAAGGTAAAGGAAGAATCTTCTTTTTGTGAACAAAAAGAAGCAAAGAAACTTTGTCACTAGGGGGGCACCGGTCTGCGGACTGTGGACTCCGACCCATATTGGCAAAAGTTTTTTGCTTCTTTTTTTCAAAAAAAGATGCTTTCTTCTTCTACTCGGCAGCGGCCGGAATCCGCAGGTGTTGATACGCGTCGCGTTCGGCATCTTCGATCGCAACCACATATGGTGCGATTTCGCGTTTGCGGGAGCGCATTTCGCCGTCGGCGTCGCGGTATAGCATGGTGTGGCAGAACCAGGATTCGTTGTCGGTTTTGGGATAATCCACGCGCATGTGATAGAGGCCCCAGCGGCTTTCGGTGCGATATAGCGAGGCACGGGCGGCCATCTCGGCGCAGTCGAGGATGGAGTGGACCTCGGTGGCGCGCATTAGCTCGTGGGGATCGCGGGCGATCAGGAAATTCAAATCTTCGCGGATTTCGGCGAAGCGTTGCAGGCCGATTTCCATTTTGCGAGGGACCTTCGGCGGTTGCAAGTAATCGTTGACCATGCGGCGAAGTTTGTATTCGACCTCGGATGGCGGCAGACCATCTTCGCGCTTGGTGGGGGCCAGGATGCGTAATTGTTCGCGGTTGACTGCGTCCTGGTCTGCTGGAGGCAGGTCGTGGTTGGTGCAATACTCCGCAGCGTCCTCGCCGGCATAGGCGCCACCTACGAAGGCGCCGAGCATGTAGCTGTGCGGCACGCTCGCCATGTCGCCGGCGGCGTAGAGGCCGGGAACGGTGGTGCGCGCGTGCTCGTCCACCCATACGCCTGAGGCACTGTGGCCGGCGCAGAAGCCGATCTCCGAGATGTGCATCTCGACCATCTTATTGCGGTAATCGGTGCCGCGACCGGCGTGAAAACGGCCTCGGCTGGGGCGCTCGTTGGTGTGCAGGATGGTCTCGATCTGGGTTATGGTCTCGTCGGCGAGATGGTCGAGTTTGAGGAATACCGGGCCGTTGCCACTTTGCAGCTCGCGCCAGAATTCCAGCATCATCTGACCGCTCCAGTAGTCGCACTCGATGAAGCGTTCGCCGCGCGAATTGGCAGTGTAGCCGCCGAATGGGCCGGTGACGTAGGCGCAGGATGGGCCGTTGTAGTCCTTCAGCAGCGGGTTGATCTGGTAGCATTCGAGATTGGCGAGTTCGGCGCCGGCATGGTACGCCATGGCGTGGCCGTCGCCGCAGTTGGTCGGGTTTTCGTAGGTGCCGAATAGGTAGCCGGAAGCGGGTAGGCCAAGCCTTCCAGCGGCGCCGGCGCACAGGATTACTGCCTTGGCGCGGATCACGACGAACTCCGCGGTCCGGCTGTTGACGCCGATTACTCCCGCAATGCGGCCGTCGGGTGCGGTCAGCAGACGGGTCGCCATGAAACGGTTGGTGATATCCACCCGCAGCGCGCGCAGCCGGCGGTAGAGCGATTTTTTGACCTGGTGGCCCTCCGGCATCGGCAGCACGTAGGTGCCCATGTGATGGACCTTGCGCACGTTGTATTCGCCGGTCTGGTCCTTTTCGAATTTGACGCCCAGGCCGTCGAGGTAGCGGATCATCTCGTAGCTGCGCTCGGCATAGGCCATGATCGCGGGCTGGTGGACGATGCCGTCGTTGGCGATGGTGATCTCTTTGACGTATTGCTCGGGCGTGGCGTAGCCGGGGATGACGGCGTTGTTCAGCCCGTCCATGCCCATGCTGATGGCGCCGCTGCGCTTTACATTGGCCTTTTCCATCAGTACGACACGCAAGCTCGGGTTGCGCTCTTTGGCTTTGATCGCGGCCATGGGGCCCGCGGTGCCGCCACCGATGACCAAGATGTCGGTTTCAGCCTCATGCGTCGTGGTGCCGGACGGGTTCATCGGAATTCGCGCTCCAGTAGTTCGGCGAGAGGGGTATCGGTCGCGAGCGCCTGAAGATATCGCCAGGGGTAGATGCCGCGCGCGTGGCCATCCGAGAAACCGACGTTTAACGCGTAGTTGCCGATTTGCTCCGCGGTAAGGATCGAGACTGTGGCGGCTTCGTGGGCTGGGTCTTGGCGGTGCGCTCGGCGTTCGGCAGTGCAGACAGCGCATCGGCAGGCCGCGCGAAGCCGTGGAGCCGGAAGCAGGTCACGCGCTCCGTCGGGCCAGGCAAGCTCCAGGCATCGGCCTTGATCGCGCACCGTGATGTGCGCCGGCGCCGCAATCGGCATGGCGACATGCCGGACCGCACCTCCGGAGTTTGGCTCGGAAATCATCGTCATCCCCCTCCTGCGCCGGAACGATAATAAGCGAAATCAAAAGGTTGAGTAGCAGAAGAAGTCTTCTTTTTGTGAACAAAAAGAAGCAAAAAAGCTTTGTCACTTAGGGTGCACTCATCCAAAGGCGGTGCGCTCCATGGAGTAAAAGTTTTTTGCTTCTTTTTTCAAAAAAGATGCTTCTTGCCTTCACTTCAACCTATTGATTTCACTTATTTTCGCTCCAGACGAGTGCAATAACATAAACCTTCGCGGCCCGATGTGTATTAACATAGACCCTCACCATTGACGTGAATAGCTTGGGATGTTCTCTATAGCCGTAGAGACAACGTATAATATATGGGCAAAACCATGCTGAATATAAGCCGGACAATCGCCTTGGCGCTTGCAGCGTTCGCGGCCGTGGGAGCAGCAAGGGCGGCGGACCTTGACTATGGCAAGCCGGGCTCTCCGGTTTCGCTGGTGGTCGGATACCAGCCGTATGATTCCGAGGCCTGGTCCGCGGTGGTCGTCAATGGACTTTCGCTGTGGAAAAAGTACCTTCCCGCCGGTTCCACGGTGGAGTTCCGCGCCGGCCTGCAAGGTTCCGTGATCGTGAACCAGATGCTCGCGGGCAAGGAGAGTATCGGCTATATCGGCGACATGCCGGCGATCGTGGGCGCGACCAAACGCGGCACCGCCGACCTCCGGATCGTTGCCGCGATCGGTTCCAGCCATGATCAGTGCGACATATTGCTCGCTCGCACCGGGGCGCCGCAGTTCAGCAGCGCAGTCGACGCAATCAAATGGCTGGGCGGGCGCAATGTGGCCGCACCCAAAGGCAGTTGCGCGGATCGGTTCGCGCGGGCGATCTTCGCCAAATACGACGTTCAACCGGCGGAGTATCTGAGCCAGAGCATCGAAGTGATCACCGGCGGATTTCGCGCCGGCAAACTCGATGCCGCGGTGGTGTGGGAGCCTACGGCTTCACGCCTGGTGGCTGAGGGACTGGCGCGCCGAGCCGTTACGGGCAACGACGTGGGCGAGTCGGACGGAACATTTATCGACGCGCGTGAGGATTTGATCCGGCAGCGGCCGGATGTGGTGAAGGCTTGGCTGGAAGCGGAACTTGACGCCGAGCGTTATATTGCCGATCCGTCGCATGCGGTGGCGGTGGTGAAAATGGCGGCGGCGCAGACTACCGGGTTTACCGATCAGGAGCTTTGGCAGTCGCTCTATGGCACCTATACCGCCGGCGCCGGCGGGTCGGCGGTGAGGCTTACGCTGCCGTTTGGTTTTTCGGACGCGACCAACCAGTTGATCGCGAATGACGTGAAGTTTCTCTACTCGATCAAGAGTATCGCGATCCCGGCGTTGGCCCCTGACGCGGTGCAGCCGCAATTCACCCAGGCAGTGTTACAGGAACAGGGGTTGAGCGTGCCGGTGTCGAAGGTGGCGGCGCAACCGTCCAGCGCCTGGAAACCCGGGGAATAGGCGATGGCAGCGCCGGCGACAGGAGAACCGGACGAATTGGAGCTGATCGCCTATCGGCTGCGGCGCTGGGTTGCAAGTCCGCGGCCGTATCTGGCGCTGGTCGGTATCGGTTTGCTGCTGGGATTCTGGTACTTGACCGTCGATCTGCTGCAACTGCCGCGCTTCGCGCAGATGCCGGGCCTGCCGGCGGTGCTGCATGAGTTCTTGAGCCGCAATCCTGATTACGGCACTTCGCTGTTTACCGCTGATTATTACCAGGATGTCTGGGCCAGCTTGCGGCGGATCGCAATCGGATTCGCGCTCGCGACCGTGCTGGGGGTGCCGGTCGGGCTGATGTTGGGCTGGTCGCAGCGGTTTCGCGAATATGTCTTTCCGGTGTTCGAGCTGCTGCGGCCGATCCCAATTCTCGCCTGGGTGCCGCTGGCGATTATCATGTTTGCGGGGTCTGAAACGCCGGTGGTGTATCTGACGTTCCTGGGCTCGTTCTTCGTGACGGCGCTGAATACGCTGCTGGGGGTGAGGTCGATCGATCGCCGCTATCTGCTTGCGGCGGCCTGCCTTGGTGCCAGACCTTGGAGCGTGTTCCGTCACGTGATCATACCGGGCGCGCTGCCATTCATCTTCACCGGGCTTGAGATCTCAATCGGTATTGCGTGGTTTTCGCTGGTCGCGGCGGAGATGGTCTCGGGCCAGTATGGGCTCGGGTACTTAATCAATACCTCCTACACCCAGGTCGAATATCCCACCATCGTGATCGGCATGGTGACGCTGGGCGTGGTCGGCTATGGGACCAGCGTGCTGGTGCGCGCCGCCGGCGCCGCGCTGAGACGCGGGCACACGCGGGGGGGCTGAATGGGACAATCCCGCGGCGCGCTGTCGTTTGTTGATGTCACCAAGACCTATCGGCCGGGTGACGAACATGTGCGGGCGGTCGAGCATTGCTCGTTCGATGTGCCGCCGGGCGAGATCTTCATGATCGCGGGTCCGTCAGGCTGCGGTAAGACCACGCTGCTGAACGCGGTGGCGGGGTTTCAGGGGATCGATGCGGGGACCATACGGCTTGACGGGCAGATCCTGTGCGGGCCGGATCGTCAGGCCCTGCCGGGGCCGGACCGGGTGGTGGTGTTCCAGGAGGGAGCGTTGTTTCCTTGGAAAACCATCCTGGAGAACGTGGCGTTCGGCCCGATCGTGCAGAACCGGCTGTCGCGCCGGGACGCGCTCGAAAAGGCGCGGGCGCTGATGGCGGATGCCGGGCTTGGCGGTCATGAACATGATTATCCGGCGACGGTCTCTTCCGGTGTGCAGCGGCGGGCGGAGATCGTGCGCGCGCTGATGAACGATCCGACGGTGTTGCTGCTCGATGAGCCTTACCGCGCGCTTGACCGGATCACCAAGTCGCTGATGCATGAGTCGCTGCTGGAGATCCACGCCCGCAGCGGGGTCACCATCCTGTTCATCACGCATGATCTGGAAGAGGCGGTGTTCCTGGGCCACCGGGTGGCGGTCATGACGGCGCGGCCGGGAAGGCACAAACAGACCATAGTGATCGACCTGCCGCACCCGCGCGATTATTCGATCGTGACCACGCCGCGGTTTCGCGAGTTGCTGCAGGAAGTGTCGGATGCCGTGCGCGAGGAGGCGGTGCGAGCGTTCGCTCAGGGTGACGCCGAGGGTGGGCTGGCGGTGGTCCGATGAGTGATTCACTGCAGATCAGGTTGGTAGGATGGCGCGTGCGGCTGCCTCGCCCGCGGATCGATCGCGCGCGGCGGCGGGCGCTGGTGTCTTTCGCGCTTCTGCTGCTGATCTGGGAACTCGGCTCGACCAGCGCTTCCTGGCTGGGGACGCCGCTGCCGGTGCTGGGGCGTATTCCGTCGCCGACGGCGGTGGGGACCGTGTGGCTGCATCTGCTGGGGCAAGCCGATTATTGGGGTAGCTGGTACCAGAGCTGCCTGCGCGTGCTGCTGGGATTTACTGCAGCACTGCTGGTGGGGGTGCCGTTCGGACTGTGGCTCGCGACCAATCGCCTGGCTCACGGGATTTGCTTTCCGGTGTTCGAGATGCTGCGGCCGATCCCGCCACTGGCGTGGGTGCCGGCGGCGATCATCTTCTGGCCGACACAGGAATTATCGATCGCTTCGGTGATTTTTCTGGGTGCGTTCTATACCATCGTTACCAACGTGCTCGGCGGCGCCCGCGCGATCGACGCCCGGCTGATCCAAAGCGCGCAGTCGCTGGGTGCCTCGCGCTGGACCGTGTTCCGACGGATCGTGTTCCCGGCAGTGCTGCCCTCGATCTTTGTCGGTATGGAAGTGGGTATCGGAATTACCTGGGAAGTCGTCGTGGCGGCCGAAATGATCTCCGGTGGGGGTTCGGGTGGAGCTAGCGGCGGACTGGGATTCTTTATTTGGAATTCTTACGTCGGTGGGTCGTATCCACAGATTATTGTGGGAATGCTGTCGATCGGGATCGCGGGATATTTGTCTAGCAGCGCAATCCGCTGGGCGGCGCCGCGAGTCATGCGATGGAGATGAACAAAAAGAAGCAAAAAAACTTTGTCAATAAGGATCCGGAAATCACAAACTTGGCATCCGGGATGGAGGTTCAGGGAGTCGCTAAGTATTATGGCGATGGGCCGCTTCGGCGTACGGTGATAGAGGATTGTAGCTTTACGCTGGAGCGCGGCAAAGTGACCGTTATGATTGGGCCTTCGGGCGGCGGGAAAAGCACGCTCGTCCGATTGCTCGCCGGATTTGAAAAACCTAGTGCGGGACATATCCTGATCGACGACCGGGAAGTGCAACGGGCCGGACCCGATCGGCTGGTGGTGTTTCAGGAAACCGCGCTGTACCCTTGGATGTCGACCGAAGAGAACGTATTGTTTGGTCCAAAGGCGCAGGGCGTCGCGGCCGGTACCGCGCGAGCGCGAGTGGATGAACTGCTGCGCCGGGTCGGGCTTGCCGGCTTCCGCGACAAGTATCCAGCACAACTCTCGGGCGGAATGAAACGGCGCGCCGAACTCGCGCGCGCGCTCGCGAACGATCCGGCGGTGATGATCCTGGACGAGCCGTTCCGCGGCCTTGACGCCATGACCCGTAGCCTGATGGTGGAATATTACGCGGAACTGATCGAGGAAACCCGCACGACCCACCTGTTCGTCACGACCGACGTGGACGAAGCAATTGTGCTAGCTGATCGTATATTGGTGATGAGCCACCGCCCGATGCGGCTGATCAGCGACATTCCGGTGGATCTGCCGCGACCACGCCACCTGCTCGACGTCATTGCCAACAATAAGGCCAGCGACATCAAACGCCGGGTGATCGAATTGATCCATCTAGAGGTGATGCGCTCGTTCGGGGGACGCACCAGCGGAATGAAATCAACGGGTTGAAAGTCAGAACGGAAGGGGTCCGCGACGTTCAATCCGGCTAAGGAATTCTTGGCGAACTACTCCGTTCGACCGATTTAAACAAGTTGCTAACCCATTTCGGTCATACACGCCTCGTTATGCGAGGTCGAGAATGCCGAAGCCATTATCCCCTTGGTCTATCCAACGCCTGGCACGCCTGGCGTTGCTTCCGCTGTTCTTGCTGGCACCAATGCTCGCCCATGCGCAATCGCTCGACGCGCAGGACGTGCAACTGGTCTGTAATGCACTCGGATTTCTCGATCCGGCGGCGGCGTCCGGCGTGGTCGCGGTGGTCTACGATCCCGCCATCTCAGGCTCGAAAGCTGACGCCGATGCGATCGTGGCGGCGTTCGGCAACGGAATCGCGGGGGAACAGGCGAATTACACCGCGAAAGTGGTGAGCAGCGACGATCTGGCCGGCGGTGGCTACGTCGCAATCATCGCCGCCAACGGCGCCGCCGGCACCAAAATCATGAAAATCGCGCGGGCTCGGAAAATACTCTGCGCCACCGGCGATAAAAGCGCCGTCCAGGCGGGCAAATGCGTGATGGCGGTGAGCTCCGGCAATGAGGTGGAGATCGTGGTGAATACCAGCGCCGCGGCTGCCGCGGGGCTCGATTTCGTCACGGCATTCCGCACCCTGATTACCGAAATCTAAGGGAAAATCAGACATGTTCCCTCCCCGCTGCAAATTTCTTTCGCTCCTGCTGGTCGGTGCTTCATGCATGCCATTTTGCTTGTCGCCGGCACACGCGCAAACGATCGATTACTCTACGCTCGAACAAATGTTTCGCGAACCGATCACCACCTCGGCGACCGGTCAAGCGCAACGCGCGCGCGACGTGCCGGCCAATATGGTGATCATCACCCAGGATGACATCCGCCAATCCGGCGCCGATAATATTCCCGATATCCTGCGCTATATCACCGGCATCGATGTCGAGACGAGCGCCATTGGCAGCAGCGATGTGGGAATTCGCGGGCTCAATCAAGCGGATAATCCGGATCTGCTGGTGTTGATTGATGGGCGCGAGGTCTATCTCGACGATTACGGCTATGTCGACTGGGGCGCGCTGCCGGTGGCGTTATCGTCAATCCGCCAGATCGAGGTGGTGAAGGGCCCGAACTCAGCATTGTTCGGGTTCAACGCGGTGAGCGGCGTGATCAATATCATCACCTACGATCCGTTGCTTGACCACGAGAATTCCGTTACCGGCGCAGGCGGCACCCAAAATCTGCGCGAGGCCTACGGCGTGGTTACGGTGCATCCCAATGCCAACTCCGGTGTTCGCTTCTCGGGCGACATCACCAGGCAGAGCGAATATGCGCCCTATAGCAGCATCTACACAGGCGCCGTGGGCACTGCCTCCAATTGGTCGGGTTTCCTGGACGCCGAAGCCAAGTTTCGCGCCACCAATCGATTGATCCTGGGCCTCGGCGTCACCATGGAAGACGGCGAGGAGCTGAGCGCCAAACTCCCAGGTGCGATGACCGAAGATAGACGACGCAACAATTCGATTCGCCTGACCGCCGACGCGGATACCGCGGCAGGCGCGATTGCGGTTAATATCTACCATAACGAGTACGACTTTAACCCTGGCGCATCCGCGGTCCAATTGGTTGACTCCAAATATGTTGCGCAGTTGTCGGACACCGCGAAGCTGAATGCGAACAACGTCGTGCGAATCGGAATCGAATTCCGGAGAAACGCAGTCACCGGTAGCGCAATAGACACCGGCAAGGTGGGTTACGACGATGTGGCCGCATCCGCGATGTGGGACTGGCGGATCCTTCCGTCGCTATCATTCACCAACGCATTCCGGGCCGATTTTCTATCGCTATTCCGTTCGGGCGCGATTTCCGGCGGGGATCCCTTTACCAATGCGGATTATAATTCGACGCGGCTTACCGGATATAGCTATAACTCCGGCCTAGTCTACAGACTTTCCGGGAACGACACCTTCCGCCTGCTGACCGCACGCGGGCTTCAGCTACCGAGCCTGGTCAATTTCGGTTCCGACACAAACGAGAGCATTTATTTCTACGGTTCGCCCCGCATCGTGCCTTCGGTGCTGACCAATTATGAACTCGACTACAATCGCAGCATTCGCGCAATTAACGGGTCCGCGGGTATTGCCATCTATCACGAGCGGCTCGTTGATATCCTGGCGGGACCGTTCGACTCCGCGATGTCGTTTGGACCGTACGACGTGCCTTATTATGTAGCGGGGAATTTCGGCAACGCGAAGCGGACCGGCGTCGAAGTTACCCTTATGGGTCGCACCGGCGGGGGCATCCGTTACAATCTGGGCTATACGACCGGATATGGTGAGGATCATACGTCGCTCGAACCGGCGGGCCATGCGCCGCTAGGCAATATCAATTTCGCTCGCTCGGCACCGCGCGATGTTGTGACCGGCGGGCTTGGCATCACCATCGGCGAATGGGAAATGGACACCTCGCTGCGCTATCAAACCGCGATCCAACAAGCTAGAGGCGGAGCTGGCGGTTTCGGCGCCCCGAACGTGTTGGTTACGATCCCGGCTTATGTCTCGGCGTCGGCGCGAGTGGGCTACCGCGTTTCGAGCCACATCACCGTCGCGGTTACGGCGCAGCAGGCATTATCTCCGGCACTTGCGGAAACGGTTAATCAAAAAGTGGGGCGGAGGATTATAGGGAGCGCTACGGGAAGTTTTTAGGGAAGAATCTTCTTTTTGTGAACAAAAAGAAGCAAAAAAAATTTGTCAATTTTGAGGGGTGCAAAGTTCCCCGGGGTCATGTCTCGAACCCAATCGGACAAAAGTTTTTTGGTTCTTTTTTTCAAAAAGGAACACTTCCTTCAACTTCCCGTGACTACCTACATATTCGCTCTCGCTATAGGATCGTATGAAACACTCGCGCTACGCAACCTGGTTTCACGAAATGGGCGATTTGCTCGCCTTTCTACCGAGGCGGCTGACGCTGCTTTCGCTTGCTGTCATGTCTGGGATAGTGATCGCCGCAGCGGGTTTGGTTTATCAGGATTGGGTGCAGATCAACCGGGCGCAGGAGTTATTTGCGTGGACTCTCGCGCTTGACGTGTCCGACGATTTTAATCGCTCGGTCGGGGCGGCCAGCGTCAAGCTCGACGGATTCATGAGTTCCATAGCGCATGACCGAGTCGATCCTCACTTGCAGGATCGTCTTGAGGAAGACCTCGGGGCAAACTCTGATCAATTTGGTGCGTTGCTGGTGATCGACGACCAGGAGCACGTGCGCGCCAGTACGACCGGTCAGTTCAAGGCCGGCTCGATCGCAGATGGGTTTAAAAGCGCAATCGAACGGCATAGCCTCACCTTCTGCCGTCCCCTCACGGTCCGCGGAGAGCGCTGGCTGCCGCTGGTTCGTCCGATCGGGCAAATCGGCGGCCGTGATTTTGCGATCGTCGCGATGCTGCGTCGTTCCTATTTCGAGCAACGGCTTAAGGCCTTGTCAGGCGGCCCTCAATCCTTGATCGGTATCTTCGAGCCGGATGGTCCCAGTATTTTCCGGCTACCCGCTTTGCCGCCCAATAGCAGTCTCGCGGACATCGATCCTCTGGTAGTCCAAATGATCTACGGCGACAAAAACTTTACCTTTACCGGTCGATCCCCGGTCGATCAGGTCGATCGCATCGAAGTGGTGATGCGAGCCGGTGCGTTGCCTGCTTTTGTCATCGCCGGCCTTCCGGTATCCGCGGCGATCCAAGGGTGGTGGCCGCGAGCTGTTAGCGTGGCCGCTCTGGCGGCGTTGTTGCTGTCCCTGATGATGATATTACACCTGACGCTTGCACGTGAACTCTACCGGCGACACCAGGCTGAGGCGCGGATCGCCGCGGCGGTCGAGGAAGCCAAACGGCTCGGGACCCAATACCTGTCGCTGGCTGAACATTATCAAATGCTAGCCGAGCATTCCTCCGATGTGATCATTCAATTCGGGTTTGACCGAGTGTGTCGCTATGTTTCGCCTGCAATCGAATATATGCTCGGCTGGAGCAGCGCCGATCTCACCGGGAAGGACAGCTCCTTCCTGGTTCATTCTGACGACGCACAGCGGTTACACGAGGAGGTGCAATTCCTCATCAAGGGCTGTGGCCCGATCCGTTCGCATAGCCGGCTGCTCCATCGCGACGGCCATTACCTGTGGATCGAATCCAGCATGCAGGTGGTCAGCGTCGACGGCGTCGCCGATAGTTTCGTTGCCAACATGCGGGACATTTCCGAGCGCATCGAAGCTGAGCGAAAACTGGCCGAAGCTGCCGCCGAGATGGTGGAGCTGGCCGCAACCGATCAGCTTACCGGGGTCGCGAACCGCCGCCGTTTCAATCAGGAGCTCGAACGCGAATGGCGACGTGCCGCGCGGGAGGATCTGGCGCTGTC
>Ga0302310_10001500_pt1 | contig 19773 bp, 18 predicted proteins | sample III_Palsa_N1_2_FD_200451 | JGI IMG/M metagenome (GOLD analysis project Ga0302310, IMG submission 200451) | Peat permafrost microbial communities from Stordalen Mire near Abisko, Sweden - III_Palsa_N1_2 | ecosystem: Environmental > Terrestrial > Soil > Palsa > Peat permafrost | place: Sweden...
CGTGGTGGACGCGGGAGAACAGGTGGAATGGTACTCGAACGCGGGGAACATGAAGATCGAATTCGATCCGCAGCGCTGCCCATTTTCCTCGAATGTGTTTCAGGCACCGCCGGGGGTGCGTTTGCTGAGCGGCCCCACGCGGGCGGGGCTCAATCCGGGATTGTATCGCTACCGGTTATCCCTCAATGATGTGATTGTGGCGCAGTGCGAAGTGCTGCTGCGCGCGAAATAATCCGTTTTAGTCCAGGTAGCGCATCGAGGGACACCTTGGTGACGTGACACCGGGCACGGCATGCCGTGCCCCTACGGATGAGAACGGGCGGAGCACGAACTGCGATCGGGCGTGAGATCGAAAGATGCTAAGACCAAGGAAAAAAGCAAAGCGAAAACAAAATACGCCGACCTGAAGGTCGCCGCTACGAAGGCTTAGTCGCCGGCGGTGGCGAAGGCAAGGCCTAGTCGCCGGCGGTGGCGACGGAAACGCGCTCTTGGGACACGGAGTCGGCTAGGACGCGGCGGAGCAGAGCCAGCATCGAGGCGGGCACCGGGCGTTCGCGTCCGACGGTGACCTTGGCCACCTTGCGAGGAAAATCTTTCCGGCGATCGAGACCCAGGCCGAATTCCTGGAGATGGTCGGCGGCCACGTTGACGTCATCGGTGCGCTCGACACACCAGAATTGCAGGCGCTCCTCGTTTTTCTGCAGCAGCTGCAGGGATTCCTCGAGCTTCTTCATGGCGGCGTTGAAGGAGGAGGCGAGAAAATAGACCGGGAGGGTCCAGGCGTCGTGTCCGAAAACAGCACGAACGCGGATGTTGTACTTCCCGTTTTGATTCTTCTCGATGGCGCAGAGATACTCATTTCCCGAGACTGGCTTCTTGGTTGACACGGTGCTCCTCAGATTTACTCTTCCTGCCGCAACTGCGGCCTCCATCTGACTTGCGGGGCCACGCATATTCTTTCGAGACACAGGAACCACTGCGAGCCTGTTCGCTCTGGACCGTTTTGCCGGCATAGGAATGCTCCTTAGCGACGCGCTATTCGTATTGTTGCCAGGCGAGCACAAGGCCGGGAAGACTCCTGCCTTCAGGTCAACCCCCGCTGGCGACGGGGCAGGCTCTGCGGATAGGAATATTCTAGCGAAGGGCAGGAACCGGGGCAAGGGGAGACTTTATGTTATTTAATGGTTTTATTTTCAATAGCTTACGAGAATCTCCAAGCGCGAGCATTGTTGCCCGGCTGAAGCCAATCCGCGCTGAATCGCCGGGCTGCGCTAGCTCGAACGCGTTAAGCGCTTCAGCGCGTCGGGGCTCATGGTCAGCTTGCCTTCCTTCTTCAGGCGATCCTCGAGAGCGGTCTTGAAGGATTCGAAGGCGGCGGTTTGCTTGGTTTGGAGAAGCTGCTGCTTGATTTCGTCGGATTGCTTGGCGAGATCCTCGGGGTGGACGGGCTCGTGCCCGACGATGCGATAGACCAGCCAGTTGCCGGCGATTTGGGTTGAGGGGCTGACTTGCCCCACGGGCATGGTAAAGGCGGAGTCCAGCAATTTGGCAGAGCCAACGTCCTGAACGGAGCCGGTTCGCGAGAAGGCGTCCGGCCGAGTCACGGTAAGGCCGAGGGCCTTGGCGGCCTGATCGAAAGCTTCTCCGCCCTGAACGCGCTTGGCGAAGTCGTCCGCTTTCTGGTGAGCAAGTTCAACGGACTTGTCCTGCTGATAGTCGGCAAGGACGCGGTCGTGAACTTCCACGATGGTGCCCTGGTGCGCTGGCTGGGTGTCCTTGGGCGTCAAAATGACGAAGCCCATGGGGATCTGCAGCGGCTGGCTCAACTCGCCGGGATGGAGCTGGAACAAGATCTGATGAAGTTCGGGAGCATTCCCGAGGTCGCCGACCGGCTCGGTAGCGGACGCGGCGGGGGTTTCGCCGAGTTGCAGATTGAACTTCTTCGCCAGGTCGTCGAGGGACTGGCGGTTCGATTGGCGGACGGCGGCGGCCATCTGGGTCGAGAGGGCGTTGGCGGCGGCGTTGACCGCGTCATCGGCGACGATGGGAATGATGGAGGTGCGGACTTCGTCGAAAGCTTTGGTGTGAGCGGTCTCCCGGTCCAGAACTTTGATGATGTGGAAGCCATACTGCGTTTTGACCAGGTCCGAAATCTGGCCCTTGGGGACGCTGAAAGCGGCCTGCTCAAACTCGGGGACGGTCTGCTTTTCGACAATCCAGCCTAGATCGCCGCCCTTGGGCTTGGTAGCGTCGTCTTCGGAATACTTTTTGGCCAAATCCTCGAAATTCGCGCCGCCCTTGGCCTTCTTCAGAACTTCTTCAGCTTTCTGGCGGATTTCGGCGATTTCGGCGTCGGTCTTGCCGATAGTCTTGAAGAGGATGTGCTCGACGTGCGCGCGGTTTTCGACCTTGTATTGGTCCATGTGCGCGTTGTAATAGGCATGCAGGGCGTCATCGCTCACGGGCGTGCGCATGCGCAAAATCGCCAGATTCAGCACAGCGTAGCGCGCGGATCTTTTCTCCGGAACCTGATACTTTGAAACGTTTTTCATGAAGTAGGCGGCGAGCTCGGCGTCGGTGGGATGAATGGTCGACGCGAGATCCGAAGGCTTGGCCAAAACGTATTCGATTTGAACTTTTTCGTTGCGGCGGCGAAACTCTTCCTGGACCTCGGCGGAGCTGACGGTGATGGAATCGGTCACAAGGTGGTGGAATTTGTCCATGACCATCTGATCGCGAAGAAAGGTCTCGAAGTCCGGAACGCTCATTCCCGTGCGCGTTTGCACTTCGGCGGCGTAGCGGTCCTTGGCCCAACTGCCGCCTTCCCAGGCCGCGGGCAGGATCTGCTTGATCTTTTCCGACTCTTGTTCCGGGGTGACGCTCAATCCGAGCCGCTGCGCTTCAAGTTCGAGGGCGCGGCTAAAAACCATCTGATCGAGGACCTGCTTGGCGTACAAACCCTTCAAAACTTCCGGGACATTTTGCCCACGCAGGGCCAGATTCAACTGGCGCTGCACTTCGAGGAGGGTGATGTCCTGTCCACCGACGGTAGCGACGGTGTCGGGGCTGGTGCTCATGGAGGAGCCGACCAGGCCGGGCACGAGCGTGATGACCATGCTCATGCAAATCAGGCCGAGAAGAACGAACATAGTGACTTTGACCCAGCGGTTGCGGTCCAAATCTCGCTGCTGAATGCTTTTCAACATATCGCTTACAACTCCTGTGGCGAAGACAAATCAGTTAATTATAGTGGAGTTGGCGCCGAAGGCTCAATCAGATTCATGCAGAGAGCCTCGCCGGCCGGGATTACTGCGATTGGGGGCTACCCCCCGTACTTCCAGGGAGAATCGCTGACGGTGAGGGGTTCGACGGCTCCGTGATTCACGGCCTCGACGACTTCGAGGATCACCACGGCATGATCGCCACGCTCCTCGGATACTGCCACGAGCTCGCACTCGATGTAGGCGTTGAAATTCCTAAGTATGGGGGCGGAGGTCTTGCCCTGGAAGTAGGGCACGCCGTTCAGCGTCCCTTTGGATTCCTTGGCCGGGGAGAAAAATTTCTGCGCGATTTCCTTCTGGTGCTTGCCGAGGACGTGGAGAACCGCTGCGCGGCTCTCGATCAAGCAGAGAAAAACGTTGCCGTCTTTTCTCAACGCGGCCATCAATAGCGGCGGCTTGAAGGAGGCCTGGGAGACCCAGGTAATGGTGGCGGCGCCGAAACGGTTGCCGTGGCGAGAGGTCAGCACGTACATCCCGTTGGTCAGGAGCTGCAGCGTTTTTTGTTTGACCTTCGCATCCATATTTCGAGGGCATTCTACTGCAGCGGACGAGGCCAGGGATGGGCTATTTCGCGGGCGCCTGGCTCAATTCTTCTGCGGTTTGGATTGAGCGAGCAATTGTTTGATTTCGGCGGCGTGGGTGAAATTGGGATTTATCTGCAAGGCTGTTTCAAACTGCTTTCTGGCCTGCGCGGTATCCTTGGCCTTGTCGTAAGCCATGCCGAGATGATAGTGGTACAGCGCGTTTGTGGAGTCTCCCTTGACGGCCTCCTGCAAGAGTTCGATGGCCGCGCTGTAGGTGCCTTGGCGATAGTAAGCCCAACCGAGCGTGTCGGCAGAATACGGCACATTGGGTGAGCCTTTGCGCGCTGTTTGCGCGAGCTGCAGGGCCACGGCAGCGTCACCGTCGTGCTCCAGCATCAAGTAGGCGAGATTGTTGGCAGCCACCGCGTAATCGGGCTGGATCTCAAGAGCCTTCTTATAGAGGTCTTCCGCTTGCTGCCATTCACCGCGGCTTTCGCGCAGGCTGGCGAAAGCGACGTAGAGGCGAGCATCGCGCGGATTTTCCTGAAGGGCGCGCTGGTAGTTGGCGATGGCCTGGTCGAGGGAACCTCGCGCGACTTGAACGCTCGAGAGCCCAAGGAAGGCAGCCACGTTATTTTTATCGAGCGCAACCGCTTTCTGAAATGCCTCTTCCGCACGGGCCTGGTCCTGGTTGCGAATCTCAACTTCTCCGAGCAGGGTGTAGAACGCGGTGTTGTTGGGTGAGAGGGCAATCTGGTCTTGCACGAGTTTCAGCGCGCGCGCCGACTGCTTGCGAACCAAGTTGGCGTTGACCAAGCCGCTCAGAGCGTCCGGAGAGGAAGGATCTTTCTGCAGCGCCTGGATGAAGTATTTTTCGGCTTCGTCATATTTTTTCTGACCGGCGAGAAGGTTGCCCATCTGAAAATAGCCCGCGGCATTGTCCGGAGCCACTTCGATCGCTTTTCGCAGATCGGCCTCGGCTCCCGACTGGTTTCCCTGCCAGAAGAGGCCCTCGGCTTCGTAGATATAACCGTCGGCGGCCATCGGCGCGATCGCCTTCAGGTGCTCGCCGCTTTCGGCCAGGAGCTTCGGATCATGTTTCTTCAGTGCCACGGTGGCGAGCGCCCGCTGGGCGTCTGGCATGGCGGGCTGCAATCTGGCGGTTTCGCGCCATTCGGCTTCGGCTTGGCCCAAATTGCCGGTGCCTGCAAAAGCTGAGCCCAGCTGATAGTGAGCCATGGCGTTGTCCGGCGCGTTCTTGACGGCGGACTGCAGCACCGGAATTGCGTCCGCTTGTTTTTGTTCGAGGTTCAGGATTTCTCCACGAAGAATCTGCGCGTCGGTGTCCGAGGGAGCGTTCTTCAAAATGGCATCGTTGATTATGGTGGCCTGATCCAAGCGGTTTTGCCGGACCAGGAGCTCGGCGTAAGTTTTGGCAACGGCGACATCTTTCGGATGCTGCGAATTGAGCGCAGCAAATTCCGCGGAGGCTTTGTCCAATTCTCCCTGCCGCAAGTAGAAATCCCCGAGCACGCGATATCCTGCAGGATTGTCTTTGAGCGCGTTCTTGGCGTCCTGGATCGTCTGCTCCGCCGCTGCTTGATTGCCCTGCTCCGAATAAAGATTGGCCAAACTGACTCGGGGCACCAGGTTCTGCGAATCGAGAGCCATGGCCGCCTCGTATTGCTTCTGTGCATCGGCCCAGCGTTTTTGTCTCTGATAAAAATTGCCCAGCGAGAGCAAGGCGGGCATCGATTTGGGATCCAACGAAACCGCTTTCAAAAGATTTTGCTCGACCGCCGGGAAATCGTTCGAGCGTTCGAACATCTTGGCGAGGTTCAAATAGGACTGCGGACGGCCGGGGTCCATCTGCACCGCTTGCTGCGCTTCGGCCAGGCCCTTGGGCAAATCGCCGAGCGCGGCGTCGGCGTCGGAGACGACGATCTGCGCTTGCGCGTTCTGTGGATCGCCGCGCAGAACGACCTGCGCGTGTTCGCGCGCGTCCTGATACCTGCGGCCGGCGAGAAACAAATCAGCGAGATCGAGTTGGGCCTTCAAATTCGAGGGATCAAGTTGCACGGCGGTCGAGAGTTCCTGGTAGGCGTGGGCCCAGTCGGCCTGCTTTAGCAGGGTGCGGCCCAACTGGTAATGCGCCTCGGCGAACTTCGGGTCGATCTGCAGCGCATTTTGGAATTCGATGGCCGCCTCGCTGTACTTTCCCTTTTCGAAGTAAGAGCTGCCTTTGTCGAAGGACTTCTTTTTGCGGACTTGCGGGTCGGAGGAGCAGCCAGCCGCCAGAGTTAGGGACAGCACGAGCCCGATCCAGAAAGTGAATCCGCCGTCAGAGGTCAACTTCACGTCTCCATGGGGTCCGAATGATTTTATGGCCCCGGCCCCTGTTGCATTCTACGCTCTCAAGGATGCTCTATCCAGTGGTGCAGGAGCAGAGGGGGGGAGCCAGAGTTCCGTTAAAAGAAACATAACAATGCACTTGCGCTCCGGCACCATCGTGAAACGCGGTAGCGGGAATTGTGCTGAGCCAAGCTTAAGCTTTAATTATGAGTAGCTTACAACGTATCGCGGCCGATACGTACATTTCCGAGTTGACAAAAAACGTTATCGAGCATACACGATTATCCCCTGGGCGGTGAATAAAGGGAAAGCAATTTGCCCATTCGTGGAAGTCTGATGGAGTTTTCAGGGGCCGCAGCTCGAACCAGCCGGTTCGCCGAGATAACCGTAAAACGCTGTAAAAAAACTACTTACATAGGAAATCCGGGAGCAGTGTCACTGGCAACGGCATTGCCTCTATACGGTATAGGCGGTGCCCTATCTATCCGGGTTCACCGTGGCAGAGGAATCCAAACAGGACCATCTATGGCGACTAACCGCGTGGGCGTCTCGGTGTTGAATGAAGAATCGGGCTTCGTTGGCGGCATGTGCCCGGCGATGCAAACCCTGGAAAGCGTGATTGCTGAAATTGCACCCACCAACATTCCGGTGTTGCTGACGGGCGAGAGCGGCACGGGGAAAGAAATGTTCGCGCAGCGGATTCATCGCCTGTCATCGCGCGGCGAAGAATCGATGATGAAGATTGCCTGCGCTTCCATGAACTCCGCTACTTTTTCAGCCGACCTGGGGTTGAACAGCAACGGGAATTCATCGGGCGAGTCGAATGGCGCGGGCACGGTTTTCTTCGATGAGATCAGCGAACTTGACAGCACGTGCCAACGCAACCTGGTGTACGCGTTGCCGGACGGCGATGCGCGGCCCCGGCGGGGATTGCTCGGAGCGCGCGTGATTTCTGCCACCAATCGAAATTTGGACGATGAGATGCGAGCGGGACGCTTTCGCAGCGAGCTCTATTACCGGATCAATGGGGTCTGCCTGCGCCTTCCGGCCTTGCGCGACCGCAAAGAGGATATTCCGCTTCTGGTGGAATTTTTCCTTACGAAGTACTCCGCGGAATTTGGCCGGCCGCGTCCTTCGCTGAGTCCGAGGACGCTGCGCATGCTGCTGGACCATGGGTGGCCGGGAAATATTCGCGAGCTGGAAAACGTGGTGAAGAAAATTGTGGCGCTGGGTGACGAAGAGCTGGCGGTGCCGGAGTTGACCGCGGCGCGGCAGGAAAGGCCGGCAGCTCCCGCGGAGGCGCGCAGCTATTCGCTGAAAGCAGCGGCGCGTGCGGCATCGCGCGAGGCCGAGCGCGGAATGATACTCGACGCGCTGGCGCGTACACGCTGGAACCGCAAGCGGGCGGCGCAGGAATTGCAGATCAGCTACAAGTCACTGCTTTATAAGTTGAAGCAAATCGGGCTGCCAGATTCCGGAACCGAATAACGAAGCAGGAGAGACGATGTTCAGACGATCGCACCTCAGTATGGTTCTGGCAATCGCCGCCGTCGCGAGCCCCGCGAGGGCCGGGCAAAACGCCAGCGACAAACAGCCGGTGGCCCAGGCCGCTGCGCCAGCTGCGAACGCGAGCCAGAAGGCTGGGCCGCAGGATCCCAATTACATTATTGGCGCGCAGGACGTGCTGGATATCAGCGTGTGGAAGGAGCCGGAAGTTTCTCGCGTGGTTCCGGTGCGCCCAGATGGACGGATTTCGCTGCCGCTGCTGAATGACGTGCAGGCCGCGGGATTGACGCCGGCGCAACTAGCTGCGCAGATCACCATAAGCTTGAAGAAGTTTGTTACCGACCCGCAAGTTACCGTGATCGTTTCGGCGATCAACAGCCAGCGGATTTACATCCTGGGAGAGGTGACGCGGCCGGGCGCGTTTCCGATGCTGCCGGGAATGACCGTGTTGCAAGGGCTTTCGAGCGCGGGCGGGTTCACGGCTTTTGCGCGAACCAAGGGCATCTACGTTCTGCGCACCGAGGATGGAAAGCAGCAGAAGTATCCGGTGAATTACAAAGAAGTGATCAGTGGGAAACATCCGGAGCAGGACATTTTGCTGAAGGCCGGCGACACCATCGTCGTGCCCTAGAGGAAGGAATGGGCAAGTTCGCTTACATCTTGGGAATGGGCCTCGCGGCGCTCGCGCTTAGTGCGCCATGCGCACGAGCCCAGCAACAAGGCCAGGATCAGCCCATTCCTGCTTACAAATCTCCGCTTGCCTCGCAAGCCGATTCCGATGATACGAACGCGCCGCCGCAGGAGCTTGCACCGGACGATCGCGCGCTGACCGGGGCACTGAATTTGTCCCTGGGCGTTCCGCTCACCAATCACAGCTACTGGAGCCCGCATATTGATTTAGCCGAAACCATCGATTCGCAACCACCCGAACTGGGTACGGGCACCGGCACATCCACCGAAGCGGGCTGGACCAGCTGGACAACCGTTTCGGGCGGGGCAGACTTGCGCTGGCTGGCGGGACGCTCTGACTTGACGCTGAGTTACGTGGGCGGCGGATTATTTTCAAACGATGGCAGCGTGAGCAACGGAATCATACAGGACTTGAATTTGGTCGATCGATTCGGCTTCCGGCGTTGGGCTGTGACTTTCGTCGAACAAGCCGCTTACACGCCGGAAATTCCGTTTGGATCGGGAGGTTTCCCGGGAATTCCGCTGCCGGGCAACGGATCGCTGGGACCCGGCGCGGGATTCGTTCCGGGGCAGTCCATCATCACCGCTGAAGGCCAACGCTTCATGAACACTTCGCTGGGCGAAGCCGATGTGTATCTGACGCCGCGTTCTTCGATCACATTTTTTGGCGGCTATTCGTTGCTGCACTTTTTCGATGAAAACCTGCTGGACTACGGCGACGTGATTGCGCAGGCCGGATACAACTACAAGTTGACCCGAAAGGACACCGTCGGCGTCTCCTATCTCTACAACGGATTCAGCTATACGAATTTCAATCAGAGCATCAACAGCCATACGATTCAGCTTTCGTACGGCCGCAGAATCACTGGGCGATTGGCATTTCAGGCCGGAATAGGGCCTCAGATCGCGTCTTTTAATACTTCCGTTTCCGGCAGTGGTACTGGTGGCCCATCGACAGCGTCCACCACGAACCTATACTGGTCTCTGTTCACATCACTCCAGTATCAGATGGCCCGCACCGGGCTTTCGGCGAGCTATAGCCACGGAGTCGCGGGGGGATCCGGCGTACTGGCCGGTTCGATAGCGGATACGGTGACCGGGTCCGTGACGCGGCAACTTTCCCGGGCATTTAGCGGCAGCGGGAACGTGGGATACGCCAGGAATACCGGATTGGGCATTTCCGCGTTGCCCGGAATCACCCCGAATCAGACTTTCGATTATTTCTTCGCCGGAGCAAACCTGACGCGTTTATGGGGGCGAGCCTGGTACATGAATTTGGGTTATCAGTTCCAATATCAAAATTCGGACGCTTCGTTCTGCGTAGGAACTGCCTGCGCGACGAGCTTCACGCGCAATTTGATCACGTTCGGTGTGGGCTGGCGCAAACCGCCAATCCCGATTGACTAGCGAAATTGAATCAAGAGCGGCGAAGAGGATGGCATGACACAGCGTGAATTAACACAATCAGACTACATCGCAATACTTCGGCGGCGTTGGGCATTAATCACGGTGTTGGCGCTGGTTGGGGGGCCGCTGGCCTACGGCGTCGCGCGCCTGCTTCCGAATCGGTACAAATCGCAGACGCTGGTGCTGGTCGAGCAGCCGACCGTTCCGTCGGACTACGTGAAGCCGGTGATTACGACCGAGATCAATGAACGCCTGGCGAGCATGCGGGAGGAAATCCTGAGCCGCAGCCGGCTGGAGCCGATCATCCACCAATACAATTTGTATGCGAACGACATTAATCGGCGCCCCATGGAAGAAATCATCGCGCGCATGCAAAAAGACATCGAAGTGACGCCGGTGCAGCCGATGGCTGAGACCCAGGCACAGGAATTGCCGGGGTTTCACATCAGCGTGACGCTGGACAACCCGCGAACGGCGCAAGCGGTGTGCACGACGGTGACTTCCATGTTCATCGAAGAGGATTACCGTCTTCGGCAGCAACGGTCCACGGACACAACGCAATTCCTGGCGCAGCAGCTGGTGGACGCCAAAGCGAAGCTCGACGCGCAGGATTCCAAGCTCGCGGCATTCAAGAGCCGCTACCTGGGTTCGCTTCCGGACCAGGAGCAAGGAAACCTGAATCTCTTGATGGGATTGACCTCGCAGCTGGATGCCGCCACGCAGGCGCTGGCGCGCGCGCAGCAGGATAAGAGCTTCGCGGAATCCATGCTGGCGCAGCAGCTGGCGGCGTGGCAAGCGACCCAGAGCGGAAGCAATCCCGAGACGCTAGAAGCGCAGCTGGCCGCGCTGCAAACGCAACTTGCAAACCTCCAGGCGCGCTATACGGAAGATCACCCGGACGTAATCAAAACGAAAAACGAAATCGCGGCGCTGCAAAAGAAGATCGCGGACGACAACGCGCAATCCAGAACGCCGGGGTCTCAAAAATCCGGAAAAACGGTGGAGCCGGCGCAAATTGCGCAATTGCGCGCGCAGGTTCATACCACGGATCAGGTGATCGCCGAAAAAACGCGCGAGCAGGAAAAGATCCAGCAGGCGATCAAGGTCTATCAAGACCGCGTGCAATCGAGCCCGGCGGTGGAGCAGCAATACAAAGAGCTCACGCGCGACTATCAGACAGCGCTTGATTTCTATACCGACCTTTTGAAAAAGCGCGATCAGTCAGCCATGGCGGGCGATCTGGAGCGGCATCAGGAAGGCGAGCAATTCCGGGTGCTGGACCCGGCGAACCTGCCGGACAAGCCGACCTTTCCAAACCGGATTGAATTTGCCTTATCGGGATTCGGTGTAGGCCTGGCGCTGGGAGTCGGAATCGCGTTTTTGCTCGAGATGCGGGATACCTCGTTCCGAACGGAAAGAGACGTCGAGTTCACATTGAGATTGCCGGTGCTCGCGATGGTCCCCACCGTCGCGCCGCCGAACGCGAAAAACGGCCCGGGTGTGGTTCAGAAACCGGGCGATTCGGCAATAGAAGTTGGGGCGAGGGCCTGAGGAAAAAATGTATCAGAAATTTTTTGGACTACGCGAAAGCCCGTTCAACGTAAATCCGGACCCGCGCTATCTTTTCCTGACGAAACAAATTCAGGAAGCGCTGGCGGGACTGACCTACGGCATTCAAAACCGCAAAGGATTCATCCTGCTGACCGGGGAAGTTGGTACCGGCAAAACAACGCTGCTAAACCGATTGCTCGATTGGCTGCATGGACAGCGCGTGGCCACCGCTTTCGTATTCAACTCGCAACTCAACGTCAGCCAACTGTTCGATTTCATCATGGCGGACTTCGAGATTCCGTGCGAAACGCGGCACAAGAGCGAAGTGTTGCTGCGGCTGAATGCCTGGCTGCTCGATCGATATCGCGCGGGAGAGACGGCAGTTTTGATCATAGACGAGGCGCAGAACCTGTCGTTGCAGGTACTCGAAGAAATCCGGCTTCTTACGAATCTGGAGACCTCGACGGAGAAGCTGCTGCAGATCGTGCTGACCGGCCAGCCGGAACTGGAAGAAAAGCTGAAATTGCCGCAACTACGACAGCTTCGCCAGCGCATCACGCTGCGCTGCCGCACCGGCGCTTTGACGGTGGAGGAGACTTTTGGCTACATCGCGGAACGCCTGAGAATCGCGGGCGCGCATGGCGAGCCGATATTCTCGAAGGAAGCCATCGAGACGGTGCACTTTTATTCGCGCGGCATTCCTCGCGTGGTGAACTTGCTCTGCGAGCATGCCCTGATCAACGCCTACGTGGATCACTTGCGTCCCGTCCCCGCCCATCTGGTGGAGGAAGTGGCGCGCGAATTCCAGCTTGACGAAATTGAGCCGGTTGTTCCGGCCGGGCATTCGAACGGGACAAAGCCGGCGATCGATGCACAAGCTTTGCTGCAAAACCTAGACGAACTACTCGGCCGCCTGCGCGAGGCGAACATCATGCCGATTCCGGTGCGCGAGAGGAAACCATGAGCCGTATTCACGAAGCCCTAAAAAAGGCCGAACAGGAACGCGCCGCGCATGCCAGCGAAGCGCCAACAATGACTCCGATTACGGCGACGCAGGTTGCCGAGCGCCCGAGCGATACGCCGGACGCTGCGGGAGAGATACTTGCGAGGACCGGCGCGGCCGCGCCCGTGGGCAATTTCATGCGCTTCGAAGATTTGCAGAAGCGTTGCGCGCAGGTCGAGTGGCATCCCGATCCCAACGTCAACGTATTTGCCACACCTTCCTTGAGCCCGCATGGCGCGGAGCAGTTTCGAACCTTGCGTTCGCGTCTCTACCAAATGCGCGGCAGCCAACAATTGCGCACGCTCTTGATCGCGAGCTCGGTACCGGCCGAAGGGAAAACGTTCGTGACGAACAATCTGGCGCAAGCGCTGATTCGCCAACCGGACCGCCGCTGCCTGATCATCGACGCCGATTTGCGATGTTCGCGGCTGCACGTCCCATTGGGAGCGCCGCCGTCGCCGGGACTGGCCGACTACCTGCGTGGCGATGCGGATGAAGCGAGCGTGATTCAGCACGGGATGGAAGGGAATCTGTGTTTCATCCCCGGCGGAAAAGAAGTGGCGGATCCGAGCGAGTTGCTGTTGAACGGCCGGCTGAAGCCACTCTTGGACCGCATGGCGCCCCTGTTCGACTGGATCATTCTCGATTCGCCGCCGTTGCTACCCGTGGCAGATGCCAGCCAGCTGGCAGATATGGTTGACGGAGTGATTCTGGTGGTGCGCGCGGGATCCACGCCCACGGTGACCGTGGAACGAGCTTGCCAGGAACTGCAAGGCAGAAACGTGGTTGGCGTGGTGTTGAATGCGGTCGAGACGCCCCACGGATATGGTTACTACGAGCGGTATGGCTATGGCTACGGGCACGAGGATTCCAAGGCAAAGGCGCGGGCATAAGATGAGGGCTCGCGCGCAAATCGAAGGAAACGCGAAGGCTGAGGGTGCCGGACAGCGCGAGAATTATATCTCCTTTGTTGACTGTGGTTTAGAGAATGGAAAAGAATTGCAACTCTGGGATAGCAATATTCATAAGAATACCGTCTGGAGCGTCCTTTTTGTTGCGGCCCGGAGGGCGATATTGCAGTTAAGCATCTTAGAAACAGCAGCTTGCGGGATTTTCTAGCAGAAGCTTGATGGTGGTACGTGTCGTGCAAACTACATAACCGGCAAGGGTCGAAATTGGGACTCTAATGGCGGTAGCCTAAAGATTCACGAAGAAAATGAGAGCAAACCATCCAATTCGGAGCGTGGCGGAAGAGGCGGAAAATCTCGCTGAGAGATCGGTCCGATTCCCCTGGTTCGCTTTGCAAGTGCGCACACGCCACGAATTGGGCGTGGCCGATTACCTGTGCGGGCAAGGTTACGAATGGCTTCTTCCACTTTACAAATGCAGAAAGCGCTGGTCGGACCGGATCAAAGAAGTGGAGACGCCGCTCTTCCCCGGCTATCTGTTTTGCAGGTTCAATCCGCAGGACCGCTTGCCGATCCTGAAGACGCCCGGAGTGATTCAAATCGTGGGATTCAATCACGTTCCGAGCCCTGTCGATGAATCTGAAATCCAAGCGATACAAACTCTGATGGCGACGGGCGTGCCGAATCAGCCGTGGCCGTATCTTGGAATTGGCGACAAGGTGAGAATCGAATCGGGCTCTTTGCGCGGCGTGGAAGGAATTCTGGTGGACTTCAAAGGGAGCCACCGGCTGATTCTTTCGATCACGCTGCTGCAGCGTTCCGTGGCGGTGGAAATCGATGCGGCGTGTGTGGCAGCGGCCTACCCAACGCAGGCGTTTCGCGGGGAAAAAGCTTACGAGCATGCGCGTTCGGTTTCGATTGCGGTTTAGAAACAAGAAGCAGCAGAAATAGTGAGAAGGAAACTGAAGAAGCTTTCGATCAAAGAGGACTTGCAGTGAGCCGCGCTACTACAGCAAAACCGAAGACGAGCGGGACACCCAGGGAGCCGGCAGGCAACCCCGAGAGTTGGTTCGGTTCGTCGTCGGGGTTCCTGGCCGAAAACCAATTCCGGCGAATGCTGACGCGCGAGCGGAAACGCTCGGAACGGTCGCGAAAGCATCTGGTTCTGATGTTGATCGACGGCGGGCTCAACAACAAGAAGCCGGGCCCCCTACTGGAGCGCGTGGCAGCGGTTCTGTGCACCTCCATCCGTGAAACAGACATGGCCGGATGGTTCGAGGCGAATTCGGTCTTTGGAGTCATCTTCACGGAATTCGGCGATTGCGAAGTGAACGCGGCCGTGAAGATCATCGAATCGAAGGTGGCGGCCCGACTGCAGAGCGCCTTCAAGGCCACTCAGCTGAGCAGTTTCCAGATTTCGTTTTACGCTTTCCCCGACGGCTGGGAAGGCAACGGTCACCAACGCCCGGTGGACCCGACGATGTATCCCGACCTGTTTGAAGTGAAAGAGAAAAAGAAGCTGTCTTTGCTCGAGAAGCGGGCCATGGATATCGTGGGCAGCACGCTGGCCCTGGTCATCCTCGCGCCGGCGTTCCTGGTGCTGGCACTGCTCATCAAGCTCACGTCGAAAGGCCCTATCTTCTTCCGGCAGGAACGCGTCGGGCAGTTCGGCTCGCGCTTCGTTTTTCTGAAGTTTCGTTCGATGTACGTTTCCACCAGCGCAGCGATTCACAAGAATTTCGTGAAAGAGTTCATCGCCGGGAAATCCGGGCAAGCGCCGCTGCAAGGCAAGAAGAAAGTTTACAAGATAACGGACGATCCGCGCGTGACCTGGATCGGGCGATTCATGCGCCGCACCAGCCTGGACGAGATTCCCCAATTCTGGAACGTCCTGCGCGGAGAAATGTCGCTGGTGGGCCCGCGGCCCCCGATTCCCTATGAGATTGAAGCGTACGACATCTGGCACCGCCGCCGTTTGCTGGAATCCAGGCCCGGAATTACCGGGCTCTGGCAGGTGCATGGCCGGAGCAAAACGACGTTCGATGAAATGGTGCGGTTGGATCTGCAGTATTCCCGAATGTGGTCGCCGCTGCTGGATTTAAAGATTCTTCTGCAAACACCTCGCGCCGTTTTTTCAGGTGACGGCGCCTACTGAGTTGCTTCTTGCAGTCGGCCTCCTGGATTGTAACGTAGTCGAAAAGTTTCAGATTTAACCAAGGCGGAAAAAAAGATGGCTACCAACGTAAGCATTGATTCTGCATCTGGATTTCAGGTGCAGCGCGCGTCGAAGACAAGCATGATCCGATTCGGCGTGATTGGCTATGGATATTGGGGTCCGAACATCGTCCGGAATTTCCACGGGCAAGACGGCTCGCACGTCGTGGCTGTTTGCGACAAGAACCCCAAGTCGCTGCAACGCGTGCAGCAATCCTATCCGGACATTCGCACGACCGACGAGTGCAAGGATCTACTCACCGCCACGGATATTGACGCGATCGCCATCGTCACGCCGGTGTGGACTCACTTTGATCTGGCCAAGGCGGCCCTGGAGAACGGAAAGCACGTGTTCGTCGAGAAGCCGTTTACGTCCACGGTGGCGCAGGCCGAAGAGCTTATCGAGCTTGCCGAGCGCAAGAAGCTGAAAATCATGGTGGACCACACCTTCCTTTTCACCGGCGCGGTGAAGCGAATGAAGGAACTGATCGACGACGGCACGCTGGGAGATTTGTACTACTACGATTCCACGCGCGTGAACCTGGGACTTTTCCAGCACGATGTGAACGTGCTTTGGGATCTGGCTCCGCACGATCTTGCCATCATGGATCATCTGATCAAGGAAAAGCCCGAAGCGATCGTGGCCACGGGCGAGCGGCACCTGAACGGCGTAGCCGACATCGCGTTTATGACGCTGTACTACCCGAACAACATCATCGGTCACATCAACGTGAATTGGCTTTCGCCGGTGAAGGTGCGCACAACGCTGATCGGCGGCGAGCGCAAGATGCTGGTGTGGAACGATCTCGAAGCCGACGAGAAAATCAAGATCTACGACAAAGGCGTGCAGATGAGCGGCGATGGAGTGTATCAGCTGCTGGTGAGCTACCGTTCCGGCGATATGTGGGCGCCGCGCGTGGAGCAGGTGGAAGCGCTTAAGCTTGAAGCTGCTTACTTCGTGGATTGCATCCTGAACGACAAACAGCCTTTCAACGGAGGAGCCGCGGGTTTGCAAGTGGTGAAGGTACTCGAGGCCGCCGACGAATCCCTGCAGCACAAAGGCAAGCTCGTCCGTCTGTAGAGCGCTCTGCCACTTGGGCTGAATCGCCGAGGCGTCTGCCTCCACGCTTCAGCTGCGGCAGAAAGGGAAAAGTCCCAGATCATGGATCCATATCTAGCCATCGCCCCGGACGTGAAGCTGGGCAAAAACGTGAAGCTCTCGAAGTTCATCAACCTGTACGGGTGTGAAATCGGGGACGACACCAAGATTGGCGCCTTCGTCGAGATTCAGAAAAACGCAACGGTGGGCAGCAATTGCAAGGTTTCCAGCCACACCTTCATATGTTCATCGGCCACAGCGTGACTTTCATCAATGATTCCTACCCGCGCGCTACGGCCGAGGGAGGCCAGTTACAGACCGAGGCGGATTGGAAAGTGGAGAAGACGATCGTAAAGAAAGGCGCTTCCATCGGATCGGGTTCCACGATTCTGTCGAACGTCACCATCGGAGAGAACGCCATCGTGGGCGCCGGAAGCGTGGTCACCAAAGACGTTCCCGCGAATGCAATTGTTGCAGGAAATCCCGCAAAAGTTTTGCGGTACATCACCGAGGAGTCGAGGATCGTATAATGTCCCATACCGAAAAAATCCCGTTTTTGGATCTGGTTACCCCGCACCAAGAGCTCGAAGCGGAGCTCACCGCCGTTTTCCAGAAAGTGCTGCATACAGCCGGCTTCGTTGGCGGCCCCATGGTGGAAAATTTCGAAAACGAATTCGCCACTTTTTGTGACGCGAAGTATTGCGTGGGCGTAGCCAGCGGCACCGACGCCGTGCGCTTTGCCCTGACGGCGGCAGGAGTGCAGCCCGGCGACATCGTGGTCACCGTGGCGCACACCTTCATTGCCACCACCGAAGCGATCAGCCAGGCGGGCGCGCGCCCCGATTTCGTGGACATTGACGAGCAGACCTATTCGATGGACGTCACGAAGTTGCAAGAATATCTCGAGCGTGAATGCTACCTGGATCGCGAGACGGGAAAGCCCTACCACAAGAAGTATCGCGCGCCGGTCACCGCCGTGGTGCCGGTGCACATTTACGGGCAGTGCGCGGACATGGATCCGCTGCTCGAACTAGCTCGGCGCTACAACCTGATTGTGGTGGAAGATGCTTGCCAGGCTCACGGCGCCGAGTATTTCTCGCAGAAAGAAAATCGCTGGAAGAAAGCTGGCTCCATGGGTCACGCCGGGGCCTTTAGTTTTTATCCCGGCAAGAATCTCGGCGCTTGCGGAGAAGCCGGCGCCATTACCACCAACAATGAGGAAATGGCGCGTCACATGAAAATGTTGCGCGATCACGGCCAAGCCAAAAAGTATTACCACAACATCGAAGGATACAACGGCCGGCTGGACTCTCTACAGGCGGGCTTGCTCAGCGTAAAGCTCCGCCACCTGGCGGAATGGAACCGTCAGCGCCGGGAAGCGGCGGCGCGCTACAACCAGATGCTGTCGTCGGTAGATGGCGTGGTCACCCCGCACCAGCCGTCCTGGTCGCGCCCGGTGCATCACCTTTACGTCGTGCGAGTGGCGGACCGTGAAGGCCTGCAGAAACACCTCGCGGACGCGAAGATTGATACCGGCATTCACTATCCCATCCCTCTCCATTTGCAGAAGGCGTATGAAGCATTTGGATTCAAAAAAGGCGACTTCCCGGTCACTGAAAAGGTGGCTGTGGAAATCCTCTCGCTTCCGATGTATCCGCAGCTTCAACCCACGGCGCAGACGCGCGTGGTCCAGAAGATCCAGGAATTTGCCCCCGTTGGCGCCCTTCGCTAGCGATGTTTTTCCAACTTTAAATCGCGTGGCCTGATTTCACTTTTCGCGGATGCGAAGTTGGGGCGAAGCTCACTTGAGGCATGGCAGTACTATTACTAGGTCCTGAGTTTCTAAGTACGGACTGGCAACAAGCGGGCTTTTCGACCGCTCCGTGGCAATAAATCGCGGTTAGTATTTCATAAAGACGATTTATCCGGAATTTGCGCACCGTTCAAGGAGGACGCGCAGTGAAGGAACAAAACAGTGTCGTTATTGTCGGACTCGGAGAGGTGGGCCGCCCCCTCCTACAGCTCCTCTCCAAGCACTATAAAACAATTGGCGTGGACCTGGTGCCGCCGGACGGGCCAGTGGGCAAGGTGGACGTTCTGCATGTCTGTTTCCCGTTCGAGATCAAGGATTTTATCGGCGAGACGACGCGCTACATCGATCTTTTCAAGCCCAGGCTCACGGTCATCAATAGCACCGTCGCAGTGGGCACCACTCGAGCGGTAGCCGAGCGGACGGGCGCAGCTCTGGCGCACAGCCCGGTGCGCGGAAAGCACGTGCGTATGCTCGAAGAGCTCAGCGCTTACACAAAATTCGTGGGGCCCATCGATGCAGCGAGCGGACAGCGCGCCGCGGAGCATTTCCAGGGCGCGGGCCTTAAGACCAGGGTTTTGTCCGCTCCGGAAGCCACGGAAGTCGCCAAGCTGACGGAAACGACTTACTTCGGCTTGATGATCGCTTGGGCCCAGGAAGTGGAACGCTATTGCGATCAATCGGGGCAGGCCTATGAAGAGATCGTGGCCTTCTACGACGAGATTTCGTTTTTTCCGAAAACGAAATATTTCCCCGGGGTCATCGGCGGACACTGCGTCATGCCCAATATTGACCTTCTCCGCAAGTTTGACGATTCGGCCCTTTTAAGGGCCATCCAGAGTTCCAATCGTGAGAAAATTGAACGTGATTCGCAGAAGAAATCGAGCGATCAGACCGTCGGCGTGACAAGGTCAAGCAGTTAAAGCTCCTGCTGCGGCTGACGACTGACGAGGAACACAGGTCGTTGATTTCGCTTTTCACAATAATGACCAGATCTCTCATGACCCCAACGATGGAGCCAGCTTCGCAAGCGCAAACTGCGACGAGCGCTACCGGAAAGCGCCTCGCAGGAAAGCGCGTGGCTATGGTCACCTTTTCCACCTACCCGTTTGATCCCCGGCCGCGCCGGTCGGTCGATGCGCTGGTGGGAGAGGGGGCTACGGTAGATTTGATTTGCCTGGGTCACCCAAACGAACTCCGGCGCGAATCCTTGCCTGGCATCAACGTTCTTCGGATTAAACTCAAGCATCCACGGCGCGGAAAATTGGAATACGCCTTCCGGTATGGCGCCTTCATCCTGATGACCTCGGCGATCTTCGCCGCGCGCTCTTTGTTCCGGCGCTACGATTTGGTTTACGTGCACAATATGCCGGACATACTGGTGGCGAGTTCGCTGGTACCCAAGGCACTGGGGGCCAAGGTGGTCCT